>MDTE01021114.1_pt1 | contig 14949 bp, 10 predicted proteins | sample 811231 | NCBI WGS metagenome assembly MDTE01 (sample SAMN05326651, study PRJNA326480) | marine metagenome | isolation source: seawater | place: Indian Ocean: Red Sea | collected 2010 | reverse complement strand
TTGATGCATGTATTGCAGATGGAGATATGGTTTTGATGGAACCAATTAAGGATTCATATTCCTTAAGAAATGGAACTATCGTTAGTGCAATGGTTCCAGGATTAGGTACTACATTAAAATATTTCGTAAAAAAAGACAATAAAATCTTTTTAGAGGCGGCAAATCCTGCTTATGAACCAATTGAATTAAATTTAGAGGAGGTTGTTTTTCAAGGAAAGCTACTTGCAGTTTGGAGAAAAATTTGAAAATTCTTACATGTATGTTTAAAAGTGTACTAGTACATAACCTGTAGATTTAAATATCATCTCTAGTTATTATTTGTAGTGTTATTATCTATTTCTAGATCTAGACTGATTGGCCGTGATTTTTGAGAGGAAAAAAAAATCTTTTTTTAGATCAATATTTTGGATTATTTTTTTTAGTAATTTAAGCTTAAGTTCATTTTTTGAAGCTAAGGGGCAAGATGAAATTATTTGGGAAAACTATAAAATTGAGAAATCGAAACAAGATGAAATTATTTGGGAAAACTACAAAATTGAGAAATCGAAACAAGATGAAATTATTTGGGAAAACTACAAAATTGAGAAATCGAAAGAAGATTCTACAAAACTAGAAGCTGGTAAAACACTTCAAACTTGGCGGAATCGTATCTTGCGGTTTTCTTTTGAGGAAATTGATATGCCAGATGAGGGCGAATATATGGGTCTGTACGGTATAAGTGCTTTGGAACGATTCAATCCTTGGCTGTATGGAGGTATTACTGCTTACGGCGCAGCAACTGGACGTCGTGGAGGGTTCTTTACCGGTGGCTATACCTTGGGTATGGAAAGTAAGTTAACTGATAAATGGATTCTTGATGTAGGAAGCTATTTGGGAGCAGGTGGCGGCGGTGCGGCTGCAGATGGAGGAGGGTTACATATTCGCCCCCATATCGGCCTAAAGTACGATTTTAGCTGGGGGTTAATTGGCCTGAATTATATTTATGTAGATTTTCCCAAAGGAGGAGATATTTCCAGCGAGGCAATAGCGCTTTCAATGGATATCCCTTTCAGTTCACTAATAAATAATTCCAAAAATAATGGGATGACTGTAGAAGATTACTTCGGAGCTGACTCGAGCAATTTAAGCCGCCACCGATCTCACCTAGCTGCCCGGGTACGCTCCTATTCTCCGGCGAGTGGCAGTAAAACAGCATCTGGTAGTCGGCTTGATAATACATTGGGTCTGGTCGGCGTAGAGTACTCTTACTTTCTTAATGAAAACTGGTTTACCACCTTTGAAACTGCCGGGGCCTTATCGGGTGGCGTTGGTGGATATGCTGAACTTTTAGCAGGGCTAGGCTATCGCCTCCCTCTAACCGATGACGATCGTCTGGCTCTACTACCTGCGTTAACTATCGGTGGCGCAGGTGGCGGGGACGTCGGATCAGGAGGAGGCATTGTTGCTCGAGCAAATTTAGGATTGGAATACCGAATTTCTTCTGATCTCAGTCTGATTATGGACGGAGGCTATCTCACCGCTCCAGATGGTAATTATGACACTCCATATGTTGGCTTCAATTTAGCATATGTAATGGAAACGTTTGCTCAGGATCAAAAAGGAGCTCCTTTAGAGGAAACAGATCTTATACAAACTACTAAATGGCGCTATCGCCCATCTCACCAATCGTATTTTGATGCACAACGTAGAGGGGGTTCTTCACAGGATATGCAACTTTTGGGAGGTAAAATTGACTGGATGGGTGGTGATTGGTGGTACCTTACAGGACAAGGATTAAGTGCTTATGGAGGAGGAGCTGGTGGGTACTCAGAGGGGCACTGGGGGGTTGGTATAATTAGCCCGAGCTGGAATAACTGGCAACTTTTTGGAGAAATGCTCATAGGCGCCGGAGGTGGAGGAGGCGTTGATAGTGGTAGTGCCTTATTGTACAAACCTAGTATTGGGTTAGAGTACAATATTAATAAGGATTTCAGTCTTCAAACTGGTATAGGTAAAGTGATTTCTAAAGAAGGAAATCTCGATGCAAATACCTTTGATATTGGTCTGGTTTGGCGTTTTGGGATCCCAAATTAAAGCTCCAATACTTAGCGTTAGTCTGAAAATAAATTTCGGGAAAAGAGCCGATGCCTCGATATTTGTGTTAGTAATAATCTCAAACTTATATTCGAATTAATAATAATTTCTTATCGAGTATTGATATTACAAAAAGAAAAAAATTTTTTTAGAAGCTGTAAATTCAGCTTATGAACCTATGGAACTAAATTTCATGAAATTGTATTTCAAGGAAAATTATAAGATTTTTAGAGAAAAATTAATTCAAAAGAATTTTTGAAATAGATTTGAATTATTTAACTAGTTATTTATTTATAGTTTCCTCTAAAAAAAACCAACCTAAAACTTTATCTTTATTTAATTCAATATATTGATTAAGTAAGATTAGATCATTTTTTGTATTTTTCCCCGATGCAATTATAACTAAAACTTTTTCAGCTTTAGATATAGATGTTTGACTGAATAAATCAGTAATCACAAATGCTTTATCATTCTTGATTTCATTTTTAAAAATAATATTTTCATTTTCTTCTTTTGGAAATACTGCTAGCCCAAGTTTTTTTATCTTATATTGTTTTAATAAATTCTTTAATTTAGCTTTGCTTAGATTTAGATATTGATTTTGGTAATAAATTGAACCTAAATATTCGCAATTGATTATTTTTTTTATATCATTCATTTCAAAAATAATTCCCTTTATCTTTTCAATTAATAAAATCAAAATAATTCCAAAAAATAATGATAAAGCTAAATTTCGAATCATGATTAAAGCTATATGTGGTTTATATTTTTTAGTATCAATTGTTGGTTGAGAAATAAGTTCCCAAGGATTAAGTTGTCTAGCTTGATCAAGTTTTTGTAAATTTAATTCTTCTTCTATTTTGGCAAGAGTAATTTCACTACTAAAAGATTTCCTCTTTAGTTCTCGATATTTTAATAAGATTTCATTAGGTCTTTTTAAAGATTCTCTAAGATTTTCAATTTTTAATTTAAGATTCTTAAGATATTCAGAATTATTTTTAAGTTTATAAGAGTAATCAATATAGGATGATTCGTATTTTTCAAGTAGGGAAAATTGGCTTGCAAATCTTTGTCCAGCATTAACATCCCCTTTTTTCCCTTCCATATTTGCATCTTGCGATAATGTAACGAACCCTTCTACATCACCAAGTCCATTTTCTATTGAAAAAAGATTTAATAATTTACGCGCTTCTGTAGACTTTTTTTCGTAAATTTTCTTTTGAGTTGTTAAAAAATTTATACTATTATTAATTTCTCTTTCTTTATTTTTTTTTGAATAGTTTTGATATTTTTTTGAAATCAATTCCAGTGTTTCTTTAATCATTTTCTTATCTGTATTAAAGTTTGTAATGGAAAGAACCTGAGAATTTTCTTTGAACTTTATTTTTAAATCTTTCTTTATCCATGATTTATATGTCAATGATTTTAAATTTATCCCCTTTTTTTTATATTCATTTTTTACAAATTCAAATACAGGCATGAGAACTGAGGGACTTTTTAAAATTAATTCCTGTGTCTCACCAGTAGATGAGTTATTGCTTGCAAGTGCTTTTACAATATTGTCAGAATATGTTCTGTCAGAGTTTTTATCAATTACTACAATTTCAAAGCTTCCTTTATAAGTCGGCGTAATCCTTTTTGCATAGACAAAACTTATTATTGAGCATAATAGTGGAATTGAGAATAATATTAATTTTTGTCTTCTTAAAGTTCTCCAAAATGATTTAATATCAATTTCATCATTTGAACTATCATAGTTAATCTCAATTTTTTGTGTACTTAAATTATTCATCATTTACTAATCAAAAAGACTAAATAATCCATACCAAGTTAATACTGGCCCCGTTACGTCAGTAATGATTTCAGCAGTTGAAGTTAGCAAGGTTTTTTTAACTTTAATAAGATCTCCATCCATTAAAATAGGGTTATTTTTTGAATTTATTTTTGCGTTTGAATTGTACCTAAATGATGACTTAGTTGTTGATCCATCATAGTTAAATCTTACAAATTCAACATTACCTGTAAAGAATTTTTTACCACCCGCATATGATAAAGCTTGCACTAAACTAGTACCTTTTTTTAAGGTTCTTGGCCCTTGTCCTTCCATTCCTGACATGAAAACCATAATTTGATCAGGGCTTAAATTGGTTCTATTAGCTTTTATTATTTGATCGGTGATAATTTTATCTATTTTGGGAATAAAAATAGTATCTCCATCATATATTCTAATATTTTGAGTTTGATCACCAGTATTAATTAAGGGGATTAAATTTATTTTTGCTTGTATCTTTCCTCCGCCATTGCTTATGGAATTTTTTCTAGTAACCATGATTTCTGATAGATTTGCATAATTACTGAAACCCCTGGCAGCTTTTAGGGCATCAAATATTGTTGGTCTTGTAGCACCATTGGGACCTTCCTTAGCAAAATTATAAAGACCTGGACTCTTAACTTCTCCAGAAATATAAGCATTAACTGGTCTATAAGCTTCAATAGATATTGAAATTTCAGGATCATATACATATTGTTCATATAGTATTGTGAGTTCTTCCTCCAATTCTTTAATTGTTTTTCCTTCAACATAGTGGAGGTTTAATTCAGGTAAATACAACTGTCCTTCAAGGTTTATTGCGTAACTATTGTTGAATAATTCCAGTCCAGCAAATTTAATATTTATTACATCAAGTGGACCTAGTATATAATCTGAGTAATTTTTATTTTGAGATTTTTTTTTAATTTGATTATTAACTATTTTTTCCTCTGATAAATTATCCTTAGCATATAAATTGAGTTCTCCAATAGGATTAATAAATAATAAAATTATAAAAAGTAAAGGATATTTAAAAGTCATTTTCAATTTATAAACAATAAATCTTCCGAATCTATTTAAAAAAATTATACCTTATTGATTAAGTTGTAAGTAACCATTTTTAAATATAAATTTTAATTTAATAGCTAGTTAATTGATCAGACAAATGCTTTAGAGTATTATAGTAGCCAGTTCAGTTACAAAAAAAAATCTTTAAAATGACTGATATTAAGAACTTCTAGAGATTTGGGGCCATAGCTCAGCTGGTAGAGCACCTGCATGGCATGCAGGGGGTCAGCGGTTCGAATCCGCTTGGCTCCATCAAGATCTTCGATTTGGCTCTTTATAAATATCTATTAATATTGAGATTCAACTTTTCCATATTGAGTAAAGTTAATTTTAAAAATTTAAAAAATTAACTCTAACTTCGATCTCATAAAGAATAAATTAAATTAATATTTTTATTTATATGAATTCCATTTTTTTTTTTAATATTGGACAACAAAGGTAAAAAAAAAATAATTTTAGAAATTAAATAAATATAATAAGTTCCTTAATAGTAAAGTTTTAATTAATGGTAAATTTGATTTATCTAATTTACAAGATTTTTAATTTAGTTATATGAAAGTAATAATAAATTGTCCCTTCTGCAAAGCCTTTTTGTTGAGTGATTTTTTATTAGATATCCAAACAATTTTTATAATGTCTTTTTTTATTCTTATTACTAAGAATGCAATTTACTTTTTTAAGTATTTTTTATTTATTAATAGATCTAAAACCATCAATACAAATATCATTAATTTCTCTTTTAGGAAACCAATTTAATAGTCTCAATGCTAGAGAATTATCAGCAACAACATTAGCAGCATCTCCTTTTCTTCTCTGTTTATATGTATAGGGGATTTTGACTTTATTAACTTCAACAAATTTATTGATAAGCTCCAAAACTGAAGTCCCTTTACCAGTTCCTATATTTAAGGAAATAATTTGAGGTTCATTATATTCTAGGTATTCTATAGCGGCTAAGTGAGCATCAGCTAAATCCATAACGTGAATATAATCCCGAATACAAGTGCCATCTTTAGTAGGCCAATCATTCCCAAATATTGAGATCTTATTTCTCTCTCCATTAGCAACCTTAAGGATAATGGGAAAAAGATTTGTTGGCATGCATTTAGGATTTTCTCCTATAATTCCTGAAGAATGAGCACCAACTGGATTGAAATATCTGAGATTTACTATTTTCCATTTATTTTTACTACTTAAATATAAATCTTTTAAAATTATCTCAATTGTCAATTTTGTATTGCCATAAGGATTTATTGGTTTTTTTTGACTTTTTTCTTTGTATTTATTTTTTTTATTTGGATCATATATGGTTGCACTACTACTAAATACCAAATTATTACAATTAAATTCATTCATTACATTAAGAAGATTAATTGTAGAATTTATATTTGAATCCCAATAATCCAATGGATAATTAATTGATTCTTCAACAGCTTTTAGTCCAGCGAAGTGAATTACAGAATCAAAAGGTAAATTCATATTTTTGAATTCTAAAAATACATTGTGAATAAAAAACTTATCTCTAAGGTCGCCTTTTCGAAAAAATAATTTTCCTTTTTTTAAACCAGTAGTATCGTTAATTAATTTTATTTGTGAAATTATTTTCTCTGAGCTATTAACCAATGAATCAATTATGCAAACATTACAGCCCCTATCAAGTAGTTGAACACAAGTATGACTTCCAATGAATCCTGCCCCTCCAGTAACTAATATAATTTCCATTAGTTTTAACTTTTACTTTTATAAATTTAGGAATACTTAATTAAAAATTCAAATTTTATCCTACCTTTTTTATTTCATAAATTATTAGGAAAAATTAAGATTGTTTAAAATATTAGCAATTTATTGAACATATTTTTAAAGCTTAATAAATTTAAGAGATAAATATTTAAATTTTTTAATACTAAATTCTTACTTTTTTTGCTTACTTAAGAATATAAACTACTGAAAAAATAATATACATAATATGTAAGATTATCAAAAAATTACAAGCTAAAAAATTTAAAATAATTTATTAATGTATGATTTAAGTTATAGATAAATCCTGTTAAATTGAAGATTTATAAAAGGTTTAAATTCTAAATTTTATTTTTTTAGCTTTATTTTTATAGTATAATTTTTTTATTTAGATCATTAGTGAGTACTATAGGTAAAGTAGCTTTAATTACAGGGATTACTGGGCAAGATGGTAGCTATCTAGCAGAATTTCTTTTAGAAAAAGGTTATTTTGTTCATGGTATCAAAAGAAGATCAAGCTCTTTTAATACTCAGAGAATTGATCATCTTTATAAAGACCCGCATGAAAATTCAGTAAACTTTAAACTGCACTATGGTGATCTTACCGATAGTACAAACATAATAAGAATTATTCAACTTGTTGAACCTGATGAAATATATAATTTAGCAGCACAAAGTCATGTTTCAGTCAGTTTTGAAGAACCTGAATATACAGCCAACTGCGATGGGATTGGCACTTTAAGAATTCTTGAAGCTGTTAGGTTGCTAGGACTTACAAAAAAGACAAAAATTTACCAAGCAAGTACAAGTGAATTATATGGGCTTGTAAAAGAAGTCCCGCAAAAAGAAACTACTTCTTTTTATCCTAGAAGTCCTTATGCAGTTGCAAAATTATACGCCTATTGGATAACGATTAATTATCGAGAAGCATACGGTATTTATGCTTGCAATGGGATATTGTTTAATCATGAGAGTCCCAGAAGAGGAGAAACATTCGTTACAAGAAAAATCACAAGAGGATTTGCAAGAATTAATGAAGGGTTAGACGATTGTATATTTATGGGCAATTTGGATGCATTGAGAGATTGGGGACATGCCAAAGAATACGTAGAATTACAATGGCTGATGTTGCAGCAAAAAATACCAGAAGATTTTGTTATAGCTACTGGCAGGCAAGAATCAGTGAGGAAATTTATAGAATTAAGTGCAAAAGAAATTGGCTGGTCAAAAGATCCAAACAAGCCAGCGATAATATGGGAAGGAAATGATATTGAAGAAATTGGAAGAAGAGCTGATAATAACAAGATAGTAGTGAGAATAGATAAAAGATATTTCAGGCCTACAGAAGTTTCATCTTTATTAGGTGATGCTAGTAAAGCAAAAAATGTTCTCGGATGGTCTCCAAAAATAACTTTAGAAGATTTGATATCTGAGATGATTGAGAATGATCTAAATGAAGCAAAAAAAGAATCTTACTTGAGAAATAAAGGATTTAAAATTAATCCCCCTCTCGAAAGCCCACCAAATATTAAAAAGTGAATATTTCAAAGTTTCAATGGATTTATAGTAGAAAAAAATTAATTTTTCGTTTACTGTCAGATTTTATTATTTTTTATTATTTTTTAAATAATATAGAAGCAATCTCTTCATCTTTAACTATTTCATTAAGTTGGTGTTTACTTAATTATCTCACGGGAATTTATCCAAATAAAATTAAATCTTACAAAACTAATATTATATTTTTTTTTAATGCGAGAAAGATATTTTTAAATTTTCTAATATTAATTTTCTTAGGAAAAATTTTGAGCTTAACATTTTTATTAGATTCTGATCTTAAATCTTTTTCATTTATTATTTTAAAACTTTTAATAATCACCTCTTTTCTACAAGCAATATATTCGATTTATTTTCAAAGGAATATAAAAAAGAAAGTAAACTTATGTTTTTTAGGTGATAAAGATACATATAAAAAACTCTCTAAAATAATAGATTTTGAAAATTTAGATATGAAGATAATTTTCAACAAAAAGATTAATAAAAATAATCTATATGCAGGATATATTGTTGAGAACATTAAATCAGTCTCTGATAAAGATAAAGAAAAGCTTCTTTCAGAAAGTATTAGAGGTAAAAATATTTTTAATTTATTAAATTGGTGTGAAGAATTTTTAAATAGAATTCCTTCTGAAATTATTTCTGAGACTGATTTAATAAAAATTGATTTTTCATCGCAAATAGAAACATTTCAAATGCGATTAAAAAGAATAGGTGATGTATTTTTTTCTCTTGTAATTTTAATTTCTGCATTTCCTATATTAATAATAGCCTCTATATTAATTTACTTGGAGGATAGGGGGCCTATTTTTTATTCTCAAACAAGAACTGGATTAATGAATAAAGAGATAAGAATAATTAAGCTTAGAACAATGAGAATTGATGCAGAAAAGAATGGACCTCAATGGTCTTCAAGCAATGATCTTAGGGTTACACAAATTGGGAAAATATTAAGAAAGTACAGGATAGATGAAATTCCTCAATTGGTTGCAGTTTTTAGAGGAGATATGAGTCTTATAGGACCTAGACCAGAAAGACCTGAAATAGATCTGCAGTTATCTGAGGAAATTATTAACTATAACTTCAAATATTTATCAAAACCAGGTTTAAGCGGTTGGGCACAAGTTAATTATCCATATGGAGCTTCAAAATTAGATGCAAGGATTAAACTTAGTTATGACTTATATTATTTAAAAAATTTCTCCATTGGTCTAGATCTACTTATCTTCTTCAAAACAATCAAATTAGTATTGAATGGTGATGGTTCAATGCCTAATAATTAATCAAATTATATTAATTTTAATGCGCGATTTATTTAATTAGATCCCAACTTAAAGGAGTACCTTTCTTTATTTTTTTTATAGCCCTTAAACCTAAAATATTAGAATACTCAAAAGGGGAGAGCCCATTGCCTGGTCTAATAATAGATATATTCTCAACAGTTATTTTTTCTCCTAAGGCAATATCTTTACTACAAAAAATAGATCTTTTATATTTACTGCTTTTTTGTTCTTCTCTATCAATATCAAATCGACCATTACCTAGAGATGCCTTTGCCGATTTAACTTGATCAATTAATAATTTTAAATCTTGCGGATCTGCTGAAAATTCTGAATCTAAAGTAATATATTTTTTATCATGAATAAAATGCTTTTCTATTATCTGAGCTCCTAGTGATGTTGCAGTAATTGAAGCAACATTATTGAGAGTATGGTCTGAGATGCCAACCGAACATCCAAATATTTTTTTTAATGTGGAAATCCTATGCAAATTATAACTTTCTGTTTTAGCAGGATAAGAACTTACACATACTAAAAGGGCATAATTTTTATTTCCGTTTTCTCTTAAAATATTAACAGTTTTGCTTATATTCTCAAGACTTGTTAACCCAGTAGATACTATTATGGGCTTTTTTGTTAGAGCTATTTTTTTAAGTAAATATGGATTATTGTTTTCAAAGCTTGCAACTTTGTAACAAGGGCAATTTAGATCCTCTAGAAAATCAACAGCTTTTGTATCGGAAGGTGTACTAAAACAAATTATGTTATTTTCATTAGCAAATTTAAATAATTCTTCATGCCATTCCCATGGTGTATGGGCCTCTTTATAAAGATCAAATAATTTTCTTTTATACCAAAGTGAATTGGAATCATTTATTCTAAATGATTTATTATCCACATCCAATGTCATCTCCTTAGGTTGAAAAGTTTGCAGCTTAATAGCAGATGCTCCAGCCAGAGCTGCTTGCTTTATGATTTCTTTTGCAATAGAGAGTTTACCTCCATGGTTGCAACTCATTTCTGCAATTACAAACGGTGGGTTTTTATCAGATATATTAAAATTTGCTATCTTCATAATCTATTTTCTATATTGGGAGTTAATCTTTTTCATTTTTAAAGAAATCGATAAAAGAATCTTTAATAATTTTATTATAAGATTTGACTTCCTCTATTGAAATAGCTTTTATATCTTTTTTAGATAAAGAATTAAGACATTCTGAAATATCAGAACTTAAATTAAAGGGAATATTTTTTTTATGTTTTATACCTTTTAAAGTCTTAGTATAAAACTTTTTTATATATATATTTGAATAATCAAAGAAATAAAGATATTCTTTCTCAATAAAATTTGCTAGTTCAAAAAGTACAGAGGGTGTAAATTGTGAAGTCGCAATAAAGAAATTATATCCCTTTGTTAGATCAAGTAAAGACAAGCCTAAATCTGGTTTTAAAACATCTAACTGATCATAAAGATCAGGATTAGATGATATAAATTTTTTTAAATATTCATATTCATTTAATTTCTTGGGTTTAAATACAATACCAGTTTCTTTATTTAATTTTAGGAAAGTTTTTATTTCGTTTAATATAAAATTCATTAATTTAAAACTAGTTACTTGATGATAAAAAGCCTTGTCATTCAGAGATAAATTTGATGGATAAAATAGTATTTTTCTTGCGCATCTGGAAATATTTGTATTTTCAGCTGAATATTCATTGAAAATATTTTTATTAATTTCAATAGGTAGAAAATATATCTTAGAATTTTTTGCTAAAAATAATCTATTATTATTTAAATAATTTTTATTTGAAATTGATAACCAATAATCAGTAGAGACTTTATTTCTAATCCATTTATCATGGAAGTCCCAAAAAGTTCTTTGACGATTAATAATAAATACTTTACTTTTATTAAGTTTTGAGGAATATTGAAATATATGATTAATTGAAGTGTGATTGATCAATGATACATATTTTATGTTATATCTTTTAAAATTATTTTTCAAAAATTTACTTGTTAAATTAAATTCATATTTATAAATCTCCATAAGAAGATTTTGTTTCTTTTTAAAAATAAATCTTTTGACAAAGAATTTTATAATATGAGGAACAATGTCTACATTCATTTTGGGAAGTTGAATTAATATATATCCTTTTGAGATCAAATCTCTAACATCCTTTTGTTTTAAATGTGGATCTTTATAAAAAATTATCTTTTTACTAGATGGTAAAATATTTAAATTATCAAGAAATTTATTTAAATATAAATCTTGCTTTATTTTTTCTGTTAGTCCTGTCGAGTAATAAAAAGAAATAAGATTCTTATTATCTGTATTTATGTTTTGATTGATATTTTTTTGTTTTATATATAAATTTTGATTAATTAAACTTAGAGTGATTGTTTTAAAAATTCTGTAAAGAACCCAGAGATAACAAATACTAGTAAGTAAATTTAATTCAGAGTAATTATTTTTTCTGTTATATGACTTATTTAATAATTTGTAATTATAAGAAAATAATACCGAGAAATATACAATATTAAAAATAAGTTCATGAATATTCCAAATTAAATAATTTTTAAAATCTTCATTTATAAAAAATTTCTGATTATTATTTAAATATACTTTCCTAATTTTTAAGAAAATTCTAGTTGCTATTATTTTTTCGATATATCCCGTATTTTTATGTAGAGGATCTGAGTAATTTTTAATGTTGTTTGGTCCTTTTTTAAAAGTAACTTTTAATGCTTTTAAAATAAAAATATAATTTAAAATCTTGAATTTAATTTTATTAAATATAATTTTTAATCTAATAAGATGCATTATTATTTCTGTTTTAAGTACCTATTTACTATGTCTTTAAGGATTGTTAAATTTCCTTTAGTAGAAACAATGATTCCTTTTTTTTCAAAATTGACAATATCTATGTCATATTTTTCTTGATTTAATTTTAAGATTACTATCTTCCTAATCATAAGAAAAGGCATCACAGGCAGAATATCCCAATCTCTTATCGGAACATCTTTAACAAAAATATCAGCTCTCCCAATCGCTACATATAATGCTTTCAATGATATGCTTCCACTTTCAATATATTCATAATTATTTAAATTATTGCAAATATACTTTGTAATTCCAACTGGTTCTGGATAATTATCAATGATTCTTATTTTTCTATTATTAGTATCTTTAAACTTTAAAATATAACCATTTAATCTTGGTTTATCACCTTCTATATATGAATAATACTCTCTTAGAGCGGGAGCAATAATAATTGACTGTATTACTCTTTTATTTTTTATTCTGCATACTTGAATTACATATCCCTTGTAATTATTAATAAAACTTCTAGTTCCATCTAGAGGATCAATAATCCAACTTATATTTTTTTTATTTATTGCTTCTTCACTTAATATACCTGGTGAAAAATAAAGTAATTTAATAGATAATTTTATAAAAAAATTTAAAAACAAATCTGCAAAAGTTGTAGTTTTTGAATAGTCATAAATGTGCACAAAAATAAATCTTAACCTTTTTATAAGAATAATATTTCCTAATGAAATTAAAATCCAATAAAGTATTTTATGTCTTATGTGAAATAAAAAACTTAATTTCATAATTAGAAAATATATGAAGTAAATTTTCTAATTAATTTTAATTGAGCCCAATCAGATGTTAATTTATCTTTATTTCTTAAAAGTTCATCAAATTTAAAATTATTATAAAATAAAGAAGCAGATAAAGTAGTAGAAACTCTTGGATTAATTTCAAATATATGAGAACCTGATGACCTGTTGAAAATCATTTGAATATTATAAATATTTTTTATTTTTGTTTTATCATGAAAAGATTTACAAAAAGCTATAACCTCTTTATTCAGAGATCCATAGGCATTTACAGTACTGCCTTTTTTTAGTAATGCAACAATAGGGTATATATTAATAAGATTTCCATTTTTATCCGCAACCATGGTCACAGTATATTCTTCTCCTTCAATATATTCTTGTAAAATGATTTCATTATTATTTAATTCATATAAATTTAAATAAGAAAAATATTGTTCTTTATTATTGATTATTTGTATGCCTCTACTTCCTCTTCCAAACCTAGGTTTAATTATATATTTTTTTTCATTTAAATTGGCTTCATCTATATCTTCTGTTTTTGGTCCAAAGTTATTATTTGAAAAATAATCTGAAGATTTTTTTTTGTCTAAAAACAAAATTATATGTTTTTCATCAGGCAATAAAATTTCAGAATTTATATTTGATTTTTGCCTTATTATTGGCAATAGCTCTTCATCTACAGTTGGTACAAGTAAATCAATATTTAATTTTTTCAATATATTTTGAATTGATTTAATATAAAATTCACTATTTGCTTTTTCTACTTTAAATTTCTTACTTTCTTCTATTATTGGATGCATATTTTTAATATCTGCATCTGCAAAAAATACATTTTTATTAAGCTTTCTATATATATATTCTGCATAAATCCCTCCTCCTCCAGTAAAAAGAATATTCATAATTTAATTAAAAGTTGAATTCATAATTTATATATGGTCTTGTATCATTCTGCAAATAATTAAGGCAATATTTCATTTCTTTACTGACAGGTAAATATTCTTTCCATTTTGTTTGAAAAACAAAGGATATTTAAGATTATCACAAACGCAAGCTAGTTTTCTTTGTTGTTCAGTAAGAAAAATTTCTGAATCTTCTGGCTTTCTTTTCTTAAAGTATGATGGTTTAGAGGATGTTTTTAAATTATTTTCCAAAGAGATAGGATAATTAATTAAAAATTTTTTAATTAGGCTTAAAGTTAAAGATAATTGAAATTCTCTTAATTCATCAACATTGTTTATAACGGGAAAATTTCTTTCTTCTCTACATAATATATTTCCTGAATCAATGTCTTTATTGGCTTTAAACAAACAAGCAGTTATTTTTTTTTCATTATTTAAATAACTCCAAGTTATTGGACTCCAACCTGCGCCTTCAGGTAAATCACTTTCATGGACAACTAGCCAATTAAAATCATTATTTATTTTAGCCTCCTCTATTAATTTCGAATAACCTAATAAAAAAGTAGTCGTATACTTTGGAACATTATTATGATTTTTATAAATAGTACAATTAAAACCACACTTTATTATTAATAAAACTATATCTAAAGTAAATGCAGATAACCAACTATCATGTTCTAAGCATATATTAATATCTTGAATTTCTTTTTCTCGATGTTTTTTCTTTAATTTTAGAAATTTTTTGTTTTTATCATGCATGAAAATATTTATCTCTGAAGAAATGTCATGATTAAATTGACTAATATCATCTATTTCTAGGAAATCATTTCCCAATTTAATGAACTTACTTTTTGTGTTATTTAAAAATTGGTAATTTTGGAAGTTTTTTTTGCTTATTGAATG
>MDTE01020209.1_pt1 | contig 14949 bp, 10 predicted proteins | sample 811231 | NCBI WGS metagenome assembly MDTE01 (sample SAMN05326651, study PRJNA326480) | marine metagenome | isolation source: seawater | place: Indian Ocean: Red Sea | collected 2010 | reverse complement strand
GTTTTGGGCCAGTTTTCTAGGCGGCGGTCAAACGCTGCTTTCCGCTGAATCAGGAATGTCTTCGCCTTGGCCTCAGTCTCAAAATTCTTGTAAACACCGGAACCTTTGTGGTTCTTACCAATCAGGACTCTCCATGACTTGCGGCCACTTCGGTGCGTCTGAGTTGACAATGAAGGATTGCAGGATTCGAAAAGACTAGCAGGCATTTCCTCTGGTTTAATACGCATTTTACTACGCAAAACCAATATCTGAAAACCCGAAATCTATGTAAGTCCTTGATAAGGAATGGTGGAGCCAAGGGGATTTGAACCCCTGACCTTCTCATTGCGAACGAGATGCTCTACCAACTGAGCTATGACCCCACGTCTTGAAGGACCCGAGAATCGTATCCCGAGAATGCCTTTAGGCAAGCCTGATCGAAAGCCAAAATGCTGACCCCTTTTTTTCTCACAACACTCGCCCGTGATCCCGTGAGCGCAGCGCTCGACAAGACCTAAAGTTGATCAGAGCATTCTGACTCGGATCCCGGTAGCCACATGAGGACCATAGGCCCACTGGGGGACTATCCTCAATGGCAAGCCCGCCGGTCAGCCCACCCTTCAAGAAGTGCATGCTCCCAACCCGGACCGCACCCACCAAGAGCTTAACGATGGCTGAGACAGAACAGAAGCTCACGAGAGATCCACCCAACCTTGAGGAAAGAAGATTGAGATGCCTCCTCAGCCGGATTTCCAGTTCCCATTTGCCCTCACGCCCTACTGCAATTTCAGGCCGGGGATCCGATTTCCTTAACCCTGGTCCGGAACGCTCATCGGCCATTGAGCCTGAACCAAACCCTTGTAGCCCCCCAACAGCGAGTGGACATTCGCGTAGCCCATCCGTTGCGCCGCATCTGCGGTCAGGGCCGAACGGTAACCGCCCCCGCAGTACATGATGATCTCGGTCGTCTTATCGGGGTAGCGTGCCTCCAGATCACGCTCGAGAATCCCCTTCCCGAGGTGCACGGCCTCAACCGCATGGCCACGAGCCCACTCAGTGTCTTCGCGAACGTCCATGAGCACGGCTTGCGAATTGGCAGCCATCCGTTCGCGAGCCTCGGCCAGTGTGACCTCACTGATACGGGTCTTGGCATCGTCAACCAGTGCTAGAAATCCCGGTGAATGATCCATCGGATCAACCTATCGGGAACCCGCCCAGGGTCAACGGAAATTGCCATTGCGCTGGATTGGCAAAGCTGCCCTAACTAGGACGTGACGCAAAGAGAGGGTTCATGGAAGATCGTGGCTGCCATTGGCATCGCGATCACTCTGTGGAGTGGCAATAACATCGCAACCAAGATTGTGATCACGGAATGGCCGCCCATGTGGGCCACCGGCATTCGATTTGCGATTTGCAGTTCGATTCTGCTCCTGATGGCCAGGTTCATCCCGGCGCTCGGCCCCAGACGCCCCATCGATGCTGCGCTGCGAAAGCAACTCTGGCTCGGTCCCGGGTTGGGTTTCACGGCCTACCTTCTTTCCTTTGTCTGGGCCCTGCGCTTGACGACCGCATCCAACGTCGCGGTCTACTTCGCCACCTCACCCGTATTCGCGATGCTCTGGGATCGATACGACGGACAACGGATCGCCTGGAAACGAATGTTGTTGGCCTCCGGCCTGACGTTCATCGGTGTCATCTGGCTCTTCCTCCCCACCCTCTCGAAAACCTCCGGAGCCTGGATCGGCGATGCCCTCTCGCTTCTCGGAAGCCTCCTCTGGGTCAATTTCAGTTACCTTTCCCGCAAGTATCAGGATCGGCTTTCCGCCTGTCAGCTCAATGGTGAAATCTTCTGGCGCACGGCCCTTCTCATCAGTCCCTTTGCGCTCTACGACCACTTCACTCAAACCATCACCCTCAATTCAAAAGTCCTCATCGCCTACACCTACGCGGTGTTGGGTCCGTCGGTGGTCGCGTTCCTTGCCTGGTCCTATGCCCTCAAGCGTTGGCCGACCAGCAAGGTCATGCTGTTCGTCAACCTCATCCCGCTTCTCACCGCCTTTTGGGCCTGGCTCCTGCTCGATGAATCCATCCCCACTCAGTTCTGGATCGCCACGCTCCTGGTGGGCTCAGGGGTCTCCCTCTCCCTCGGAAAACCACCGAACACAAGATAAGAACGGTTTTTGATTGAGAGCGCTGCCGGGAAAGGCTTAGTTATCCCGATCGCTGACGGCAACCCAACGCATTCGAATGCCCGAGACTCAATCCACCTCACTTTTGTCCGCTCAAAACCTCTCGGTGGCCTATAACACCCAGGTGGTGCTGGAGGATGCTTCGCTCAATGTCTGTCAAGGGGATCGGCTGGGCTTGGTCGGTCGAAATGGTTCGGGAAAATCAACCTTCCTTCGGGTCCTCACTGGAGAGCAAAAGGCCGACTCGGGAGAGGTGGTCACCCGTCGGGATTTGCGGATCGGCTACTTGCCTCAGGAATTCGAACTCCACCACCATCAAACCGTTTTCGAATCCATCCGGTCGGGTGCCCAGGACATCCTCGACTTGATCCACCAATTCGAAACCCTGCCGGCCACTTCAGACCAACACGAGAGGATTGAACGACAGATTCTGGCCGCCGATGGATGGGAACTCGACCAACGGATCGAGTCCGCGATGACGCACCTGCAGGTGCCGGCCAAAGAACGCCGGGTCGCGGATTTGTCCGGCGGAGAACATCGAAGGGTCGCGCTGTGTCGGGCCATCATCGCCCAGCCCGATCTTCTCATTCTCGACGAACCGACCAACCACCTCGACAACGAATCGATTCAGTGGGTCGAAGGGTTTCTCAACCACTACCAAGGCGCCCTTTTGTTGGTGACTCATGATCGCTACTTTCTCGACCGAATCACCAATCGAATCGTGGAGCTGGCCAATGGCATCTTCTATCCCTACAAGGGGAACTACACCCAGTACTTGGAGAAGAAGGCCGAACGGCAGGCTAGCGAGGCGACCGCGGAGAAACGTCGCCAAATGTTTCTCAAACGGGAACTGGAATGGGTTCGCCGGGGACCCAAAGCGCGGACCACAAAATCGAAAAGCCGCCTCGACCGCTACGACGAAGTGGCCTCCCAAAAAGGGCCCGAAGTCGAACGCGTGGTCGATGTGGTGATCCCGCCGCCGCCGCCGCTGGGAAACCGAATCCTGGATCTGGTCAATGTCGGCTACGAATACGACGGCAAGCCCCTGTTCAGCGGTGTGGACTTTAATTTTCAAGCGGGCATGCGCATCGGCATCGTGGGACGCAACGGAATTGGAAAGACCACCCTGCTCAAAGTGATCATGGGGCAACTGCCTCCCGACTCCGGGACGATCAAGATGGGCCAGTTGGTGCAGTTCAACTACGTCGACCAGAACCGCCTTCAGCTCGATCCCGAACAACGGGTGATCGATGCGATCAGTGATGGGACGGAGTTCGTCATGTTTGGTGACGACCGGCTCTCGCTCCGGGGTTATCTCAAGCGCTTTCTTTTCACCGACGATCGAATCGATACCAAGGTCAAACTGTTATCGGGCGGCGAACGCAGCCGACTCTTGCTGGCTTCCATTCTCAAACGCGGAGGCAACTTCATCATTCTCGATGAGCCGACCAATGATCTCGACCTCGCCACGCTCCGCGTCCTCGAGGAGGCCCTTGCCTCGTTCCCGGGCATCGTGATAGCCGTGAGTCATGACCGCTATTTCCTCAATCGGGTTTGCACGGGAATCCTGGCATTTGAAGGCCACGGCGTGGTCGACTACAGCATCGGCGACTACGACTACTATCTCGAGAAAAAATCACGACAGCCGGCTCCTACGAGTGTCACCAAATCATCAACCCCGATCCCATCGAAGCCCAAGGACAAGCCCCGGAAGCTGACCTGGAAGGAAGGCAAGGAGCTGGAAGGCATGGAGGAAAAGATTCTCGAGGTCGAGAGCGAGATCGAACGCATCGAAAACATTTTCTCCTCGCCCACGTTCCACCAAGATCACGGCTCCGATGCGACTGAACTGAACGAATCCCTCGAAACCGCCCAGGCGGAGCGGGATCAACTCTACGCCCGCTGGGAAGAGCTGGAACAACTCCCCAAATAGTGACGATCCAACGAGGTTTGCTACCTCCCAGACATCGGGTGTCCTATTTTTTTCAGCCGATGATTGGTCATTGCGGTCTGTCGCTGAACACGGTTATGCGACACCCATGTCCCACCAACCCGCATTCAAATCCTGCCTCCGATGGATTCTCATCCGATGATGCCGATCGACGATCCGAATCAGCGAATTCTCCTGACTGAACGATCCCTCCGCTAGTTCACCATGGATCTTTTGGGGTTCATCCCGGTATTTGGACTTCCCCTGGCCGGGCTCGCGGTCTGGATCGGATGGCGAGTTCGAAAAAACGAGGCCGGCAAATAGGAACCCGGGAGCCCGCGACGCGATGCTCGCGTTCTGCCCGCGCTTGATCAGCATCGTGCTTCAATTGGGAACGCTGGTTGCACTCGTTGGGTTTTCCCCGTTTTTCCATGAGCGGTTCAGCCTCCGGGACGAGATCGATCCCCACCCTCATCGATCGGGAACATCGCTCTGCCATCCGCACTCGGTTGAGCGATCGACTCCGGGTTCTCCTGGGATCCCCCAAGCATTCTTGCTTCGCCTTCATCCTCTCTGGAACTCACAAGCTCGGCCTCTGGCTCGGGATTTTCACCAATGACGGAGACAGCGACACGAGAATCGCTTCCGGTCGGCACCCCGCAAACGGCTCCGTGCCCGAGGAACTTGCCACACCCCCATTGGCTTGGTATTGCTCCGCCGACATGATACTCGACCTCAACCAGCTTGACCCCAAGGCCATCTATGCCCTGATGATTCAATCGATCGTCCCTCGACCCATTGCTTGGGTTCTCAGCGACAATGGCGACCACTCCTACAACCTGGCCCCCTTCTCGTATTTCAACGGGGTCTCAAGCAAACCACCGATCCTCTCGCTATCGATTGGAAAGAAACGGGATGGCAGCAAGAAAGACACTTGGGTCAATATCGAGAAGCGAAAGCACTTCGTCGTCCATATTGCCCAGTGCCAACAAGCCCAATCGGTGAGTGCCAGCGCCGCCTCGCTCCCCTTTGGAAGCTCCGAGATTACGGCCAACGAACTGGAAACGGCTGGAGTGACCGGATGGAATCTGCCTCGCCTGGCAGAGGCCAAGATCGCGATGTGGTGCCAACTTCATCAGATCGTCGAGGTCGGCGATACCCCTCAAGCCCTCGTGCTGGGTCGGATCGAGCAGCTCTACCTCAATGATGATTTTGCCCAGGACGGGCTCGGTCTAATCCCGAAGATCGATCTCGACCGACTCGATCCGCTCGCGCGGCTTGGGGGCGATGACTACAGCGCACTGGGAGACTCGTTCACCGTCTCCCGCCCCGCCTAGCGCTAGTGGCGGAAGTGACGATTTCCGGTAAAGACCATCGACACGCCCCGTTCATTGGCGGCATCAATCACTTCCTGATCCCGAACCGATCCACCCGGTTGGATGCCTGCTGTGGCCCCGGCATCCGCGGCCGCGACGAGGCCGTCGGCGAAGGGAAAGAACGCGTCACTGCAAACCACACTGCCCTTTAACGCCAGCTTCGCTTCCCCGGCTTTCCAGACGGCAATTCGACTGGAGTCGACCCGGCTCATCTGACCCGCTCCAATGCCAAGGGTACGATCCGAACCCGCATACACAATCGCGTTGGACTTCACATGCTTGACCACTCGCCAACCAAATCGCATCGCCTCCCGTTCCGCCTCGTTCGGTGCCCGCTGCGTCACCACCTTCCAATCCTCTTCCGCTGCCAAGTGGGTGTCAACCGTCTGCAATAGGACCGAGCCGGCACCCACGGATCGGAACTGGACATCACCCACCTCGTGGGGCGGCCGGTGCATCTTGAGAAGGCGCAGATTCTTTTTCCTGGTGAGAATCGCCAACGCCTCTGGCTCAAAATCAGGCGCGATAATCACCTCGCTGAAGATCTCCCGGATCGCCTCGGCGCAGTCCCCATCCATCGGGGTGTTGGATACGATGATCCCACCAAAGGGTGCCTGCCGGTCAGTCGCAAAGGCCTGATCCCATGCCTGGCGCAGAGACGGCGCCTGACCCACTCCGCAAGGATTGGTATGTTTCAAAATCGCCAACGTCGGAGCGAAGCCATCGAATTCAGCAATGAGACTGGCAGCGGCGGTCAGGTCGAGGATGTTGTTGTAGGAAAGGGCCTTGCCGTGCAACTGAGAGAAAAACTCCTCAAAGCGACCGTAGAGAGCCGCCGCCTGATGAGGATTCTCGCCGTAACGAAGCGTTTGAACCAACGGCATCTTTTCCTCGAAAGAGCCTGGAAGATTGGCATCCGAATCGGATGAATCCGGTGCTTCGTCGAAAGCATTGGTCAGAAACTGAGTGATGGCCTGATCATAAGCGGCCGTTCGGGCGTAAACCTTGGCCGCCAGTTTGCGTCGTAGTTCATGGCTTGTTTCGCCCCGCTCTTTCACCTGCTGGGCCACCCGCTCGTAGTCCGCCGGATCCACCACCACTGTCACACTCTGATGGTTCTTGGCCGCACTGCGCAACATGGAGGGTCCTCCGATATCGATGTTTTCGATGGCCTCTTCCAAGGTGACATCCGGCTTCGCCACCGTTGCTTCGAAGGGGTAGAGGTTGACGACCACCAAATCAATCGGCGCAATCTGGTGCTCCCTGACCGCCGCTTCGTGGGTTTCATTGCCTCTCACGAAAAGAAGTCCGCCATGCACCCTGGGATGAAGCGTTTTCACCCTTCCATCGAGCATCTCCGGGAACCCGGTATGGGCACTCAGCTCAATGACCGGCAATCCGGCCTGTTGAAGGACCTTGGCCGTGCCGCCGGTTGAGATCATCTCGACTCCGGCTTCCGCCAGCGCTTGGGCGAGCGGAACAAGACCCGACTTATCGGAAACTGAAATCAGAGCACGTGCGATTCTTGCCATAGGTCACGAGATAAAACAGCAGATTGCCTCTAACCGTCAATTGACAAAGCCTGTGAGTCGATCAGAATCCGTGATCGCATTGACCCCTCATGAAATCCAAGTGCTGCCGATCCCTGTTCTGTCTCCTCGTTCTGCTGGCCAACACCACCGCCCCCCTCCATGCCGTTGATCGACCGAACGTTCTTCTCATTGCCATCGACGACCTCAATGATTGGGTCGGGTGCCTTGGAGGGCATCCCCAAGCGCAGACGCCAAACATCGATCGGTTGGCTCGGCGCGGCACGCTCTTCAGCAACGCCCACTGCCAGTCACCCGTCTGCAATCCCTCGCGAGCCAGCCTCCTGACCGGCCGGTATCCTCATTCAACGGGCATCTATTTTCTCAATCCCCCGCTGACCCAGGCACCTGATCTCGAAGGCATCCTCACGCTGCCGGAGCACTTCGCGGCGAACGGATACCATACCATGTCGGTGGGCAAGATTTTTCATGGGGGCGACAAGCAATTCTTTCACGAATACGGGGGCAGCAACGGCGGATTCGGTCCGCGTCCCGAGAAGAAGATTTCGCAACCTCATGGACATCCGCTCTGGGACTGGGGTGTGTTTCCCGATTCCGATGATCAAATGCCGGACACCCTTGCGGCCCGTTGGGCGACCGAGCGACTTCAACGGGACTATGACCAACCCTTCTTTCTTGGGGTTGGGTTCTATCGGCCCCATGTGCCGATGTTTGCCACCCAAAAGTGGTTTGACCGCCATCCGCGGCCGGAGATCATTCTTCCCAAAGTCAAAGTGGATGATCGGGCGGACTTGAGCCCATACGCCATTGATCTGACGAATCGTGAACACGTTTCCCCCGAGCATGAATGGGTGGTTTCGGCCGGACAGTGGGAACACGCCGTTCAATCATACCTGGCGTCCTCGACATTTGCCGACCATTGTCTGGGAACGGTCCTGGACGCCCTCGATCAGAGCCCTCACGCCGACAACACGATTGTTGTTCTCTTCTCCGACCACGGATTCCATCTCGGCGAGAAGCAGCGATGGGCAAAACGATCCCTCTGGGAGGATGGAACCCGTGTCCCCTTGATCGTGGTCGCCCCCGGCCTGCCACAAGGTCAGGCCTCTAACCGCCCTGCCGAACTTCTCGACATTTTCCCCACCCTTCTCGAGCTCGCAGGGCTCGAGGCGGATCCGCAGCAAGAAGGTCAGAGCTTGGTTCCCTTGCTCAAGAACCCGACGGCTCACTGGCCCTTTCCCGCCATCACCAGTTTTGGTCCGGGAAACTACGCCATCCGAACGACCCATCAACGCTTCATCCAGTATCACGATGGCTCACGAGAATTCTACGATCACCGTTCGGACCCCCACGAGTGGGAAAACCTCATCCACGACCCTCGGCTGACCGGCGCGATTCGGCGGCACGCCGCCCATCTGCCCCTTTGGGAGAAGGTGCTCCTCCCCGGCAATTCAACGGGGCACAAGGCCTTCGCCGCCGCAAACCAGCGTCGGGCGGAATCAAAGCACTGAATGCCGGGAGTCCATCCCGGCACCCTCACGGCCCGATGAGAGCCCCCCATCCGATCTCGGATCGCCGATGGGAACGGCCAAAGGATCCCTGCGAAACCAATCGCACCTCAGACGTTGCTCGATCAACGGTTGGCTAAAGACCGGGTGGCGCGGCCTGGCTCAAACCCAATGGTTTCATTCGAGAGAATCGCTCCCGCCGAGAACGACCGCGGAAGCAGGCCCGGGACAAGCCCCGCCCCGGGATTTCGATGAGGGTTACAACAGGGCCGGCTCCGCCCACCAATTCGGGTGTTGACCAAGCCAGGTTCCTCCCCTTCAGTAACGGGCGAAAAGAAAGCCTATGAGTCAGCCAAGTACAGAAGAAACCCACTCCCAAGCGGGGACCGATGGAGGTGCCGATGGAGTGAGCGAAGGCGATTTGCAAGCGATCAAGGACCTCCGTGATCTCTACCAAGAGATGCGAACCGAGATCAGCAAGGCCATTATCGGGCAATCGGAAGTCGTCGAACGCCTTCTGATTTGTATCCTGGCTCGGGGCCACTCGCTGCTGATGGGCGTTCCCGGCTTGGCCAAAACAACGATCATCAATTCGTTGTCGCAGATCATGTCGCTGGATTTCAGTCGGATTCAGTTCACGCCTGACCTGATGCCATCGGACATTACCGGCACCGATATCCTCCAGGAATCCGATCAGCCCGGACGCCGGGAGTTCGTGTTCGTGAAAGGCCCGATCTTCGGCAACATCATTCTCGCCGACGAAATCAACCGTACCCCTCCCAAAACCCAGTCCGCACTTCTGGAAGCGATGCAGGAACACCGGGTGACGGCTTCAGGAAAAGTCTTTGATCTTCCCTCTCCTTTTTTCGTTCTGGCGACCCAGAATCCCATTGAACAAGAGGGTACCTACTCCCTTCCCGAAGCCCAGCTTGATCGGTTCATGTTCTTCATTCACGTCGATTACCCGACACAGGAAGAGGAACTCCGGATCGCCAAGGAAACCACGGGCAGCAGCCTGGCACAGCTCAAGCATATCATTAGCGGCGAGCAAGTCCTCAAGTTCCAGGAAGTCGTCCAACGCGTGCCCGTGCCCGATCACATCTACGATACGGCGGTACAATGGGTCCGAGCCACGCGCCCTAAAACGGAGGACGCGCCCGACTTTGTCAAAGAGTGGGTCACCTGGGGCGCCGGGCCACGGGCCGTTCAGTATCTGATTCGCGGGGCCAAGGCTCGGGCCGTTCTTCAGGGAAGTTACCTGGTTCGACTGGAGGACCTGATTGCCGTGGCCGAACCTGTTCTGAGCCATCGTATTCTCACCAACTTCCATGCCCAGGCAGAGGGAGTCACGAGTCGGACGGTGATCGACAAACTCATTGAGCGCACCCGCCAGCAGGCATAGTGTGGCAGCCGACGGATCAAAATCGTTAATTGACTCGCGGGTCGTCTCCCGCCTCATGGCTCAGCCCTTGTATTCGCGGCAAGCCATGGAGGGGACGGTCTCCGGGCTTCACAAGAGTCCCCACCGGGGATCCTCCGTCGAGTTTGCCGAGTATCGCCAATACGTCCCCGGCGACGATCTCCGCCGACTCGATTGGCGAGTGCTGGCCCGCACCGACCGCTACTATCTCAAGGAGTTCGAGGCCGAGACCAACCTCCGCGCCTATTTCGCTCTCGACCTCAGCGGATCCATGCAGTTCTCCAGCCTCGAATCGACCAAACAACAGTTCGCAGAGAAACTGCTGGCCACCCTGGCCTACCTGGTCATCCGCCAAGGTGATGCCGCCGGGTTGCTGGGGATCGGTCAGGACACCGTCATCGACCTCCCTCCCCGCCGCAATCCGTCCCATCTCCAACTGCTCCTCGACTCCATCCCCACTCTCAAAAAAGGCGGTCCAACGGGGTTGGTGGAGGGCCTCCATGGATTGGCGGAACGGGTTCGTCGCCGGGCAATGATTGTTATTTTTTCCGATTGTTTCTGTGAACTCGATCCCTTGATGTCGAGTCTGCAACATCTCTGCTTCGAACATCATGACGTGGTCCTGTTCCACCTCCTGGATCCGCAAGAAATCCAGTTCAAATTCGACCGCCCCCTGCGATTCACCGACCTGGAAGGCCCGACCAGTCTGGTCACCGAACCTTCCGTGATCCGTGATGAGTATCTCAAACACCTGCGACACTTCATGGAGACGCTTCAAAAGGGTTGCCGTGAGTTCGGAATCGACTACCGAAGAATCTTGACGAGCGATAATTACGAGAAGGTGCTGGCTGACTTTCTCATCGAACGCTCTCGCGTTGGGGCAACGTCGTTTTGAAACCGGCATGACCTTTCTCCAGCCCCTCATCCTCTACGGTCTGCCCCTGGCGCTTCTGCCGGTGATCATTCATTTGCTCAACCGCCTGCGCCATCGCCCGCAACCATGGGGAGCGATGCAGTTTTTGTTGGCCGCTTCGCGAAGCTCGGTGAATCAGGCCAAGCTCAAACAATTCCTCATCCTCCTTTTCCGCACGCTCGCCGTCCTGGCCTTGATCGTCTTTCTCGCCCGCCCGCTCTCAGGAGGCTACCTCGGCTGGGCCGTGTCGACCGCGCCCGATGTCGTGTTTCTCCTGGTCGATCGATCCGCCAGCATGGAACATCGTTCCAGTTCCGGAGTGGGCTCCAAGCGGGAAGAGGTTCTCAAACTCATGGCGGAAACGGCCACCGGTTTCGAGGAAACCAGCCACCTCATTCTGATCGATTCAGCAACCCGGCAAGCCCAACGACTCCAGCGGGCCGAGAGTCTTCTCGAGCACCCACTGAGCACGCCCACCGATGCCGCCGCGGATATTCCCGCCATGTTGCAATCCGCCTTGTCGTGGCTCGTGGAGAACCAAGCGGGCAATGCCGAAATCTGGATTGGCTCAGACCTTCAACCCAGCAATTGGATGGCCGATGACGAACGCTGGCCTTCCCTCGTCGAAAAGTTCCAAGCGCTTCCCCAATCGGTTCGGATCCGGCTGCTGGCGATGGAGGAAACCACCGACCAAAACGATACCTCTCTGAGTCTACATGAACAATCACGACGCTTTCTGAGCAGCGAGCGGGCGATGGTTTTTTCACTCGATATCGACCGTTCCGAATCCTTTACCGACTCTCTCCCCATTGAATTGGTCCTCGACGGCGTCAGTTCCGAGCTTCAACTCGATTCAAATGAAGCCAAGCAGCGCTGGCGTCATCGAGTCGATCTAGGCGGTCAAGAGGTCTCAGGGTGGGGTTCCTTCTCCATCCCCTCAGATGCCAATCCGAAGAACAATCAGATCTTCTTCGTCTATGGTGAACCCGGTGATCTTGGGGGCACGGTGGTGGCATCCGACGCTATCGCGGGGCCGATCCTGCAGTTCTGCGCAGGGGACTTCCAACGCGACCCACCGAAAATGGCCTCCCTGCGTACCAGTTGGAGTGCGGATACCCGTTCCTGGGAGAACCAGACCTTGCTCCTATGGCAGGAAAGTCTTCCCGAACCTGAAATGGCGGAAGCGCTGGAGTCCTTCGCTCGAGAAGGAGGGGTCGTCCTCTTTCTCCCTCCTCCCGAGCCGGGAAGCGCCTCCTTTCTCGACACGACCTGGGGCGAAATCGAAGAGGCCTCGCCGACGGATCCCTTCAAGGTCGCCCGATGGGATCAAATATCGGGACCCCTGGCCGATACGGATGAAGGCCTTGGCCTTCCCTTTGATACGCTCGACACCTACCGGCGGAGAACCCTGGCAGGCTATGAATCGGTGGTTGCCTCATTCCAGGATGGCAGTCCCTTTCTCGCCCGAAAGACCGTCGGCCAAGGGGCGGTTTACTTCCTGGCGACGCTGCCGCGACCCGACTGGTCGACCCTGGCCGACGGCACCATCATCGTCCCGCTCATCCAACGATTGCTTCAGGACGGCGCCCGACGCCAGGAGAAGATCACCTACGCCGTTTCCGGCGAACTGGATCCTCAAATTGAAGGGAAGTCTTGGCGAACGCTTTCGGCTACGGAGGGGGGGGACGTCCGCTGGACCGCAGGCGTTTACCGCGATGGCGACCGGTGGCTCGCCGTCAATCGTTCACCCAAGGAGGATCAGCCGGGACGGCTCGAATCCGAACAGACCCAGGCGCTCTTCGGTGACCTTCCCCTCGCCATGCAGGAAGAGACCGGTCCATCCGACGAGGCGCTTCAAGGCGAAGCATGGCGACTCTTTCTCTTTGGGATGCTGCTTTTTCTGCTCACCGAAGGCTTTCTGACCCTCCCCGCCCCTCTGAAAACCGCCAGCGCCGGAGCCGCCTCATGAGCCACTGGACCTTCACTGCCTCCTGGCCAGTGATTCTCATTGGTGTGGGCATCGGCATCATTGCGGCGTGGCTTTCCCTGCATCAGTGGAGGCGCCATCAATTCAGGCGCTCGGTCGGCATCCTTGAGGCCTTGCGCTTTTTGATCATCGTCTTCCTCGCTCTCACTCTCTTAAAACCGGAGCGAGTCCGGCAAATCGAGCGGACCGAGAAACCCACGATTGTCGTCCTTCACGATGAATCCAACAGCATGACCACCAGCGATGTGGTCGTCACCAATCAGGTGGTCTCTCGGAGGGACTGGGTCCAAAACACCCTCACCAACGAATTCTACGCCCCCTTGGAAGCAGGATCTCGCATTGAAGTTCAACCCTTCTCGGATCCTGAAAAGACCCGTTCTCAGGGCGACGCCATCCTGCTCGAAGGAACCGATCTCAGCCTCGCCCTCGAGACCGTTCTCCAGCAACACGACGATCTCAAAGGCGTCATCATCCTGACCGATGGTGATTGGAATCTCGGGCTTCCCCCCATTGGCGTGGCCACTCAGTACCGGGATCGAAAGGTGCCAGTGTTTCCGGTTGCCGTGGGTCGGCAAACCCCCATTCCCGATTTGGCGATCGATGACGTCGATGCGCCTGCTTACGGCTTACTCGGCGAGCAAATTTCCATTCCGGTCCGGGTTCGAAATGATTTTCCCAATGAGGTCGAGACTCGGCTGATCCTCCAAGTGGGAGAAACGATTCTTTCGCAAAAGTCGGTCATCCTTCCGGCTGAAACGGAACTTCAAGAGGCCATCGTCTGGGATCCGAAGGAGGTCGGGGAACTCGATCTCAGCATCCATCTCAAGCCCGTTTCTAACGAACTGCTGACCGAAAACAACGAGGCCTCCTTTCAAATCGGAATCCGCCTTGAAACACTCAAGGTCCTGGTCGTCGACTCAAAGCCTCGATGGGAATATCGCTATCTCCGCAACGCCTTGGCGCGGGATCCGGGGGTTCAAATGAATTGTCTTCTCTTTCATCCAGGGCTGGCCAATGGCGGCGGGCGGCACTACCTTTCAGCATTCCCCAATACCAAGGAACAGATCTCGATCTACGACGTCATCTTCTTGGGAGACGTCGGTCTCGGGCCCAACCAACTGAAAGACACCGATCTGGAACTGATCCGGGGATTGATCGAACACCAGTCGAGCGGACTCGTGTTGATTCCGGGCCGAACGGGATTCCAGCAAAGCCTGATCAACGGTCCGCTCGCCGATCTCATGCCGGTGCTCCTCAACGAGGAACGCCCCAAGGGGATCGGGCTTCAAAACGAATCCCAGCTCAGCCTCTCCACATTGGGTCAAGGTCATTGGTTGACCCGGTTCGACTCCGACCGCCAAAAGAATGATGAGCTGTGGAGGCAGCTTCCAGGCTTCTACTGGTCGGCGGCGGTGACCAAGAGCCGTCCGGGCTCAGAAGTGCTTGCCGTTCACTCGACCATTCGCAATGCCTGGGGCCGGATTCCCCTCCTCGTGACGCGCCCCTTTGGTAGCGGGAAGGTGCTCTTCATGGGAACCGATAGTGCCTGGCGCTGGCGACGAGGGGTCGAGGACAAATATCACTATCGATTCTGGAGCCAGGTCGTCCGCTGGATGGCCCATCAACGCCATCTCTCGGAATCCGAAGGGCTCCGGATGACCTATACCCCCGAAGTTCCGGAAGTGGGTGATACCGCGTATCTCCAAGCCACCGTTCTCGATCGTTCGGGCTATCCCGCAGAAACGGGAAACGTGCTCGCTACCATCACCGGTCCCTCGGGGCGGACGGAAAAGCTCGAGTTCTCTCGTTCGGAAGGGGGCTGGGGGGTGTTCAATGCCACCCTTAAACCTCAAGAGGAGGGACAGCACTCGATCACCGTCCGGGCGGAGGAACACGGACGAAAGCTCGAGACCAGCATCACGGTTACCCGACCGGTTATCGAGAAGGTTGGGCAGCCGATCAACCGGCAGGCCTTGCAGGAAATTGCCTCGGTCACTCGCGGTCAACTCGGCGGCACCGAGGGTCTCGGAGAGCTGGTCAGCGCCCTCGAGTCCATGCCGGAACCCAAGCCGAGCGAAATTCGACTCCGCCTGTGGG
>MDTE01087580.1_pt1 | contig 14950 bp, 8 predicted proteins | sample 811231 | NCBI WGS metagenome assembly MDTE01 (sample SAMN05326651, study PRJNA326480) | marine metagenome | isolation source: seawater | place: Indian Ocean: Red Sea | collected 2010 | reverse complement strand
GGCATAGATCTTATTAAGGAAGGGACAGTCTTTAAATATCACAAGGGAACCAAAGAACCCTCTTCTCCTCGCTCTGCGTGGACAACAGTGGATTTTAACGATAACTCTTGGCTACGAGGAAGAATCCCATTTTACAGTAATGAAAAAGTCACTGGAGGTTCCGAGTTAAGCGACATGAAAAGCAACTATTCAACAGTGTATGTCCGACGAAAATTCCGAATTACTGATCCATCTCAACTTGGATTGGGCTCTCTCAAAATAAAAGCAGATGACGGATATGTGGCTTGGCTTAATGGAATTGAGATCTCTAGCTTACACAAGCCCACCGGAACTCTTAAGTACAGTTCTCGTTCAACAAAAAGCAATCGTGAACCGATCAAATGGCATGAAACCAAAATTCACAACCTAAGTAACACTACAAAGGAAGGCTGGAATGTTTTGTGTGTGATGCTGCTAAATTTTAGCCGTTCCAATAGTGATGCTTATCTAGATGTACGCTTATCTGCCAAAGAAAGAGAATTTGTACCTCCTGAAATTGTCTCGATTGAACCCAAGTCTGGCGATATAGAGGAACTTAAATCCATTACCATAACTTTTAGTGAACCGATGTCCGGGATCGATGCAGGTGACCTTATTATTAACGATTACCCCGCAACATCAGTCAAAAACACAAATAACACATTTACCTTTGAATTCGAGCAACCTGCCTCAGGAAAGGTAAATGCTTGGTGGACCCCAAGTCACGGCATCGGGGATAAAGCCTCTCCTCCAAACAGCTTTGCGCCCAAGACAAGAACATGGAACTACGAACTCCTTGACTTGGTCGCACCTAATTTAGCTAACCGACTACCACTGGAAGGGACTGTAAAACAATTCAGTCAAGCTGAGGTTTGGTTCAGCGAACCGGTTCAAGGAGTGGATAGCCAAGACCTGATGGCCAACGGTCTTACAGCGAATTCACTGAGTGGATTTGGAGCAGGACCTTACGTATTCAAATTTTCAGAGATTACATCAGGCCAAGTAGAACTAACCTGGTCTGAAGATGCCAATATAACCGACTTCAACCGAAGCCCAAACCAGTTTCAAGGAAAGGATTGGTCTATCCAAGTTGATACCGAATACGAACCAGGTGACATTGTAATCAGCGAATTCAGCGCTGCTTCAGGAGCCAGTTACAAACGAGTAGATGGAGATTGGATTGAATTACATAATCGAGGAGACCAGGATGTTAATCTCGATGGGTGGTCTCTAACTGATGACAGCAAGAACATGGCAAAGTGGACCTTTCCGAAAGTCTCACTGGGAACAGGAAAGCGGCTTATTGTATTTGCTACCGGCGAAGATAATAAAACCAATCCAAACCAACTACATACAAATTTCAAACTGAATCCCAGCGGAGAATACTTGGCATTGTGCAGCCCAGAAACTCCCCGCCGAGCAGTTTCATCCATCAATTTCCCCGAACAAGCCTCCGGGACTAGTTATGGTTTAAACAATGAAAATGAATGGGTATATTTTGAAGAACCAACTCCAAGCAGCAACAACAGTTCCAATACCGTAAGCGGCCGGGTAAAACCTGTTCACTTCAACCTTCCACGCGGATTTTACGACAAGAAAGCAGTTTACCTGACTCTCTCAACTGAAACTCCCGGTGCAAATATTCGCTACACCATTAACGGTGACACACCGGCTTGTTGCGGAAAAAGTCGCTATCAAACTGTAGGAAAGGTTTACACAGAACCAATCCGAATATCCAAAACCAGCATTATCCGTGCAGTTGCCTATAAGGAAGGAATGCTCTCTTCCAAGGTTAAAACCCACACTTACTTTTATGGTCTTGCATCCAATCGCAAACGTCTACCTGCCTTATCATTGGTTACGGATGATCGCCATCTTTGGGGTTCCAAAGGCATACAAAAACAACCCAATGCGCAACGCCACGGTATCGCATGGGAACGTCCAATCTCCGCCGAATTGATTCGACCAGAAGATAATGGAGGTTTTGCAGTCGACTGCGGTATTCGTATCCAAGGAGGCGGCTATGTACGCCCTAGGTATAATCCGAATGGCGGATTACCATTCAGTAAGTACTCTTTCCGTCTTTATTTCAGAGGCGACTATGGAACTGGCCGACTTGAATATCCACTATTTGGAGATATCCCTGTGCAATCATTTGATCGAATCGTTTTGCGAGCTGGAATGAATGATCATACAAGCCCATTCATAAAAGATGAATGGGCACGCCGACTCTGCATCAACTCCGGAGTCGTAACTCCAAAAGGAACATTTGTTAATCTATTCATCAACGGCAAATACAAAGGCTACTATAATCCAACGGAGCGCATCGATACCAAGTTTTTGGCTGACTGGTATCAAACGGATGAAAACTATGATCTCATAGCCCAGTTCAGCGAAGTTCGATCTGGAAGCGTAACTGCATGGCGAAAATTGCTCAGCTATGCCTCGCGTTATGATCTAGATGATCCAAAACATTTTCAAGTTGTTGAAGATCAATTGGATATTGCTGCGATGGCAGATTACCTTCTGCCACTTATTTATGCTAACAATGACGATTGGCCTCATAATAATTGGCGAGTAGCCCGCCACAAACCAGATGGTAAATTTCGCTTTATATGTTGGGATGCAGAATGGGCTTTTAGTAACAGCTCACATAATACAATAAAAAATCAACTCTCCACATTAAATCCACCTTGGGGAAATGCCGATATCGCAAAATTATTCAATGCACTAAAAGTCAGCCCTGAATTTCAAATGACCTTCGCGGATCAGGTCCACAAACATTTATACAATGGTGGAGCCCTGACCAATACAGAAATTCGAAAAACATACGACGAATTATACAATACAGTTCGAGGCACTGTAAGTCTTAGCAAAAGCTGGGGCTTAAACTGGATCAATAGTAGAAGAAGCCGCGTCTTGGCTCACCTGAGGGAAGCCAATTTGGCCGCCTCAGACGAAGCGCCTAAGTTTAATCAATTCGGGGGGGATGTTCCTACAGGATTCAAGCTGAATATGAGTTCCTCCAGAGGAGATATATACTATACCACAGACGGATCCGACCCTCGCGTGCAATTCGCTAGCTCCATTTCCAATAACGCGAAAAAATATGAACAGTCTAAGGGCATCATTCTTAACGCCGGATCAAAAATTAAGGCACGTTCACTTAATGGAAATAAATGGAGCGCCCTGACCTCAGCAACTTTCCAAGTAGGAGAGAGTGCCATTCCAATAAGGATCACTGAGATCATGTATAATCCTCAAGGCGGAGACGCATTTGAATTTATAGAACTCCAAAACATTGGCGATTCAGAAATCAATCTATCTGGCTTCTCAATGGAAGGCATCTCATTTCGATTTGCCGAGAGCACCGCCCCATTGCCCTCAGGAAGTTTTCTACTTTTGGTAAATGACGCGAATGCCGAGGCGTTTCGTATCCGCTATCCTGGAACATTTATCAATGGACTTTATGAAGGAAGCCTTTCAAACAGAGGAGAGCGAATAGCATTAATCGACCGCAACGGAGAGACAGTGTTATCGGTAGATTATAAAGACGGAGGTGATTGGCCGAGTGAAGCAGATGGCGACGGATATTCAATTGTTTTTTCCAATCAACAAGGCGACCCAGACGCCGCTGCCAACTGGCGTCCAAGCTTAAACAAAGGAGGCACACCCGGACGACAAAACTCAAACACTCCGGAACCACTGATTGTTATCAATGAAGTTCTAGCTGAAAATACTAATACGATAAAAAATGGTGCAATTTTCCCAGACTTCATTGAGTTGAAAAATGTAGCAGGCACAGATGTTTATCTGCAGAACTGGAGCCTGAGTGACAATCCAGCCAAGCCAAGGAAATTTAATTTCCCTGCAGGCATCGTAATAAAAGCAAACAGCTATCTAACGATTTGGATGGATGATAATCATGAAACACCTGGCTTGCATGCAGGTTTCGCCATGGATAAAGACGGTGACACAATTGCATTATTCAACCCGGCAGGCGAACGGATTGATGTGGTAACTTTTGGTCTACAATTGCCAGACTACTCTATTGGCCGAACTGAGAATGGCTGGACACTCAACCACCCAACTCCGAACAAATCCAACAGTAATGCTGGTCTTGCGGACTTGAAAAAACTTCGAATCAATGAATTTGTTGCAGCCGCACCCCCAGGTGGTGATGACTGGATTGAGCTTTACAACATGGATGAAAAACCAGCAGCACTTTTCGGATTGTCATGGGAAATAGGCCTTGGTCAGTTCACATATCGCAGATTGTCGTATTTAGCTCCGAAAAGTTACAAGGTTTTTGTTGCAGATGAAAAACCGGGGGTACGAAATCTCGATTTTCGCCTCCCGGCAGATGGAGGAACCATTCTGTTACGTGATCAGAACGGCGCTGAAATTGATGATGTAAGCTACCGTACGCAAACCGACGGTGAATCGCGCGGTCGTTATCCTAATGGCAACGGCAGTTGGACCACTTTCACCACTACAGTTAGCCCTGGCCAAGCTAACTACAGGCCTGCAATTGAAGGCATACAGATAAATGAAATTCTTGCAATCAACGATGCAGCTGTAATTGATCCTTTAGGCAGATCAAGCGACTGGATTGAAATTAAGAACAACTCCAATAAATCCCTTGATTTGAATGGCATGAGTCTAAGCATTAACACAATCGATCCCGGTCAGTGGAAATTTCCTTTAGGAATAACCCTACAAGCAAAAAACAGACTTCTAATATGGTGCAATGGTTCTCGAGATCCCGATCTTGGCCCAAAGAATTACCTTAATACCGGACATTCATTAAATGGAACACACGGTTCAGTTTACCTATTCAATTCATCAGAACAAATTATTGATAGTGTTCAATATGGATTTCAAATTTCAAACGTCTCAATAGGTCGTGATAAAAACGGAACATGGAAGCTATTACACCAACCTAGCCCAGGAAAAAGTAACGATATTCCACGTTTAACCGCTACAGCATCAAGCATCTCGATTAATGAATGGACCTCAAATGGAAATGGCGACGACTGGATTGAACTACATAATACTAGCAACCTGCCTGTGAATATGGGTGGCAATTATCTAACAGACGACCTTAGCTTGTTTGGTCGGACAAAATTCGAAATTCCGGAGTTAAACTTTATCGATGCGGGCGGATTCGTAAAATGGATTGCTGATGGAGATCTTTCCAAAGGGGCAAATCATCTTAACTTTAGTATTGCCTCCTTAGGCGAACCTATCGCTCTTTACAGCCCATCAAAATCACTCATAGAAAAAGTACAAGTAACTCAAACATCCTCCGGGGAATCACAAGGACGTCTACCAGACGGGGCAAACAATATCGTTACTTTCTCCACAACAACTACTCCAGGCAAATCAAACTACAAACCAATCGAGTCACTTGCTATAAATGAAGTGCTTACCCACACAGATCCACCGTATGAAGATGCAATTGAGTTTCTTAATTTAGGAGATGAACCGTTAAATTTAAGTAAATGGTGGATTAGTAATTCACAATCAAATCTCAAGAAATTCCAAATTCCTGATGGAACCACTATTCAACCACTCGATACTCTCGCTTTTTACGAAGGCCAATTTAATCCAACACCAGGTACAGATCTCAGCTTCGCACTGAACTCATCACAAGGGGATCAAGTAATTCTTTCAGCCACCGACTTAAGCGGTGAACTAACAGGTTATCGTATCATTGTCGAATTCGAAGCAGCAGAGAATAGTATCTCCTTTGGTCGAATTAAGACCAGTATCGGCGACCAATTTGTCACACTGGAAAAACCAACTTTTGGTGTAAACAATCCGTCTTCTATAACAGCTTTTAGACAAGGTAACGGTTCTGAAAACTCCAGCCATAAGATCGCCCCTATAGTGATACATGAAATTATGTATCACCCTGCCCCACTTCCACTGGGCGCAGGAACCCCAAACGATGAATTTATAGAAGTAAAAAACATTACAAACCAAACTTTAAAACTTTATGACCCATTAAACCCAGAAAACACCTGGCGCTTCGATGGTGGAATAAAATACGAGTTTCCTCTTGGAAGCGAATTAAACTCCAATACATACGCTCTATTGGTGGAATTTAACCCAGCTAAGGAACAGGACAAGGCCAGCCGTTTTATAAAACGATACAACATACCAGAAGATACAAAATTATTTGGTCCAATGCGGGGAAATTTATCAAACGGAGGCGACTCAATTAAACTACTTAAACCAGATCCGCCTCAAGGAATTGACCGTGAGGATGCCGGCTATGTTCCGTATATTCTAGTTGATAAGGTAGACTTTAAAGACGCCTTACCCTGGCCAATAGAGGCAGACGGACTTGGAGCTACACTACAACGTAAATCCGCAATTGTATTCGGTAACGATCCGATCAACTGGAAAGCCTCTGCACCAAATCCAGGTCGAGAAAATATACAATCAGAAGAAGATGATTCTGACAATGACGGCATACCTGATAATTGGGAGAAGGCAAACGGATTAAATCCACTTGAAGCAAATGACGCAAAAGAAGATCCCGACCAAGACGGCCTTAGTAATCTGGCTGAATTCTACGTTGGAACCGATCCACAAAATGCCGCAAGTGCTTTTTATATTTCAGCCAAACTCTTGGACAATAATATGATCGAATTGTGTTTCGATGCCACAAGATCAGGACAAATGGTCGAAATACAAACCACTAAAAATATTAATCAAGGAAATTGGCAAACTTTCATGCAATGGAACTCAGAAGATGCCGGGCTCCAACAAGTCGAGGTTGACGTAACAGGTTCAGATGCCCAGTTTTTCCGTCTGCTTCTTATTGAGTAAAAAAGAATGGAATCCGCTCTAACCAACGCAACCGGGCAAACTAACTTCACAAATTTAGACTGGGGAATTGTCGTCGTGTATCTGCTTTTGTCTGTCGCAGTAGCCTTTTGGGTAAAGCGATTTGCCGGAAACATGACAAACTTTGTCAGTGCAGGGCGCGCGGTCGGAACTTGGCTTGGTATCGCTACTCTTACCGGCACCGAGATGGGACTCATAACGGTAATGTACAGTGCTCAAAAAGGATTTACCGGAGGCTTTGCTGCATTTCATATTGGAGTAATTGCTGGGATAGTTGCATTTTTGGTAGGCATGACCGGCCTCATTGTAGTCGGATTACGAAAGCATGAAGTGCTTACCATTCCAGAATATTATGAAAAACGATATGGACGTCGCACCAGAATTCTAGGTGGCATCATGCTGGCATTCGGCGGACTTTTGAACATGGGACTGTTCTTAAAGGTAGGCGCGATGTTCATTGTAGGTATAACCGGAATGAATCCTGACGGAAGTGCTCTCAAACTAGTAATGGTCGGACTTCTGGCACTGGTACTAATATACACCATAATCGGAGGCATGATCTCTGTAGTGATTACGGACTATATTCAGTTTGTTATTTTATCAGTCGGCATACTTGTAACTGGCTGGTTAGCCGTAGAAAGTGTTGGAGGATTCCAATCGCTTTTTGATGAAGCCGACAAACTTAAAGGTCGAGAATGGTTTGACCCAACAGATGACGATAGTGGTTTCGGATGGGAATATCTGGCGTGGATGTTCTTTCTAGGCATTGTTAATTGCGCACTTTGGCCTACCGCAGTAGCCCGCGCCTTGGCTATGGAAAGTACCACTGCCCTTAAACGGCAATACAAATGGTCTTCCATCTCGTTTGCCATCCGAATGATCATTCCAAACTTACTAGGCATATGCGCCTTTGTATTTGTAATGACCAAAGCGCCAGATTTACAGGCTCTGTTTTTCCCAGAAGAATCTGATGCCCAGCAAATCAACAATCTATACGCTATGCCAATTTACCTTGGTCGGATTTTGCCAGCAGGACTAGTAGGATTAATTACCGCCGCTATGATTGCTGCCTTTATGTCCACACATGATGGTTATCTGCTATGCTGGAGCTCAGTGATCACTCAAGACATTATCGCTCCTCTATTTAAAGGCCGCCTAGATAACCCAACCCGTATTAAAATTACCCGAATCCTAATTGTTTTGATTGGTTTTTATATTCTTTACTGGGGCCTCTTTTACGGTGGAGAAGAAGATATCTGGGATTATATGGCAATCACTGGTGCGATTTATTTCACTGGCGCATTTGCACTTTTGTTTGGAGGACTATATTGGAAACGCGCAAGTTCCACTGGAGCAATTCTCGGCCTAATCGCCGGCATGACGGCCATAATAGGCCTTGGCCCCGTTCAACAGGCGATACACTCATATATACCAGGAAACATTCCAGGAAAATCCATTACACTAGTGGAGGATACGACGGTTAAATTTGAAAAGTTCGAAGAAATGGAAATCCCCGAGGAATCTTTTATCGAATATATGTTTAACGATTTCATAATGGCACCTTTTGAACAAGCTAGGCCATGGAGAAAGAATGCCCTCGAAGAATGGACTGCCATCATCCGACAACCAAATGGGAAATCACAAGCAGTCGAAGTCTCATATAGCCTAGACGATGAAATAGAGGTAGAAAACTGGCCGGAATTTAAGCCTCAAACAGGAGATGTTGTTTCGTTTTACAAGCCACTCTCAGGCGCAAGGGTTGGACTCATGACTGTCGCATTCACCATGTTAATGTTTATACTCGGCTCAATATTCTTTCCAGATCGAAAAACCAACACAACAAGTTCATAGAACTTAGGCTTACAAGATACCAAAACATCAACCATTTAAATTCAAAAACCAATAATGAGTGAAGAAACAAAAGATCCAAACACTTCACAACAGAACACCGAAGCCAGCGAAACACCAGCTGTTACATCGAAGTTACCTGAAAAAGAGCCGTTAATAATTAGAGATACATCTTTGAAGAACGAGAAAAATATGCCCCCAAAAATAAAGGCTGCTACTCCTCAGTGGGTATTCAATATTTTATGGAGCATTATGGAACTTGGTAGCCTTTTATTATTAGGCATCTTATTTTTTCTTGTATACCTAAACCTCGGATGGCCTGGAGTATGGAAAATTACTCTTATCGGCACCTGTGGGCTCTTCTCAATCATGTCACTGCTTGTTATAATAGGCGGAGCATTAGATGTCCGAAAACTTTTCAGCCGTCTACGCGAACAGGAAAACAACATAATTGACTCAAAGGCTTCAGATTAGACTGCTATTCAGCCTTAAATAAGATTAGTGTGAACATACCCTTTATCTTTAGTAAATGGATTTAACCATAGAAATTTTTCGGCAGGAAATAGATCATGCGATGAAATCGTACGATCGTCACATTGTATGTTTATTTAAAACGCCGGATGAATGCATAGAAGCCATCGAACGACTAATAATCAAAGCAATCAAAGCATATGAAAATCGCGCTGAGGGAATGCGTCACGGGATTGCATTGGATAAAGAGATAACAATCATGATCAGCCAGTCAGATAAAGAAAAACCCTTATGCGCCATATATTTTAATCTTCATAGCCCGTATGGACGAGAGGATGGCGGTCGTAATATTGTCGATTCAACTACTGAAATAGAGACTAATCCAACTGACTAAGTTTCGTTACTTTAGTTTAGCTTCATCACCTACCCAAATTTCACCATCAACAATATCCGCTACTGTGTAGGTGTCCCAAGCTGGACCAGACACACGCACTTGGCCAATTTTTTTTCCCAATCTATAAACACCCAATTGCTGGCCAGCTCGGGGCAATCGCTTGAAACCAAAGTCCAATACCACAAAATTAAGTTTTAAGTTTGTACGAACTACTTTGCCCTCTATACGCATCAACGCCGGAGCTACAATAGTTCCACTATTATTTTTCCTCAGCCCCTGATCAACCGTGCTCTCTTTATCAGGAATAGCGCATCCCCCCAGAAAAATCACAACCAATCCTGTCAACCATTTCAGCACATCGACATCATAACCTACAGCCTGACCAATTTCACGAAAAACAGTTCGCTTCGCCTGAGCGAAGCACTCTGCTACTATTCCTCAGGCGCAATAAAATATGAACAAACCACTACTTGAAATATGCATCGACTCGGTTGCATCGGCTATCTCAGCAGAACAAGGAGGAGCAGCACGAGTTGAACTTTGCCAAAACCTTTTCGAAGGCGGAACCACACCCAGTATTGGAACCGTCTATCAGACTTTGCAGCGTGTTGGGATCAAGGTAAACGCGATCATAAGACCTCGCGGTGGCGATTTCTTATATTCAAGCGATGAATTTGAAATCATGAAGCGCGATATCGTCACCCTTAAGGAAGCAGGTATCAACGGAGTGGTAATCGGAATGCTTAATGCAGATGGCTCTATAGACACTGAACGCACCCAACAGTTAATCGAATTGGCTCGCCCACTTGAAGTTACATTTCATCGCGCATTTGATGTCAGTTTAGACCCATTTCGAAGCCTAGAAAACCTCATCGATCTTGGAGTCGACCGTTTACTAACCTCCGGACAAGAACCTTCCGTTCTTGAAGGCGTCGAATTGATTGCAGAACTAGTACGTCGTGCAGGCGATGACATTATCATCATGCCCGGAGCGGGAATTACTGCGAAAAACCTGACACGAATCATCCAGGAAACTGGTGCTAAAGAATATCATGTAACCGGCTCTTCCCCCATTGCTAGTAAAATGGAATTCCGTAATGAGCGCTGCTTCATGGGAAAGGCACTATATCCACCAGAATTCTCAATGAAGGTCGCCGATCCCGAGAAGATTCGACACTACATAGATTTACTGAACGACAATTAATATTAGCTCACATTTTTGAGCGAGCCTTTTCGAGGATTTTACGTTCGTGCTCGGTCAAACTGTGAATACCATGTTTGGAAATTTTATCCAAAATTGGATCCACATCACGACTCATAAAATCCTGATCAGCTACCTCAGCAGCATCCACCACATTGGGTTTACGCCAATCCTTACGACGAGAAGCACCGGAACCAGCAGACGGCGAATCCGAAGTTATTCTCACCTTTGGAATTTTAGAGAACAAAGCAAGGAAACCACCTCTCCGCACAAACATGGCAACATAAAAGGCTCCATATAATAAGCCTCCCAAATGAGCGGCATGAGCAGTGTTATCTAAATTTGAGGCTCGTATCATGACCAACATACTAATGATAGAAATGACGAGTATGCCCCAAAAAATCCAATTCCACTTCATGCGAACAGGCAAAATTAAGAATAATAGAAAATAAGCTTCTTGCCTCGGAAATAACCTTGAATAAACCCCTATAAATCCAAGTACCGCACCACTTGCTCCCACCATTGGACCTGCAAACTGAGCTGGCAATATAATTGCAAATAAAAGTTGAAATAACCCTCCGGCTAAACCACTAACAAGATACAATGCAATAAGCTCACGACGACCAATCACTGGCTCCAAAATTCGGCCTACAAAAAACAAACCTATCCCATTAGCCAGTAAATGCCCTACACTCCCATGAAGAAATTGATAAGTGAATAATTGAAAAGGCAACAACCAAGAAATATCAGCTGTATCTAGAGCGAGGTAATTTCCAACGTAGGAAGTGTTAAATGCTTTTGTAGTTGAAAGGCTAGCAGGATCCACCAACACCTGCAGTATGAATACAACAAGATTGATCGTCAGTAGTATTGCCCAACCTGACCAAGGTTGCTGAAACGAAGGAGACCGAAACTGTGGCTCCTCCGGTCGCATATATGGTCGATCATCCAACATCGTCAGGCGAAATTTAGCATACCTTGCAGCTATCGCCAATCATATAGCCAAATACAAACAAGGGTAATTGAGGTAATAGGAATAGAATTACAAATGCCTAACACGGCCGTAACTCATTGCCATACGATATCTCCACCAACAACAGTCATGACCGAGCGTCCTTTCAACATCCAATTGTAAAATGGATTATTAGTCGCTTTGCTCACAGTATCTTCGCGCCGGAAAACCCACTCTTCATCAGGATCAAAAACTGTCACATCTGCAGGAGCCCCAACACTCAAGGTGCCACGGTCGGATTTTATTAAGCGTGCAGGAGCCACTGTGAATCGATTAATCAAATCAACTAAATTCATTCTCCCACTGTGATAAAACTGCATCAACGACACGGCAAGCTGGTTCTCCAAGCCAGTAATACCAAATGGGGCATTAGCAAACTCTACTTCCTTCTCGTAATCACAGTGTGGCGCATGGTCACTAGATATAATTTCGAGCGTTCCGTCTACAACTGCCTCAATGACTGCCTCACGATCCTCTGCCGATCGCAATGGCGGATTCATCTTAAAATTTGTATCAAATTCAGGCCAAGAAGGCCGATCACCTTCACCAGGATAACATATCCCCTTACCATCCTCTGGCCAAAATTTCTGGCTTCCAGCGATCGTAGCATCCGTCAATGTGAAATGATGTGGACAAGCTTCACCAGAAATTGATACTCCTCTCGACTTGGCTTCACGAAGCAAGCGAATACTTCCAGCCGCACTCATGTGTTGGCAGTGAATGTGCGCCTTGGTTTTTTCTGCAAGTAAAATATTGCGAGCCACAATCATCTCTTCTCCTGAGCTCGGCCAGCCTGGCAAACCAAGTGTGCTATTCCAGAATCCCTCATGCATCACTCCTGCCCCTACCAAAGAATAATCCTGGCAGTGATCCATGATTGGAAGATCAAACATAGACGTATACTCCAAGGCCCGGCGCATCAAGTCATTGTTTTGAACACAATTTCCATCATCAGTAATTGCCACCACGCCAGCACTCTTCAATGATCCAATTGGAGCCAACTCCTCACCAGCAATCCCTTTAGTGATCGCTCCAGAGCTAAGTACATTAACCTTAGAATAGCGTTGGGCACTGTCTTGAATCAGAGAAACTGTACCCGGACTATCAATTGCCGGGCTTGTGTTGGGCATACAAACTACAGTTGTAAAACCGCCTTTTGCTGCTGCAGCTGCACCTGTCTCGATACTCTCCTTTGCCGTCTGGCCTGGTTCACGAAAATGAACATGAATATCGATCAAACCGGGGCAAACAATCTTCCCAGTTACATCAACCTCAGAAACCCCTTCTGGCGCTTGGCCTTGAGCATCTGAACCAACTACCGCAACCCTACCATCAACCAATAAGACATCGGCCGTTTCATCTCGGCCATTAGCGGGGTCAATCAGATGCCCACCTTTGAGCAATATAGAACTCACTGGCACTCAGGCTAAAGAAGGCGAATTGACAACGCAAGTCGGGTCGCTATTCTTTGCCCCCCGTTGCGGGTGTAGTTCAATGGTAGAACGGAAGCCTTCCAAGCTTCATGTGAGGGTTCGATTCCCTTCACCCGCTCCACTTCTTTACTCAATGTTCATAGGGTTTAAACGCACTTCGCACATACTAATTCAGAGTATTAGCTTGGCCCCTATTCACATTATCAAATGAAACACCTTCTATTAATCGCAACTATGCTGTTGACGGGGTGCATGACGACACATTCGCCAGCAAAAGCACCAGATATATCAATCAACCAAGCCATCCTTGACGGAGACATCAAAGTCATCAAACAACATTTGGCTGCCGGAACAGATGTTAATTCGAAAGATGCCGGCGGCTGGACTCCTCTGCATTGGGCTGCTGGTGAGGGTTACAAGAAAGCCATCAAACTACTTCTATCCAACGGCGCAAATATAAATGCAACTGAAGTGACTGGAAGAACACCACTAGATTATGCCATGACAACACCCGAAACCAAAATTGCCGCCCTCCTCCGCAAATACGGCGCCAAGACAGCTAAAGAATTAAGAGCTGAAAAAGGAGGGAAATGATTCGCTTTGAAGATGAAAGAGACCAGGTGTTCCCACAAATTTACTACCGCGTGAAAGTGGCTAATTAAATTAGAATCTTAATACCATCATTAGTATTCTAAATTCTAAATACCTCCAATTCCTCGCAATATTTGCTAACCAGACCTAAGACTGTTACGTTTTTTAGGAGGAGTAGAATGTAAAAACACCCTCTTCCAAGGATAATTTTATATTATAATGAAGAAGATTTCTTTGATCTTTTTAGCCGTTATTTCAGCTAATTTGAATGCTGCAGAGTTACCTAAGCCTCAGTCAGTAAAAATTCAGCCTGCCTCAGACGAAGGAAAACGAGCCATGCAGGGCTTCAAACTTGCTGACGGATTATCAGTTAATCTAGTTGCGGCAGAACCATTACTCGCAAATCCGGTTGCATTCGATATTAATCATAAAGGCAATTTTTATGTCGTAGAAACTTTTCGCCTTCACAAAGGGGTAACAGATATTCGTCATCACATGAACTGGCTTGATGAGGAATTAGCATCTCAGAGTGTGGAGGACATGCGTAAAATGTATCACCGCCATAACGTAAAAGGGCTTACCGATTACTCGGATCGTGTTCGTTTATTAATCGACACCAACAATGACGGCTTACTAGATAAAGACACAGTTTTTGCAGATGGGTTTAATGATGAAGTTGACGGTTTAGCTGCAGGAGTACTTGCACACGATGGAAAAGTATGGCTCGCAAACATCCCTAACCTATGGCTACTGGAAGACAAAGACGAAGACGGCATAGCAGAAAAACGTCGTAGTTTGGCCAACGGGTTTGGAGTCAGAGTTGGATTTTTAGGCCATGATCTTCATGGACTCCGAATTGGCCCAGATGGGAGAATGTACTTTAGTGTTGGTGACCGCGCAGCATCGGTAACAACCTTAGAAGGCATAAAACTACACACACCGGAGTACGGCACAATTTACCGCTGTGAACTAGACGGCTCCAAGCTTGAAATATACCACTCTGGCCTTCGGAACCCGCAAGAACTGGCATTCGATCAATTCGGTAATTTATTTACCGGCGATAATAATTCCGATGGTGGAGACCCAGCACGGTGGGTTAATGCCATTGAAAGTGGTGATAGCGG
>MDTE01038388.1_pt1 | contig 14950 bp, 10 predicted proteins | sample 811231 | NCBI WGS metagenome assembly MDTE01 (sample SAMN05326651, study PRJNA326480) | marine metagenome | isolation source: seawater | place: Indian Ocean: Red Sea | collected 2010 | reverse complement strand
GTGAGTCTATGTATATATAACTCTTCACACCACTTTACGTCACTTCACACCATTACGATATATGTACCTTCGTAGTCTACCTTACCTTCGTAGACTACGAAGGTACCTTCGTACCTTGGTACCTTCGTAACTCGTAGTCTAGTCTACATAATTTTTCACCCACGCTGAAACCGAGTGGGTGGCACACCTGCTTGCGCTCGGTCGCGCGACCCGAGCGGGGCGATGAATCCTCTCACGCAAATTAAAAATACACAGAAGGCGACTCTAAGCGAGGTGGGTTTGACAACCTGATCGTCACGCCGGCTAGCATGAGGGCTTCCGCTCTCGAGGTCAAGTCTCGGCACCCCAAAAATTGCTCACCCTCGCCTTCTCCTTTCGCAGGTTCGTCTAGGGTTGAGTGAAGGAGCTTCGTGGCACGCCAAATTCAAGGACTCTGCCTACATCTTCGCTGGTGGGCTATCATTCGATCTCACGGAGGGAGACATCCTGGCTGTGTTTTCGCAATACGGTGAGATCGTCGACGTCAACCTGGTCAGGAACGAGGAGACCGGGAAGTCCAGAGGATTTGCCTTCATCTGCTATGAAGATCAGCGCAGCACTGTCCTCGCCGTGGATAATCTGAATGGTGCCAAAGTCCTCGGACGGACCATCAAGGTCGAACACGTAGAGGATTACCGACTCAAGGATGAGGAGGCGGCCAAGAAAAAGGATTGGAAGTGCGGTTGTGGGGCAGAGAACTTTAAGTTCAGGGACAATTGCCTCAAATGTGGAGGTCCTCGCCCATCACTCAAGATCGAGACGGACCACGGAAACGATACTGCAAGAATCGATGCTGGATCTACCGAGGAAAGATGGGGACACGATGGGTTTCGAGAGAACGAGAAGGGCACCTCCCCGAGTAAATCTGAGGCGTGGGAGGGTGCGGCATTCAAGGCAGTTGCCAACGCGGATGATGATGATGCAATCATCAGAGAACTTAAAGCACGCAAAGAGGTTGCAATGGCGAGGGCAAGGGCTGCCGCACAGGGTTTGCCCATTCCAGGTAGTAGCAAGGATGGAGCACCCGGGAGAGAAGCGAAGAGGGCCAAGAAAGAGAAGAAGTCCAAGAAGGAGAAAAAGGAGAAGAAATCCAGGAAGGAGAGGCACAGCTCGAGCAGCGAGGAAGGTGCAATCAGAGAATGAATTAATGAATGAATGAACTAGCTCTTTAGTCTAGAGATGAGCGGTGTAATTGATGCACGCAATAGACACATTCTGGTGACTGAAATCGATCAGCGTCATCCCCCCAGTTGAGAGATTGAGAGTCACCCCGAGCCCTCCATCTACTTGCAATGCGTGAGCAACGCACGTAGCAATGACCGATTCCTCTGCGAGCAGTACCGTGGTTCCAGCGCCACGCAAGCTTCTCATGTTCGCATCCGTCGAGTCAAACACATTATCAAAGTCATTCACCTTCAGTAGATTCGCGATTTCGTACGCTAGAGAACTGGAGAACGCTGCACTGTCGTGCCAGATCGATTTGATCCCCTCCTCCATGAGAACCTTTGCAAGACTCTCCGCAACCTTTGTCCTTTCTTCCGCTTCATCTTCATCCTTCGGAAGAGATGAGCAAATGAGAAGTGCGCGATTGTAAGTCATATCCGCGTTGCCCTTTAAGGGCAGCGCTGGTGTTTGATTGAGTCGCTCAAGAATCACCGAATGGGCCTCTTCTCCTTGGTAAGGATTAAAGACAAACGTTGTCAACCCACAATTGCTTTGGGAGAGGCGGCGAAAATACTCTGAACCTAGGCCAAGAGCATTCGCCACCATGGACTGGTTCACAGCGTTATGAGCCACCACAAGGAGTTCTTGACCATCTGCATCGAGTATACTTTTCCAGCATTCAGCACCCCGCTCCCAAAGTTCTCGAACTGGAAAATGGCCATCGATTTCAAAGTTTGCAGGGTCTGCCTTCCATGCCGCATACTTGTCACCGTACTTTTCTTTCCCCTCTTCTTTCAGGAGCCCCTGGAAGGAATATAGATCAATCTCTCGTAACTCCCACAAATCGATGAGCTTTGAATCCCGTGAATCCCATATAACTTCGGCAGTTCGACTTGCACGAGCAAGGGGACTACGGAAGCCGATGTCGAAATGCTTTCCCTGAAGAAGTACAAAGTGTCAACATCAGGAGAGCGTTGCTGGGATAATTCGGGCTCACCTGCAACATTTCCCTCGTTATTTCTGCCTGACTTTCACCCTTCTGCGTCAATACCGACAAATCGGAGCTTCCCTGTATCCGTCCTTCCTTGTTCCAAGTGGACTGCCCGTGTCGCACTAGCGTCACCTGCAGTAGATGTGGACACAGTGAAGATGTACTTGGTTATTGCTTCTGGTATATGTAGACGCACCCTCTTTTTCGACCCCACATCGGGCAACCGCTTACTAGCACTCGCTGCGGAGCACGTTGAGTCAAGATTCAGTGGGACACGAGCAGGACCTGTTCTAACGACCGTGCTCCTCAGGTCGAAACTGGTTGGGGGTCCGCATCGTGTTCTCGCTCTGAGGTCGTTGACAACAGCTGCCATCCCTGCATCAGAAGCAAAAAGACGCCGGGATTCCTCAAATTATTCCACTTTCACGAGAGCCTGGAATGTATCAACACTTAGGTTTGTCCAGCGCGCCCTTAGGATGTTGTGCTGGTTGCCCGTGCCCGTGCCCGTGGTGGTCGTGACGGAAAATCTTGGCCTTGAAATTTGTACCTTCGTACGAAGGTAATGTTACCTTCGTACCTTCGTACCAAGGTACCTTCGTACGAAGGTAGAAGGTAACTTTTACGAAGGTAAAAGTTTAAGAGTAAAAGCTTACTTTTACCTTCGTAACTCGTACGGAGGTAAGTTTTGTAATCGGCCAGAGAGGAGGAAGGTGGCGCACACACTGTGGCCCCTGTGACCTTGTTACTGCATAGATTTCAGCCAACCTGTATGTGTGCGACACAAATCAGAACCATGTGCGGTATCTTGATGCCCGCCGAGCGAATTCAGTTGTTGCCGGGTTAACGTCCTTGCATTCTGCCGACTGCCCGCGGCACCGATGAGCACTCGGCACCTCACGCGCGTGCACGACGGCGAAAGCCTTGAGGACCTGAAACCATGGCGGGTAAGACCTGAAAATCCGACATTTTACTGTCCTCTCGCCCTTCAATCCGCTCCAGTCCCCAGCGGCACTTCCCATATCATTCGAGATACCGCCGACCGGTTGTTCACAATTCAATTCCTTCGCAACTGTCTTCCCCTATCCCAAGGCTCGTGGCGTTGAACTGTTCACCAAGAATGACGTACACGGCACAAAGTCGCAAGTACCGAGCGGCTGGGCGGACATCCCGATTCCAGAGTGCAACCCGCCTCCTTTGCCCAAAGTGATGGAGGATAACCAGAAGGTTGCCGATGAAGTCTTTGAAGCGCCCAGCACCCTCTCGCAGGAACATTATACTGCGCTTGTGCGCTCGGTGCTCATGCCATGGGGAACGCGTGCCCCAAGCGAAACTAATGATTTGCGCACTATAGCCGCCTCAAATTTACGTGAAGCTTTTCAAGTTTCCGAGGAGGTGCACTCCAAGGCACTTGTCGCTGCCCACAATGCTAATCGTGAAGTGGTTCATGAGCTTAATGTGCATCTCAACGACGGTGAAGCCTTAAGGCACGACAGCAACAGTGACGATGACAATGACCTGCCACATTCAGTTAGAATACATGCAGAGAAACGCGCTGTTGAACCGTTCATATCCTTGCCACAGTTTGACACAACACTTCATATTGCGCTGTTAAGAACCGAGGGCGCCGACCGGAACAATGAAACAGCAAAAGGGATTTCAAAGGCAAAGAACCGGCCGAGTAACTCGAGAGGAGGGATATTCGCATGCTGCTTTGGGGTAGGAGATGCTGAGAAGCAAAAATCTAGTGCTGATGCCGTTGCGGTCAAATCAAACACGATGGAAGGGCAGCTTTACATATCTGCAACGCTCGTTCTTCCAGGGGCCGAGAATAAGGAGAGCACACCTCGAAAGCACCAGTATAGTTCTCCTCCTATTTCATGCAGTCTGCTGTCCGGCGATACTTCCTTGTCATTGTGTATTCCACCAATTCGTGTAACAGGTATGGACACGGCTTCTGCGCTTGTTGAGTTCCGAGTGTTTTATGGTGCCCTTGTCAAGCAAGAGGTTACGAGAGATGAGCTACATCTTGATGTCATCTCTAACCGTATCAGAAATTCAGTAGGAGGTACAGAAACCGCGAGGGTCATGCAGCTCGCTCCTGACATACCCATGGCCACACACGTAGGAGTAGCAACACTTCGTGTTGCTGACTTGGAGGATACTTCAGGCATGGCCACCCCTCAAAAAGTCCGTTTGCTTCTCCAGTCACCGTCTGTCACCCCCGAGCTTTCTCAAAATGGAAGCGCTCTCCCAAGGCTGACCGCAGTACATCTTGTGGTTGATTGCTTCGTTGAATCGCGTGCGAGCGCTGAACCTCACTATGATTTGAAGAATCAGAGCGGATCTCACGATATGACGTGTAGAGAAGAGCTATCCGTCTCAAGCACTGAAATTGTTTTTGCGGTTTGGAATGCTTGGATGCAGAGGGGCTGCCTCTCCAACGGAGGACCACTTGAGGGACCTCTTCGCGCTGGGCTACAGCTGCCACCTGCGGGGGATGTCAAATATAATTCCAAAGCTACGACGAAGAATCTTGATAAATTTGAAGTTCGAGCTAAGCAAATGGCTCCACCACAAGGCTGGCGAGGTTTGCTGAGTGCCTATTCTGCGCTGTACCGGGTACCTCGTTCAACGATTGCTCTCGCAGAGGCCATGATCATCGCAAGGTCTTGGACTTCAGGACCAGAACTATCGATCATATCTGAAATACACGCTCGTCTTGCAATGTCAGTTGCTTCTATCGCCTCCGGTCGTGCAGCTCAGACAGAGAGAGCAATGCATACCAAGGCAGCAGCATTTATCTTACCGCACGCTGAAAAATCTCTGCAAAAATGGCTAGCGCCTCCACCAGGTACAATCACCAAGGAGGCAATATCGATTATTCGGGCACTGACCCCTGTGTTGGCGTTGTGCCTACCACTTGAGACATCTGCATCGAAGTTTGCGACTTATATGCATCGCGCTGCTCGTCAAGCTGTGATGATGCGAACCCTCGGCAGTCTGAGTCCAATCACACGAGATGGGGATACAGCTGGCATTGCCATGCGACAGGAAAATAATGCGAGCGATGCAAGTCAAACATCATTCAATTGCGCGCGCAGCGATACTATCCCGAGTGTGTCAGCTCTGAAGGATGTCGTACTTCCGAAACATGCATCATTTGGCTCAGACGCGCCATTATCATTTTCGCGTGTCACCTCTGCAGTAAATTTGGCAATCGCATGCTTCGATGTTGACATGAGTGTATATAAAGCTCTACCGTCTGGTGTGTCTGCTGCACCTGTAGTTTTCCACGGCATGGTCGCGATACTTATGCAGGTAGCGAATGATGTCATAGTCTCCGCATGCAAACTGTGGGCGCCTCCGTACGGCAAACCCTTTGAAGACCTTGAATCTGCACTAAGGCAGCTCCGGATGAAGTTGCACGGTGCAGGTTTAGTCTCCGTGGCCGGTTCACTCTCTGTTCGGGCAATCGAACGATTGATGAGAATCCCACTCAACCACATGCTGAGCTCGCTGTGTCCACGTCTTGTTGGCATTTTAGAGAAGGGTGTGGCGCGGGAAAGGTCGATTTCACTACCCCCTACTCCAGTTGCCCCTGCTCGAGGGGCAATGCATTCCGCCTCGCTTGTTGACCTCTTTGCTGCACTTCGTGATGCATATATTGCTGCGATGCCCGCATCGGTCAATGATGATATTCGATGGCACCATCATACCAAGGAAGTTGATAATATTTTGGCCCAAGCTCTATGCTGGTACGTTGGTGAGCATGAACGCGACTGTCTATCAGAAGTTCGTTCATCACGAGCACGATTATGGGCCGACCTTGATCGATCTCATGTCATTCCTCGTGAAAGCTCAATTGCTGAAGGAGAAAGTTACGATACCAAAGATGATGTCAACGTTATTACAGCTACGCTTTCGTGTGGCTTTTATACTCGTTTGAGCAATATCCACGCTTGTGTTGCTTCTCTCCGGGCTCTTCGTGAGGACTGTCCTCTTCTCTGGCGAGGACGCGAATCAGAGCCAGCTGCTGCTGTGAAACACGACCCGGAGGTTGACAACTCTGACAGCGAAGACGACGAATTACAACAGGATGATGTCGACCAGAGCACAAGATTGAACTTTAAGAATGGCCATAAAGATGCCTACACAACACAAGTTGAAATTGTTAATTTCAACTTTGATGTTCTATTGCGGAAATTGCGATGTTCACGTGCATCTGTGATTGCAGCGGCAGCCGAATTGTTGATGGATGTCATCACACCGGATCTCTCGCTGGCAGTGTTATCTCCTGACTTTGCGACACGGCGCCTCGCCCTTGCAAAGGTCTTCGATATTATTGACGCTGAGTTTGCAATAATGAATTCATCCCTGGCTGCTGGCGCTTTCCGTTTGGCTGCGGGATCCATCTACCGCGCTTTATGTGCTGCTCTTGAACGATTGATACTGCATCGTTCGCATGATGACATTGATTCGTATGTCGCATCTTTATCTATGGGCGCGTACGCTGCAAATGGTGGGTGTCTTTCCGGGACGTCAAAGCCTTTGACAGAATCGCAACACTCCAGAGTTGTTGAAATCGCTGATGCATTGCATGATTTTCTTGCTGTTGATGGAGCGGGGGTTCCAGCACAGGTTCTTGCTGACGGCGAAAAGAGGTTGAGACGGCTTTTAAATCTGTGGTTTACTCCAACTGTAGAAGTGTGTAGGGAATATCACCGACAGACCGATGCAATCGCACATAGAGGTGGTGGAGCAGCCATGTCTGATCAAGATGGTCCTGTGAGCGTTTTGAGACCACCGGAAGGTGGGGGTGTTGGTCTTCTTGATCTACTTCAATTACTCGCGCAGCGAACTGGGATTTCAAGCGATGGAGAAGCCGCAATTTTAGTCGAGACGCAGAAATCTGTGGCAACAAGCGTCAATGCGCATACTTTATTTGGACTTGGAGTTGAAGAATATGTGTCAGCCTCCTTTGTGTGTAGGCTAGATGAAACCACTCTCGCTGGACGATTTTTCATCATGCCTACATGTGTGGGGTTCTCTTCGTGTGGTGTCGGACCAGATCATCCTCATGACATTCACAGCGCCTTGAAAATTCCAATCAGTCATATCGTACGTGTCTACAAAGGTGATACAGAGCATGGTCCTTTACCGGGTGTTTCTATTGTTCTTGTGGATTCTCGCTGCATCAGACTAGATTGCTTCGCAGGTGGAGCCTCTGCAAGAGACCGTGCTCTTGATGCGCTTCGCTCGAGAGCTTTGAGAAATCTATAGCATAGTCTAGCTAGTATTCAATTACGAAGGTATTTAGTTAGTCCTTTCAGATGATCTGGAACAAATGGCATGATGCATCATTCAATCACGCTTGGGCAGGCTCGACGGCAGCACGGGCCTCCCTTATGCGGCTCTCCAATCGAACAAGAGTGGGATCAAATTTCTTGCCATGACAAACAAGCTCCTGAGCAATCACGAATGCCTCCGCCGCTTTTTCGATTCTTCCCATCCTATAATGTGCGACTCCACGATTGAATGATGTGGTCACAAGCCACGCCGCCTCATCAGCCGGATACGAAGAAAGAAGTGCGAGGTTGGTTGCTGCGTTTTTGAATAGCTGCTCTTCAACCTTTTCTGAATCTTCAAGTTCGATACGATTACGCACGATTGCAGCGATTGTGTCTTCGTCGGGACATGAGGCTTCAAGCATCGCATCCAATGCAATGTCAAGGGCACGAGAGGAAGCTTTAGGGGAGCCAAGTTTAGCTGAGATACTTGCCATCAAGACAATATCCTTTACAGACAGGCATGGTGTCTGTATTAACTGCAGCTGGCGCATTCCATCAGGCGAATCATTTCCTTCCAAACACAAGAGTTCGTGCATAAGTACTAAAGCAGACACTCGCATACGTGATACGAACTCCTCTTCATACTCCTCGGCGATTAGTGCATCAACGAGCTTGAGCAGTTTTGTAAGCGCGCCTCGGGCCTGATGCAAAAGATTCTGGTAATTCTTCGGAAGCCCATTCCGCGTCATTGCAGGGTATTGCTCTTTGCAGAGGTCCAGTATACAAGCTCCAACCAGCAGCAAAGCTGATGCTTTCCGTACTTTATGAATCAATGATGACTTATTCGGATGGCCCTCGTCGGTCGTGTCGGGGAAAAAGAAGGGGATGAGGAACGCACAAGTCGAGAAGCAAACAGCTGCAGGTGTCTTCTCTCCCTTTTTCACTGCTTCCAATCCTGTGTTCCAGGCAACCGACGTAAAGTACTCTCCATCTGTCTCTGACAGTGGTTGCATTCCTTTAGTTTGTTTCAGACGATCAACAAGAAGCTGGAACAGCTTTCCGATTCTGACAGCCAGGCTGTCACCTTCGCCTGCATCCTTGTTTCGTGGCTCCGTCAAATGGAATACGGCCAGGCGAAATACCAAAATTTCAATATCATGCAAAGGACCATCCTCTCGATCCTTGCTGATGAGACGGTGAAGTTCGAAAAGTACAAGAGAAGCAATATGATGATTCGCTCGGGTTTCAGCTTCGTGGGCTGCTGCAATTAAGAAGTCAACGTCCTCGAGGGCAAAGAGAAGTTTCATCAACTCATCCAACTCAGTTTCTTTCCCATCCAAGCAGAGCAGAATTGTAAATTTGATTAGCAAGGTGGATGGAGACAATGGAGATTCAAGCGATTCCACGGTGATAATAGTCGCAAGGGCGTCCTCAAAAAGCCCGGAACCAACTTGGCAACGTGCTTGAAGCCGAAGAAGCTGTACTCGGGGGGCGTTGGATCCTGACCCATTAGCGTCCAAAAAATCTTCAGAGCACTGGTAAAGCTTACACGCAAGATGAAAGCATTTGGCCCTAAACATCGCGGAGGCATGATTGAAAATAAGGATATGAGCTCGGCTTTCTGTTCCTTGAGAAGCTAGCAGTCGAGTTTTCACCTGTTCCTCAGATATCAGCAAGAGAATTGCTTCGGTGGTATCGTCCAAGATCTCATGCTTTGCCGTTTCAATTATTCCCTCGAGCACTGAATCGATAGAATGTAGAACTTCAACATCGTCTGCTGATGGATCTCCTATTTTCGAGGCAAATAACTCTATTGCTTTTCTTTGTGGGCCAGGTGCTGCGTGAAAATATTCGAGCAGGACTCGAGTGCAAGATTTAAGGGGAGCGATGGGGTTCTGCAATATTTTCTCCACGGCAATGAACGCTTGATCCAGAGAAGCAGACTGCAGGTGTGCTTGAAAAGATAGGTAAGATAGCGTGAAGTCGAGGTTTGGAGTCATAGATGATGGCTTGTATTTTGCCAATTTGCTCTTTATTGTCTCGATACATTTCGTCGTGCCATCATACAGATTGCAAGATAGACGCGCACATGCAAGATATCGGAGAACCTCGATTGCAATTTCACTGTTTTCATTACCGCAAGCAACATCAGGATGATCAAGGCAATATTCTTCTGTCATCCACGATGGTAAGTGTTTGCTTAGGATCTCAAAAGCTCCCTCTAGAAATCTGACAGCTTGATTTGGATTATTCGAGACAGCAACTTCCAGCGTTGATTTGCCGAGAAACAGCTGGACAAGCACCAGCTTCTTGATAGCATCAGCTTGACTGGCCTCATTTTGCTCCCTGTGGGTCGCGACAGCGTATGCGTCATCAAGAAGAAGATGGCACCTATCTATGTCAGATAGATGCCATGCGTTACTTGCTTCAGTCGCGAGCAAATCGAACAACTGAGAAAGTAAAAGCTGTGTGTTTGCGCTGGCTTCACCGTGATTTTCATTGTTGTTGGTCAAGGAGATGTGCTGGCGGACAATATCACAATATTTCGATGCCCGCGCAAACATAATAGCTGCCTTCTCGAAGTCTCCTTCCTCATGATAGAGACATGCGACCTTCGAGGTGAATGAGAGCGCAATTTGCGCATCAGAAATCGTGATGTGATCGGACAGGCAATATTCGAGCAGGTCAGCTGCGATGCTGCGAAGAAGTGTGACTTGCTTGGCAGCTTCTCTCTGCTGCTCGAGCGATTTAGTCAGCCCGTGAGGTTCCAAGCTTTGCTCCGTGACACCAGTCAACAGGTTATTCGTGTGCGCGACGCAGAAATTCCACAGGATCCTCGCGCTGTCCCAGAGTCTCTCGGTTCCTTCCTTTTCTTCACAGCCAGGGTGGCGGAGGAGGTCTGGAGTGAAGACAGCAGACAGAAGGGTTGCAGCCTCTTTTAGTCCGAGTGCTTCCGAGCTGAGTGCATCGCAGACTTCTATAACTTTATCGGCGATGGTGTTTGCACTCACAATTACTGGCTGGTTTCTTTCTTGAGCCGAACTGATCGTTCCCACTTCGTTTGGAGCACAACGACGACCCTCAGGAGTCTCGACGTTATCGGTGCCCTCGTTACCCTCTGCAGGCTGAGGTGATGCTTCACGAGATATCGTTTGTTCAACATCGACATCCTTGACTCGATTGTGTGATTGACCTGGCAAGTCGCAAGTGCTCACATCCTGATGAGTGAACTCTGCTTCACCCCCGCGAAGACTTCTCGGGAAGGGTTTTGTGGCCGCGAGGAAGGGTCTGCTTGAGTTCTGCTCGATTGGCTTCTTGCTGCCAGGAGGCAGCTTTACGCGCTTCATGTATCGAGGTGAATCACTTGAGCAGCAATGGTCTCTAGGTAGAGCTTGCAGAGTTCGTTTGTGAGCTGCGGTCGACGAGTCTGGGGTGTCTGGAAGAAAAGCCACGACAGCCAGGAACAGCTGGACTCTCGCTCCGCACACAAGCAGGCAGTAATGAAGTTTTTGGAACTTGTTAAGTCTTAGGTACCGTAGACTATGATATTGTATCAGATTTATGTTGTTACTACAACCAACTCGACCACTAGATATTGTAGTTCAAGGAGTCCAAGCCTGAGACTTGATCCATACTCAGGGACGGCTCGGCCTTTGTCCCGACCTTCACCAGACGTGCAGGGATGCCAACCGCAGTGCTGTTCTCTGGGATCTCCTGCAGCACCACCGAACCAGCGCCAATCTTTGAGTTCGCACCCACCTTTATGTTCCCAAGAATGGTGACACCCGCGCCGATGACTACGCCAGAACCAATTTTTGGATGTCTGTCTCCGTCTTTAGTTCCAGTGCCGCCGAGCGTTACACCGTGAAGTATCGACACATTGTTCTCAATCACCGCAGTCTCACCAATCACAACACCCGTGGCATGGTCAAGCATCACTCCCTGGCCGATGGTTGCGCCTGGATGGATGTCCACATGAAAAATCTCAGAAATGCGACTCTGAAGCAGCAACGCCAGCGGTTTTCGGTCTTGCCTCCATAGAGCCGCCGCAACGCGGTGCGCCTGAATGGCTTGGAAACCCTTGAAGAAAAGGAGGATCTGCAGGTATTTGTCACACGCCGGGTCGCGATCCATCACTGCCTGCATGTCCGCCTGAGCCTTCTTCACCAAGCTATGATCTCGACGATACTGCACGGAGAATAATTCCAGCAGTTGCGAGTCCAGCAGCACGTTACTTCGCAGCTTGTTTGCGAGCACAAATGCAAGAGCATCCTCCAGAGACCTGTGTGCCAGGATGGTGGAGAAGAGATAGCTCGCCAGCGCCGGCTCAGAGTTTGCGTCGGCCCTCGCCTCCTGGCAAAGAGTCTGCCAAACGACGTTTTCGTTGATTGGGCATGCGTCACCTTCGATCATGATGTTCTCCTCCGCGGCGGTAGCCGACTCTTCCTCCGGAATCCTCTCCACCTCCAAGATCCGCTCCGAGACGTCCGTGGACAATTTCTGCCGAGCCCCGAGCCGGTCCGCGATGGCTCGCACCTTAGGCCTTTCGCTCTGCCGTCTGCGCTCTGACCCGACGCAGTGCGCGGGAAGCATCCTCGAGTGCTTCGCAATCGATCTCAGCTTCCTTTCCAAGCACTGTCGGGGCGTCGCGAAACTAGTTGACGTCACCAATTGCGCCATGATTTTTCACCAGGGCTTTCCGCCTGACCGTAGGGCGATTCGTTCGCCTTCGCCACGAGAAGGGCCTCGACGACGAGAAGATCGAATGCCGTCAAGTGAGGTTTCCAGAGGGGTGCAGGGGCGGTCGCGGCCCCGGCGCTGGTGGGGGTGGGAGATGTGGGCTTGTGAGAGGGGCATTTCCGAGACAAAAAAAAATCGGGGCGGCGCCCTCGTCACTTTTCCCAGCTGCTGATCCCCCCATCGCGGGGAAAAAAAAATATGAAACACATAGTCACATAGTCACAGCATGATGCTGCGGGGTTCCCGTGGGGATACAATTGTTAACGAATCGATTCAACGGTTGAACGGTTGAACGCTAGTCAAACACCGAGTCGTCTCGTGTTGGCCCCTACTTCCAAGTGCTCTTTCTGCGCTTGGGATAGAATGAATCCGTCGCACCCGCCTCGACAAACTCGACGAAGCTCGCGTGCACCGGAACCCAGCCGAGTTTCTCACGAGTCTGAGGGTTGTTCATGCTCTTACCCAGGGGTCCATTCTCCTCCGTGAATTCCGGCATGTTTCCGTCGTAGGCATCGCTCTCCAAGCAGCACTCGACCATTTCCTTCCTGGTAACGGGCACGCCGTCTGTGGCCAGAAAAACCTCTCCTCCGCCTGTCCTTCCCTCAAACTGCGCCATGAGCACGTCGACACACGCCGCCGCCGCGTCCTCGTAGTGAATCAGGTTGACCAGACCGTCAGCGTTGGATGCAAGAGAGGGGGTTTTCAGAAAGTACATGTGAGCACCCCGCTGTGAGTGATACAGTCCCGCGAGACGAACCACGCTCCCGCCCGCGGCCAGCACTGCCGCCTCGGCCTTCAGCAGCCTATCCGCGCGAGGTGACTCCCCAATCTCAAACTGAGGCGTGCTCTCATCGCAAGGCTCTCCGTCCTTGCCGGCATACACCGCCGTGCTGCTGGTGAAGACAAAAGCGCCGCTGCCATCCCAGTACTTCAAGGCTGCCTCGACCTCGGCGGCGTAGTCCTCGCTGCCAGAAGGCGGCGCGCTGAACACGACAAAAGGGCACTGCTCATCCCCAGCCTTTTCCTTCAGCCGGGGAAACACGCCGAGGGAGAGCAGCCTCTCGTGCGAAGTGTCGGTATTTGTCTGACCGATCACGGAAGCCGCCGGAAATTTCTGCACAAACATGGGAAGGAGGAGGTGGGTGACGACGTCAGAAAGAGCGGATTGACGAAGAAGGTGCGGAAAAACCTAAGGAGGGAGGTTGCGCGCTACGCGCAGATGAGAGTCGTGGCAAGATCGCACTTACGCCGAGCCATCTCTGGCAGACAAGAGATCCCAGTACGCCGGGGCCTACGACCAGAAGGTCACGCGAGCAGCTCCCATTGGCCGAGGCTGCCACGATCTGGCGAGCGCGTGCACCGGCAGAATAACGAGCAGATCTGCTCGACGGCGCCGGCGCCCTGACGGACGAGGAGGAGGAGAGCGCGGGTCTCGCGCTGAGAGGAGATCCCCGCGACCTAAGCACTTCGACACGTGGAGTGGCGAAAGTGCAGCTCGACATTTGGTGCCAGAGGCCTGCTTGTCCGGCGCTCGTTCGCTGGGGAAAGTGAGTCATCAGCTCCCGAACAAATTTTTGGGACTTTTTTCGAGGCGCACGTTGATGATGCGATGACTGCGCAGCTGCAGGTCTGTGACTCAAGTTTTGGAATCCCATCATAAAATGATAAGCTCTCAGGTCTAATCTTTTTGCCCACTCTCGGCTGGCGATTTGAGGTGTGTCACAACCAACTCTGGTGGTCGCTCACACCAAGGGGGCGGGAGCGGCTGAGGTCCGCTTTCAGGATTGCTGGTGGAAAGTGTTCTTCAAACCTTCAAGAGTATCCAAGCCTCCGATTGGTTCACCGGAGCGGCGCGCTAAGTGTTTCATCTATGCTGTGTCAGTGAACGGGTGGGAAGAAACGAGACGAAGGGACGACGCAGCAGCTGTTGGCGTTGAACTGAGGGTTGGGTCGCTGTGCAGCTGGAAAAGGGCGAACCGCATCGCGCACGAGGAATGCCAGTCTTTGACGAACACGTCGACGCAACCAGTGAGTGCTCAGTCGAACAGCATGTCGTAGACGAGGTGACCGATATCGATAGCCGGGACGACGAGGGCGAGCCGGAGGTTGAAAATGAAGATACGAGGCATCTTACCACCCCGGTCCCGAAGGGCATCCTGAGCGAGACACGAAGAGGCGCTGGGACCGGTGCGAGTCCGTGGAAGCAGGTGAAGTTCCAAAGCACCCTTCCTGAAGGGTTTCCGGAGCGCTTGACACAGCAAAGCAGGGACTTTACGCAGCGTGGGGGTGAACTTGGTGGCCTCAACTTGCTATTCCTGGTGCTTATTTGCATTTTTCTAGCGAGGGTCCTTACCACGGCGGTGAGCACCATGCTGCTGGAGGAGCTATAGAACATTGTTTAGGATTGTTGTACTACAACTAGTCAGCACGCGAGCGATTGAGGCGGACCTTGTCTATCAGATACGAAGGTAAAATGAAATGGTGGCTAAGCCGCGGGTTCCTCAGACTTCTCCTCAGCAGCTTCCTCCAAAGGCGGGGCGTAGTCAGCCAGAGCCTTGGCAACATCTTCCTCCTTCACTACTCCGTTCTCAAGGAAATGCTTGAGGATCTCCTCGGATGTCGGTTCGGGCACCGGAACGGGCTCTTCCTGGCCGGCAGCATCCTCAACAGCCGGTACTTTGTCCCCTGCCGCTGCGACGTCCCCTGCCGCTGCGACGTCCCCTGCCGC
>MDTE01039689.1_pt1 | contig 14952 bp, 13 predicted proteins | sample 811231 | NCBI WGS metagenome assembly MDTE01 (sample SAMN05326651, study PRJNA326480) | marine metagenome | isolation source: seawater | place: Indian Ocean: Red Sea | collected 2010 | reverse complement strand
GCAGAGGGTTCTACTATCACCTTATCACTTGAAAAAGTGTTTGGTGTTCCTTCAACTATAGCTACAACTGACATTGTTATGACATCCAGTGTTCTAACAAATGCTTCAGGTGCTGCTAACGTTAGAGTACACCCTAAAAACGTAACTGTTGAGTTTACAGGAGCTAAACTTGACAATCCTCTCGTACACTTGGAAGTTCCGGACATGGACCCAACCGTAACGGGTACAGGTTCTAACATGTTCGCAGGTTCTCAAGGTATTGGAGCTAGCTCTACTGTTGTGATTACGATAGCTCAGTCGGCTGGTATTACCAACCCTACTGAGTCCGATTCACCAACCGTAGCTGTAACCGGAACTGGTTATGCTGCTGGCACCGCTACTGCTGGTACTACACTCCCACGAAAATTAACTACCAGCACTACCTCTACTTCTAGGGGCGGATCAGTAACCATCACTGGTTACGGATTCAAAAACGGTACCACTGCAACTGTGTTTATTGACGCAGACGGTGACACCGCTTTAGACTCCGGTGAAGTTCAATTGGCTGAAGCTGTAGTAGCTTCAGACGATACTTTCGCAGCAACCTTTAGTTTGACTGTACCTCCGTTCTCACGATCTGGTGGTTCATCTACTATCAACGCTGTTGACGGTAAAGGTAACTCCTCACCAACATCTGTATCTGTCGGGGTTTCTGATAAGATCATTATCAGTCCTACCACTGCAGCTGTAGGTGAAACCATTCAAATTACTTTGCAGGACTTCCGGGCAAGCAACTACATAGCTTCCGGAGCTAACGGACACGTTAAATTCGGTAACGTAGCTGGTACAGTACCTTCTACAAGCATATTACAAGTTGCGTCTGATGGTTCTCTAGTATTTGATATCCCAATACCAAACGGCGCACGAACCGGTACCCAATATGTATTAGTTTCTTCTGACGCTAACCAGGATGCCACGTTGACTACTGTGGATAGCGCAGGCGCTAACATCACCATTACTGGTGCTTCATTAACAGCAACACCTAATGCTGTTGTACCTAACCAGACTGTTAACCTACAAGGTAGCGGCTGGACTGATGGCGGAGCAGCTACAATTAACGCTGCATCTGATACTTCAGTAATATCCTTAGGTGGCGCTACAACTGGCTTGAGAGCATCTGGTGCTGCTGCAGTATCAGCAATCAATGCTGGTAACGGAACCGTAACTATTGATAACGGTGGTAACTGGAGTGCTCCTGTAGTAATTCCAATGACTAACGGATCAATAGGTGGCGGAACTCAAACATTAGAAGTAACTGACAACGGCGGCCGAACTGGTAGCGTCGAAATCACCATTGCTTCTAGAAGCTTAAGCATTAGCCCCGCAGCTAGCGGATTAGGAACTACCGTATCGGTAGAAGGTAGTGGTTATCCTGCATCTAACTCCTCAACAGGAGCTTCGACTGCACCAACCGTTACTATGACTTACTACTACGGTTCTTCTACTAAGAATGTTGCTACATTCACACCAGATGGAAGCGGTGCATTTGCTGGTACCTTCACAGTACCTTTGGATGCAGGTATCCCATCTGACAACTTAGTGAAATCTTCGTTTAGTTACACTCCAGCTGGCGGAACTGCCACTACTGTAACTAATACAGTTTCACACTCTGTTCCAACAGCATCATTGAATTCATCCGTGAGTTCAGGACCTGCAGGAACGATAGTGACTCTAACAGGTTCAGGCTTCAAGGCCTTCTCAACTGTTAGCACACTAACAATTGGTGGAGTTGACTCCAGGCCAGCACCAGTACCAGCAACCGATGCTGATGGTGAATTGAGCACTGAAGTTATGATTCCTCAATTAGCAACTGGTTCACATGCTATAAGTGTTACGATTTCGAGCACTACAGCAAGCTCCAACTTCTCTGTTACTGCTTCAAGCACTGACACCGGAGTTAAGAGTGGTGTAGCGGATGCTATAGGAACCCCTGTTGGAGATAACCTCGTAAGAGTGTTCAACTTCAATAACGCAACTAAAGACTGGACCTTCTATGACCCAGATCCAGACTTAGCTGACGCAAATACTTTGGCCAACGTAGCCAGTGGCTCCGTATACTGGATAAAAGTAACCGCTGATGCAGAAGTTGTACTAAACGGCACCTCGCGTAGCTTATACGCAGGTTGGAACTTGGTTTCATATTAAGGCTAGGACATGAGTGTGCAGATGGGAAACAAACGAATTTCGTCTGCACATCCATGCCTCTAAATTTAGGAGGGAATAGATGAAAAAATTTAAAATCCTGGCCCTATTAGCTGTAATGGCGATACTGTGGACAATCCCAGTAATGGCGTTTGCCCAAGAGGTACCGCCAGCTGTCGTGATTGGAAAAGCAACTAACAATGGAGTGCCAGTAGCTTCTGGTACTACAGTAAGTGCTCTAGTAAATGGAGCAGATGTTGGCTCTGCAAAAACCTCAGCTGATGGCAAATTCACAGTCACAGCAAAAGGGGTCAAGGGTGACACATTAACATTCAAAATTGGTGACGCTGTCGCTAGTGAAACCGCGGACTTAGCCGATAACGGTGAAATCCTAAAAATGGACCTATCTGTAGGATCAGGTGGTTCATCAGGTGCAACTGGCTCAACTGGCGCAACTGGTAAAACCGGTCCTGCAGGAGCACAAGGTCCTGCTGGTCCTAAAGGTGATGCTGGTGCAGCTGGTGCAGCTGGTCCTGCTGGTGCTACTGGCGCAGCTGGTCCTGCCGGTCCTGCTGGTCCTGCCGGTCCTGCTGGTGCAGCTGGTGCAGCTGGTTCTGGTGGTGGAATGGGTATCATAGCTTTGATACTGTCCATTGTCGCAATCGTTGTTGCCGGTGCTGGTTTCTTCATGAGGAACCAAAGCTAGACACGCCGATAGGCACCAATGAAGAGAGGGCATTCGCGAAAGCGGATGCCCTTTTTTTATTGCTTGAATAAATACAGATTTGATACCATTTGGCAAAAGATGGGGGCTGTGTGATGTTAATGCGGTTTGCGAGGGTTAGATGCTGTATAACGATGATTTGCTTAAGTGCTGCTATATTTTGTATGGGTGCCTCCCCTAAACAAGAATCTGTTCCCCCTCAACCCTTTTATGCAGACTTTTATAGTGGTCAATTGACAGTTACAGAAAAATGGCCCTCTGAGGGGATCAGGATTTATGCGTGTGTTTTGGATTGTGACAGGTTCAAGACGACAGAATCAGAGATAAATGTGAATTCGGGGAAATATTCGGATTTAAAAATTGCTCCGACTGACAGGAAATTACTATATCAAGAGGTGACATTTTATATCAGTAATGGAATTGGTTCAGTGAAGGCAAACGAGACCAGCTTGATGGAAGGAGCTTTTATAAGGAAGGAAGTAAATTTAACATTTGCTGCACCTCCTCCGATGGAGATACAAGAACCGACCCTACCTGCAGTAGCAGAAGCGTTTAAAAATGAGGATGTTGGAGAAAGCAACCAAGTTGTTGTAGGAATGCCATACGTGGGGGGCTCTTATAACCTTTATTTGATCGGCAGCATTGGAGTTGCTGGAGGGTTACTTATTATTATAGGTGTATGGGTTAGGTACAGAGTGACTTCAATCTAGATTAAATTAATTTTGGTGTTTGATTATCTAACGGTTTACCTTGGGGATTTAGAGTGTTTAATTCCATGGAAGAGTTTTCTACATTAGATTTGGATAACGTGATACGATTTTGAGACGTCACTTCGTTCTTACCTAATTTGTTAAGGAACGGTTCAAGTTCTACATTGTTGTTTGTACTCCCAGGGACATTGTATTGCATGGGAATGATTATATTAGGGTCTAAATCTTGGATTGTTTGCATAATGTCGTCTAACTCTAAAGTATTGGATCCTCCTATTGGCGTGAGCAAAATGTCACATGGTAATAGCTCATCTATTTGAGACGGATTTAAAGGAGCTGCTATATCACCCAAGTGCAATATGTGGATTCCGGATATCAAGATGTTATAGGCGATGTTTCTGTCTTCAAAGGTTTGTCCTTCTGATAGACTGGTCATGACGCCCTGTACACTAATCCCATTATATTCGTACTCCCCAGCTGAATTAAATATGCTGGGCTGCCCATTAATATTCTCACAATTATTATGGGATTCGTTTTTGTTACTTACTGTTACCACAGAAGCTTCTAGAGAACCAAGTTCTAAGCCAATACTAGTTGGGAAAGGATTTGTGATTGCTACTATTTCATTGTCTCTTAATTGAAAACAGCCGTTTCCTATCCATGTTATGTCCATGTTTATCCTTCATTCCTATTTATTTTGGTATATATCAATGGGACTGCCATTGAAGCGAGTATTATTTTCGTCAGATCGCCTGCGACAAAGGGCATCAGTCCGTATTCCAAGGTTTTGCCTTCAGGAACCCAAAAAGACAGAACTATTAAACCAGGGAGATAAATCACTATATTGCCTAGGAGCATAGCCGGTAATATCCAAGGTTTATTTGCCCAGCCATGTTCAACCAGATATCCGACAATGAAAGTTGCTGGGATGAATCCAAATAAATATCCTCCAGTACTTAGTTGCCAAAAGAGCCCTGAAGTGCCATTTGAAAATACGGGAAGGAATGACCCTTCAATCAAATATAGGATCATTACTAGGGATCCTTTTTTACTTCCAAGGAGTGCCCCCGTAAGCAGTACGACTAAGGTTTGCATAGTTATAGGGACCGGAGTAAAGCCTAAGTTTATCCGGATTTGTGCAGATAACCCCATCATCAATGAAAAGGAAAGTATCAGAAGTAAATTTTTGATTAATTTCCCTGTCGGCGACTCTATGGGGAGTAAATAGTCGCTTAATATTGTATTTTGAATATTTGAATTCATAATAACGTGGTTGTTGTGCAGATTTGTATCTATATTATATCTTAAAATACTATGGGTTCACATAATATGCTAGCTGAATTATGCGGAATTTTGATGACTCAGTTATAATAGAGACCAAAATATATATGATATGTAAAAAATGGAAAATTTACTTCGAGAAAAAAATATTAAAAGTACTCTTGAAGATAGAATAATTACTAGTTTAAGGGAATCAATCTCAGTAAATTCGGAATGGGTGTCTCCATTGTTACAAGCTATTGGAGATTGGACTATTCCTGCAGAGAATGTGTTTGGTAATCAATATCAATACTTGATTCTTGGTGAAGCTTTAGACTGGTTGGCTTTAGCTGATAGGTTATGTTCTGAAATTGCAGATATGATCCCCAGTGATGAATTAGAGAGTTTGTTGATTTCTGGAAGGCTACCTAATAGATTTTACTCGCGAGATTTTAAAAGTTTTATTGGGCCGGTTAAATATGGATTGTATTTGAACTATTGGTATGGAATTATAGTAGAAGAAGCGATCCAGAATGCTATCGAAAAGGATATTAGAAAACGGCATTTGGCATTATGTTACCAAGATTCTGAAGACTTATTTGAATCGGTATTTGATAGATTATATGGGGAGTCTAGAGAAGTGCTTATGACCAAGTTCTGGATAGACATTGGAATTGTGCCAGAAATAGATATGACTAGCACCAGAATGAAAGAGTTTACTTATTGGCTCCATAAGATACGTGTCAATAAATGGGACCCTGCTAGGGTAGCAAGTGATACGAAACGAGGGCTACTAGAATTAGAATACTATGGGATTAGTTCATTTTAGCTAATCAGGATAATGGATGTGATGTCACCTACTAATAAAATGCCCCCAATGGATAGTAAGTATGTTCCTGGCGATGTAGAGCAAAGAATTTATGACTCGTGGATGAAGAATGATTACTTTTCTCCTAATGAAAATAGCGATAAAGAGCCTTTTACTATCACTATGCCGCCTCCAAATGTGACGGGTGAGTTACATCTTGGTCATGCTTTAGAAAAAGCTATCGAAGATGCATTGGTTAGATGGAAGCGCATGTCTGGCCACAAAGTGCTGTGGCAGCCAGGAAGTGATCACGCTGGTATAGCGACTCAATGGGCTGTAGAACTTCAACTGGCTAAAGAAGGAATTAGCAGGCACGATTTAGGGAGAGACCAATTCCTTTCTAAAGTGTGGGAGCATGTTGATAAATTCGGAGGAATCATCCATGAGCAATCAAGGAGGCTAGGAATATCAGCAGATTGGGATAAACATTTATTTACTTTAGATCCAGGTCCCAGTTTGGCAGTACGCACTACATTTGTGAGACTGTATGAGAAAGGACTAATTTATAGAAATGAAAGAATTATCAATTGGTGCCCAAGATGTTCAACTGCTTTATCTGATTTAGAAGTTAATTATAAAGATACTACAGGTAAACTTTATTATATTAAATATTTTATTCCCAACTCAGACAAATATGTAACCATTGCAACGACTAGACCGGAGACATTATTTGGCGATACTGCTGTTGCTATGAATCCTTTAGATCAACGATTTTCAGAAGGAGTAACGTTACTGGTTCCACTGTGCGATAGAGAAGTTCCATTGATTTGTGATGATGCAATAGAATTAGAGTTCGGAACAGGTGCTTTGAAAGTAACCCCTTCTCATGACTTATTAGATTTTGAGATCGGACAGAGACATGCTCTGGAAAGTTTATGTGTTATCTCCAATGATGGTTCTTTGAATGGTTTATGTGGCAAATATGATGGGATCGACCGTTTTGAAGCAAGAGACCAGGTAGCACAAGAATTGGAATCTTTGGGATATATGGATAAAGTAGAAGACTATTCAAATTCGGTTGGAAGCTGCCAAAGATGTGATTCAGTAGTAGAACCTCTGCCTAGTTTGCAATGGTTTGTGAATGTTGGTTCGCATAGCGATGAATCTAGTATTGCAGGTAAGGCTTATAAAGCTGTTACTGGTGGAGACATAGAAATTGTTCCAGAGAGATTCACAAAAATTTATCTAAACTGGATAGCAAATATAAGAGATTGGTGTATTAGTAGACAATTATGGTGGGGACACAGGATCCCTGTATGGTATTGTGACGATTGTGATGCACTAACGGTAACAATTGATGATCCTGATCAATGTGATAATTGTAAGAGTGCTAATATCCATCAGGATGAAGATGTGTTAGATACATGGTTCAGTTCTGGACTATGGCCACATTCTACGTTGGGATGGCCCAATGATACAGCTGAATATCAAGAATTTTACCCTACATCAGTTTTAGAAACAGGGTACGATATATTGTTTTTCTGGGTAGCCAGAATGATTATGATGGGATTAGAAAACACAGGCCAAGTTCCTTTCCGTACAGTTTTGCTTCACGGATTAATTAGAGATGCTCAAGGAGCTAAAATGAGCAAAACTCGCGGGAATACTATGGATCCATTAGATCTTGTAGACAAGTATGGTACGGATGCTCTAAGGTTTGCTTTGACTACAGGTACTGCACCTGGTAATGATTTACGAATATCAGACGGAAAATTAGAAGCTGCTAGAAATTTCACAACTAAAATTTGGAACGCCTCACGTTATGTGTTGAGCATACTGGATAGGTATGGTTTTGATTATAATTCAATCAATATGGATTCAAATTTTGTGCTAGAGTCTAATCATAGAGAAGATGAATGGATCCTTAGTAAATTAGAATCTACTATCAAGGGAACAAACCAATCGTTAGAAACATATGAATTAGGTGAGGCTCAACAAGGATTGTATGAGTTTATCTGGAATGATTATTGCGATTGGTATATAGAGATGTCCAAGGTAAGAATCGCTGCTGGCGATTACGACTCGATGCCATGTTTGATCCATATTTTGGGTCAAATATTAAGATTGATCCATCCTTTTATGCCGTATATTACAGAAGAAATATGGCAGAATATCAACCAGCGATTAGATGTGGATTTGGGCTCTATTATGATTTCAAATTATCCGATCTATTCGCATGAGAATGTCAATCGAGAAGTTGAAGGAGAGATTTCTACTATAATTCAAATCATTAAATCAATTCGAAATGTGAGATCAGAATTTAATATCGATTCAAAGCAGAAAATAAATGCCTATATTGATACATCGGATTTTGGTAATGTGATATCTTCAGAGATAGATTTGATTAAAAGTACATCTATGGTAGATCACATTGAATTTGCTGAAGGGCCCAAGTCAGGGGCCAATGTGAATTTGGTGATTAACGGGGCGGATGGATTCCAGATAGATCCTGTTGTAATAGTCTTGCCGTTAGACGGCATAGTAAATATTGAGGAAGAAAGGAAGAGAGTGTCAAGCGACTTAGCCGAATGCCAAAATAATATCGCTAGATTAACCAAACTTGTTTCCAATGAGAATTTTATATCTAAAGCAGATCCTGAAGTGGTAAATAACGAGATAGAAAAACTCAGAGCTAATGAAGCTCAGAGAGAACGATTGGAGCAGATCGCTGCTCAATTAGAAGGCTGAGATGCCTGATATATCAACATCATTAGGGATAATTGGATATCCGATATCTCACTCTATTTCCCCGATCTTTCAACAAGCAGGTATAAATCATAATAATTTTAATGAGACTTATAAGTCTTATGAAGTGCATCCTGATCAGCTTAAAGATTTTATGTTGAGGGTTAGGAAAACAAAAATGATCGGTTTGAATGTTACAGTTCCGCATAAAACTTCTGTAATATCATATTTAGATGATGTGGATGAATGGGCAGTTAGAGCAGGGGCCGTTAACACTATAGTGCGCAATGGGGATGTTCTAAAAGGGTATAACACAGACGGTTTTGGGTTTATGGAAGGATTGTATAGAAATACGAATGTTTCCATAGATAGTATTAACGTTTTAATACTAGGAGCAGGAGGGTCTGCTAGAGCGGTATTATTGTCGTTAATGGATGCTGGAGCTAAATCTATATGCATTGCTAATAGAACTTTGTCGAAAGCAGAATTATTAAAAACTGAATGTGAAAATAACGTTACCGCAGTCGATGTTGTGGCTACAGAGGATCCAAAATTCGTATCATATGTTGAAAATGCTGGATTAATTATCAATTGCACTACGATTGGTATGAAAAATACTGAAGGTAAACTCCCTTTCACTAGTGAAAATATCAGAGAAGACACAATATTATATGATTTGGTTTATAATCCTTTGCGGACATTGATGCTGAATGAAGGGGAAAAGGTTAACTGTACTCGGATTGGAGGCATAGACATGTTGGTGTATCAAGGAGTTAAATCGTTCGAATTATGGTTTGAATCGAAAGCTCCAGTTGAAATTATGTTACGTGCTGCAAAATCAGTGGTTTTGTAGGATGAAATATAGAGATTGAGAGGGTTTTATGTTCCGATGGTTTACTGCAGGCGAGTCTCATGGACAAGGATTAGTAATAATTGTTGAAGGAATCCCTGCTGGCTTGGAAATAGATGAAGAATTTATAGGAGTTCAATTAGCTAGACGCCAAAAAGGTTATGGTAGAGGCGGTAGGATGTTGATTGAGCAGGACTGGGCTCATATAGAAACAGGTATCCGTCATGGTAAAACTATGGGAAGTCCCATAGCTCTTACAATTAAAAACAAAGATTGGGTAAATTGGCTAGAGGCAATGTCAGTTGAAAAAGTAGAAGAATACAAAGAAGAAGGGCGTAATCAAAGAGTTACTAGAATAAGAGCTGGTCATGCTGATTTGCCTGGAGTTATGAAATATAATTTCGATGATGTTAGACCTGTTTTAGAACGTTCTAGCGCTAGAGAGACAGCATCGAGAGTTGCTGCGGGGGCTCTTGCCAGAAGATTTTTAGAAGAATTTGGTATCAATATAAAAAGTCACGTGATATCAATTGGAAAAGTTAAAGTTCCTTCTAATATTGATATAGATTGGGATAAAGTGGAACAGTCTGATGTCAGATGTACTGATGACGTAACTTCCGAATTGATGAGAAAAGAGATTGATGATGCCAGAGAAGCAGGTGATACAGTTGGTGGAACTGTAGAAGTTATTGCCGAAAATGTGCCAATAGGCCTAGGTTCCCATACTCAGTGGGATTTAAAAATCGATGCTTTAATCGCACAGGCATTCATGTCTATTAATGCAGTTAAATCCGTGTCGATAGGACCTGGTGAAGAAATCATGAATAAATGGGGATCAGACGTACAAGATGTTATTCTTCCTGTTAGTAACCCAGATGATCCATGGAAGAGGAACACTAATAATGCCGGAGGGACAGAAGGTGGTATGAGTAATGGGATGCCGCTTGTAGCAAGATTTGCTATTAAACCGATTGCAACTTTGAGGAATCCATTGCCTTCCGTTGATTTAGATACAGGTGAAGAAGTGTTAGCTCACTTTGAAAGGTCCGATGTATGTCAAGTTCCCCCTGCTGGAGTCATTGGTGAAGCCATGATGGCTTTAGTCATAATCAAATGTATGTTGGAAAAATTTGGTGGAGATTCTATGTCTGAAACGTATAGGAATTACACTAGCTATCTTGAAACGGTAAAACCTAGAAAAATTTATCAATAATTGTTTGACTTATATTAGTTTTCTGGTACGATAGTTACAAATCTTCAACTTATCTGGAGGAGAATAACATGGAAGGTAAAGTTCAATTAGAAATCACATACTGCGTTCCTTGACAGCATCATGCAACTGCCACGTGGATGGCAAACGAGTTTTTTAGGGCTTATGGGCCTGATGCAGCAATCACAATTTCACCAAGGGGACAAGGTATTATGGAAGTGTTCTTAGATGGTGAAAAAATATTCGACAAGAAAGCGGAAGATAACCAATATCCTGACTTAGCAAGAGTAAGGAAAATGAAAGAAGTTATTGCAGCTAAATTGGAATCAATTCCAGCAGCAGCAGACTAACTCAAAAACTGCTAAGACGCATAAAGCCCCTCAAATGAGGGGCTTTATTTTTTCCCAAATTATATTTGAAATTTGTTGTGCATTTTGAGATCCGTCTATAGTTACCCACTTACTTGATGAATGAGCCATTGAAAGGTACCCTGTCCTGATTCGCTCATGGAAATCTGCGTTTTTACTATCATAATAATCTGAAGATGTTTCTTTTCTGCGTTCCTTAGCAATTTCAACAGGGGTATCGATAAATATCACTAGGTCGGGTTCTAGGTCCTGAGTTGAAAGATTTATAACAGTGTTTATTAGAGATAGATTTAACCCTTGTGCATATCCCTGATACGCTATGGTTGAATAAATATATCTATCACAAATTACAATTTGTTCGTGATTTATCTTGGGTATTATGATCTTTGCTAGTAATTCACTTCTACAAGCAGAAAACAAGAGGAGTTGAGTTAGAGGTTCAAGATTTGGTGAGTTCTTCAGCTCGGTTCGAATCAGTTCACCTATACTTGTGCCACCGGGTTCTCTAACAATAGAGTGTTCCTTATTATTGGACTCTAGGTTTTGTGCAAGTAAGTCGACTTGGGTAGACTTACCTGACCCATCGATTCCTTCGAATACTATAAATAATGACAAAGCGTCATCGCCTGTAAACTAATAATGAACGATATGGTTCTTTACCTCTACTGGTAGATGATAGGTTCATTCGGTCTATTAACATATGTTGGAGTCTCCGGATATATGCTTTTTGAGGGTTTAATTGAACACTAAAAACCCCATTCAATACTTGGTAGGCAGCATCCTCTGCTTCTTTTAGAGCGGCTTCAAGGATTTCACTTGAATCCACAGTGTCCTTTTCAAGGCGACTAGATTGTAAGTGGCTTGTATCTATACCTTGCTCTTTGGCCAAAGTACTAAGGAAATCGAGTATATGGTGGAAAGTGTTTTTCCTTAACACATATACAGGAGTTCCTGTAGATTCTGCACTTTTAACAAGGTTCGATCCTCGACGATAATGTGTTTTGGTTGTGAGGACAATATCCGAATTTCTTAGCTCGTTACTGATAGAGACGGATATATTAGATTCTTCTTGAGCGGAAATAATTTTATCTTTACTTACACCGAATAAAAATACTTTATATTCTAACTTATGTATTGGTTGATCGGCTACTTTAGCTGGACTTCTAGGTTTTTCAGAAAGGCCTGGTTTGGGACTTCGCATATCCCAAGAACCATTTTGCTGTTGGTTTTGTCTGATAGTATCGTTAGTTTTTGTTATATTGCCTTCTGCATCGGTCACTCGAGATTCGGGTCGGATAGCATATCCTCGTAGCCATTGATCAACTACTTCAGCAACGTTTTCGTGTACGTCAATTTCATTCCAATTATTGATTTCAACTACAATATCAAATGTTGGCCACGATTTACGTTCTTGGATGGTCTTTTGGGTTCCTCTAAATTTAGCTTCTTGGTCTCCTAATGTCACGGATTGGATTCCACCTACCAGGTCTGATAGAGTGGGGTTAAAGATTAAATTTTCTAAAGTATTCCCATGTGCAGTGGCAACTAGTTGTACGCCTCTTTCAGCTATGGTCCGCGCGGCGTCTGATTCTTCTGTAGTGCTCATTTCATCTATTATGATAACTTCAGGCATATGATTTTCGACTGCCTCGATCATTACTGAATGCTGAAGTTGTGGACTTGCTACTTGCATACGTCTAGATGAGCCTATTGCTGGATGAGGAACATCTCCATCACCTGCAATTTCGTTAGATGTATCGACAATAACAACCCGTTTCGACAGATCGTCAGAAATCATTCGAGCGGTTTCTCGTAGCATGGTAGTTTTACCAACTCCAGGTCGACCAAGTAATAGTATATTTTTACCGGTTTGTATAAGGTCTTCTATAGTAGTGGCACTTCCGCTAATGGCTCGCCCTACTCTACACGTTGCCCCTACTATTTGCCCTCTTCTATTTCGGATAACAGATACTCTGTGTAGCGTACCTTCTATTCCTGCTCTGTTATCTTCCCCGATGAATCCGATTTTTTGTATCAGGTTTGCTAAATCATCTTTAGAAATATTAGTTTGGTCTAGTATTAAGTTATCATTAATAAGACGAGCTTCGGGTAGTCTTCCTAGATCCATAACCACTTCTAATAATTCAGATTTGTTGGGAAGGGAGTTGATAGTTTCTGTGATGTGTTCTGGTAACACATTAAGGAGTAAATCTAGTTCGTTGAGGTTCTGGTCCGGTGACTCAATACGATCCGATGTTAACAAAAATCCTCCAGAATAACTGATTGATGTCAGCTATAAAGCAATTATATAAAATTTATTTGGTTTTTTTGAATTATTATTTCGTTCATTTTATCGTAAAAATCATAAATCCAAAAAATATTTGTGCACCCTAGCATCGTTAGATAATTCAGGATGAAAGGATGTAGCTAGTAGCTTACCTTGTTGTACTGCTATGGGTGTTTCATCTTCTAATTTGGCTATAATATCGACGTCTGTGCCTGTCTTCAGAACCACTGGGGCTCTAATGAATATGCAATTAAAAGCGTCGGCAACTCCTTTAAGAGGTAGCATCTGTTCAAAACTATCTATTTGCCGGCCAAAAGCATTACGCTGAACTTCTATGTCCATTAAGCCTAGTGGGATTGGATCGGATTCAGTGATTTTTGATGCTAACATGATCATACCGGCGCAGGTACCCCACATAGGCATACCAGACGAAGCGAACCGTTGCAATGGTTCTCTGAAGCCATAATTAGAGCATAATCTGCTTAATGTCGTACTTTCCCCTCCAGGGATAACTAATCGGTCGATGTCGTCCATGTGCTCAGGCAATCTAATTTCTTTGCATTCAGCCCCAAGGGATGTGAAAACAGATACATGTTCTTCAAAATCTCCTTGTAGAGCTAAGACCCCTGTTTTATTCACTTTTGAACCTCGGCTTACTTACTTCTTGAAGCGAGGAGTTCGTTTTCAGGTATAGTTCTTGCGCTAATGCCTACCATAGCTTCACCCAGATCTTTGGAGACTTCAGCGATGATCTTAGGGTCATTATAGTGTGTTACTGCTTGAACGATAGCATTGGCTCTAGTTGCTGGATCGCCTGACTTAAATATGCCTGATCCAACAAAGACTCCGTCTGCACCTAGTTGCATCATTAATGCAGCATCTGCAGGAGTTGCTACACCACCGGCTGCGAAATTCACTACAGGTAGACGTCCTTCTTCTTTAGTTTGTATGAGCAAGTCAACACTTACTCCGAGATCACGTGCTTCTACTACTAGTTCATCGTAAGGCATATTTTTCAGTTTTCGGATGTTATCTTGAACGGTACGCATGTGCCTAACTGCCTCCACTACGTCTCCGGTTCCTGCTTCGCCTTTGGTTCTGATCATTGCAGCACCTTCAGAGATCCTTCTAAGGGCTTCACCTAAATCTCTACAGCCACACACAAAAGGTACTTTGAAATCATGTTTCCAGACATGATGTTTTTCGTCAGCTAAAGTAAGTACTTCAGATTCATCTATATAATCTATTCCCAAAGATTCAAGTACTTGAGCTTCAACGAAGTGTCCAATTCTGCATTTTGCCATTACAGGGATACTTACTGCTTCCATTATTTCTAGAATAATTGAAGGGTCTGTCATACGAGCAACCCCTCCTTCCGCACGGATATCAGCTGGGACTCTTTCTAGAGCCATAACCGCTACAGCTCCTGCTTCAGCTGCTATCTTTGCTTGTTCAGGATTAACAACGTCCATAATGACGCCACCTTTTAACATTTGGGCGTGACCGGATTTAACCGTAAACGTACCAGTAACAGTTTCTACCATATCTATCTCCTAACTTGGGAATACCATTAGATGCCATTATACTGCTTTTCAGAATAAGTAGGCAATTCTTCTGGTTTGATGACTATGCTACATATATGGATAAAAACTTGCATTGGTGATAAAGTTGTTCTAACTTGACACTGTCATGTACCGGTTTTAATATAGATTTTCCGGCCGAGGTAGCTCAGGTGGTAGAGCACGGCACTGAAAATGCCGGTGTCGACAGTTCGAGTCTGTCCCTCGGCACCTTTTTTGAGCGGAAGTG
>MDTE01177996.1_pt1 | contig 14953 bp, 8 predicted proteins | sample 811231 | NCBI WGS metagenome assembly MDTE01 (sample SAMN05326651, study PRJNA326480) | marine metagenome | isolation source: seawater | place: Indian Ocean: Red Sea | collected 2010 | reverse complement strand
GAAAAATAAGATCAACTATCGCAGTATTTCCAAGCTTTTGACCTCCTTTTGCGGTTCCGGGCTCACCATCAGCAATTAAAAAGACTGAGCTAGGCTTTTGAAGAAATGCCGCCACTAGCGCAAGATCCATTCTTGAACCACCGCTAGTACCTTCAAGAACTTTGACGGTCGAGGGCATAATTGGAAAATAGGAAATCCCATTATTGTCTTTGCCTTTGGCCCCCCACTGTGAAGTTCTCGTTCGATCAAAAGGCGCACCTCCCTTTTTATTGATAAAATATGCTTTCATCCAATTCTTAGCATTTGCGATATTAGTAGCGTTTGCGACAACAGGCTGAGAGCTGAATCCATCACAATCTTGACCGAAGCAAATAATATTGAATCGAACATTCGGAGATAAAGAAGAAAGGGTTTTAACAATCTCCCTTCTTAAAGCTGCGATACCCTCAGCACCACAATTATTGTTCATGCTGGTTGAAGTGTCGATGACGAGGATGATCCGATTGCCTCCACCACTGGTCCCGAAGAACTTAGCGCCCCCACTACCATCTCCAAAGCCGCCAATCCCGAAACCATCTCCAAAACCATTCCCAAATGCTAATGAATCAGTAGGGTCGATGATTTCAGGTAATGTCACTGAAGACGAATTTGTTGCTGTTATGATTGGAGCAATAGGGTTCGAAGGTGGGGCGGGTTTCTTATTGGTAACTTTTTTTGCAAAGGATTGTTTTTTTATTATTTGTGAAACATTGTCTGAACCGGCTTCTACAACCATTTCAATCTCTTGCTCCCTAAAATTGACAATCACTATCAAGTACAAAACGATGAACAAAATCACATGAGTGATCATTGCGATTCCTAGGGAAAGAATTTTTGATTTCTTTTCAAATTCCCTAGAAGATTTCTTAGATTCCTCCAGATCTATATTATAATCCTCAAGGATCAATTGAGGACTATCATCGCTAGCTGGCACTAACTTTTTTGTAGGGGCATGATCCATTATGAAAAATTTGAAGCATTAAGGTTTCAGATATCCTTCTCTTAAACTCTTATATTAACTATAACTTATAAATTAATAATCTTATTAGGGTTTTTTTAATTAATATTGATAGTAATCGACCTAAATCGCTTCTTGTTACTATTTTTTAATGATTTACATGAACTAAAACCATTACTCAGTTTTTCATTTGTCTCTTCCTGGCTCACTTTGTATTTCACATTACCATCATCACTAAATAGGTGTAGCTTCGCTGAATTATCCTGAACGGCTATTGCCTCTGGATTCATATCAGGGAATAACTTGAGAAGTTTCGGCAATAATTCTTTGTCTCCACTCCATGAGTAAAGGGCGGACTGCATTTCGTTATCAATTGGACCTCCAATGATAAAATATTTATTATGAAAAGCTGAGTACTCTACTGAACGAATACCGCGTTTATCTAAATTAAGATAAATAGGATCACCTAAAAGCGGTTTACCACTTTTGAGAATTACATCCTCTGCATTTGTTAGTGGAATAAGTAATGCTTTGTTGTTTGGCACCGGATTTCTCAAACCTATATAAATTATTTTACCATCTGGACTCGAAGTGAGACCCTCGATATTTAATCCGTTTTCCTTAGGTGCCAGAAAAATGTCTCCATTTTTGCCAACTTGACCAATATTTTTCTTAAGACCAAGATGCTTATATTCAATCAATGCATCAATTAGGTTTACACATGGCCTACCCCTAGGCAGAAAAAAATAATCCCCATTTTCTTTTTTGAACTCTGTTGCGAATAGCCGGTATCTACTATTTCTCCACTTCCCTTTTTTACTTCTCCCATGGGAAGTAATCCAATAAATCAAATTACCCACACGGGTACATGCCTCAATATCAGCCTCAGGATGAGATGAATTCGTTACTCCCAGAAATTTGTTTAGAGGAAAAGTTTTGATCGGAAGCCCTTTTCTCTTGATAGAATAAAGTCTCAGAAGATTATCTTCATCATCAGCCACCAATATCGTATTTTCATCCAACAATACAGTCGCTGAAGCGTCACACGCACCATAGTAATATTCTGAATTTGAAAAGAGGTTTAGACTCATATTAATTAAGAAAAAAAACAGACCTAATAAAAGTCGAATCATATAATTAATTTACTCTTAAGTTTAATTCTTTCCAACAAAGATAACAAAACTACTTTTTCGATAGTTTTTTTAATTCTTCAATTTGATCTCTTATCAAAGCCGCTCTTTCAAATTCTAACTTTGATGCGGCATCCTGCATTTCTGATTGTAACTCACCGATAACTTGATTCACATCAAGATCATCATCATTAGCGGAAACAATTTCTTTTGAAACTTTATTGCCTTCTTGATGCATATGCAATGATTCTTGATCAGCACGCTTAACACTTTTAGGAGTAATTCCATTCTTCTCATTATATTCAAGCTGTCTCCTTCTTCTATACTCCGTAATATTGACCAATCCCTCTATGCTTTTTGTAACATCATCACAAAAAAGCACTACTCGACCATCAACATGCCTAGCCGCTCTACCGGCAGTCTGAATAAGTGATGTCTCACTTCTTAGATAACCTTCTTTATCAGCATCAAGAATACAAACTAATGAAACTTCGGGTAAATCCAACCCCTCTCTTAAAAGATTTATTCCAACTAGAATATCAAACTCTCCTGCCCTTAATGATCTCAAAATTTCCACACGTTCAATAGCACCTATATCACTATGCAAATATCTGACTCGAAAATCTAAATCTCTTAAGTAGTCAGTTAAATCTTCGGCAGTCTTTTTTGTGAGGGTAGTCACGAGCACACGATCATTTGTTTCTGAAGCTCCCCTACATAATTCAATGGTCTCATCAATCTGTCCATCCAATGGCTTCAGCTCTACTAAGGGATCAAGCAGCCCAGTGGGGCGAATAATTTGCTCAACCACCAGATCACGACCAGAATCAGAAACATTAAATTTTTCGACGCTCTGTGATGAACCAGAAATAAGAGGAACTAATTTAGGTTGAACTTCACCAGCGCCTTTTTGTTTCTTAGCTCTAGGGATATAACCATTATTTCCAACCTTACTATTTTCGATTTCAAATCTTGCTGGGGTTGCGCTAACATAAACCCGTTGACCTGTTAGGCCCATAAATTCATCAAACTTAAGTGGCCTATTATCAAGCGCACTGGGAAGTCTAAACCCATAATCAACTAAAGTGGTTTTTCTCGACTTATCGCCCTCATACATTCCACCCACCTGTGGTACAGTAGCATGAGACTCATCAATAATTGTCAAAAAATCATCCTGAAAAAAATCAAGTAAAGTTGAAGGTCTTGATCCGGGAGCCCTTGAACTTAAATGCCTAGAATAATTTTCTATTCCCTGGCAGAAACCCATTTCCTGCATCATTTCTATATCGTACTCGGTCCTTTGCCTTATGCGTTGAGCCTCGATATACTTCTTATTCTTTTCAAAATACGACACCTGTGAATCAAGCTCTTTTCTTATCTCTTTAATAGCCTTAGACATTTTTTCGGCTGGAGTTACGAATTGTTTAGCAGGATAAAAATTATAGCTTTCTATACTCGCCGAAACATTGCCAGATATAGGATCGAAAACAGAAAGTCTATCAATTTCATCACCAAAAAATTCGACTCTGATTGCCTCGTTCTCTAAATATGCGGGAATAATATCAACAACATCACCCCTCGATCGAAATTGACCTCTAGCAAATGCAATATCATTTCTCTCATAAAGCATTTCCACAAGTTTAGTTAATAAATGGTCTCTTTCCATTTGCATCCCAACATGAACAGGACACATCATATCTTTATAATCATCCGGAGAACCTAATCCGTAAATACATGAAACACTCGCAACTACCAGCACATCTTTCCTAGTTAACAAAGACCCCATTGAGGAAAGTCTTAATCGCTCGATTTCATCATTAATAGATGAATCCTTTTCAATGTAGGTGTCGCTTCTCGGTATGTAGGCCTCTGGCTGATAATAATCAAAATAGGAAACAAAATATTCTACAGCGTTTTTAGGGAAAAAATTTTTAAACTCTGAATAGAGTTGAGCCGCCAAAGTTTTATTGTGCGACATAACTAAGGTCGGCTTGCCAATTTCAGCGATCACATTTGCCATGGTAAATGTTTTACCAGAGCCAGTAACTCCAAGTAGAGTCTGATGCTGATTACCAGAATCCAAAGATTTGACCAATTTATCAATGGCTTGTCTTTGATCACCTCGTGGCTCGTAATCAGATTGTAGATGAAAACTTGAAGTCATCTTTATTAGAAAAATCGAATCTCGTTATTAGATAATATCAATCCAACTCACTATATACTCAAGAAGATGGGTTGGCAGAACTCTGAATTTCTTCAGAAATCTGGAAATCCCATCTGTCACCACAACCAGAGCATCTATATGCTACCCAATCTCCCTCAGAAAAGCCAAATTCAGGTTCTGAGGTCATTAGGTAAGCCAACTCACCACAATCAACACAGGTTATTTTTGAGGGAATATCCATGACATTGCCTGTAAGAAAAACTTACGATTAGAATTCCTTCGAGAAGAAACTTAAAAAATAAAAAACTCTTTATTCCTTATCGGTACTTTCTTTTTGCGCTCTAGCAGTGTCGGCTGCAGCAAAAAGTAGAACACCTACCGGGATTGAAAGCCCGGCTAAACAAATTAAAACCTGAATCCATTGAATACCCATAATTATATAAACGGAGAATTAGAACGAATCTTTCATTCGCTTATATAAATATTAAACCTTTATTAACTATTGTCGACCGAAAATAAGTTCATTATGCTTAATTTATAAATCCTACTATTGGAAAATGGAAAAACTTACATTATCAGAGATCAAGGAAACTTGCCCTGCTAACCCAGGTAAATATTCAGTCAATTGCCAGATCACAACCATTAATCAAAAACTCACCAAAAGTGGTAATCCGTATTATGAGCTCGAAATTGCAGACTCTAGTGGCTCAATAAAGATCAAAGCTTGGCAAAACTCCAATGCCTTTAATCAAGCTGAGTCAATGAAAGGTAATGAATGGGTTCATGTTCAAGGTCATTGGTCGGCCAATGAATTTGGTATTGATGCCAAGGATTGGGTTATAGAATTATTAGATACAAAAGAAATTGAAGAGACCTTGGCGGGAAATGAGCCCACTAGAGAAAAATTGAGTAAAGATTACAATTATATTGAAAGTACCTGTAATTCCCTAAGAGATCCAAGATTACAAAAACTATGTCTAATTTTTCTTAATAGATTTGGTGACCGCTTTAAACGGTCAGCTGGCGCGAGAAATTTACACCACGCTAGAAGAGGCGGGCTATTAGAGCATGTAGCGCAAATGATGCGAAGCGCAGTAGCTATGGCCGATACTTACACAAATCTAAATAAAGATTTGTTGGTTTCAGGCGTTCTCTTTCACGATATTGGAAAAATGTGGGAAAACTCATTCCCGGCTGATGGTTTTAATATGCCATATGATTTTAGAGCTGAACTCATGGGTCATATTTCTATTGGTGCTGAAATTATAAATACACTATGGCGTGAATTTGACATTAAGGATATCGATGATTGGAAAGTTATTGATCCACCCTCTGAGAAAGTAAGAATTCATCTTATTCATCTTATACTATCTCATCACGGAAAAATTGAATACGGTTCACCAGTTTTACCAAAAACTCCTGAGGCTATAGCACTGCATCATATTGATAACATAGATGCAAAACTAGAAATGATTTATAAAGGTTATGATGAACAGGAACCGCTGTCAGATGAAGTATTCAGTAAAGTCTGGGCTCTTGAATCGAATATTGTTAAGCCGCTCGAAAAATATACTGACTAACAAATCATGTAATTCAGATTTGAAGTAATGCGCTATATGCTTTCCACCGAGATATGATTTGAATTAAAATCATGGGATGAGTTTCAAATTTTTTTTATCTAAATGCTCTAATGTAATTTTTTTAGTTCTAATAATAACGGTCGCAAATAATCATTCACTTAGTGCCCCTAAAGAACTACCTGGTACCGAAATTCTGTCTTGGAATGGTGATATTGCTTCAAGACTTATTGATAATTGCGATCAGTTTCTTCTCAAAAAGATAGAACAAGCAGTAAAAAAAAGAAATTCATCTTCAGCAATACCAGATAGGGAAAAATTAAAAACCATCATAGGGATTCGAGATAAAAGAACACAAAACCCTAAGTTATATCTTAGTAATATCGAGAATATTGAATCTGAGTACTCAATTCGATTATTTAGAGTACAGGTATTTGAGGGAGTTTCAGCTGAGGGTTTTCTCATTGAACCAAAAAAGTTTACAGAAACAACTATATTTATTTCTGATCCAGAGAGTCTAGCTACCACAAAAATCCCTCAAATTCTTGCGGCAAATGGCCACAGAGTATTCGTTCCCATCCTGATTGATCGTAAAACTCGTCATAACAAAATTACTAATCGAGAATTTTTATATCGTTCATCATTTGAGCTTGGAAGACACATTATAGGTTATGAAGTTCAGAAGGTATTGGCCATTATAGATGCTTTAGAAAATGATAAGCTTTCTATAGGAGTGGCTGGTAATGGAGAAGGAGGACTAATTTCGATGTACTCATCTGCAATTGATGAACGAATAAAAAAGGCTTGGGTTATTGGGCACTTTGGCCCAAGAGAGCGCGTATGGGATGAACCAGCTTATAGGAATGTTTTTGGATTACTAAATCATTTTGGTGATGCCGAAATTGCACGCTTAATTCTACCACGCAAGCTGATCATTGAGCCCTCTAAATCTCTTAATATTGAAACTCCTAGAGGAACAGGAGGAAAGCCAGGGAAATTGCCAAGCTTTAAATCAGAAGATGTAAAATATGAAATAAAAAGAGCCGGGTTGTCGGCGGGAGATATTAATGATTACCTAGAGCACAAGGTTAAGGCACATGAACCTATGACGCTTCCAGTGGATCAATTAGGTGACCTTCAACAAAGAGCTTTCGACGAAATAGATAGACACAACCAACAATTACTCACCAAAAGTGCAGAATTGAGAAAACAGTTTCTTTCAAAAATGGACACCTCTTCATTGAAGAAATTCGAGCAAAGCATGGAGCCTTACAGAAAATATTTTGGGGAAGAAGTAATTGGCTTATTCGAAGACAAGTATGCTGACCCAAATCCAAGAACTAGACTCTTGAATGAAACCGAATTCTTTACTTCATATGAGGTTGTAATCGATGTTTTCGGCGGATCAAACAATTTATTTGCTTACGGTATTCTAACCATCCCAAAAGGTATACAGAATGGCGATCAAAGACCTGTAGTCGTCTGTCAGCACGGACTTGAAGGACGACCACAATCTACGATAGGGAAAAAAGAATATCATTACTACAAGGCATTTTCTACCGAGCTTGCAAAGCTTGGATTTGTGACGTTTGCGCCTCAAAACATTTATATATTTCAGGACAGATTTAGAGGGCTGCAATTCAAGGCAAATGCTATAGGTAAAACCCTTTTTTCAATTATGGTACCTCAGCACCAACAAATAACAGATTGGCTAGGGTCCTTGGATTTTACTGATAAAAACCGGATCGCCTTTTATGGACTTTCATATGGCGGTAAATCTGCTATGAGAATTCCACCTCTTGTTAATAATTACTGCCTATCAATTTGTTCAGCAGACTTTAACGAGTGGGTTTGGAAAAATGCCTCTACCCTTTCAAAGTACAGCTACGTCTGGACGGGTGAGTATGAAATATTTGAATGGGATTTAGGAAGTACATTTAACTATTTCGAAATGGCGGCATTAATTGCACCCAGACCATTTATGGTAGAACGTGGACATTTTGATGGAGTGGCACCTGACGAAACAGTAGCCCACGAATATGCCAAAGTCAGAAATCTTTACTCTGCAAAACTTGGTATTGGAGATCGAACAGAAATTGAATGGTTCGTCGGGCCTCACACTATTAATGCAAAAGGGACCTTTAAGTTTCTCCAGAAGCATTTGAATTGGCCAATCAAAAAATGACTACTCGATAAAAATTAATTTATTTCTTCTGCGAACATATTTGCCTTTTGGTAAATTAATTTTAGCAGGATCTTTTTCATTTAATAGTTTAAGAACGAGATCAACTTCAGCGTTTCCAATATTAGAAACCGAATGTTCTTTAAGCCAATTGAATATTATTCTTGAGCGTAATACAGTTTTGGTATTTTTAAGTTTCGGAACCGACAATTGTCTTTCATTGGTCCACGAAAATTCCGAACCTGACAATAATTCGTCTATAAAATTAGATTCAAGCGCAGCGAGATTTGAGGATCGCAAAATAGTTTTTCTGATATCCTTTTGGTAAATTTTTTTTAAGTACGGAATGACTTTATTTCGAGTTCTATTACGCAAATATTCATCATTATCATTACTTGAATCTTTTCTAAATTTTAGTGAATGATCTTTGACATATTGATCAATTTGATCCCCAAAGATTTGGATAAATGGACGGTAAATAGAAATATTTTTCTTATCCGTTGAAATTATAGATTTTTCTTTTATCCCAGACAAATTGCCGGAACCTCTGAATAAATTCATCAATATAGTCTCAACGTTATCATCAGCATGATGAGCTAAAACCACTCGTGAACATCGCCACTTTAACGCAGCACGCCCAAAAAAATTCATCCTGGCCTCTCTTGCTGCCATTTCAATGGATATCTTTTTACTTTTAGATAGCGCAAGAACATCTTTTTTCTCACACTCAAATTGAAAGCCATATGACTTGGCAAGGTTTCTGACGAATCGTGAATCCAACCCAGATTCTCTGCCTCTCAATAAGTGATTTAGGTGACAAACAATAAGATCTTTGCAGCCAATCTCGTACTTCATCCAATGCAACAAAGCAATAGAGTCACGGCCACCTGAAACTCCTATTAGATAGCGCTTACGTTTTCCAATACCTAAACTATCAAGGTTTGGAATAGTCACGATACCCTCAAGCTGCTACGTCAGCAGTATTATGCTAGGCAAGAGCTTGATAAATAGGCTCAGCACCTTCAACACCGACAAGCTTTTGATCTAGGCCATTATAAAAATAGCTCAAATTGTTTGGGTCAAGCCCCATAAGGGTAAGTACTGTGGCATGGAGATTTTTCACATGGTACGGATTTTCCACCGCTTTACTTCCCAATTCATCGGTAGTTCCGACACTGACTCCACCTTTAATACCTCCACCGGCCATCCACATTGTAAATCCAAAGCTGTTATGATCACGACCAGTACCCTTGGCATATTCCGCAGTAGGTTGACGACCAAATTCACCTCCCCAAACAACTAATGTTTCATCAAGTAAACCTCTCTGTTTGAGATCCTTAAGTAAACCTGCAATTGGTTTGTCAGTCCTACCTGCATGATAATCATGATTTTTCTTTAGATCTCCATGAGCATCCCAGTTGGAATCGTTGTGAGCTCCGCCAGAATAGATCTGGATGAATCTCGTTCCTCTTTCAACTAGACGTCTTGAAAGAATACATTTTCTAGCAAAATCATCTGTTTGAGAACCATCCAAACCGTACAGATCTTTGACGTGTTGAGGTTCACTATCCACATCAATGGCCTCCGGTGCTGTTGATTGCATATTATAGGCAAGTTCATAACTTGCAATTCGAGCACTTAAATCTGAATTATCTTCTCTACCTTTAAGGTGTTCAGAATTTAGCTGATTAAGAGAAGTAATAACCTGCCTCTGCTCCTTACGAGACATTCCCTTGGAATGCTGGAGGTTTAAAATCGGATCACCCTTTGAGCGAAAGACTGTACCTTGATAAGAAGCGGGCATATATCCAGAGGTCCAGTTTTTGGCTCCGGAAATTGGACCTCCTGTTTGATCCAACATAACAACATAACCAGGCATGTTTTGGTTAACAGATCCTAGGCCATAATTTACCCAAGATCCCAGTGATGGTTTACCACTAATAAGTGATCCACTATTCATCATCAACATTGCCGATCCATGGATTGGTGAATCAGCGGTCATTGAATTAATAAAAGCTATATCATCTACACATCCTCCAATGTGTGGGAAGAGTTCTGAAACCATTTTGCCACATTGTCCGTAAGGTTTAAAAGACCACTTTGGTCCGACCACACGTCCTTTATTTTTCTTACCACCACGACCAAAAGTTTTGACATCAATGGTCTTGCCGTCCAAGGGATAAAGTTCAGGTTTGTGGTCAAATGTATCCACATGACTCGGACCTCCATACATGAAAAGAAAAATAACTGATTTTGCTTTTGCAGGCATCATCTGGGGTTTTGGAAATAATGGATTTCCTGTAACTGCGTTTGCATTGTTAAAGAACCCATCGCTAGCAAGCATGCCAGTTAGAGCCGTTGAGGCAAATCCACCACCAATGTTGTGAATAAACTCACGGCGATTAGTTTGTCCGCAGAATGTATTACGTGGTAATTTCATAATGTATGATATCTGTTAATAATTCTTAATCAAAATTAAAGGGTTATTAGTCAACGAATATAAACTCGTTCATATTTAATGCCACTAGGCAAAATCTTTGTAAAGCGGCCTGATCATCTAGGCCATGTTCGTTTTTAAGAGTTTTCACCATCTCTTGGGCAATTTTTAGAGATTCAGGGTTTGCAGGTTTCGATGTCACGATCTCCAAACCACGTTTAATGCGTTCTGTAATATCTCCATTGACCTCATCTTCTAATCTTTTTGCAAAAATTGCAGCCTTATCGTTGACGAAGTTACTATTCAGCAAATTCAAAGCCTGAGTTGCCACCGTAGTCGTAAATCTCTGAGGGCATGGAGCATCGGTATCCGCAAAATCAAATCCTTGCAGCATTGGGTCTTTTAAGGAACGCTTAATTTTGATGTAAACAGCTCTTCTGTTTCTTTCCTCAGGAGAGGAATTACCCCACTTGCCACCCTTGGTTGATGAAGTCGCTAAAACAGCCTCGTCTAGTTTGGAATAGAAACTTTCTCCACCCATTTTGAGATTGAGTTGACCTGTAACAGATAAAATATTATCGCGAATTTCCTCTGCACTCATCCTTCGCATGTTGAATCTCCAAACGAGTTTGTTTTGCGGGTCCTTTGCCAAGCCCTCCTCTTGAGATCTTGAGGACATCTTGTAGGTATTTGAAAACATAATCATTCTTTGAAGCTCTTTAATGCTCCACCCTTTATTTACAAATTCTGTGGCCAACCAGTCTAGAAGTTCAGGATGCGTTGGCTCATCTCCAAGATAACCAAAATCACTGCTACTCGCGCAAATGCCTTTACCAAAATGGTTTTGCCATACTCTATTAACTGCTACTCGTGAAGTTCGAGGATTTTTGGGATCTGTCATCCATTTGGCAAGAACAGTTCTACGCCCAGTGGTTTTTTGACCCGGCTTGGGTGAAGGGATCTGAGGTTTAATATCTGACAGTATGGGAGGAAATCCAGGATCTACAGGATCTCCTTTGACGTTAGCATTGCCTCTGTAGTGAACGTGCATTTGCTCTGCGTTGGTACCAAATTCCTTGACCACCATCGCCTGTAAAGGTCCTTTGGCCTGAGGAGTCTTGAGCTTCTTCAAATCATTAACAAATTTTCTGTATGTATTGATTTGATCTTCGCTGAAAATTTCAGCACCGCGGTCTTCAATGAGTTTAGCAATTTCTACTGGCGCGACCTGAGCTGATTTTGCTTCTAGGCTTAAATCAAAGAACTGGCCTCCACCTTTGTTGTGAACGTGAACTGAAACCACGTTACGACCTGTTTGCAGAGCAGATAAAGCTCTTTGATCTAGGGCAACATCCACATATTTAGTAACAAAACCCTTAGTTGATGCAATTTCTTGACCATTTAAATAAATCTCAGCATCTTCGTCATGGTAAACCTGCATCCTTAAAGCCTTAGGAATTGAGGTGAGCTGAAAACTTGTCTGAAGCCAAATGTCCGGCGTATTCCAGGCAGTTTTTCCCTTTTCATTGGGTACTGAACCTCCAAACGGAGCCGTACCAAGCTTCCACTTTGCCTCCTTAGCTCGAAATCCAACCGCAGACCAATCGTCTGAAGGTTTTTCTGTAGTATAGAACCACTTTTGTTCGCGTTTACGATAATTTGCTATGAGTACACTTTCGTCGGCAGAAGATGCAGCGTCCTGTACCTTTTGTGCCTTTTGGTTGGAATCCTTTTTGGCAAAACGAACTTTGGCAATTTTTTCTATCGCAGCAATTCGGTTGGAAAGATCTGTTATTCTATCCTGGCGAATTTTCTGTTGTTCCTCTCTTTTCTTTGGATCACCCAGCTGATTTAAATCAACAACAACACCTCTACTTTTGTCGTTGTTGGTGACGCCATTAAAAAATGCCATGAAGCTGAAATAATCTTTTTGTTTAATAGGATCCACCTTGGAATCGTGACAACGGGCACATCCGAGTGTCATACCGAGAAAACCCTCAGTAGTGACTCTAACAATGTCATCTAGCACATCATAACGAGCTTGCAGCCTATCGACTGGCTCGTCATCCCATTGCATCAGGCGAAAGAAACCAGTGGCAATCATTGATTCATGATCCGAGTCCTCTAATTCATCTCCAGCGAGTTGTTCCATGATAAATCGATCATACGGCTTGTCCGTGTTATACGCATCAATAACCCAATCACGATATCTCCAGATGTGTGGTTTGTTAGAATCCCTTTCAAAACCATTAGATTCAGCATACCTAACCACATCCAACCAATGTCTTGCCCATTTCTCTCCGTATTGTGGTTTATCAAGAAGACTATTAACAAGCTTCTCCCAAGCGTCTGGTGAATTATCGGCAACGAATGTCGCAACCTGTTCAGGCGTTGGCGCCAAACCTGTTAGATTGAGATAAGCTCTTCTGGCCAATTCAGATTTGCTTGCCTCTGGATTTGGTTCCAGTCCATTATTAGAAAGCTTAGATAAAATAAAAGCGTCGATTGGGTTCTTAACCCAATCAATATTTTTAACTGCGGGCACTGGTGGGGCCTTCAGAGGCAGATGCGACCAGTGATTTTTTGTAGTCTCGTTTATTTCAGTAATCTTATCTTCTGCAAAAATGTGAAGAGATAAAAAAATTAATGAAAGAAATAAACTAAATACGCAGCGGAAAGAATAAAGTTTCGGGAACGTCATCATTCTAATATTATTAATACATTATAAATTGCCAGAATTGAACTGCCAATAATAGACATATATAACTTATTTTTCTGTAATTTTTAATATTTATTGTCAGAAAAGTGGATTTTATAGGATTTAAACGATGTTGATAAAAGATCAGACTCGTCATATCTAAGAACAAAGCTAAAAAACCAGCTAATCGTTATTTTTCACAACATGAAAACGCTAAAATTAATGAAATTTATCCCTATATTGTTGATTTACCTATATTCAACGACGCCAGTTGAAGCCAAAAATACTCTGTCGATCAAAAAGGGTGATGAAAAAATAGATGTTTTTCTAGAAGGAGTAAATGAGCCCATTGTTACTCAAAATACAAAAAATGGTTTCAGACCCTATCTTCATCCCATTCAGGGGCCTGGTGGTAATGGTGTTTTTACACAGTATAGTCCAGGCCATCACAAACATCAGACCGGCTTATATTGGGGGCTAACAAGAGTAAATAGTAGAGATTACTTTCACAACCCAAACTCTAAGTATTGGAGAAAAAAATCAGCAACCATTGTTAAGCGTTCAGACGGAAAAGTAGAATGGAAAACCATTTATGAAATGTTAAACAATGAGGGTCAATCATTAATGACTGAAACCCAATCATGGGTAATGAGCGTCACAGATAATGGTGAAATTATTTTAGATTTAGAATGGAAGGGTCATGCTGATGAAAAAATTACAGTATCAAAATACAACTATGGTGGTCTCTTTTTGAGAATGCCATGGAAACGGAATATAGTTGCAGAAACTATCAACTCTAATGGCGATAAGAATCAAGCTGGAGAGGGCAAAAGCGCTAATTGGGTTGATTTAGGAATGGAAATATCTGGCTTAGAAAAAATGGGAAGAATAGTAATCTATGATCACCCATCCAATGATGGATTTCCAAATCTATGGCGAATCGATGGTCAATTTGGTATTGGTCCAGCAAGTGCACGCAGAGGTAACTGGACTATCAATAAAGGAGAAAATAAAATCTTTAAACACCGTTTAGTCGTGTACTCTGGAAAACATAACAAACCGCTTGTGAATCAAAAGTGGAAAGAATGGAGCCAGTAAAGACCATAGTATGAAGATAATTAAAATCATACTCTTTACCAATCTCTTGTTACTTAGTTGCCTAAGCGCAAACAACGACTCTATTCGCATACTAGTAAAGACCGCGTTAAATACTGAAAACTCTGCAGTAAGGACAGCATTATTGAAGGGCATGATGAAGGGCCTTGAGGGGCAAACTAACGTTGATCCACCTGAAGGTTGGTCCCTACTAAGTGCTGAACTTGAAAAGAGTGAAATTCCTGAACATCAATCATTGGCGAGACAAATAGGTCAAATATTCGGGGATGAAAACGCTTCAAATAAAGCATTAGAAATCTTAAGAAATCAAAATTCCAAATTATTAGATAGGAGAGACTCACTCAAATCACTTATTGCCCAAAAAAATACTGAACTGTCGAAAATTCTTCCAACATTACTAGAAGAAGAAGGGCTGCAGATCTATGCGATCAGAGCATATGGAATCATTCCCAACGCCCAACCAAATGAGCTTTTCGAGAAATATAAAAGTCTCAATAGCCGCGCAAAAGAAACCGTAATCGAAACACTATCGACTAAAGAAGATCTTGCTAAAAATTTGCTAGTTGCGATGAAAGAAAAAGTGATTTTACCCAGAGAAATTCCATCTTACACGGCCCGCACACTCATCCCAATTTTAGGAAAAGAATTCACT
>MDTE01182817.1_pt1 | contig 14954 bp, 11 predicted proteins | sample 811231 | NCBI WGS metagenome assembly MDTE01 (sample SAMN05326651, study PRJNA326480) | marine metagenome | isolation source: seawater | place: Indian Ocean: Red Sea | collected 2010 | reverse complement strand
TTCCGTTGATCGCCCTTGCCCTTGCCAGTGCCCGAGAATACGCCCCATTCATTCAAGGCCTTGATCACTTGGGGTGTCAGCATGAATGTGTCTTTGCCCGCCATGCGCAGGAAGTAAGGTCCGGAGTTTCCGCCCATTTGACTGAAGCGCCCAGCGATGTCGAACCACAGCTCCACGATCTCTGAAACCGGCCAGTCCGCCAAATATCGACCGAAACTGCCGGCGTCCGAATCGATCAACTCCACCATGGCGATGGCGTTCTCGCGCACGGACTTGAGCTTCCCCCAGTGCCGGATGAGTTCCTTGTTGCTGAGACAGGCTTCGAGTTCTTCATCACTCATCATGTGGACGTGTCGTGGATCGAAGTTGTGAAAAACGTCTTCGAACGCTGGCCACTTGGCGTCGACCATGCTGTGCTTGAGGCCGGCCCGGAAAATCCTCAGACACATCAATGACAGGTAGCGGTCGTCGGACACGGCGGTTAGCTGTTTCGGTGTTTTGATCTTGGGCAGGCGCTGTTTGAGTTCTGGGCCCCCAAGACGTCGTTCGGCCTGGCTGCGAATTTCTTTGAACGTCACCATGTCTGTCTCAGAATTATTTGAGTCGGTCGGAAGAGGCGATTCAGGGCTTGTATTTGAGGGTTGATTCTTCGAGCGACTGCACCAGTGCTTCGGGAAGCTGATCGCCCTGATTCCGATTGGTCTAGATCGATGCCATGGCTGCAACGTGATGCTCCAAAATCTCGATTTGCATGTCGTCGGATGGCTCATCGTTCTCCAGCAGGAGGCAGAGGGACTCGGCTGCGCGGCCGAGCAGCGGATGACCCCGCGATGGCGCATCTCCCCAGACGCGGTGGACATATCGATACAGAGCCCGCCGACGCTCAGGATCCGACATGACCCCAGATCCGTCTGAGGTGAGCTCCTGGAGATGAGCGATCTCATCGCCGAATTCGGCTTCGACTTCCGAATTGAAGGCCGCAACCTCGGCCTCAACCCGTTCGACGATTGCCGGATCTAGTTGAGCCGGCAGGTCGCCGACTTTCTCACGAAGTTTGCTGGTTTCGGCCATGATCCGAATTACTCCGTCGACGAGCCGTTGAGACGGCGGTCCGGCCCGTGATATTCCGTGCAATCGCCTCGCCGCCTGTCAGGTCCAACAAAAGTCTCGTGCTCGACAAATGGTCTGGGGTGCATCACAACTGAATAAATTCTCTTGTACAGGCTCTCTGCTGTGATCGGTTTGGTGAGTATTTCAGTCACACCAGCGTCACGCGCGGCAAAAACGCATTCTTCATCGGTATGAGCTGTAATCATGATGATAGGCAGTTCACGATCGGCGCTTTTCTCATCCCGGCGGATCTTCCGGGTCAGCTCAAGACCATTGACAGGCTCCATCTCCAGATCGACCAGCGCTAAGTCAATCGATCTGACCTGCTGTGCCTCGAACGCATCTTCACCGTTCACAGACTCTTCGGTCGTACCCACGCTCATGGCCTCGAGATTGGTAATGATTAGACGCCGATAGTAGTCGCTATCCTCGACCACGAGGACAGTAAGCTCTTGAAAAGCGGTGGTATCCATGTCGCCGAATGGTTACCCTAGGCCGTTTGCTCCTGGATTGTTCTTCACTCACCAGTCAACTGCAACAGCGTAAGAGACTGTCCGTCCGCCAACAGGGTGGCGCTATCTACAAGTCGAGAACGATGTTCTCCGAATTCGAGCGTGCGCAACAGATCATCACCCATTCCTTCTGCTCGGCATCCGTCAGCACGAAATCGTTGTGATCGGGCTCACCTTCCAGATAGTGGGTCTTGCACGTTCCGCAGGTTCCAGCCTCGCATGACGTGTCGACATCGATCCCGTTCTCCCGAAGGACGTCGACGATCGATTTGTCCGCCGGGATATTGTAGGTCGCCCCGGAGCTGGAAATTGTGACCTGGAACTCGGCGTCGCCGAGTTCAACGCCGTCAGCCGCCGCCGGTTTTTCCGCAACGACCGGAGCAAAATACTCGAAGTGAACGGTCTCCGAAGGCCAGTGCGCAGACCCGTCCTTTGTCGCCAGCATGAATCCCGTTGGGCCGCAGTAATACAGGTGCGTCCCTTCTGCGTGCTCTTTCAATAGACCGGGGATGTCCAAGCCCTTGGAAGGATCGCCGCCGTCGTAATGGTTGATGATCCGACCCTCGGCCGCGAGATCAGCCAGCCGACCTCGAAAGGCGGTCTGTTCCTCCGACTTTGTGCAGTAATGCATGGTGAAATTGGCGCCCATGGTCTGGAGACGCTCGATCATCGCCATCATCGGCGTCACGCCGATGCCGCCGGCCAGGAGCAAGTGGTGCTTGGCCTCATCCCGTACCGGAAAATTGTTCCTGGGGTGCGAAGCCGTGATGAGATCACCGGCACGAACATTCTCATGCATGCTGCGCGATCCACCGGTGCTGTTCGGATCGTTCAAAACGCCGACAACGTATCGATGACGCTCCCGCGGGTCGTTGCACAGGGAATACTGGCGTAGGAAGTCGCCGGGAATGTGGACGTCGATGTGGGACCCTGCCGTGAATTCCGGCAGTTCCTTGCCGTCGGGGTCAACGAATTCAAAGGTGTTGATGCCCTCCGCCTCGTTGGTGATCTGGCGAACGCGCAACTGAAGGGTTTCGATGGCCATACGCTCTCCTGCGTGGAACGACCGTTGCTGAAAAATATCCATGCCTGAGGGCAGAGGCTGCAAACCCCGGCAGGTTTCGGAGCCCTTTTTGGCGCACCCGCGCCCCTATCGCAAGACCCCAGGTCAAATCGAGGCTAATTCCGTGGCCCATTCCCGTTTATAGTACGTGTAACACCGACTTATTGAAGCCAATCTGATCGTGTCCCGTAGGAACACGATCCATTCCCTTTCGGAGGAGCAGGAGCCATGAGCGCGCAGGAAAAGTCCGAGTCCATCTCCAACGAGACGTTCGCGGGGTATTTCATGAGTGAGGTGCCCGCCGAGGACCCCGAACTGACCCATGTCGGACCGGGAACGCCTTGCGGCGAATATCTCAGGAAATTCTGGCACCCGGTCGCGCTGTCGAGCAACCTCACGGATCTGCCACATGCGACACGAATCTTGGGCGAAGACCTTGTGGCTTTCCGAGACAAATCGGGCAACGTCGGGGTGTTACACAAGCATTGCAGCCACCGGGGGACCTCGCTCGAGTACGGGATCGTATCGGAACACGGTATTCGCTGCTGCTATCACGGTTGGCTGTTCGATGTCGACGGACGCATCCTGGAGACGCCGGGCGAACCGCCGGACTCGAAGCTCAAGGACAGCTTCTATCACGGCGCCTATCCCGCAATTGAATACAAAGGCCTGGTCTTCGCTTACATGGGGCCGCCAGAGGAAAAGCCGGAATTTCCCATCCTCGATACTTTTGAACAGCCCCACGACAACAAGCTGGTGCCGTACTCCATCCACCATCCGTGCAACTGGCTGCAGGTCGCCGAGAACTTCATGGATCCGGTCCATGCGGTATTTCTCCACACGAACCTGACAAACGTTCAGTTCACGGACGCCTGGGGAAACATGCCGACAGTGGATTTTGGCGAGCTCGAAGACGGCATGTACTACATCAATTGCCGTCGCGTCGGCGACATGGTTTGGGTGCGAAGCAACCACCTTCTTGCGCCCAATCTCGGCCAGGTCGCGGCGTTGTGGGAAGACGCCGACGAAGAAAAGTACTTCGGCCGCGCCAGCATTACGCGCTGGACGGTCCCGATTGATGACACGCACTGCTGGATATTCGGTTTCCGGCATTACAACAGTAATATCGATCCCAAGAGCTTGGGGAAACCGGAGGAGTGCAGTGACAACAGCGTGGATTTCTTTGGACAGACGGGCGATCGCCCTTACGAGGAAAAGCAACGTACGCCCGGCGACTACGAGGCTCAGATAAGCCAGCGTGAAATCGCCATTCACGGTCTCGAACATCGTGGCGCCAGCGATGAGGGGGTCGTCCGCATGCGTCGTATTCTGCGAAACGGTTCGCACAGCGAAGAGCGGGTTCCGCAACCGGCCGACAAGAAGCGCAGCAACGGTCTGATTCACACATACACCCACGACACCATTCTGCGGATTCCGGAACGGCCGGACGTCGACGACAGGGTGATGATGAAGGAACTCGGACGACGGGTGATCGAAGCGATCTTTGCCGGAGATGCCTATGAAGATGGTGAGCGGCAGGCCGAAATCGAGCGCGGCTTGAAGGCCCTGACGGCCGAGTATGCCGGAGACGAAAAGACGGCCAGATAAGGCTTGGGCCGCGGCGTCAGCGATTTACTGTCGAACGGTCTCGGGTCCGCCGTACTCGACTTCCAGTGGTGCTGTTAGTTGAGCGCCCGCCACTTGATAGCCGTTTGGACGACCCGAACGCGTCTTGCCCATGAATTCGTCGTACGGTGCGGGAAGTGGTGGGCCATCCTCGGCGGCCAGCCACAATCGTAAGAGGTGCCGCCGTCGTTCAGGGTCTGGATAATCCTCGTAGGCCGTCCGGGAATGCATGATGTAGTGATTGCAGAGAAACTGGATGTCTCCAGGCTCAAACTCCAGTTCCAGATAAAGGGTTGGATCGGACACAGTCGTATCGAGAAAATCGAACGCCTCAACCTGTTTGTCGGTCAGGCGCGGCACTTCCGGAAATCGCTGCGCTTTCTGAATTACGCTGCGAACATAGTTCGATAGCAGGCGGCCGTCGTGAAAGTTGAACACGGGGAGGCGGTACCAAGGTTCGCGGCCCTCGGGGATTTCTCCGCGGCGATCGCGATAGGTGATTTCCGTGAGAGTTTCAGCGAGATCGGGTCGCGACTCCAGAATTCGGTTGAACAACATTCCAGTACTGGCAATTCGGCTGAGACCGCCGGATTTGGCCGGATGCAGGCACAGCAGCCCGACCAGATCCGGTGCATCTGTATGAAAAATCAGTTCTTCAGAGGTCTGGTATCCGCGCGCTGTTGGGACCGACCATAGGCTGTCTCCAATACCAAGGTCGCAAACATGTCCCAGTGCGTGGCCCTTTGCGTTCTGGGCGACGGCTTCGCCGAGATGAGCGCCGATGCCTAAATAAGCAACGGCGGTCTGCCGTGCGTCGTAACGTGAAACGGGCAACCCGCGTACGACCGCGAAACCGCGCCCTTCCAGCAAATCCTTGCGCACCTGATGCAGTGTGTTCCCGAGTGTCGGCAGGGGAAAGTTTGCGGCATTGATTTCGAGGATTCCCAGGCCGCCCTTCGAGACGTGTTCGACCGCGGCATCGATCTCCGCAATTTCCACGTCGCTGAGATTATGCGTCCATTCGGAACGCCTTTCGGCCATCTCCGGGCCGCACCAGACGCGTTCGCCGTCAACTTTTTGCAGAGGCGTCATCAGCGAATTTTTCCTCACGCCTCGGCGTTGCGGTCGAGAAAGCCGGCGAGTGCATTATTGAATGCATCGGGTGCGCACAAATTGGACAGATGCGCCGCACCCTCAAAAACAATCAGCTCTGACCCAGAAATACGATCACGAATGATTTCGTGCTCTTCGATGACCGTGCCGACATCTTCGGAGCCGACCAGAAGAAGCGTGGGAACGCCAATTTCGTGGATGCGATCGGTTAGATTCACCTTCTGGATGGCGCGGCAGCAAGCGGCATACGCCTCTGGCGACGTCGATCGGATCAGTTCGGCGAAATGAGAGACCAGTGTGGGATCGCTTTCGCGGACCCCCGGGTTGAACCAGCGCTCGATCGTCGTCGACACGATCGGCGCCATACCTTCCGAAAGTGCGGTCACCGCCCGTTCTTCCCAGATCGGAATCGTCGCGTCCGGAGGTCGGCTTGTCGTGTCGCAGAGAACAAGTGTTCGCACGCAATCAGGGTGGGCCAGTGCGAGGGTTTGAGCGATCATGCCGCCGTTCGACAAGCCGACGAAATGTGTCCGCTGAATACCAAGACTCTGAAAGAGTGCGTATGCGTCTTCGGCAAACTGTTCGAAGGAATAGGGTGCCGGCGTGACCTGCGTGCCGCCATGGCCGCGGTTGTCGTACCGAAGGACACGGAAGCGATCCTTGAGGAGGTTCGACTGTGACTCCCACAGATCCATCGAACTCCCCAGCGAGTGACTGAACGTCACGATGGGAGCATCTTCGGGCCCCTCGATGACATAGTGAATGTCGATGCCGTTCGCGTGAAGGTGCATAACAGAGTGGCCTGTCAGATCAGCTATTGCCAATCATGTACATCATCTCACCCGGTGAGGTCACTCTACCACCAGTGATGTGATGCCTTTGCGAATGCGGTTGAGCCGTGATTCGCCTTCCAAGTCGCCGCAGGACGCAATGATATTCGTCACGCGTTTGCACAACTCACGCAGGTGCTGACGCTCGTCCGTGCCTTCGGGGGTGCGAACACGCATGACGGTGTCCTGGGTCTGTGTATTGATCGCTCCGGTCTTCTCATGAAGGGGAAGGGGTGCTTGATTTTCTCCGCGCGCAGCCATTCTAAGGATGCGGCGGAGCATCATCACTCCCTGGTCGGTCGTGCCGGCGTGTTCCAGCGCATGAATGGCGATCGGGCGTTGGCTCACCATTACGTCCCAGTCACCCGGATTTCGTTGAGCTTCTTCAGAGGAGCGTCCGCCCGATTGTCCCACCGCATCCATTTGATCGACACCGCATTCTTCGGGATCGCCCAACAGCAGTGAGGGAACATCTTCGTTGAAATGCCGCCAGCCAATGATCGAACAGTGCGTGTCATCGTGTGGGACAACCCAACGGGTAATACCGGCACGACTGAAGTTCTTTTCCTTGCCGTCCTCGTACAACGTCCCAACCTGCACGAAATTGGGCAGCAGGAGGTGGTTGGTACGTAGCCACACGTAATCTGCATCCAGCCGACGGGTGGAGACGCAGATCATTCCGCCATCGACCTCTTCCCAATGGAGTTCCGGACGCGCAGCATATGCCTCCGACAACTGGATCTCGGCATAATCGCTGTGCAGGAATATCGTATGGATAGGATCCATGAAATTCTCTAACACCTGCAGCCAGTTGCACGGGTGCCATAGCGAGAACGGTACCAATTGGTCTCGTAGCGTTTCCAGAGTATCGAGTTGTGGCAATGGAGGCTTCGTGGCGGGCGGGCCCAGGTATGCAAATACCAAACCTCGATGCTCGACGGCCGGGTAAGCACCATGATTGAACGAGGCTTTCAAGTTTGAACCGGATGGTTCCCCAGGGGTTTCGAGAATGGCGCCGTCATGGTCGAAGAGCCACCCGTGATAGCAGCAGCGTAATCCGCGACCGGAGACGATTCCGAATTCAAGCGATGTGCCCCGGTGGCTGCAATGCCGATGGAGTAAACCGATTTGTCCAGACCTGTCGCGGTACGCGACGAGGTCTTCCCCCAGCAACCTGACGGCGAGGGGCAGGTCACCCAGCTGCTGGGTAAGGCACACGGGGTGCCAGGACCGGCGCAGCAGTTCCCCCATTGGGGTGGTGGGCCCCACATGCGTGAGCTCCGAATCCTCGGCAGGGACGTCCCGCAGGAGGTAACCCGAATAGCTCTGGCAGATGTCCTGGTTCCGCATCGGCATGGCTACTTGAAATATCCTAGATCGCTCGAGTCAGGAAACCGATCATTTTGGCTCAGGCTGGACGTTTCCAGATCGGTTTTGCCAGTAGAGCAAGAGGCATGACCAAGAGCGAAGCGAACATGAGAACCCAGAAATCATTGACATAACTGATCATCGTAGCCTGGCGGACCAATTCACTCTCCAGCGCCGCAAGGCCGCCAAGATGGTCCAGACTCCATAGCGCGCTGATCCCGCTGAATTCCGCGTTTTCACTGAAGTGAGAGAGAGACTCGTTCAACTCCGCGCGGTTGGTTTGCATGGACCGGGTCAATACGACGACCACCAGGGAAATTCCCACGCCGCTTGCAAAGAAGCGAGCCGAGTGAAACATGGCGACCGCATAGCTGCGAAGCTCCTGAGTGAGGCTCGAAAACGTGATGGTCACGAGTGGTGTCCACGCGATCCCTTCGCCCAATCCCAACAAGAATCCCGCGATGAATACCTCGGTTGTGCCGACAGTAAGATTGAACTGTGCCATGTACCAGAACGCCCAGGCATTGACGACGTAGCCCAGGGCCAGCATGAGCCGTGGGTCCATGAATCTGATGAGCCGTCCAAGGATGTAAGTGCCAAAGATGAACCCGAAGGATCGCGGAGTGAGAAGGATGCCGATCGTCTCTGCCGGGACGTCGCGCAAATCGCCGAGGAGTGTGGGTAAAAGCATGAGCGACGCGAACGTGATGGCACCATTCACGAACATGAATGCGGTACCGATAACGAAGTTCCTATCGGCAAATATTCGCAGATCTATGAATGGCTGACGCGTGGTGATGCTGTGAGCCACGAACAGATAAAACGCGAATCCGAAAATCACAGCCCAGATAACAATCTCATGAGACTCGAACCAGTCGAGGCGATTGCCCCGGTCCAGCATCAATTGCGCCGAAGCCAAAGCGATGGCGAGAGTCAGGAATCCGAGCCAATCCAGTCTCAGATTTGCCTGTTTGGATGTCGCTGGAATTACGGCAAGCAAGGTGAGATAGGCGATGACACCCCAAGGCACCATGAACAGGAAGGCGAGCCGCCAGCTATGAATTTCCGATAGATAGCCGCCCAGTACAGGCCCCACGACAGGGCCTATCATGATGCCGCCAGCCCACAATGCGAGGGCCCTCGCGTGTTGCCGCTGAGGATAGGAATTGAGAACGATCACCATGGAGAGTGATGGTATGAGGCCTCCAAAGAGTCCCTGACAAAACCGCCAAAAGATGACCTCTTCGAGGGTCGTCGCAGGGCCCAGCATGCCCGTCGACACAGTGAAGGCGAGGGTCATTGCGAGTACTGACTGGCGGCCACCGAAGCGGTTCGTGATCCAGCCCGCGGTGGGCATGCTGATCGCCATCGCGATCAATGTTGCGGTCAACGCCCATGAAATTTCTTCAATGCCGGCCGAAAGGTCTCCGCGCATCTGCGGCAATACGACATTGACGACAGTGATGTTCACGGTCGGTAGAGAACTCGCGAACATCGTTGATATGAGAATGGCGGTGCGCTGTGCCGGTGAGTCGGTAAGTAACCGCTCACTGACATGGTCTTCCCTGTCCGTCATCCAGGCATACCTGCCACAATCCTCACGTACTGCCGGTGACGAGCCGGCCCGAAACTCATTCGACGCCTTGCGGGCGATCGAGGAAGACGATCAGGGGCAGAACAATGAGCGCCGACAAAGCCAACGCCCAGAAATCGTTCACATAAGCGATCATCGATGCCTGTCGGAAGACCTCAAAGTCCAATCGCATGAGTCCCTGAATGCTTGAAAGGTTCCACATCCCCTGCGTTCCGATAGCGTTCAGAGTTTCGTTGAACGGAGAGAGGAATTCATTGAGCTCCGCGCGGTTTGCCTGCGTCGAGCGCGCGAGAATGGTGACGCCAAGTGAAATTCCGATTCCTCCCCCAAAGAACCTTGAAGAGTGAATGATGGCGGCTGCATAGTCATGAAGACTGGCTGGGAGAGGCGCGAAAGCGAGGATTGCCAGCGGAATCCATAGAACGGCTTCGCCCATGCCAAGTCCCACGCCGGCAATGAATACCTCATAGAGTCCCACCGTCAGGTCAAATGTTGTCATGTACCACGCGGCGACTGCTTGAATGGTGAATCCGAGTGCCATCATGGCCCGGGCGTCCATGATTTTGATGAGATGGCCGAGGATGAAGATGCCCGCCATGAATCCGATTCCCCTAGGGGTCAGCATCAGGGACACCGTTTCCAGGGGTAAGTTCTGTAGCCGTCCGAGAAACGACGGCAAAAGCATGAGCCCTGCGAAAGACGTCAATCCGCCGATCACCATGCAAAAGGCGCAGATCGAGAAATTCTTGTGGAGAAAAATCCGAAGATCGATGAAAGGCTGTCTTGCGTAAGAGCAGCGGGCAATGAACACGTAGAGTGCGGTGATTGTTAGGACTGCCCACAGGACGATCTCGCGAGATTCGAACCAATCAAGCCGATTTCCGCGGTCCAACATGATCTGGAGCGAAGCGAGACAGGTTGCCAGGCTCATGAAGCCGATCCAGTCGAGACGCAGGCTGGGTCGGCCTTTGAAATGCGGAACCGTAAGCGCAATCATGTAGTAAGCGATTAAACTCGGCGGAACCATGCAGACGAAGGCAAGGCGCCAATTGTAAATCTCGGCCAGAAAACCTCCGATGGGAGGCCCGAGAATCGCACCCATCATGCTGCCACCTGCCCAGAACCCCATGACCATGCCGTGTTCTCTCTTGGGATACACGTCGATCAGGATCGGCATGGTGAGCGGCAGCATTGGGCCGCCGGCAAGTCCTTGAATAGCACGCCAGAAGACGACCTCTTCAAGGCTGGTCGCGACCCCCAATGCTCCGGAGGCGAAAGTAAAGATGGCGAGGGCGATCAGGAGGCAGCGGCGACGCCCGAACCGCATGCCAAGCCAGCCGGCCGACGGCATTCCGATTGCCGTGCCAATCATAGTCGCTGTCAGGACCCAGGATATTTCCTCCAGCCCGGCAGAGAGATCCCCTTGCATCTGCGGCAGAACGGCATTGGCGATGGTGGCGCTGAGCGTCTGTAGAGCGCCGGCGATGGTCACAGACACGAGGATGATGGTCCGCCGTAACTGTGACTGGACAACGGTCGGTCGGTCATCACCGACAATGGCACTACTCGAGATGTTCGTTGAGTCGGTCAAACCGCTGCGTCCCCGTTCAGCCCAACCTGTGTGGCTTATCAAGGAGCAAGATCAATGGCAGGACTGTCAGTGTCAGTAGCAACAGAGCCCAAAAGTCATTCAGGTACCCGATCATGGCGGCCTGCCGAATCAGTTCTCCCTCGATCTGTATGAGACCCTGGAGCGATGTCGGATCCCACGCAGGTAGGAAGACGGGAAATTGTAACTGCTCATTGAAGTGGGAAATATTTTCGTTCAATGCGGCACGGTTCACCTGCGTCGATCGCGTCAGCAATGCAACGGCGACCGATATACCCAGGCCGCTCGCGAAGAAACGTCCGAACTGAAATATGGGCACGCCATAACTGCGCAATCCCGGCGACAGGGTCAGGAAGGTAATCGATGCCAGGGGGGTCCACATCACTCCCTCACCCAATCCAAGAATAGTGCCACCCAGGAATACCTGCGTCGGCCCGACGGAAAGGTCAAAACTCAGTAGATACCAGAATCCATACGCCTGGATGGCGAATCCGAGCGCTAACATCGCCCGCCCGTCCATGAGACGGATCAGACGACCGAAAACGAATACGCCTACGGCATAGCCCACGCCGCGCGGTATCAGCATATAGCTGACGATCTCCACAGGCAGATCCCGAAGCTGAGCAAGAAGGTTCGGGAGCAACATCAAGGGCACAAACGTGAGAATCCCGGATATGGCCATACAGGAGCAGCCGATCACGTAATTTCGATCGAGAAATATGCGCAGATCGATAAATGGCTGCTGGGTCGTGAAGCTATGTACGGCAAACAGATAAATCGAGAATCCTGCGATGACGGCCCAGGTCACAATCTCTGCTGACTCGAACCAATCCAACCTGTTGCCGCGATCGAGCATGATCTGAACGGCCGCCACACCGATGCAGAGAGACGCGAATCCCAGCCAGTCGAGCCGAAGATCGGGAAACTTACGGGATTCGGGTAGCGAGGCGAGGACGAGAAGTACGCTCAGGACTCCGAAAGGCGCCAGAAATGTGAAGGCCAGTTTCCAGTTGTAGATTTCCGCCATGAATCCGCCAAGGGGTGGACCCAGGATTGGTCCCAGCATTACCCCGCCAGACCACACGGAGAGAGCCATCGCGTGTGATCGCTTTGGAAACAAGTCGAGGAGCGATGCCATGCAAAGCGCCGGAATCGGGCCGCCAAACAGCCCCTGTATGGCCCGCCAGAGAATAACCTCTTCGAGTGTCGTCGCGGCGCCGAACATGGCCGATGCAACGGTAAAAACCGCCAGTGCCACCAATAGTGATCGGCGTCGGCCGAACCTCATGCTGAACCAGCTCGATGTAGGTACGCCGATCGCCGTGCAGACGAGCGCGGCCGTCAGGACCCATGCGACCTCTTCCAGACTCGCTGACAGATCGCCCTGCATCTGGGGCAGCACGGCATTGGCGACCGTCAGACTGATGGTGGGAAGCGCGGCGGCCAACGCCAGAACAAGCAAGATCAACGTGCGATGGGCACGCGATTCAATGACGTCCGTGAGTTGTTCGCTCATGCCTTGGACGAGGAAGAGGCGGCGTCGGGGGATGGAGACGGAGTACGTTCCTGTCTGCGCAGGAGCAGCACGAGAGGCACGATGCTGGCGGCAAGCAATGTTAGCAACCAGAAATCATTGAGGTACCCGATCATCATGGCTTGGCGGGTAATTTCATTATCCATTCGCGCAAGCCCTTGAAGAACGCTGGGGTCCAACAAGCCACTCTGGTTGGCGAGGCGAAGCGATTCGTTGAACGGCGTGTAATTCTCGCCGAGTGTCGCATGATTGATCTGCGTGGAACGCGCGAGAATCGTCACCATCAGCGAGATCCCGACGCTGCTGAGAAAGAAGCGTCCAAACTGGAACACGGCCGCGCCGTACCCATGGAGGCTGGGATGGAGTGACGTGAATCCGATGGTCGCAACGGCGGTCCAGGTAAAGGCCTCGCCCATGCCGAGGATAGAGCCCGCAACGAAAATCTCAAACAGTCCGACTCCCAGATCGAAGGTCGACATGTACCAGAACGCGGGGACCTGGGAGGCCAGGCCAAACGCGAGGAGAAAACGAACATCCATGATCCTGACGAGGCGGGCGACCGCAACTGCGCCGATGACAAAGCCGACGCCGCGGGGAGTGAGCATAATGCTAATGGTTTCGACGGGTACGTCCCTGAGACGGCCCAACAGGGTCGGAATGAGCATCAGGGGAGCAAACGTCAGAATCCCGGAGATACACCAGCACGAGAAGGCGACGGCGTAATTTCTGTCCAAGAATATTCGCAGGTCGACGAAGGGTTGTCGGGTGGTCACGCAGTGAACCAGAAACACGTATAACGCGAGTCCGGAAATGACCGCAGACACGATGACCACCGGCGACTCGAACCAGTCGGCGCGGTGGCCGTGGTCCAACATGAATTGCGCGGATCCGACACAGAGGGCGAGCGCCAGAAATCCGATCCAGTCGAGGCGTAGTTCGGGAATGGGTCTCGATTCCGTGATGGCGGCAACCACCAGGAAGTACGTCGCGATCCCAACGGGAACCATGAACAGGAAGGCAAATCGCCAGCTATAGAGTTCGGTCAGGTAGCCGCCGAGGGGAGGCGCCAAAATGGGGGCGAGCATCACACCGCCCGACCAGACCGCCATGACCCACCCGTGTTCAGATTTTGCAAACGACCGCAGCAGGATGGGCATGCAAATGGGAGGTATCGGTCCACCGAACAATCCCTGCATGGCCCGCCAGAACACGACCTCTTCGAGACTGTCGGCGAATCCCAGCATTGACGATGCGACCGTGAATCCGATCACCGAGCAGATCAGCACGCGCATCTGGCCGAAACGCATGCCAAGCCATCCCGCTGTGGGCATCGCGATTGCGGTACACACCAAGTTGGCGGTGAGAACCCAGGATATTTCCTCGAGACCAGCGGAAAGATCTCCTCGAACCTGAGGAAGCACAGCATTGGCAATCGTTACGTTGAGCGTCGGCAGAGCGGAGGCGAATGTGAGGGAAAGCAGAATGAATATCTGCTGCACTCTTGAGTCTACGGTTGTGGTCGTTTCGTCAGTCACGCCTCATCCCAAGCTCGCCATCGCAGTCGACGTCGAGGCAAAATTTTAGCCGGTATGGCGGGATCCTGGGTTGCCAGCGCCCGAACACGGTTCCAACACTTTCGCTGCCGCTCGTAGGTAATACCACGGCCAGCAGACGCGCGTCAGCACCCGCACGGACGGGCGGGTTAGGTCACTCGGAACTTCCAGGCCGATCTAGGAACAAAATCAGAGGCATGACAGCCAACATCAACATCATCAGCAGCCAGAAATCGTTGATGTAGCCGATCATGGTCGCTTGGCGCGTCATCTCCCCGTCGAGGCGCGCAAGTCCTTCGAGGCCTGAGATATTCCAGAACGCAGCGAAGTCCCCGGATCGGAGTACTTCGCTGAACGGTGTTACGAACTCGGTCAGGGTCGCGTAGTTACTTTGGGTTGATCGCGAGAGAACGATGACGGCTGCGGAGACCCCCATGCCACTGGCGAAGAATCGTCCAAACTGAAAAATCGCTGACCCGTGAGCGCGGAGATGGGGTGCCAGAGTCGAGAAGGTGATCGCTGCGACCGGTGTCCACATGACCGCTTCGCCGGTACCGAGAACGACCACGGCGACAAATACTTCCTGCAGGCCTATGGTGAGATCGAACGTGGTCATATACCAAAAAGCGACGGCCTCGATGAGAAATCCGAACGCCAGCATCATGCGCGGATCGAGCACTCTGATCAGGCGGCCAAGGACGAATGTACCTAAGACGAATCCGATGCCGCGCGGCATCAGCATGAAACCAATGGTCTCCACCGGTACGCCACGCAAATCTCCAAGCAGTGTCGGAAGCAGAATCAACGGCGCGAAGGTCAAGACTCCCGAGACCAACAGGCAGGTGCTTCCGATGACAAAATTCTTGTCGCGAAAGATTCGGAAATCCACGAACGGCTGACGCGTGGTCAAGCTATGGGCCAGGAAGAAATAGAATGTGCAGACTACGATAATGGCCCACGCGGTGATTTCTTGAGACTCAAACCAATCAAGCCGTGTGCCGCGATCCACCATGATTTGCGTGGCAGCGAGCGCGACGGAGAG
>MDTE01034616.1_pt1 | contig 14954 bp, 12 predicted proteins | sample 811231 | NCBI WGS metagenome assembly MDTE01 (sample SAMN05326651, study PRJNA326480) | marine metagenome | isolation source: seawater | place: Indian Ocean: Red Sea | collected 2010 | reverse complement strand
TCCTCAAAGGATTGCTATCACTTCTCTCCGGTTTTGGTACCGCAGTTGGAAGAAAAATTTGCCGATGTTATCGCGAGGCCCCAGACGCAGGATCAACTTCGTGATCTAATAAGCTGTGCTGCTGCCTATAAGATTCCAATTACCCCAAGGGGCGCAGGCACAGGTAATTATGGGCAGGGGGTTCCTTTAAGGGGTGGGCTCATGATAAGTACCCGAGACTTAAATAAGATAATCGAAATTACAACTGAAGAGGCTCGCGTTGAAGCTGGAGTTATCCTTCAAGATATAGAGAAAGCGGCAGAATCAGTCAGTGCAGAACTAAGATGTTTCCCCAGTACGATGCCAACTAGCCATACCGGAGGCTTCATTTCTGGCGGATCTGGTGGCGTAGGTTCAATTCAGTGGGGAATGTTGCGAGAGGCAGACAATGTGCGTCATGCGCGTATTTTGACGATTGAGGAGGAACCGAAATTTATTGATCTTGAGCGCTCTCAGCTTGGTGGTGTTCTCCATAATTGTGGTTTGACGTGCTTTGTGAGTGAGGTGACGCTGGGTCTGGCGCCTTTAGTGCCCTGGCAGCAATATGTAATCGCCTTTGACGATTTTTATAGCGCCCTAGCGGTTGCAGAGAAAATTGCCCTTGACGATGAAATCAAGAAGCGGCTTGTTACTGTCTTTGAATGGCCTATACCTAGCTATTTTATTCCCCTGGTGAAAAAGGGCGCTATGCCAGAGGGTAAGAGCGTTTTGTTCCTGTATACCGATGAGGCTCATGATTTCGTTGAAGATCTGGCAGCTGGACTTGGAGGGCGTATTACTTTTCACGAACCTCCGAAAACTTCGGTCAAGCGCGGTACCCAGATTTATGATTATACTTGGAATCATACCACTCAGTGGGCAATGAAGGCGGACCCTAAGTTGACTTATTTACAGGATCGTTTTTCGAACGAACCAGGCCGAGTGGCTGAGCAGATTAGAGAAAGAAAGAAGCTTTTTCCTGAGGTTTTGGAGCATATAGAGTTTATAAAGGATGGTGGCGTAGTCGTTCCAGGAGCTCTATCCATTGTTAGATTTAGCTCAAAGAATCGCCTGTGGGAACTTATTGATTGGTGCGAGAATAATGGGATTCGAGTGGCGAATCCCCACACTCATTTCTTAGATGAGGATACTCGCTGGTATGGTGATGAGCATTTGGCGCGCAAGCTGGAATGGGATCCATACGCATTACTTAACCCAGGACATCTCCTTGTGATGGAACATCAAACTGCGCCCTCAGGCCCTTGAGCTATCTGCTTGATAACGCGCGCCTGCCACGATCACCAGAGGTCTGCAGACTTATGGTGGAATCAAACCATGTTACCTCCCTTCCCCTTGACAGCATTTGTGAAGCCGAGAACTACTGGGATTTGGAGGGGAAGCTGGTGTTGCCTGCCTTCGCCGATCTCCATACACATTTGGATAAAACATATTCTCCGATAAATAATCCGGAGGGCGGCTTAGATGGGGCTATCAATGCTTTCCGCGACTATAAAGCTAAGAGGACGCCCCAAGAGCTCGAGACTTCCGCTTCGCTGGCGTTGCGGAAGGCCATTAGTCAAGGGGTGACGCAATTACGAAGCCATGTAACTGCTTCTGCCCCTGAAGACGTTGAAACAATTCATGTTCTCAACGACGTCCGAAATCGCTTCTCTGGCCTAATCGACTTGCAACTTGTTGCCATGGGAAGATTTGGAGAATGCTATGATCGCCACATAGAGGCGTGTATCCGTGCAGGAGCTGATCTTGTTGGCGGGGCTCCTGCTCTACAAGAGGAGCCCGACGTTGCTGTGGCGCGGGCCGTGTCTCTCGCTAAAGATCTCAACGTGGCCTTAGATTTACACATCGATGAGCATCATGACCCCGAGCTTTGCACCTTGGCTATGCTTTGTGATGAGGTTGAGCGTCAGGGCTATTACAAACCTGTTACAGCTGGACATTGTGCCTCTCTAGTGGTCATACCCGAGCACCGCTTAGGTGACATCATCGCCAAAGTAAAAGAGATTGGGATCAATATTGTTTCCCTCCCTATCTGTAATATGGTTTTACTTGGGGGATCAACGTTGCCCTACCTTCGAGTCACTGCTCCAGTATCGAGACTTTTGGGTGAAGGGGTAAATGTGTGTCTGGGATCGGATAATGTTCGTGATCCATTCAATCCTTTTGGAGGCTATTCCGCCCTTAGAAACTTACAAATTAGTAATATCCTTGAAAGAATAAATAGCGCTGAAGTAATTAAAGACTCATTGTCTTTGATTACTGATAATGCATATATCACTTTTGATTCGGAGCTTAATCATGATTGTGATTTAGTGATAGTTAACTCGAATGATTTCTTGGACGCGCTGTGCGAGCCACCGCAATGTTTGGCGACATTTAAACAGGGTAGTCTGGTCTTCAAGTCTGAGATAGCTGAGTCTTGGTTTATCGAGGATTAAATCCTATGGTTTGGAGGATTAACGCAGAACCGAGTACATACCAATGCCAAGAGCAATCCACCGCCTTGATTATGGTTGATATGCAGCGTGACTTTCTGGAGCCTGGGGGCTTCGGCGAGGTGTTGGGCAATGACGTGAGTAGACTTAAACCTGTAATAGCTGTTTGTAAAGAGCTGCTCGAAGTTGCTCGAGAAAGCAAATTGACGATAGTCCATACCCGCGAGGGTCATTTGCCTGACCTTTCAGATTTGCCAGAAACGAAAAGAAATCGAGGAAAGCTTGGTCAGCAAGTCGGTGATCTTGGACCCTTGGGCCGCATTCTTATTCGAGGATCCTCCGGTCACAGTTTTCTACCAGAGTTGGCACCTAAGAAGCAGGAATATGTCATCGATAAACCCGGTAAGGGCGCATTCTTTGCTACTGACTTACGGGGAATCTTAGAACGCGAGAAGGTGACCAGTTTAATTCTTGCGGGCGTTACCACAGAGGTATGTGTCCATTCTACAGTTAGAGAAGCCAATGATCGGGGCTATGACTGTCTAGTTATTGGTGATGCTTGTGGCTCTTATTTTCCGGAATTTCATTCTGTTGCATTAAAGATGATTAGTGCGCAGCGCGGGATATTTGGGAAGGTAACAAGCTTTTCGGAATTTTCGAGAGCGGTAAATGAATAAGTCTTCTGACAGTCCTCAACTTTGGGTTGCAGGGGACTGGAATGCCCTTTTTGGTTTCGGAACAAATATCCTTGTTAACCTGCTTGTCTTGACTGGCTTATTAAGGTTTGCCCTTGGGATGCCAGAAGATTTGGTGTTCGGCCGAATCTTACCTGCTACCGGATTGATGCTCTTCCTAAGCACGTGCTACTACGCATGGCTGGCGTTTGGTTTGGCAAGACGGACGGGAAGAAAAGACGTCTGTGCCCTGCCATCGGGTTTTAGCGTGCCCCATATGTTTGTAGTCGTATTTGTCATTATGGCGCCGATCCAGGCGACTTCCGGAGATCCGGTAGCGGCATGGGAGGCTGGCATGGCCTGGGTTTTTTTACAAAGTTTGATACTTATATTTGGGGGCTTTATCGCTCCCTGGGTGAGAAAAATCACTCCTCGTGCTGCGATGCTGGGGACCCTTGCAGGCATATCGATTACCTTCATTGCGATGCGACCAGCCCTTGAGATGGTAACGGTGCCAGTGATTGGAATACTATGTTTTGCTATTGTTCTCCAAGGTTGGTTCGGAGGGGTGCGTTATGCTTTTGGTATCCCCGCCGGATTGGTAGCCATTTTTGTCGGCCTTTCTATCGCGTGGGGCGGAAAGCTATTTGGTTTCTCCATGGGAGGTATATCTATCGAGGCCATGGGCTCTGCTATTGCAGATTTCGGTTTTTACATTCCTCTCCCGGCAATTGATCATGTTTTTTCTGGATTCCAATTTTTGGGCGTGCTTTTAGTCACGGCAATACCTTTCGGTATCTATGATCTAGTCGAAGCGACCGATAATGTTGAGAGCGCGGCGGCAGCCGGTGACGAATTTCCTACCACGCGTGTTGTTACCGCCGATGGGGTAGTTAGTATGATTGGTTGCATGATGGGAAACCCATTTATCAATGCGGTCTATATAGGTCATCCTGGATGGAAAGCCATGGGTGGAAGAATTGGCTACTCAGTTGTAACAGGTAGCATTGTGCTTGTTCTTACCTTGCTTGGCATTATCCCGCTGTTGTTAGCTTTTATCCCGGTTGTAGCAATATTACCCATCCTTCTCTATATAGGAGTTTCGATTGGCGCCCAGGCATTCACCGAGAGTCCTGCAAGGCATGCTCCGGCAATTATTCTAGCACTTATCCCTCATCTTGCAGCCTGGGCGAAAACACAGATTGATGCGGCGTTAGCAGCGGCAAACACCAGTGCTGCTTTGTTAGGTCAGGATAGCTTGGCTCAGGAGGGGGTGCTTTACGGGGGACTGACCATTTTGGGAGGCGGCGCTATTCTTACTTCTGTCATTTGGGCGGGATTTACCATTGCCATTATTGATCAAAAATCTCGTTCCGCAATTGGTTTTGGATTAGCGGGTGGCGTCCTGTCTTTCCTGGGTTTGATTCACGGGGAGTCGGTTGGATGGGCGGTATCGATTGATTTAGCCTTGGTTTATTTACTTATTAGCTGTCTGGTGTTTATAACTGGAAAGAGATCGATTTAACAGATTCAGTCTAGACCATAGGGATTGGTTTGGCTTGCTCACGACGTTTCAGTAGGTCCACCGTCTGGCGGTGTATGTCATCTAATAAGCGTTGTTCGTTTAATGACACTAAGCCACCCTCTTTCACAATCTGTTTTCCTTGAATCCATACATCTGTAACGTCACTAGCTCTTGCAGCAAATACAAGATTCCAAAGGACTGGGTCATGTCCTTCGGAGCTAACTATCGGCATTAGATGAGGCTGCCAGAGATCGATTGCTATTAGGTCCGCGGCCTTATCAGGCTCTAGAGAACCTATTTCATTTTGACGACCCAATAGCTTTGCTCCATCGATAGTGGCCAACTTTAGCGCTTTTTCTGCTGGGATAGCAGTCGCATCGAGCTGATTTACCTTTTGCAGAAGGCTCGCGGTTTTCATTAGCTCGAAGCCAGATAAAGAATTATTCGAAATACCCCCATCACTGCCAAGGCCTACTTGCACCCCGGACTCGAAAAAACGTTCTAGTGGTGCAGTCCCGGAAGCCAATTTCATGTTACTTATAGGGCAATGTGCAACGCCGGTGCCTGTTTTGGCTAGGATGGCGATTTCCTCTTGGTCAAGCCATACACAATGGGCTAGCACCGTTCCTGGCCGAAGGATCCCGTATTGCTCCAGTTGATTGACTGGTCGTTTGCCAAATGAATCGAGTACTAACTGAACCTCTTCTTTTTGCTCGCTGGTGTGAGTATGGATGTTTACGCCATATTCATCGGCTATTGCACTGGCTTCTTTATACATTTCCTTTGAGCAGTAGGTTATGTGTTCTAGGCCTACCCAAGTATTAACTTTACCCTCTGCTGTCCCATGCCAATCTTCAATTAAACCCCTCGTCGTCTCCAACGTTTCAAAGAAGCGTTTTTCGTTGTGGTCTGCGGCATACGGAACCAGCTCTACTCTTATACCGATTTCGATAGCAGCCTTTGCAGCTTGATCAAGTCTACGGTACATATCAGCGACTAAAGTGGTACCACCTTTTACGGCCTCTAAATAGCTCAAAAGGCAGCTAAAATAAGCATCTTCATCAGTGAGAACCTGGTGTTCACGCTGATACTCAGGCAACCAGTCTAGTAATTGTGCATTTTCCGAAAAGCCTTTTAACAAGCTCGAGTGGCTATGCGTATCTATCAATCCAGGCAAAATTGCTTTGCGGCCACAGCAGTCGATAATTTTTGCTTCGGACGGGATTTGTGCAGTGTCCATCGGTCCAACTGAATGAATGCCCAATTCGTCAAAAACAATCGCTCCATTACTGTACACATCGAAATAATCATTGATTGTGTATATGCGTGCATTGACTATTGCGAGTTTGCTCTTTTTAGACAATGTGAGTGAATCCTTTTGGAGCAAAAAAAATGGAGGCTAACCAAGTGTCTAACTTTTCCTTTTTTGGGGGTTGCCAAACAGTTGGTTGTCGCATACCTGATATCGATTGATTTCTTACATCCAATTTGAAGGAGCCATAAAGTTTTTTGAAAAACCTGATTGCTAGGTTTGCTTGGAAATTTTTCACTAAATTTAGTAAAGAAGGAAGCGCCACTCTCTGACTCTTGTCAACGAAAAGACGATCAATTTTTACCCTCCACTGGAAGATGGTTCTAATACTTCTTTCTTCAATGTGCGTGATAATAATCCTAAACTGACCTTGATAAGCAGATTCTACGTTGATCACTTCTAAACCCATTTTTTAGCCATACGGACAGAGAATCACTTGTCTTCTCTATCGCGTATACGCGATAGAGGGTATCGAGAAATTTCTTTTACTAATTCCGCAAGGCCCTCAGTAATGTGTTTAACATAAATTTCTCCAATTTTGGCATCTGCCTCTGAGGCATTGCCAGAGCAAGCATCAGGATGAAGGTCTTGAGCTTGCCAGCCCATATAAGTGCTACCGATTACACGTAAATGGGTGAATTCCTCCTCAACTTGAGGCAGCAACCCGTGGAAGTTATCGGCATGCTCCATATGAACCAGATTCGGTCTTAGATAAAGCATAATAGAAGTCTCAACTTTACCCGCGTGGATTCCCCAACGTCTTTCGTCCGCTGGAACTGGACTATCTGGGGGTGCGCCGAAACTCCAACCGCTGGCGCCAACACATAACATATTATGTTTGATCCGCAATTCTCTACAGCAAATTTCCATGATTTGCGGTTGGCCGCCGTGGCCATTGAAAAACACTAACTTCTTCAAGCGGGCCCGGGCTACGCTGTCCCCTATTTCCATCCAGCTATGAAGTAAAGTTTCGGCAGTGTGCGTGAGTGTACCTTCGAATTGGAGATGTTCAGTAGATTTGCCAACACTTTGGGTAGGCATAACTATTAAAGGGATATCCTCTCCTACAATGGACGCGGCTCGAATGCACATTTCCTCCGCGATTGTTGCATCTGTCGAAACGGGGAGGTGTGGGCCGTGTTGTTCTATAGCTCCCAGCGGTATAAGTGCTACAGTATTGTCTGGATCTAACTTTTGAAAGTCGTTGGTCGTCATATCTTGCCATCTGGTGATCATTTTATTCCTCCGAACCCTCAAGGGCCTCGTCATTCATCGCAAACCTTAAACAAAGACGTTTAATTTTCCACATATTTTTTTATCACTTTAAGTCTTATAAATAGAGCTTCTTTTGCTAGCTTTTGGCTCGTTTCTTGCTGCCTCAACTAAAAAAATCATACCGAGTAAAAGAAATTGATAGAAAAATCCCTTCTTCGCGAGACAATCTCACCCCCAACTATCGCACCACCGTTTGGCCTCTACTCACAGGGAGTGGTTTTTAGTAATCCTTCGAGGTGGTTAATGACCTCTGGGCAACTCGGTATTACAATTGCAAGCAAAGGTAGTGCCATTCCTGAGTCCGCATTGGAACAATCGCGTTTGTGTTTCAGTTATATAAGTCAAATCCTCTCTGAGGCTGGGATGGACTCTAGTAATGTAGTGAGGATAGGAGCTTATGTTACAGAGCGTGCATTCTTCAAAGACTACATGAAGGCAAGAGATGAGTTTGTAACAGCTAATCTTCCCGTCTCCACGTTGGTTATTGTCTCAGGGTTCACTAAACCAGAATTTAAGGTCGAAGTAGAAGTATTAGCTGCCAAGTAAGGAACTCGATTGGCTCTCTCCTGCCGTGTCAAAAAAAATAGTAGCTATGACAACCTATTTGCCCGAAATAGCCCAGAAAATACAGAGATGACGGTGGTGACTGAAAATAGAAGAAAAAAATAAATGCACTAATAAAGAGATCCCACCTTTACCCTAGTCCTATAACTGTGCAACAACAGCGACATTATAACGTACGCTTTAAAAAAAATGCTGTGTTACATGAGTTCAACAGGTGGCATAAAAATTGCGAGTTTGAAATTAGGAGCGTTTTACATATTGGATGTAACTGCGCCGACACTGACAATTTGAGAGGGTAGAAAATGAAAATAAAGCGTCTTAAACAATTATACTTCTCTGGTCTCATGTCCCTGCTAACCTGCTTATCTGCCGTAAGCTGGGCTCAGGACTCGGAAGAAGAAGTTGTTGAACTTGAAACTTTCGTAGCGGGTGAAGAAGTAGAGGATGATTTGGGTCTTTTGCAAACTGAACCGGTGGGATCTGTGTTTGGATTTGATAAATCGATTTTAGAGACTCCACGGGCTGTATCTTCAATTAGTGCTGAATTTCTCGAGGAGTTCAATGTTACAAGTATCAACGATATTGTGACGTTTGTTCCGGGGACATTTACAACATCTTTCTTTGGTGTTCCAGGATCGTTAGATGTGCGAGGAACCTCAGCTGAAAACTTTTTTCGCGGTGTAAAGCGAATTAATAATGAGGGGAATTTTCCAACTGCTATTGGGGCTAGCGACCGGATTGACGTAATACGGGGGCCAATGTCCCCGATAGCTGGCCCAGGAAAGGTAGGCGGGGCACTTAACTTCGTGCCAAAGTCAGCCCGTGCGGAGACTGGTCAATACCTTGAAGAGGCCACTGGTTCAATCGGATATACGATGGGTTCTTGGGATAAAAGTGTCGTCGTCGCCGAGATTGGGGGTCCAACAACGATAATGGGTTCTGATGCAGGCTACTACCTCTATGCCGAAGTAGAAAATTCCGAAGCGTACTACGTTAATGACTTTACTCGTCAGAATCTGCTTCAAGGAACGTTGAACTTTGATTTAAACGATTCTACCCGAGCTGAGGCGGGCTTCATGTATCAGGAGTGGCGAGGACACGAGAATGGCGGATGGAATCGTGTAACCCAGGATTTGATTGATACCCAAACTTACATTACAGGGCAGCCGGCTATTCATATAGATAATATGTTCGGAAATGGCGACGGCCTAATGCAAGAGGCCGAAATCGATGCATTCGAAACTTATCAGAGTGCCAATAGCCCTGCAGTCGATGATAATGGCACGCCTTTCGCCGATACGACCTGTTTCCTTAGCATTGCTCCCTATTGCTTAAATCTAGACTTGGGTGCGGGGTTGACTCAGAACTTAGTCGATAAGATGAGCCTGGGGCTTGACCCAGCGACGCGAGGCATAGCAACGCTCGACGGTAGTAATGTATTGATAGATGAGACCGATCAATACGACACAGATGCGCATGTTATTTATTTTGATATCGTGCATACGACCGAGGGTGGTATGACCATTACCAATAAAACTTATTATGAAACGGTCGAATATATAAATGTTGATGGCTATGGATTCTCAAAGATAGCAGATACCTCGGCATTCGAGAACAAGCTTATCTTTGCATTTGATTATGAGGGCGAAGCCGTTAAATCAGCGATTCAAATTTCACCATCGATTCGCATGACTGACGCTTTCTATGCTCTAGATTTTAGGGACGAGATTTTTGACCGGGTCGACTTGACCGTGGGGTTCAACTCTAACTCGCTACAACAGGTTCCCAGTAGAGCCCCTTGGGAGAGTTGGGCGGCATACCGCAACTCAGACTATATGGAGGTCGGTTTGGCGTTCCTCATGGATTCTTCAGTTGGCGATAATCTTAATGTGCTCCTAGGAGTCCGTTATGACTATGTAGACATTGAAGCAGAGGACGGTGATGGTGACGGGCCTGTGACCCTCAGAAGTTTGAGCATTGGAGAGGTGGCGGGAGAAAACTCTGATGACGCAGTGACTTGGAGCGCCAGTGTTTCCTATAAGCTTGGCCCAATCTCTCCGTATGTCACCGTGGCTGATCAAACGACTATTGTTTCTGGGTCAGCGGGGGACGTATCAGTAGAAAATGTAGTGAATAAAACGTTTTTGGGCGATAGCGAGCTTACAGAAATTGGCATAAAGTCTAGCCTTTTTGATGGAAGATTGTACGCTTCGGTTGCATATTACGAGCAGAATCGGATTGCGTTCGAGGCTCAAAATCCAGTAAACAACCAGGCAAACGAAGTAGAAGGCTTCGAGATAGAATTGCGTACCGTGCTCAGTGATAAGTTCACCTTTGTGGCTACCTACTCTGATTTGGAAGTTAATGTAATCCAAGAGAGTGGCGAAACGTTCTCTTACATTGGGCCTGCGAACTACCCGCACATTGATCCAGCATCATTGTTTGGTGGTATGATTGGAGGGCCGCACCAGGTTGGTAGAAGTACCCCCAGAGGAGGAATCCCGGAGGTCTCTTGGGCAATTTCTGGAACGCAAACGTGGTCAGAATCATTCCGGACCGGCTTCAGTTACACGAGCGTTGACGAGACTGCTTCGTCAGTCATACGAGGGATTATTTTGCCCTCCTATGAGGTCCTCAATCTCAACGCTACGTACGAAACTGAGAATTCTCGTCTGAGCTTATATGTTGGAAATGTTACCGACGAGTTGTATTTTCGAGGGAACTTCCCTAGCTTATATGGAAACAATACAGTGCTACCAAGTTTGCCCGCGAACTATAGCCTGGAGTTTGTGCAGAAATTTTAGGTACTTGATGGAAGTTAACGACAATGACGGTCTCGTTGCGAGGTGTTTCTAAGAAGTTCGGTTCGGAACAGACCGTTTTACATGACATCGACTTGGACCTAGGAGCTAGCGACTTTGTTAGTCTCATAGGTCCCAGTGGATGTGGAAAATCCACTCTGCTTAGGATTATTGCGGGAATTGTGGAAAAGTCGTCCGGCACAATCTCCTTTTCCGACGACTCTCAGGATCACCAGGATATATCTTTCGTTTTTCAAGAGCCGACCCTGCTGCCCTGGCTCACCGTCGACAAGAATGTTCAATTACCCCTTAGACTGCAGGGTGTAGAGCTTCATTCACGCAGTCAAGTTAGCCAGGAGTTACTAGCCAAAGTTGGGTTAGCTGGAGCGGCAGAGAAGTATCCTCGGCAACTCTCTGGGGGCATGAAGATGAGAGTGTCGATTGCAAGAGCCTTGTCCGTCAAGCCTAAATTACTGCTACTTGATGAACCATTTGGTGCTCTGGATGAGATGACTCGCAACAATTTAAATGAGGAGCTGTTGCGCATCCGGTCTGAGAAATTGTGGAGCGCTTTGTTTGTTACTCATTCTGTGGCTGAAGCAGTGTTTCTATCCTCCAGAGTGCTAGTGATGGCTGCCAATCCTGGAAGAGTGGCGCATATTGTAGATATCCCGTTAGCTTACCCTCGTACTCACGAAACGAGAGAAGATGTCGCTTTTAGTGATCTGGTTCGTAAAGTAACCAAGGCACTGCATTCAGTGAAGAATATGTCTTTTCAGGGTGTCGCAGATTCCTCATTAAGCTTAGAAACCGGCAGTCAACGCTATGTTTATTAGAGTTCCGTGGTCAGTGTTATTCTGGCCAGTGATCGTCGGAGTTTGCTTGTTGCTCGCATGGTATCTCGCCATTTGGTTTTTCGATATCCCTGAGTATCAACTTCCAAAGCCCCATGTAATCGTGGAAGCTATATTCAAGGAAAGAGAGCTGCTTATATCGGGTGGTGCTCAGACGACAATTGCCTGCATGGTAGGCTTCTTTATATCCGTCTCGGGTGGGTTAGTGCTCTCACTCTTTTTGGCGTCGAGCAAGTGGGCGTTCGATGGAATTTATCCCTATATACTAATACTCAAAATGACGCCTATTATTGTTCTGGCACCAATCATCATATTATGGGCGGGCCAGGGTCTGGCTAGCATCACGACTATCACGTTCTTAATTTGTTTCTTTCCGATCGTTGCAAATACAACTATGGGACTTCGCTCAGTAGACCAAAACCATATGGATCTATTTCGAGTATATAAAGCTACTCCAAGTCAAACCATGTTCTGGCTAAGATTACCCGGTGCAATGCCATACTTTATGGCGGGTCTTAAGATTGCTGCCGCCTTAACTCCAATTGGAGCGCTTTATGGAGACACCGTCGCTGGGATGGGATCTGGTGGGGAGGCTGGTCTCGGTTTTGTGGTAATGGTTTTTAGCGCTCAGTTCAAAGTACCCGCATTATTTGCTTCAGCTTTTGTTGCCTGTGTTATTGGATTCTTGTTTGTTAGCATAGTCAACATCCTGGCTTGGTTAACTTTACATAAATGGCATGAATCATATGTACACACAGATTAGTAGACTTCTTTGTATTTTTATTCTTTTCGGTTGTGGAGAGTCCTCTCAAAAAGCGGCGACATCAGAACGGGTTGAATTGTTTCCGGTAGTGCTTCAAACCGATTGGTATGCTCAACCTGAGCATGCTGGTTTTTACAAAGCTCAGCTCGACGGTATTTATGAGCAATATGGGTTGGCTGTCGAAATACGACCAGGGGCGAATATCTCTAATGTTCCTCAAATGGTAGCGACGGGACGCTTGGAATTTGCGGTGGGAACTACCGACAATATGTTCATGGCAGCTTCAAGAGGTGCTCCATTGGTAGCTCTTTTTCCATATTTCCAGCATGATCCCCAATGCGTTATGTTTCATGCTTCCAATGACATCGAATCGTTATCTGATCTTGATGGGCGCACCGTGATGATTCGGCCAGGATTAGCGTACGTTCAATATTTACAGAAGGCTTTGAAAATAGAGCCCAAACTGGTTCCTTTAGATTATAGTCTTGCTCGTTTTCTCGGGGATCCCGATTTTGTTCAGCAATGCTTTATGACAAGCGAGCCTTACTATGTTGCTAAGCAAGGAATTGAAGCCAAAGTTATAAGACTTTCTAGTTCGGGGTTTGATCCTTATAGAGTTGTCTACACGAATAAAGATTTGATGAATAAGCACCCTAGTATAGTTGAAGCATTTATGCGTGCATCGTTGATTGGTTGGGCTCGTTATAAGGCGAGTAACGGTGAGGATGTTCACGCACATCTGCAAACACTCAACCCTCAGCAAACTACAGAATACACCGCATGGACAAAAGACGCGATCTCAAGATATGAGCTTATCGATGGTTTTGCGGAACAAGGCGAGGCGCTGGGTCGTTTTGATCGAGAAAGACTTCAGGAACAGTTAGTGCAGTTAGAGTCGATTGAACTTATTGACAGACAGTTGAATTTAGATGAGGTGGTTGCCTTTGATTTGCAAGCCTTATTGCCACTGGATGATAAATTGGGCTACTGAGGACTAGTGTGAGCGAAATTCTGATTCGTCACGCAAGCCTCGAAGGCTCTACTAAAGATATTCTCGTTAGCGATGGGGTCATAAGTGCGATAGCCAATGACTTGGCGGCTCCCCCTGATGTAGAAGTCTTTGATGCTGAGGGTCTCCTAGTGTGGCCTGGTATGGTCAACACCCACCATCATCTTGCCCAGTCAATTCTCAAAGGTATGCCATCGGGTATTAATTCCAACCTAAATGATTGGTTAATAAAAGTACCTTTTTCAGCCTGGCCTCATTTTGATGCCGAGACCATGTATGTTGCCGCAATGATTGGTTTCAGCGAGCTCCTGCGCTCCGGTTGTACAACTTGCGCTGACCATCATTACTTATACCAGAAAGACTATGGTCCTGAACTGGAATCAGCTGTTCTCAGCGCGGCAGAGGATATTGGTATCCGCTTCGTTCTGTGTCGCGGAGGCGCAACGAGCACGGGAAGTCATCTGGGATTGACTAACTCTGGACTCATTGTAAACGAAGATTTGGATACTATGTTACTGCGCTTGCAGGACACGCTACATAATTGGCACGATCCTACGCCCGAGTCTATGCGTCGATTAGTGGTTGCCCCAACTTCACTAGTCCATGGTGCTGAGCCTGACCATCTTCGAGTGCTCGCTGAATTTGCCGTCGAACATGATTTGAGACGTCATAGTCACCTTCTAGAAGTTAAAAGAGATGAGGAAATTACACAACAGAAATATGGTATGAGTGCAGCATCTTATGCTGAAGATGTGGGATGGTTAGGGCCAGACGTTTGGTACGCTCATCTCGTGCATACTGACGAAGATGCTCTGGCCAAATTTGCAGAGTCAGGCACAGGAATTGCGCATTGCCCGACCTCAAATTGTCGACTTGGAAGTGGCATTGCTCCAGTGGTCGCGATGGCGGCGGCAGGGATTCCCGTCTCCCTTGGCGTGGACGGTTCGGCATCTGCGGAGAGCGGAAGTATGGCTAACGAAGCGATGCTCACATGGTTGCTGCATCGTGCCATTGATGGTGCCAGCTCTACTTCTTTGGATCAGGTTAAGCAATGGTCAACCTTGGGGGGCGCGAATATTCTTGGTTTAAATATCGGGCGCATATCTATAGGGGCGTGTGCAGATCTTATTTTCTTTGATCTTTCTGAGCCCCGCTACGCGGGACTATGGATGCCAGAGTATGCTCCGATTGTATGCGGAGAACCGGTCCAGATTGCCCGAACTATGATAAATGGTCGTTGGCGAGTCATCGATGGTCAACTTGTAGATACCGACATTAAGGAGCTTCTGCTCAAGGCTGAAGAGAAAATCAGAGGGTTATCTAACAGGATTGCTAGGGTTTGAACGATACCTCTTTGTGCCTTCGTAATATTGGTTATCTCGTAACTTGTAATGATAAGCAAGAAATATTGCGAGATATTGACCTTAATGTTAGCAATGGCTTAATCAAAAGTATCGGTGGATCGCGCGAAGATGGTATTGAGGAAATTGACGCCTCTGACTGGATAGTATTTCCTGGACTCATAAATACCCACCATCACTTTTTTCAGGCCTTTATACGAAATCAACCCCAGTTTGCTTGGCCAAACGATGTTCTTACTTGGATATCACGGATTTATCCATTATTTTCAAAACTTACTGAGCCATGTTTCTATCACACTGCCCTTATATGTATGGCCGAGCTAATCAAATATGGCTGTACGACGG
>MDTE01175358.1_pt1 | contig 14955 bp, 16 predicted proteins | sample 811231 | NCBI WGS metagenome assembly MDTE01 (sample SAMN05326651, study PRJNA326480) | marine metagenome | isolation source: seawater | place: Indian Ocean: Red Sea | collected 2010 | reverse complement strand
GCCTAAGATAAAAAATAAGGAGACGTCCTGTGGCTAAAAGAGATTGTTATGATGTCTTAGGTATTCCAAAAGGTGCATCTAGAGACGACATTAAAAAAGCATATAGAAAATTAGCTTTAAAATATCATCCAGATAAAACTAAAGGGGACAAAGCTTCTGAAGAAAAATTTAAGGAAGCTAGTGAAGCTTATCACATACTATCTGATGAAAAGAGAAAAGCTAATTATGACCAGTTTGGTCACGCAGCTTTTGAAAGCGGTGGAGGTGGAGGCGGTTTTCAAGGTTTTGGCGGATTTGATAGTTCCTCTTTCTCAGATATTTTTGAGGATTTCTTTAGTGATTTTGGAGGTAGCTCTTCAAGAAGATCAAGCAATAGAGGAAATGATTTAAGGTATGATGTAAATATAAGCTTAGAGGATGCCTATAAAGGAACTGAAAAAAACGTTAGATATACTACCTACAAATCCTGTAAATCATGTTCCGGAAGTGGAGCGGCAAAAGGTTCTAAGCCTATTAGATGTGATTATTGTTCTGGAAGAGGTAAAGTAAGAACAAACCAAGGTTTTTTTACAGTTCAACAAACTTGCCCCCAGTGTAGCGGTTACGGCGAAATGATCAGCAGCCCATGTAATAATTGCAGTGGAAACGGGAAGGTTCAAGCAAATGAAAATGTTACTGTAAAAATTCCTAAGGGAGTCGATGATGGCACAAGGATAAGATTATCTGGCAAAGGAGAGGCTGGATTGAAAGGCGGCTCTAGTGGAGATTTATATCTTTTTATATCTATAGATAATCACAATATTTTCAAAAGATCTGAAGAAAATCTTTACTATGAACTTCCAATTTCATTTTCAGATGCTGCATTAGGAACATCTGTAGAGGTGCCTTCAATTGATGGAGGTAAATCAAAAATAAAAATTCCAGCAGGAACTCAACATGGAAAACAATTTAGATTGAGAGGAAAAGGAATGCCAGTACTAAGAAGAAGTCTTTTTGGAGATCTATATATAAGAGTTGTGACTCAAGTACCAACATCTCTCTCAAAAAGACAAAAAGAGATACTAGAAGAATTTAATCAGATAGAAGTCAATAAACCAGATCCTGTAATTAAAAGTTTTTTTGAAAAAGCGAAAAAATTCTGGAAAAAAACTTAATTTAAATGGAAACTGATCAGATAATGTCTGCTATTTTTCTTATCGCAGTGCTAGCTTTAATCTTGCCTGGTTTTTTATCCACTAATAATAAATTAAAACAATTTTTTAGTAATTTATCTATCTGGACTATAATAGTACTTGTGATTATTGTAGTGATCTATTTTTTTTGATAATGAAAAAAATCAATTTAGCTATTTCAGGATGCATGGGAAGAATGGGTCAACAGCTCATTAAATCTGCTAATAAAAATAGAATTTTTAAAGTTGTGTCTTTAACTGAATATAAAGAAATAAAAAAAAAAATTTTAGGTATAAGGCCTGAGATCAACTCACTAACTGCATTTAAAAAAGCAGATGTCATTATTGATTTTACTATTCCCAAATGCACTCTGGAAATACTTGAAATTGCAGCAATACAAAAAAAAAAGGTTGTAATTGGAACAACAGGCTTTACAAAAAAAGAGGAGGATCAAATAAAAAAATTTTCAAAAAAAATTTCTATTTTAAAAGCCGGAAATATGAGTATGGGAGTAAATCTCATAATGTATCTAACAGAAATTGCGTCTAAATCTCTAGGTAAAAAATTTTTAAGTAAGGTTTATGAAGTGCACCACAAACACAAAAAAGATTATCCTTCAGGTACCGCATTAATGTTAGGAAGAGGGATAGCAACTGGCAAAAATAAAGAGTTTTATAATATGGTTGGTAAAAAATATCTTAATAAAAAATCGTTTCCTTATGGAAAGAAAATTAATTTTAACTCGATAAGAAAAGGAAATGTAATTGGTGAACATGAAGTTTCTTTCTCTAGTGGCAAAGAAATCGTAAAACTAAATCATGAGTCTTTTGATAGAGCTCTTTATTCTGAGGGAGCTCTTGCTGCAGCCAAATGGTTGATAAATAAAAAACCAGGTTTATACTCAATGAGGAATCTTTTAAATTTTAAGTGAACAACAAGGAAAAATCAAAGATCATTATCAGGATCTTAAATAATATTTACCCGAAAGTTCCTGTTCCACTTAATTATAAAAATACATTTACGCTACTAGTTTCGGTGCTTCTTTCAGCACAATGTACTGACGTAAACGTTAATAATGTAACTAAAAAAATTTACCCGAGATACAATAAACCACACCATTTTGTGAAATTAGGAAGGAAAAGAATTGAAAATTTGATTAAAAAAATTGGAATTTTTAGGGTAAAAGCAAAAAGTATTTTTTATTTATCTAAAGCATTAATAAAAAAACATAAAGGGAAGGTTCCAAAATCGTACGAAGCGCTTGAGCTACTCCCTGGAGTTGGACACAAAACTGCTAGTGTTGTTATGTCTCAAGGATTTGGTTATCCCGCTTTTCCAGTTGATACTCATATACATAGACTTGCTCAAAGGTGGGGTCTAACAAATGGAAAAAATGTTATCCAAACAGAAAAAGATTTGAAAAGCATATTTCCTAAAAAAAATTGGAACAGACTTCATCTTCAAATTATTTGGTACGGACGTGAATATTGTAAAGCTAGAGATTGCTATGGATTATCTTGTAAAATTTGTAAAAAATGTTATCCAAATAGAAAAAAACCTATTAAAACAAAAAAAGCTTAAATGAAGGTCTTAGGAATAGGCAATGCAATTGTTGATGTAATTTGTAAAGTTGAAGACAAGTTTATTCTACAAAATAATCTAACTAAAAGCACAATGAAACTTGTAGATGAAACTGAATTTAAGAAATTATTATCTTCACTTAAAATAGAGGAAACTGTTTCTGGAGGTTCAGTGGCTAACTCAATAGTAGGACTCTCTCAACTAGGAAATGATGTCGGCTTTATTGGCAAAATAAGTGATGATAATTTAGGTGATCAATATGAGAAGGGTTTAAAGAGAGAAAAAGTAAGTTTTTTTTATAAGAAGAAAAAAGAGGTTATACCAACTGGAACCTGCCTGATATTAATAACACCTGACTCTGAGAGAACCATGGTAACTTTCTTAGGCACAGCAGGAAAAATTAGTGAAAATGATGTAGATACTAATGCTGTTAAGAATAGTGAAGTTTTGTTTTTAGAAGGTTATCTTTGGGATGAAGGAGAGCCAAAAAAAGCATTTGAAAAGGCGATAAACAATGCAAAAAAGGTAGCAATGTCATTATCAGACCTATTCTGTGTAGAGAGACACAAGTCTCAATTTCTAGAATTAGTAAAGAATAAACTAGACATTACTTTTGCAAATGAACAAGAGATCATGTCATTGATTGGAACCAAAGACATTGAAAATGTAATTAATTTTTCAAAGAAAAATGATAAATTGGTTGTAATTACTCGAGGAGATAAAGGAGCTATAGCAGTAAGTAAAAATGAGGTTATTGAATGCCCAGCAAAAAAAAATCTCAATGTTAAAGATTTAACTGGCGCGGGAGATTTGTTCGCAGGAGGTTTCTTGCATGGTTATATTAATAAAAAGTCTATTAAAGAAAGTTTAAAAATTGGCACCGAAATGTCGTCTAAGGTTATACAGATTATTGGGGCAAGACTTACTTAAATTTTAAAGTATATAATTTACTCAGGAGGTAAAATTATTTTTTTTTTCTTTTGAAGCTACCTTTTCCTTTCTTTGGTTTTATTATTCTTTTTCTATACTTTGCTGAGAATAAATCTATTGCGTATTTATTCCTTTTTTTCAAAGATAATACCCTTCTTTATTACTCAATATAAATTTATCATCTGAAAATTTCGAACTTATTTTTTTTCTCAATCTATATATGTGCGTTTCAACAGTATGGGTATCAACTCCTGACGCATATTGCCATACCATTGATAAAATGGCATTTTTAGAAACCGATTTCTCTCTCCCCAATAATAATTCTAAAAGTTGTATCTCTTTTTCAGTTAAAATTATGAAATTATTTTCTTTTAAGAGTTTTTTTTCATTTTTATCTAACAAATACGACTTTATCTTAATTGAAGAATTTTTACTAAATTGTTTTTTTACAGCAGCGCTTTCTATTAAATCATTTATCTCTTTTACAGATGTTGGAAGTTTTAAAATATAATCAAAAGACTCTTTTTTATTTTTATCTGAGGAAGTGGCCAAAATTTTAAAACTAGGTGAATTTTTTTCTATTAACTCGTCAATTTCCCTTCCACAACTATTCTTGGAATAAATAATTCCTTCAAAATTATCAATTAGAAAATTATTTTCGTTCTTTTCATAGGAAGTTATATTAAACTTTAAATGGGGTTTTAGTTCGTTTATTGTTGATATAAAGTCTTTAGAGCCAATTAAAAGTATGTTTAACTTATGCATATTCTTATTAAAAAAAATTACTTAATCTATGGCAACTATAGAGTAAAATGTGCCATAGGTAAAAGAGGAATTGGAATAAAAAAGAGAGAGGGAGACTTAATAACTCCTAAAGGATCATTTAAAATTGTACAAATATTTTACAGAAGAGACAGAATTGGAGATTTAATTACAAATATCCCAAAAAAGAATATAAAAAAAAACATGGGATGGTGTGATGACCCAAAATCAAATAAATATAACCAACTTATTAGGTATCCATTTATCTTTAATTCAGAAAAGCTTCATAGAGCAGATAACATCTATGATGTTATATTAGTTTTAAGTTATAATTTAAAACCGATTATAAAAAACAAAGGAAGTGCTATTTTCATTCACATAGCTAACAAAAGATTTTCCCCAACAAAAGGGTGCATAGCACTGAAAAAAGAACAGCTAATTAAGATAGCTGGAAAACTGAAAAGAAATGATAAAGTTATAATAATTTAATTTCTAGAACCAAAAATAGAACTCCCAATCCGTACAAATGTGGACTCTAAACAGATAGCTTGTTCATAATCTGCCGACATGCCCATGCTTAATTCTTGTAGGCCTAATGATTTATTTAACTCATTTAATTTTGTAAAATGACTTTTAGCATTGCTATCATTTGGTGGGATGGCCATTAAACCAATAATATTAAGATTTTTTTCTTTAACACAATAATCATAAAATTTGTCTAGCTCAGTTAAAGAAACCCCGGATTTTTGTAGCTCATTTCCAAGATTAATTTGAATAAAATAATTTATTTTTTTTGGATTGTTTTTTTCACAATTTGAGAAAATATCAGCTAATTTTTGACTGTCTAAAGAATGAATATAATCGAAAAGTTCAAAGGCAACCTTTGCTTTATTACTCTGTAATTTGCCAACCATATGTAGTTTTAAATTTGGTTTAATCTTTTTAATTTCTGACCATTTAGATATGGCTTCTTGAACTTTATTTTCTCCATAATGATCGTGTCCATAATCTATTAGTGGACGTATATGTTCTAAGTTAAAGGTTTTACTTACAGCTACAATTTTAACAATTTTTGAAGGCTTTAAATTGTCAATATTAGATTTTATTTTCTTGAATCTTTCAACTATCATATCGATATGTATTTTTCAAAAAAAAAATATTTTTTCATAATTGAGAGTTTAAAAGATATAAATATAAAACAAATAAAAAAATCACCAAAGTTTTATATAATTTATAGGAATAAATCTCCTGAAAATATTAACAAACTTAAACATTTTAGAAAAGAATGTAAAAATAAAAATATTTCTTTCTTTATTGCTAACAATATCAAGTTAATGAAGGATCTAAAAGCTGAAGGATTATATATATCTGCTCATAACAAAAAATTAGACTCCATTTACCTTAATAAATACACTTATAAAATAATTGGCGGAGCACATAACATTAAAGAAATTAATCAGAAAAAAAATCAAGGCTGTAAAGAAATTTTGCTTTCACGAATTTTTTTAACTACTTACAATAACAAAAAGGGTTTTCTAGGGGTGCAAAGATTTAATTTTCTGCAAATTCTTACTAGACGAAACCTAGTACCATTAGGAGGGATAAACTTAGGAAATTTAAAGAAAATAAATATGATTAAATGTAATTCTATTGCGGTTTCTTCAATGGTTGTAAAAAATCAAAACAAAACTGTGGAATATTTGAAGTAAAAAAAAGGGGGCGAAAAACGCCCCCTTAATTAATCTAATTACTCAGATAAATTAGAACGCAAATGTAAGCGCTATAATTGTATCAGTAGCATCTGCACCATCTGCATAACCGATGTTTTCGTAATCAGTTCTTGCTATTGATAGTGTTGCACCACCTAATGAGTAAGCAAGTTGAATTGAATCAACTTCTATATCGTATGTAGCTGTAGACGATGTTTGCATGTTTCTTTCACCAGTCTCTGAAGTGTAAGATACTGTTAAATCATCATTTACTGCGTAACCGATAGATGTACCTGTATTCTCATAGTACTCTACTGTTGTACCACCAGCTGTGATAACTGTAGACTCCGGAGCCTTGAAAGACTTACCATAACCTACTGTTAGATTACCGTATGAATATTTAGCACCATAAGCACCACCTTCTTCACCTTGGTCATCTGAATCACCTGCGTCATTACCGTAGTCGTTCTTATCATAGTAAGAAGCTGATAGCGTTAAACCATCAACTGGTTTTGATACTAATGAGTAGAAACTTGCTGAGTCGCCTGATGAAGCTTGCGCGTTACCACTTTGACCGTCAACTTTTTGGTTACCGTGAGCTATTGAGCCTGTAGTTCCAAAAGGTAATTCTGGTGTGTGGTATTGAAGTGTAGCGTAGCTACCTTCGTCAGCTGGGTATACGATACCTTCTGATAAACCTGTATCAGATGCTTTTGTGTAAGCTGAAGCATCGAACGCATATTTCTTGTTATTTCCACAAGTAGATACACAAATTTTAAATGTACCTAAATCATTCATTCCTAATGTGATTGATGTATCATCATTAAGAGCTGCTCCTGGCTGCGTATTAGATGGAGAAGTTGCTGTATCTCCTGTAGTTGTTGGATCTAATGCCATTGAGTAAGACCATGTGTAACCATTGTCCATCTCACCTGAAGCCGTGAATGTTAATTCGTTTGTTATACCAATACCATTATCTTTTTGTTGTCCAGATGTTGCATTGTAAGTTGCTTTAGCTGTACCGTTTACAGTTAACTCACCTGCATTTGCTGAAAACATTAAAGAGAAAGATGATATAGCAACGAATAAGATTTTAGCTATATTTTTCATTATATTTCCTTTGTTTAAGTTTTAAGTTTTAAAGAATTTATTAATTTTTTAAAACCTCAGCAAAATACCATTTGCAAATTCAAAATATTTAATAAAATGATGAATTTATTGACTTTTTTTATCAATGTTGTAAATATATCACAGTTTAAAAACAGCCAAAAATAAAGCTTTTTTGATCATTTTTAACTATTATTTTGTGTTTTTTTGATCTTTAAAATAAAAATGAGTAAATAATGCCAAAAATTCTTTTAATTTCAATTTTTAGTTTACTGCTAATGTCGTGCCAGGCTTTTAAACCTGAAAAAGTAGATACCAGAGAAACCCCGATTAATGCTCAAGAAAGAGCAAGAAAAAATATAGAGGAAGGAAGAGGAACTTCTTTAGGAGGGCTTTTAGGTGTCGGTAGAGGAACAAATTTTGAATTTAGCACTTCTAACCCTCTTTGGAGAGCTTCACTAGAAGTATTAGATTTCATGCCTTTATCAACTGTAGATTATTCAGGTGGAATGATTGTATCTGATTGGTATTCAGAAAATGATCAAAATGAGTCTATCAAAATAACAATTCGATTTCTTTCTAATGAGGTAAGAAGTGAAAATTTAAAAGTAATAGTTCACAAGAAAGTTTGTAGCACAATAGAAAATTGTAGAATTTCTCTTCTCGAAAATAATGCTATTAGAGACGAATTACTTACATCAATAATTCGTAAAGCTGCTGCTCTAGAAATAGACGATAAAAATAAAAAAAAGAAAAAATAATTTTGTATGGAAAGAATTAATTTTCAAGTAATTGAAAAGAAATGGCAAACAAAATTTAAAAATTTAAAGCTTTATAATAAAAAAAAAAATTCAAAAAAATTTTATTGTTTAGAAATGTTTCCTTATCCCTCGGGAAAAATTCATATGGGACATGTTAGAAATTACACTATAGGAGATGTAATAGCTAGATTTAAATATTTAAATGGTTTCAACGTATTGCATCCAATGGGCTGGGATGCATTTGGATTACCTGCAGAAAATGCGTCTAAACAAAATAATTTACATCCAAAAGATTGGACAGAGAAAAATATTGATACCATGAAAAATCAATTAAAGCTTCTTGGTTTATCTATAGATTGGGATTTGGAAATTTCTACCTGTAGTAAAGATTATTATAAGCAGCAACAAGAAATTTTTATTGATTTTTATAACCAAGGGCTAGTTTCTAGAAAAGAAACTTATGTAAACTGGGATCCAGCTGAACAAACAGTTTTAGCTAATGAACAAGTCATAAATGGCAGAGGCTGGAGATCTAATGCTATTGTTGAAAGAAAGAAACTTTCACAATGGTTTTTTAATATTTCAAAATTTTCAGACGAGCTTCTTAAAGACTTGAAGACTTTAAATGGTTGGCCCGAAAAAGTTAAGCTCATGCAAAAAAATTGGATAGGAAAATCATATGGTTGTGAAATAGAATTTGAAGTAAAAGAAAGCACTGATAAAATTAAAGTTTTTACCACGAGACCTGATACGATATTTGGTGCTAGCTTTATAGCTTTATCTGTTGACCATAGTTTGAGTGAAAATTTTAAAAAAAATAAAAATTTTCAAAAATTTAAAGAGGAATGCAATAAGACAGGTACTACGGAAGAAGCTTTAGCCAATGCAGAAAAGTTAGGTTTTTTCTCTAATTTACATGTTAAGCATCCTTTTATTAAAAATAAAAAATTGCCAATTTATTTTGCAAATTTTGTTCTGATGGATTATGGAAGCGGAGCGATATTTGGTTGTCCTGCTCATGACCAAAGAGACTTTGATTTTGCCAATAAATATAACCTAGAAATTATTCGTGTTGTATCTAGCAATGATCAAGGTGCTTTAAAAAAAGCATACACAGGCATAGGTAAAATGATAAATTCTGAATTTTTGAACGGCTTAGATATTAATTCCGCAAAAGAAAAAATAATTGATGAAATTGAAAATAAAAATTTTGGAAAACGCAAAACATTATTTAGACTTAAAGACTGGGGGGTATCAAGGCAGCGTTATTGGGGTTGTCCTATTCCCATGATTTATCTGGAAGATGGATCAGTAGTACCTGTAGATAAAAGTGAGCTACCAATTGAATTACCTAAAAATATAAATCTTAATTCTAGAGGCAATCCTTTAGAACATCATCCAACCTGGAAAAAAACAAAACAAAAATCTACTGGGATAAAAGCTACAAGGGAAACAGATACACTTGATACATTTGTGGACTCTTCATGGTATTTTTTAAGATTTTGTTCTCCGACTTTGAAGGACTCACCTTTTGACCTCAAAAAAGTAAATTACTGGATGCCTGTAGATCAATATATTGGAGGAATTGAACATGCTATTTTACATCTTCTTTATTCACGTTTTTTCACTAAAGGCTTAAAGTTATGTAATAAAAATATAAGTTTTTCAGAACCTTTTACAAATTTATTTACTCAGGGAATGGTGTGTCATGAAACTTACAAGGATCAAAATGGCAAATGGTTGTATCCAAATGAGATAACAAAAATCACCTCTGATAAAGTAGTCAAAAAATCAGATAATTCAAAAGTTATAGTTGGACCAGCAGAGTCAATGTCAAAATCAAAAAAAAACACTGTTGATCCTGAAACCATGATTAATGAGTATGGAGCTGATGCTGTAAGATGGTTTATCTTATCAGATAGTCCCCCAGAAAAGGATGTTCAGTGGTCAGATAAAGGAGTTGCTTCTGCAAGTAAATTTCTACAAAAAATTTGGAATTTAAATTACGTAATTTCTAAATCAAATGATAAAATTGCAAACCCAAATCTTGAAAAAGAATTTATTTCAGAAATAAATAATTTTATTTTTAAGATTGATGATTCTATTAAAAATTTTAGATTTAATGTTTCTATTGCTCATTTTTATGAAGTTTATAGACTGTTTAATGAGTTCAACCAGAAGAAATTAAGCAGCAATTTGCTTAAAGAAAATTTAATAAAAATTATGAAGCTTATGATACCCTTTACTCCCCATTTGGCTTATGAGTGTTTGGAGATTCTAAAATGTAAAACTTCTGATAAATGGCCAACAATTGATAAAAAAGATTATCTTCAGAAAATTAGTCTCGCTGTTCAAGTCAATGGAAAAACAAGAGATATAATTGTTATTAAAAAGGATTTATTGGAAAAAGATATTAGCAAGATTGTTAATAAAACTTCAAAGGCTAAAAAATATTTGGAAAATAAACTTATTAATAGAACTATTTTTGTAAAAAATAAAATAATAAATTATATAGTAAATGATAAATGAAATATTATAAAATCCTTATTTTCTCTCTAATTTTACTAATGTTACAAGGATGTGGATTCAAAGTAGTAAAACAAACAACTTATGATGATGTATTCATAAATGAAATCAGTTCTTCTGGTGATAAAAATCTCAACTTTAAAATTAAAAATAAACTTCAGCAAAAGTCTAATAAAAATACAAATAATCCTATAAATTTAGAGCTAGAAACAAAAAAAGTAAAAACAATAAAAGAAAAAAATATTAAAAATCAAGTAACTAAATACCAATTAAGTATAAGCGCAACAGTTTCATTAATTGTGGATGGAAATGTTTCAAAAAAAACATTTACTGTTCAAGAAAGTGGAGATTATTTAGTAGCAGGGAGATTTTCAAAGACTTTGAGTAATGAAAAAAAACTAATTAAATTACTTACAGATAATTTAGTAGTTAAAATAAATAAAAAAATTATTGAAATTACGAATGATTTATAAAAGCTATCTTGCTGAGAATGATTTTAATATATTAAAAGAAAATTTTATATTATTTTATGGTGAAAATTTAGGTTTGAAAAATGAATTTAAAGATATAATAAAGAAAAATAAAAAAGATTTTGAATTATTACGATTTAATCAAGAGGACCTAATTAAGGATCAAGATTTAATTAATAGAGAGATTGATAATCTATCATTATTTTCAAAAAAACAAATTCTTATAATAGATCAAGTTTCCGATAAAATTTATGATTTAATTGAGAAAATAATAATTAGATCAATTGATATGAAAATATATTTTTTTTCAGACCAACTAGATAAAAGATCAAAATTAAGAAGCTTTTTTGAAAAAAGGACTGAATGCGGTGTAATAGCATGTTACCAAGATAATGAAATTACTTTAAAAAAAAAATTATTGCAAAAGCTTAAAGGTTTATCTGGATTAACTCCCAATACTATTAATTTGATTATAGAGAATTGTAATTTAGACAGAGTCAAATTAAATAATGAAATAGAAAAAATTCAAACTTATTTTAATAAAAAAAAAGTAACAGATGAAGAAATAGAAAAACTTTTAAATCTTAAAACAAATGAAGACATAAATATCTTAAAAGATGAAGCTTTAAATGGCAATACCAACAAAACTAACGATTTATTAGGCAGTACCACAATACAAAATGATGAAATTTTTTATCTAATAAATTTGATCAATCAAAGACTTTTAAAAATTAAAAACTTACAAAATGAAATAACTAATAATGATATAGATCAAGATCAAGCTATAAATTCTTCAAAACCGCCTATATTTTGGAAAGACAAAAATATAATTAAAGAACAACTAAAAAAATGGAACATGCAAAAAATACATCATGTTTTAGACGAAGTTTTTTTATTAGAAAAAAACATTAAAACAAACTCAATGATTGATAAAAGTATTTTAATAAAAAAACTAGTAGTTGATATTTGTAATAGGGCTAATTTTTAGTTAGTAAATCTGATATAAGCTCAAATTGATCTAAGTCTTTGTATTCTATCGTTACTTTGCAAGAATTGTTTTTTTTATTTAAAATATTTACTTTCAAACCTAATATTTTTTGGATTCGCTCTTGGGTTTTCAAGATATTAGCGTCAATAACTTTCTCTTTAGTTGATAAACTTTTTTTGTTTCTAATTAAATATTCCACTTTTCTAGCGCTGTAATTTTTTGAAACTATCTCCTCAGCTATAGATGAAGCATTAGATATGCCGATAAGCGGCCTAGCCTGACCAGCAGTTAAAGAGCCTTCTTCTAACATCGCAACTACATCGCTTGGAAGTGTCAAAAGTCTTAAAGTATTACTAATATGACTTCTGCTTTTTGACATTAATTTTGAAATACTTTCATGATCATAATTAAATTCTTCGTTTAATCTTTTATAACCTTTTGCTTCTTCAATAGGATTAAGATCATCTCTTTGAATATTCTCTACAATTGCTACTTCTAAAGACTCAACATCTGATAAATCTAGTATTGTAACTGGAATTTCATGCAAGCCTGCCTTTTGAGCAGCTAACCACCTTCTCTCACCTGCTACAATTTCATACTTCCCAGGATTTGACTTGCTGGGTCTTACTGCTATTGGCTGAATAATCCCATTTTTCTTAATAGATTTAGCCAATTCATCGAGTTTCTCCTCTTTAAAGTTCTGTCTAGGTTGATAGGGGTTTCTCGATAAGTCTGCTATTGAGACCATGTTACTTTGGTAGCTCGACAAACCTTTTTCTTTAGGAGATGTGTCACCAAACAGCGCTGATAATCCTCTACCTAAACCTTTTTTTTTCCCTGAGCTCACGCTGCACTCTCAATCGATCTATTTTTCATAAATTCTTCGGCTAGTTTAAAATACGATTTACTTCCAACACAATTTTTATCATAAATTACGCAAGGAAGACCATGTGATGGCGCTTCCGATAAACGGACATTTCTTTGTATAACAGTCTGATAGACTTTTTCTTTAAAATAACTACGCGCTTCTTTGTCAACTTCTGAAGACAATTTGTTTCTTTTGTCAAACATTGTTAATAAAATTCCACGTATTCTTAAACTTGGATTTAGATTTTCTTTTATTCTGTCTATTGTTTTTACGAGTTGCGTAATTCCTTCTAATGCAAAAAATTCAGTTTGAAGTGGCACTAATAATTCATCTGAGGCTACAAGGGCCATTATAGTTAAAAGGCTTAACGAAGGTGGACAATCAATAAAAATATTATCGTATTTTTCAAGCAGTCCTTTTTTTTCAAAATTTAAAATTTCTTTTAAAACAAAAGCCCTTTTTGCATCATTTGCAGTTTCAACTTCTAGACCTGAGAGATTGACGTGCGAACCAATTAAATCTAGATTTTCTATTTCAGTTTTTTGGATCACATCTGTAATATTTATTTTCCTGATCAACAAATTATAAACATTTTTCTCTTCATCATTATTTGTCTTTCCTAGACCAGTTGTTGCATTACCCTGCGGATCTAGATCTATAATTAAATTATTTTGACCCAAAATGGACAGTGAAGCTGCAAGATTAATTACGGTCGTAGTCTTTCCTACTCCCCCCTTTTGATTTATGACTGCTAGTGTTGTTGGTCCTGACATATTTTATTTTATTTTCATCAATATTATTTTTGAAGCTTTGTTTGTAATACTGTCCTCTAATTTATAAGGGTATTTTTTTGTTTTGAAAGATTTATTTATCTCCTCCTGTGCATTTTGACCCTTTAAAATGATTAGTTTATGTGGCTTTTTTGCAATTTCACGTGAAACTTGTATTAGATAGTCCAATTTTTTGAAAGCTCTACAAATTATAATATCTGTATCTAATTCTTCATCTCTGATATCACCTAAAACCTCAGCATTGAGACTTAGTTCCCTAATTACTTTCAATAAAAACTTTCTTTTTACTGGCGATTTTTCGTACAATTTCACGTGAAAAGCCTTATTTTTATTGAAAATTTCCACTACAAGACCAGGAAATCCTGCGCCAGTTCCAAGATCTGCTAACGATTTAACCCTAAAATCGATGAACTTAACCAATTGAGCTGAGTCAAGTATATGTCTTACCCAAATCTGGTTTTCAGTGCTTTTTGCAATCAAATTATGATTTTTATTCTCTTTCAGAACTAGATTAGTGAATTTTTTTAGTTTTTCTACAGACTGATCAGTAAAATTAAGATCTTTTTTTAAAATATTTATAACTTCAAGCTGCTGCATTAAGCAGTAGCTTTATATCTAAGTTTTTTAATATGTGAAAGTAGAATTATTATAGCTGCAGGGGTCACACCATCAATACGAATAGCTTGTCCAAGCGTTTTAGGCTTCACCTGAAGCAGCTTGCTCTTAATCTCATTGGAAAGGCCGCTCAGTTTTTCATAATCTATACCCTCAGGTATGATAACAGACTCGTCCTTCTTGAAAGACTCTATATCTCTATCTTGTCTATCCAGGTAACCCATGTAGTGAGCATCCGTTACAACTTGGTTTTCTATATGCCTTGGAAAACTAGGAATATCAGGAAACACTTGCCTTATTTTTGCCATATTCACTTTTCGCTGGCCCATAATCTCTAAGCAAGATCTTTTTACACCATCCATAGCAATTTTAATATTATATTTCTTAGCTTGATTAGGTGATAAATAATTTTTTTTTAGAATTGAATTAAGAGCCAAAATATTTTTTTTCTTTTCATTAAATATTTTCTTTCTTTCAGACTTCACTAAATTTAAATTGATTCCAAAATCAGTAAGTCTTTGATCGGCATTGTCGGCTCTTAAAGTTAGTCTATATTCGGCTCTAGATGTAAACATTCTATAAGGTTCTGTTACACCTTTAGTAATAAGGTCATCAATCATAACACCAATATAAGAAGTTGATCGATCTAAAATAAACTCCTCTTGATTTCGAATT
>MDTE01022290.1_pt1 | contig 14955 bp, 13 predicted proteins | sample 811231 | NCBI WGS metagenome assembly MDTE01 (sample SAMN05326651, study PRJNA326480) | marine metagenome | isolation source: seawater | place: Indian Ocean: Red Sea | collected 2010 | reverse complement strand
GGGGGGCGAGGGGATTTCATTGTCTCATCGGGGGGCGAGGTCTGCTGGGACAAGCGGGCCCAGGGTGAACAGTTTCCCGACGAAAACGAGATCGTTCGGCGTCTGAATCCATCGGAGGGCGGATAGAGGCGGCGGCAAGCCGAGAGACACTCCGGGAGCCCCGGGAGTTTGGGGTTGCCGTGGCGACGGCGTGAGGGGCCGTGGCGTTGGGTTGAGTGGTTGAGGAGGATTTGAGGCCCTTTCATGTTTTTGGAGCGTGAGGTGGGGATTGCCTTCTCGCTGCCAAGCTGATAAATCCTCCGCATTCCAACGCGTATATGAACGAGCAAGCAAAGGAAGAACAGGGCACGAATTCGAGCGCTTACTGGCGGGCCAATCTCAGAATCTTAGGCGTTCTCTTGTGCCTCTGGTTCGGATCGGGTTGCGTGTTGAGCATCTTTTTCGTGGAACCGTTGAACGAAATCCAGCTCGCCGGCTTTCCTCTCGGGTTTTGGTTCGCCCAACAGGGCACGATCTACGTCTTTATCGTTCTGATTCTTGTCTACGCGTTGATGATGGACCGGCTCGATCGCAAACACGGGGTGGGGGAGGACCGTTAAGGATGGATATCAAAGCCTGGACTTATCTCATCGTTGGACTGTCTTTCGCGCTCTACATCGGCATCGCCATCGCCACCCGGGTTCGGAGCACGGCCGGGTTCTATGTGGCAGGACAGGGCGTTCCCGCCGTGTTCAATGGGATGGCGACGGGCGCGGACTGGATGAGCGCCGCATCCTTTATCTCAATGGCCGGCCTCATTTCCTTCATGGGGTATACGGGCTCGGTCTACCTGATCGGCTGGACCGGGGGATACGTGCTGCTGGCGCTGCTCCTGGCTCCCTATCTGCGCAAATTCGGGAAGTTTACGGTGCCGGACTTCGTGGGCGATCGGTATTACTCGAATGTGGCGCGCGTGGTGGCGGTGGTGTGTGCCGTTTTTGTCTCGTTCACCTACGTGGCGGGACAGATGAGGGGGGTGGGAGTGGTGTTTTCACGGTTTCTGGAGGTCGATATCAATACCGGGGTGGTGATCGGGATGGTGCTGGTCTTCGTTTACGCCACCTTGGGCGGGATGAAGGGGATCACCTACACACAGGTGGCGCAGTATACGGTTCTCATTATCGCTTACTTGATCCCAGCAGTGGCCATTTCCTATCAGATGACCGGCAACCCGGTTCCTCAGATCGGCTTCGGATCCGCCATCAACTCGGGGGAGCGAGCGGGTGTTTATCTGCTCGAGGCCATCGACCAGATTCATCGCGATCTGGGATTCCCGGAATACACCGGAGCCTTTGGCGAAGGGAACAAGTCCATGATCGATGTCTTTGCCATCACCCTGGCCCTCATGGTTGGGACCGCGGGATTGCCCCACGTGATCATTCGGTTCTACACCGTAAAGAGTGTTCGGGCGGCGCGGTGGAGTGCGTTTTGGGCTCTTTTGTTCATCGGGTTACTCTACACCTGTGCGCCGGCAGTGGCGACGTTTGCCCGGGTTAATTTGATCCAGACGCTCCACGAGCGGTCCTACACCCAGCGGCCGCAGTGGTATCAGAGTTGGGAGCAGACGGGGCTCATCGCCTGGGTCGATAAGAATGGCGACGGGTTGATTCAGTATGGTCCAGGCTCGGCTTTTGTCGGGAAGCCCATGGTGTCTCAAGATGACAATGGGGAGCCCGTTTTGGGCCCTTCGGGCGAGCCTCGCTTGAGCAATGAGACCACGGCCAACGGGAACGAACTGTATGTCGATCGCGATATCATGGTACTTGCGAACCCAGAGATCGCCAACCTTCCGGCCTGGGTCGTGGCTTTGGTGGCGGCTGGAGGCCTGGCGGCTGCACTGTCGACGGCGGCGGGACTCCTTTTGGTGATATCGTCTTCGTTGTCGCATGACCTTGGAAAACGGATCCTCAACCCGCAGATGAGTGAGCGCGCCGAATTGACCTATGCCCGCATCGCCGCAGGCGGCGCGGTCGTGATTGCGGGTTACTTTGGGATCAACCCACCGGGTTTTGTGGCTCAGGTCGTCGCGTTTGCCTTTGGGTTGGCCGCAAGCAGTTTCTTTCCGATCATCATTCTCGGGGTGTTTAGCAAGCGAACCACTCGCGAGGGTGCAATTTGTGGCATGTTGGCCGGGATCCTCTTCACGGCGGGATATATTGTATACTTCAAGGCGATCCAGCCCGGTGCGAGCGCCGAGGACTGGTGGCTGGGGATCAGCCCAGAAGGGATAGGTACGGTAGGGATGGTCCTCAACTTCGTGGTCGCGATTGCGGTGAGTCGCTTCACCCCGGCTCCGCCGCCGGAGGTTGAAGCGCAGGTGGAACGCCTTCGCATGCCGGGAGATGCCTAGCGGGCGGGCTTTGATTGGCCTCGGTTTCGGGGCAACCTTGCCATAGATAAGCCTTGCTTGATTCGAAGCATGAAGGCTACTTCTCGATGTGTCGTTTGAGCTCCTGTAGGTCCGATTCCATGCGGTGGATGAGATGTTGGAGATTCTTCGCGGGTGCTCTTGGATCCGGCATTGACGCGAGTTCTTGCATGGTCGAGACGATGATCCCGATGAAGAGGTTGAGAATGGTAAAGGTCGCGATGATGATGAAGGGAACGAAGAATGCCCAGGCCCAGGGTTGGGAGGCCATCACGGGACGGACAATACCCATCGACCAGCTCTCCAGCGTCATGATCTGGAAGAGGGTGTAGAAGCTCTTCCCAATTGTTCCAAACCAATCGGGGTGCTGTTCCCCAAAGAGATTGGTGGCCAGAACGGCCGCCGTATAAAAGAAGATTCCCATCACCGCCATCACCGAGGAGAGTCCGGGAATCGCCTGGATGAAGGCCGCAACCACCTGGCGCATCTGGGGCACGACGGTGAAGAGGCGCAGGACGCGGAGGACGCGCAGGGATCGGAGCACAGCCCAGGGGCCCGCTCCGGGAAAGAGGGCGATGCCTACCACGAGTGCATCGAAGAGATTCCAACCACTCCGCCAGAAGAGGCCCTGGTAGGCGGCCAGCTTGAGACCGAGCTCGAGCACAAAAAACCCGAGACAGATGTGGTCAACGATGCCGATCCAGTTGCCGAGGACCCGGTGGGCTTGCTCGCTGGTGTCCAGTCCCAGGACGATGGCGTTGAGGATGATGAGGGTGGTGACGGCGATCTGGATTGGCAGACTTTCGATCCGCTGGGCCAGGGCCAGTTGCCAGGGAGCGACGTCCGCCCGTCGTTGAAGGGTCGCTAATTCGTTTTCACTCATACCTCAAGAGGGCCAATACCTAGAACGAGTGGCGCCGGGGTGCAAGTGTTCTTGCCCTGGGGATCAGAGGAACCCTTGGAAGGGGCTCGGGATGGCCTTCGGCATGGATCCCACGGGAAGAATCTCAAGGCGCTGCCGGGAATCGTTTGATTCCTGGGGCAGTCTCGCTACGTGCCGGCTCGCCTGGACGTCGATCGTTGTCAAGAAAGAGGAGGCGCCTAAGGAATGCGCTTAAACATGAGGAGACGCATGTCAATGGCCTTCTTTCCCGGAATCTTGGTCGCACGGAGCTCGAGCGACCCCCGCCCCGGATGGAGGAAAATGGTCCCCAAGCGGACCGGCTTGAACGATTTGATGTAGGATTCGATTCGCTTGACCCGATCATGTTCGGCTCCGCGGAGGGGAGGATCATGGGCCTCTGTGATGGTCACGTCGAGATGCTGGCCCTGCCACTCCAAACGGAGTTCGGCTCCCAGATCCTCGGGAGCGCAGGTGTAATGGAGGTCGACTTCAAATCGGCCAGGTTCCACTACTTCGGTGTCCCAGGAGATATAATCGTCGGTGCTCGTCCAGTTGGAGAAGAAGGAACAGTTGGGGAACCGATTTGAGCGTTTGATCTTGCCATGAGGAATGCCGTCTCTGGCCGGGATTTGGGTGTAGATGGCGTCCGGGTGTCCGATAGGGAAGGGACGAAACTCGGGAGGGGATTGGGGGATGAGCGCCGCCTTCCAAGAGGAGAGGGCCTGGCTGAGTGCTTCGAAGGCTTCGGGGGCTTGATCGCCAAGGTTGGTTCGTTGACCAGGATCCTTGCCGAGGTCGAACAGGCGTCCCTCATGGTCGAGACGATATTGGTGCGAGCGGACGCTGGTCCGGTTGCGCCAATGGGAAAAGATGAGACGGCGGGGCCAGGTTGTGGCGTGATTGAGGAGGAGGGGTTTGAGGCTCATGCCGTCGAGCGGCTTGGGCCGGGGTGCGGGAAAGCCGGCGAGGTCGGTGAGCGTTGGGAGCAAATCGATGGCCGCTGCGATTTGGGGGATGATCAGCCCTGGTTTGATTTGTCCCGGCCATCGGATCAACAAAGGACTCCTCACCCCCCCTTCATCCGTCGACCCTTTTCGTCCTTTCATTCCGCCGTTCCAACGAGACCCGTTGGGCCCGTTATCGCAAAAAAAGACCACAATCGTCTCGGGCGCGAGATCGAGGGCTTCCAGTTCTCGGTTCAGGCGACCCACGTTCCAGTCGATGTTCTCACACATGGCGAGTGCGGCGCGGGTGTGCTCGATGTTTTCCCGTTCGGGTTCACGATGACGGACCTTGAGCGCTTTGTCCTTGAAGCGGTTCCAGTAAGGATCGGGAACTTGCATGGGGGAATGAGGCGTGTTGTAGGCGAGATAGGCAAAGAAGGGTTTTTGGGCCTTCTCTTGTTGACGAATGAAATCAATCGCCTTGTCGGTGATGTCATCGACAAGGAACCCGGTTCCCGTGACAAGCTTTCCATTCTCTTCCAAGGGGGGACTAAAATAGTCTCCCCAGTGCCCGGAACAGAAACCATAGAAATAGTCGAAGCCGCGGCCGTTGGGGTGGTAGGGATACTGCATGCCATTGTGCCATTTTCCAAAGGCACCCGTGGCGTAGCCTTGGGCGCGGAATGCGTCGGCAATGGTGCGCTCGTCGAGGTCGAGTCGCTCTCCCCCTGCCGAGGTGCTGTAGACGCCGCCTCGAAGGTGATACCGGCCAGTGAGGAATTCAGCCCGGGTGGGCGAGCAAACGGGGCAGACGAAGAACCGGTCGAAGGCCGCTCCCTCCTGGGCAAGCGAATCAATATTGGGGGTTTTAAGGTTGGGGTTGCTGTTGAGGCTGAGATCGCCCCAGCCCTGATCATCGGTGAGGATTACGATCACATTTGGCGGTCTCTCCCCTGCTCCCAGGGTGAGGAGTAGACTCAGGTGGGTGAGGGAGAGAAGGCCCCGGAGACGAGGAGATTGGTCGATCCAGTTCATGGTTCGTGTGAGTGGTTGAGTAGTCCGGTAGGAATGCCATGAGGACGAGCCCCGCGCAATGCCAATTCCAACGGGGCCATCAAGAGCTTGAATTATGACGTCGCTTATAGGGTGGAGTTGACGGATAAAAGTTCCATTGATCGGGGCCGGTTTTCGCCCATAATCGGAACGAGAAGGCGACATATTGCCCTATCATCCGACGCCGGGCAAAACGGGTCTAGACAGGCTACGGCGGTTGCGGTTTGTTAAGTGCGGGGGAGCAACTGTGACTCAAGAAAAGCCAAAGAAAGAATCGTCAATGGGACTGTCCGCAGGCCAGCATGAGCTTCCCGTGTCTGTTGGGGGCTGGTCGACGACTTCGGCTCGTTCGGTGTTGCGACTGAGGTTCGGAGATCGCGAGTGCGAGCGGGTCATCCGATTGGAATCGAAAGCGGCCCAGACTCGCCTGACCCCAGGTGAGCAAGCCGAACTTGCGGGGTTTGAGCAAGTGACCGTGTTCCTAGAATTCCTCAAGCGCAATGCGCAGCAGTTCTTGACCCCTCCTGGGGACCCTCCCTCCCAGGGCAATTTCCCCCCACGGGGTGCGTCGAAACGGGAGGACTAGATCGGATTTGATCTCAGGATGTACGGAGTTGTTTGAGAACCGCCGCGTCCGGGCCAAATTCATTCCAAAGCCGCTCCTCCACATCGGTCTTGACGGCAAGGTATTTCCCTGTCGCATGGGCGATCTCTTGGTCCTCGTGAAGGAGGCGCGCTTCAGTGCGGAAGATTTTTTTCTTTCGATTCTCGATCAGTGTGCCGACTCCCGTGGCTGTTGTCCCAGGTATCAGCGGGTGGGTGTAACGGATGTTGATATCGACGGAATAGGCGAACCGGCCTCCCAGTACCCCACAAGTCCAGGCCATGATTTCGTCCAGGACGGTTGCGATCAGGCCACCGTGAACCGTCTCGGCGAATCCAGTATGATGGGTTGAGGGGATCCAACGGGTGTGGATCTGGTCCCCGTCGCGTTGGAAGGTCAGATCCAGGCCAATAGGATTCTCGTGGCCGCAGGCAAAGCAGGATCGTGTTTGGGGAAAGACGGGCATAGGGTCTGGCATGATGGGGTTGTCGGGAGTGCTTCGGTTGGAACCGGTTTCCGAGGATTTGGGATCGTTTGGCCTGGTGTGTCAATTCTGATTGACTCGATCTCGTGTCCCCCTCGGAATCGCCAAACGTTTCCCTTTGGGTTCAGGGAGCCGTGATTCCAGGATTCCACGGGTTGGGGGCTGGTGCCATGGAGGTTGCAATTGGCGTCTCGACCTGGATCGGGTTGCCAGGTCGCGCTGCGGCGCGCCCGTCGGAATCATTCGACGCGTTTGCTTGTGGCTTTGCTTTATTTTTTGCAAGCTATCACTCGAAGAGGCGCACGTTTTGTGGCCGTGAACCGGGAGACTGAATGGAGGCGTCGGTCAAGCGCACCGGGGATTAGCGATCGGTGCTGTTCTTCATCGGGGGCCTGTCTTAGAGGATTGTGGTGGCTGAGGGTTCGCTTGAGATTTCGGTTGGAAGAGATGGTTGAGAAATCGGTGGTCGAACGGGAATTCCGCTCGGCTGAGGGTTGAGCGTCGGCGGTTGCCCCGTCCTAGAGTTTGCGATGCGAGCATATCAAGACTTACTTCGTCTGGTCCTTGAGGAAGGCAAGGTGAAGCCGGACCGTACGGGAACGGGAACGATCTCTGTTTTTGGGGCTCAGGCACGCTTTATGTTAGGGGATGGGTTCCCTCTGCTCACCACGAAGAAGCTCCATCTGAGATCGATCATTCATGAACTGCTCTGGTTCCTAAAAGGGGAGACCAACATTGAATACCTGAAGCAGAACGGGGTTTCCATCTGGGATGATTGGGCAGATGACAACGGCGATTTGGGCCGGGTCTACGGAGCGCAATGGTGCGATTGGCGGACTGCGGATGGTCGTTCGATTCATCAAATCGATCAAGTGATCGAACAGATCCGGACCAACCCCGATAGTCGCCGCCTTCTGGTCTCGGCTTGGAATGTGGGTGAGATTGAGTCGATGGCCCTCCCCCCGTGTCATGCCTTGTTTCAGTTTTTTGTGACGGAAGGGGAACTGAGTTGTCAGTTGTATCAACGAAGCGCCGATTTGTTCCTGGGCGTTCCGTTCAATATTGCGTCCTACGCGTTGCTGACCCTGATGGTGGCGCAGGTTTGCCGGCTGCGGCCGGGGACGTTTGTTCATACCTTTGGAGATCTCCACTTGTATTCCAATCATCTGGAACAAGCCCGGACCCAACTGAAGCGTGAACCGCGGTCGCTTCCGAAGATGAGGCTCAATCCGGCCGTCCGGGAGATTCATGATTTCGTCTACGAGGACTTCGAGCTTTCGGAATATGATCCGCATCCTCATATCAAGGCCCCAGTAGCGGTATGACAGAGACGACAGGTTGGGACGGGCCTTGCCGGTTTCAGGCGATCGTGGCGATGGCGGCCAATCGGGTCATCGGAAGCGCGAACCGGATTCCGTGGCACTTGCCAGAGGATTTCCGGTGGTTCAAATCTAAGACACTTGGACACGATCTGGTGATGGGGAGGCGGACCTTTGAATCGATCGGACGCCCCCTTCCTGGCAGAACGACCTTTGTGCTGAGTCGGGGAGGATTTTCCCACCCCGGTGTCCAGGTGATCGCTTCGCTGGCGGAGTTGCCGAGTGTGCTCGATCGCATCCGTTTCATATGTGGCGGGGCGGAGGTCTACCGTATGGCCTTACCCCAATGCAGTGATTTGTTCCTCACGCGAGTGAAACGCGAGGTTTCGGGCGATTGCCTCTTCCCCGAGTTTGAGTCCCTCTTCACGTTGGATCGTCTGCTGCGCCAAGGAGACGACTTTGATATCGAGCACTATGTGCGAAAGGCGCCTGCAGAGCGGGTGAGCCGGAACGCTGGCTAAGGGGGAATCGATGTCGAAAATGCTCAAATCGAGTGGTGCGATGGGCTTGGCCACCATGATGAGCCGGATCCTGGGAATGATTCGCGTCATGGTTTATGCGCGCTTCATGGGCGATACCTGGGTGGCAAGTGCCTTTTTCTTTGCCTTCCAGGTGCCCAACTTGTTTCGCCGGCTTCTCGGGGAAGGGGCGCTCTCGGCAGCACTGGTTCCCATCCTCAAAGAGAAAGAGGTCAAGGACGGGGAGCAAACGATGTGGGAAGCGGCCAATGTCGCGCTGTCGATGTTGGTTTGCCTCTGCACGGTGATTGTCGGCATCCTCATCCTGGGGACCAGCTTGGTGCTGTGGTATGGGGGGGCGGGATTGAAGGCAATGCTCTTTTTGGAGTTGCTGCGGGTGATGTCTCCCTATGTTCTGATGGTTTGCGGGGCCGCCGTCTTGATGGGGCTTTGTAACGCGCGGGGTTTCTTCTTCATCCCTGCCTTGGGTTCGACACTGCTCAATGTCGTGATGATATGGGCGGTTCTCTTCCTGGCCCCAAGGATGGGGGCGACGCTTGACGAACAGGTGTTTGGGCTCGCGATTGGCGTGTTGATCGCAGGATTCTTCCAGATGATCTTTCAGTTCCCGGTGCTTGTTAGGCAGGGGTTCACGCCGAAGTTCATCGCGCCATGGAAGCATCCGTTCACCCAGGATATTTTGGGTCGATTCCTACCCGGAGTGGTGGGTGTCGCCGCCTTTCAGATCAACGTGTTGCTGACGACTTGGATTGGTTACCACCATGCCGATTACATCGTGGCGTCCTTTGAGTTTGCGGTTCGTCTGATGGAACTCCCCCAGGGCGTGATCGGGGTGTCGCTCGCGACTTTCCTGTTGCCGGCGCTGAGCGGTTTGGCGGCGGAGAAAAAGTTTCCGGAGTTTCGCAAGACATTGAAGGAAGGAATGGGCTATGTGATCTTCGCGAATCTTCCAGCCTCGATTTTCATGTTTGTTTTAGCCGAGCCGATCGTGCGCCTTTTATTCGAACGGGGCGCCTTCGATGCCGCGGCGACCTTCCGTTGCCAGTATGCCCTCAAGTGCTTGGTGCCGGGGCTCGTTGCCTTCTCGCTGGTCAACGTCTGCGCCCGCGCCTTCTTCGCCTTGGGAGACGTCAAGACACCGATGCGGATCAGCGTGTTCTGCCTGGCGACAAACGTCATTCTCGCCTTTCAATTGATTCCCGTCTTTCAGCAGGGGGGCATGGGAATGGCCAATACCGCCTCCTCGTTCCTCAATCTGGGGCTCCTGATCTATGCGCTGCGTAGGAAGTTCACTCGACTGACCTTTGAGGACATGAGGCGCTCGATTTTCTCTGTCACCACGACTGCAGTCTTCGCCTCCTTGCTGGCGTGGGGAAGTTCACTGGGGATCGAGTCGGTATTCGGAAATCAATCGTTGTTGGCTCGCCTCATGGGAGTCTTCATCCCATTGGGTTTGGCAAGCGTTGTCTACTTTGGCCTTTCCCTTTGGCTAAGGATACCGGCGGCGTCAGAAGTCTGGCTGCTCCTTAAGTCCAAGCTGGACAGGACCCCCTAGAATGAATTAAAAGATGGGTGTTTCCCTGGGAAATCCGATGCGTTCGTTTCGTGATTTCGCGGTGGCAGAGACTCTACAATGAGACCTCAATCGGAAGGATTTGGTGTCTGGAACCTCCTGACCTGGATGGCGATGGGGCTTTTCATCGCGGCTGGTGCGATTGTGGTTTCTCTCTGGTATATGCCCGTCATCAAGAAGAACGAGGGCATGCGGCGGCAGATGATCACGCTGGAGGATAAGATCGCTTACGAGCAAGAAGTGGCCCGGCAGCTAAAGACCTCGATCAATGCCTTGCAAACCGACCCGGACGCGGTCGAACGCATGGCCCGGGAAAAGTTGGGCTACGCCAAGCCGGGGGAAACCGTGGTCCGCTTTGAGGCGACACCTTAGGAAACCCAACGGAGCCGCTGCTTTCAGACCGTCATGATGTCGGTCTCTTTTTTCTTCATATGCTCGTCAATCTTGGCGACGTATTGATCGGTCAGGTTCTGGACCTGTTTCTCGCCGTGGGACTGCTCGTCCTCCGTAATCGTTCCTGACTTGGTCTCCTTCTTCAAGGTATCAATGGCATCCCGTCGCACGTGGCGAACGGCCACCCGACCGTCCTCGGCCATCTTGCGGACGACCTTGGTGAATTCAATTCGACGTTCCTCGCTCAGCTCGGGCAGGACGATCCGGAGGAATTTCTTGTCGACCATCGGGTTCAAGCCGAGATTGGCCTTTTGAATGGCCTTATCGATCAGAGAGATGGTTCCCATGTCCCAGGGTTGGATGAGAAGGGTTCTCGGCTCTGGGGTGGTGATTCCCGCCATTTCACGGATTCGCATTTGAGATCCGTAGGCGTCGACCACGATGTTTTCGATAAGACCGGGGGAAGCTTTGCCGGTTCGAATACCGGTAAACTCCTTGATGACGACCTCTTCGCTCTTCTGCATCTTTTCCTCGGCCTCCAATAGGATCTCGTCGACAGGCATATCTTGAATCGCTTACAGTTCAGGGGGTGGGGGTTAACTCTTCGAGGTCACCAGGGTGCCGACTTTTTGGCCGGCGATCACTTTCCTCAGATTGTGGGGTTTAAAGATATCGAACACGATGATGGGCATTTCATTGTCCATACACAAGGAAAACGCCGTGGAATCCATCACCTTAAGGCGTTTTTGAAGGGCGACCGTATACTCGATCTCTCGGTAGCGCTTGGCCTTGGGATTCTTCATCGGGTCGCTGTCGTAGATACCATCAACCTTGGTCGCCTTGAGAATCACTTCCGCGCCAATTTCGTTGGCTCGCAGCGCTGCCGCCGTGTCGGTTGAGAAATAGGGATTCCCGGTTCCTGCCCCGAAAATGACCACCCGTCCCTGTTCGAGGTGGCGGACGGCTTTGCGACGAATAAAGGGTTCAGCCACTTGGGAAATTGAAATAGCCGTTTGCACACGAGTTTCCACCCCCTTCTTTTCTAGGGCATCTTGAAGGGCCAGTGAATTGATGACCGTGGCCAACATCCCCATGTAATCGCCCGTGGCTCGTTCAATACCCTGCTGGCTCCCTTGGTAACCCCGGAAAATATTCCCTCCCCCGATGACAATCACAATCTCGACGCCCATCTTGCGGATTTCCTCGATTTGATCGGCGATTCCGTGCACGGCCTGAGGTGAGATGCCCCCGCCCTGCTCGCCTCCCAAACTCTCGCCGCTTAGTTTGACCAGAACGCGTTTGAATTTTGAGCGCATGCCTTTGTTGATCTTCTTTTTCATTGTCGGCGAATGTGAGATGTGGCCATTAAGCACCGGCCCGTGGGACCAACTGGTGGGGGGATGTCTAACAGTTGAGCTCGGAGCCGTCAATTTGAACTCCGGAAAGAGGCGGAACCTGATCGATGCCACGAGTTGGTTGGGGGTTTTTTTCAGTTGATCATTGGCAACTCAGTCGGGGTTTTTTAAAAGTCTAAAGCGCTGCCGCTCATGGGTAAAAAACCGGAACACAAGTACGATGAGAGTAAGATTAAGACGCTCTCTTCACTGGAGCATATTCGGCTTCGAACGGGCATGTATATCGGCCGGATCGGTGATGGGGATCACTATGACGACGGCTGCTATATTCTCCTCAAGGAGGTCATCGACAATGCCGTCGATGAATACATCATGGGTTATGGAAAAGAGGTTCAGATCACCATCGAAAACGGCGAGGTGACCGTTCGCGACTTTGGGCGGGGGATTCCTCTGGGTAAAATCGTTGATTGCGTGTCAACGATCAATACGGGGGCCAAGTACAACGATGATGTTTTTCAGTTCAGCGTGGGGCTCAACGGGGTGGGAACGAAAGCGGTGAACGCGCTCTCGGAACGATTTCATGTTCGGAGTGTGCGGGAAAGTCGGTATGCCGAAGCCACCTTTGAACGTGGCAATCTCGAGTCGGAGAAAAAGGGTTCCAGCAAGAACGAGCCGGACGGGACGCTGGTGCGATTCGTGCCCGATCCCAAGATCTTTAAGAAATACAGTTTTCTCGACGAATTGATCGATCGGCGGCTCAAGCATTATGCCTATCTGAACTCTGGGCTCCGGCTCATCTACAATGGAAAGAAATATTACTCGCGAAAGGGACTGCTTGACTTGATCGCAGCCGAGATTGGGGATCAGGCGATTTATCCCCCGGTTTATTTTGCGACCAAGACGCTCGAGTTTAGTTTTACCCACAGCAACAGTCAGAGTGGGGAGACCTTTTTCTCTTTCGTCAACGGCCAGTACACCTCCGACGGAGGAACGCACTTGAGCGCCTTTCGAGAAGGGCTGCTGAAAGCCGTGAACGAGTACACGAAGGGGAAATACGATGGCGATGATGTTCGCGAGTCCATGGTCGGAGCGATTTCCCTCCGTTTGAAAGAGCCCGTCTTCGAGTCTCAAACCAAGAATAAACTGGGCAACACCGAGATTCGGTCCGAGCTCGTCAATCAGGTGCGGGAGGAGGTGCTGCACTACCTCCATCGAAACAAATCGGTCGCCCAACAGATTGCGGCCAAGGTCGAGGACACGAAGCAACTCCGCAAAGAACTCCAAGCGGTCAAGAAAATCGCTCGGGAGCGGGCCAAGGCGGTTCGACTGCGCATTCCTCAACTGAAGGATTGTAAGATTCACTTGGACAAGAAAAGAGGCAAAGGCGATGGTTCGATGGTCTTCATCACGGAGGGAGTCTCGGCGGCGGGATCAATCGTCAGTTGTCGGGATGTTTCAAAACAAGCCATTTTCACCCTGAAGGGAAAACCGCTGAACGTGTGGGATCTCAAGCGCGATGTCATGTACAAGAATGACGAGATGTACAACTTGATGTGCGCTCTGGGGGTTGAGGATTCTCTGGAGAATCTCCGCTACGAAAAAGTGATTCTGGCGACCGATGCGGATGTGGATGGATTGCACATTCGAAATCTGATGATCACTTATTTTTTCAAGTTCTTTGACCAGTTGGTCTACGAGGGGCACCTCTACGTCCTGGAGACCCCTCTGTTTCGGGTTCGAAACAAGAAGAAAACGATCTACTGCTATTCCGATCGCGAACGGGATGACGCGATTAAAGCCCTGGGTAAGAGTCGGGAGATTACTCGCTTCAAAGGGTTGGGGGAGATCAGTCCAAAGGAATTCAAATTGTTTATCGGGGATGACATGCGCCTGAGCCGAGTCGAGTATGCGGCCAACCGGGACGCGGCGGGGATTTTTTCGTTCTACATGGGAAGAAATACTCCGGACCGCAAGGCCTATATCATGGAGAACCTGGTGGTTTCGAAAGAAGACTGAGGCGATGGGCAAGCGTTCAGGGATGAATCAGATCGGGCTTCCGTTGGAGGCACCAACCCCAGGAGAAGAGGAGGGTGGAGCGAAGGGCTTGCAAGCTCGCATGGATCGGAGTTTTTTGGAGTATGCCTCCTACGTGATTCGAGATCGGGCCATTCCGAATCTGGCGGATGGGTTGAAACCGGTTCAACGCCGGATCCTGTGGTCGCTTCATCAGAATGATGACGGGAAGTTTATCAAGGTGGCCAATATCGTGGGGCACTCGATGCAGTATCATCCCCACGGAGATGCCTCGATCGGGGATGCCTTGGTTGTGCTGACCAACAAACGTTATCTCATTGAGGGCCAGGGAAATTTTGGCAACGTCTTTACCGGAGATCCGGCAGCCGCCTCGCGTTACATCGAATGTCGTCTGACTCGATTGGCCCGGGAGGAATTGTTTCGCAATGAGCTCACCGAGTTTGTTCCCAGTTATGATGGTCGTGGAAAGGAACCGGTCACGTTGCCCTCAAGGTTGCCCCTCCTTTTGATGCTGGGTACCGAGGGCATTGCGGTGGGGCTTTCATCGAAGATTCTCCCTCATAATTTCATCGAGCTTCTCGAGGCTCAAATCGCCGTCTTGAGAAAGAAACCCTTCTCCCTTGTTCCTGATTTTGCCACCGGTGGACTCATGGATGCGGCCGGCTATGAGGATGGAAAAGGAAGTATTCGTGTGAGGGCACGAATCAAGGTGAAGGATAAGTCGACGCTTCTGATCACCGAGATTCCTCCCGCGACGACCACCGAGTCGCTGATCAATTCCATTGAGGATGCCACCAAGAAAGGCAAGTTGAAGGTTCGCAGTATCAACGATTTCACGGCTGAGAGAATCGAAATTGAAATCAAGTCGCCGGCGGGGATGGATGCCGAGACGTTGATTCCGCCCCTTTATGCCTTTACCGCTTGTGAAACGTCGATCTCGAGCCGGATCACCGTTATTCGGGATAGCCGGCCCGTTGAGATGACGGTGACGGAAGTGGTCAAGGCCAACACTGAGAGCTTGGTGGCGCTCTTGCGGCGGGAGTTGGAGTTCAAGGAGAAGAAACTACTCGAGGATTTGTTTTTCAAGACGCTGGTGCAGATCTTTGTGGAGAACCGAATCTACAAGAAGATTGAAAACTGCAAATCCAACGAAGCGATCTATGCCGCCATCTACAAGGGGTTTGAACCGTTCCGAGACCAATACTATCGCGATCTTGCCGACGATGATGTCGAGATGTTGCTCGGTGTTCGCATTCGAAGGATTTCATTGTTTGATATCGACAAGCATCGAGATGAGATGGACAAGGTCCGGGCGGAACTCGCGGAAACCCGGAAACACCTGAAAT
>MDTE01000216.1_pt1 | contig 14956 bp, 18 predicted proteins | sample 811231 | NCBI WGS metagenome assembly MDTE01 (sample SAMN05326651, study PRJNA326480) | marine metagenome | isolation source: seawater | place: Indian Ocean: Red Sea | collected 2010 | reverse complement strand
ATAAATATAAAGTATCATAAATAAACGCTATTAAGCACGAAATTAATTAAAAAATTAATTTGTAATAAAAAATTTTTATTCCAGCCGCACGTTCCCGTACGACTACCTTGTTACGACTTCATACTAGTTTCAATCCTTATAATCTACACTCTTTTTTAACTAAATTATAAAGAATTAATAAAAAACTATTTAATATTAAAAAATAATTAAGATTAAAAGAATATCTCCAAATAAAAACTAATCCTAGCATGTGACGGGCGGTGTGTGCAAGATCTAGACGATAGTTCACCGTAGCGTTCTGATCTACGATTACTAGTGATTCCAACTTCATATGAGCGAGTTACAGCTCACAATCCGAAATAATATCTTTTAAAGATTAGCTCCAAACTTTAAATATCGCAAAACTTTCTGTAAATATCATTGTAGCACGTGTGTAGCCCAGTTTATAAGGGCCATAAGGACTTGACGTCATTTTCACCTTCAACCAATATTTAATCGGCAGTCTAATAAAAGTGGATATTTAATGAAACTAAAAAATATTACCAATATAAAATGAAAGTTACGCTCGTTAAAGGAATTAACCAAACACCTCACGGCACGAGCTGACGACAGCCATGCAACACCTGTAAAATCAAGTATCAAAAAACTTTTTTGAACAAGAGAAAATAATAAAAACTCTCCATTAAAAATATTCAAAAACTGGTAAGGTTCCGCGCGTATTATCGCATTAAACCACATGCTCCACCACTTATGTAGATCCCCGCCAGTTCCTTTGGGTTTCAGCCTTGCAACTGTACTTCCCAGGCGGAATGCTTAACGCGTTAGCTGTCTATCAGAAAAAATATCCAAATAGTAGCATTCATCTTTGACAGCGTAGACTACCAGGGTATCTAATCCTGTTTGCTCCCTACGCTTTCGTTCTTCAATGTCAGAATAAACCAAGATAACCGCTTTCGCCTATGACATTCTTTTATAAATCGTTGGATTTTACACCTAATTATAAAGTTCTGTTATCCCCTATTTATCTCTAGTAAAAAGTGTATTATAAGTATACTTATGCAATCAACATAAACTTTTACCTATAACATCAATTACAACCTACGAACACTTTACGCCCAATAATTCCGAATAACGCTCGCCCCCTTCGTATTACCGCGGCTGCTGGCACGAAGTTAGCCGGGACTTTTTATCTGATTAACGTCATTATCATCATCAGTAAATAAATTTTACAGCCGGATTTAAAAATTAAACCCTTTTGTGCCTATCATCATTCATGTAGCATCACTGGATCAAGCTTTCGCTCATTGTCCAATATTCCTCACTGCTGGCAAAAAGCCTGGGCCTTATCTCAGTCCCAGTGTGGCCAATCATCCTCTCAAATTGGCTAAAGATCATCGGCTTGGTGAGCTATTATCACACCAACAACCTAATCTTTCATAAGCCTATTCATAAGCAGTTTTAAACCTTTCTTTAGTATCCCGTATTATCGCTGCTAAAGCATTATTATAATAAATACGATTATTGTCAAGACTTATGAGTAAGTTCTTATCTATTACTCACCTATACGCCATGTAAAAACATTTGACTAGCATGTGTAAAGTATACTACCAGCGTTCACTCTGAGCCAGGATCAAACTCTTTTTTTTTTTTAAGCTAAAATAAAAATAAATAATTTTTTAATTACACGACGAACTCTAGCAAAAATAATAGAATCTCTTAGCTTAATTTTTTAGAAGTCATTAAACCTAAAAGAATTTTATCATAAATAGGGCTTTTAAAAGCCTCTACAGAGCCCTTTATGGTATAAAAAGAAGTAAGCTTTGATCTAAATTTAAGAGCTTCACCTATAAGAACGACATAATAACGTAGAACTAAAAAATAAAAAATAAAAAAACCACTCAAACTTCAAAAAATTTGAGTAGAGAAACAATCAAAATCGAATTGAGGCATAAAATTTTTCTTTAAAGCCAAGATAGGATTCGAACCTATGACCTTCGGGATATGAGCCCGATGAGCTGACCTCTGCTCTACCTGGCTAGTACAACTCTCAAAAAAAATGGAAATGATTGGATTCGAACCAATGTTAGAACTTCAAATAGATTTACAATCTACCGCCTTAAACCACTCGGCCACATTTCCTCTCGGGATGGTGTGACTTGAACACACGACCTTCTATTCCCAAAACAGACACGCTACCAACTACGCTACATCCCGGATGATAAAAAATTTAAGATCTACTTAAACGAAATCTCAATTTTTTTTTTCGTCTTCTTTTTGGAGGTCTACACCCATTAAAAATAATATTTGCAAACAAAAAGACTGATAACAACCGGACCCGTCAGTACCGAAAAGTTCGTAAAAGTCGCCTCAACAAAGGACGCCTTAGTCTAGAAGGTCCAGAATATGTCAATAAAATATCCTTTGAATGACAAAGCAATCTACATTTTTTTATAAAATTTGTGACAATTTTGTGTGCAGAGTCTTTAGCTAGTCTTTTGGAAGATCTCAAATTAGCTTTACCTGCAGACATTTGAAATAATATTTTTTTCGAAACGAGATCGAACATGGTTAAAAAAACATTATTACTAGTTATGCGAAGAGATATTTTGGTACAAAAAGTAGTACTATTTCTTTGAATTCTAAAAAAAGAATTAAAATTATGAAAAAAAGCCGATTTAAAGGGGCTCCTTGATTTGAATTTTTGAGAAACTCGCTGTTTTTTAAAGAATTTTTTTTTTTTCATCTGAATTGACATATAATGCAAATAAATTTTGGGTATAATTAAATTGAGTGATAAAAATTAAGGTATATTTTAATTAGATTTATCAAGCTTAAAAAGATGAAACTAAATCTGATATCGCTTTAAAATAGAAATAGGAGCAACAGAAAGAAGTGGGATTCGAACCCACGATGTAATAAAACTCACATTTTGATTTAGCAAACCAACGCTTTAAGCCTCTCAGCCATTCTTTCATTCAAAAAAATCATTAACAAGTTACCCTCCAATAAAAGAAACAAGCCCGAGGCTTAGTAAATAGAGACTTACTAAGGTACGATTTGTCAGATAAAAGCAAAACTGTACATTAGAGGGTAACTTAATGTGCGCTACAAAATTTTTTACAAAAAAAAATAAATCGAAGTGGTGGAATTGGCAGACACGTTAGGTTTAGGTTCTAATTTTTTTAGTAGGGGTTCAAGTCCCCTCTTCGATACAAAAAAATAAGTATATAGCTCAGAGGTAGAGCAGTGGACTTTTAATCCAAATGTCCTGGGTTCGATTCCCAGTATACTTAAAGATTTCAAGGCACTCTTAGCTCAATAGGAAAGAGCAACAGTCTTCTAAACTGCAGGTTACAGGTTCAAGTCCCGTAGTGTGCACACTTTTTACGTCTAAATAGCTCAGGGGTAGAGCAACGGACTGAAAATCCGTGTGGCAGTGGTTCAAATCCACTTTTGGACATATTCTTAAGAAAACAAAATCAAAAGATGAATATTAATCTAATAAACTTTCTTATATTATTAAAAAATGCTTCATTAGCGAAAAAAGAAAGCATTTATTGTAAATATAATAGAAATTTTGAAAAACTTTTAAAAGTTTTATATTTAGAAGGAATAATACAATCTTATTATATTATAAATTCAAAAAGTACAATTAGAATTTTTTTTAGGTACACTCAAACAATATCTAGATTAAATCTTTTAAAAATAATATCCAACCCCTCAAAAAGCTGTAATATTTCTTTAAAAAATTTATATAAAATTTCTGAGGGGCAAAAGGTATTAGTTCTTTCAACTTCAAAAGGAGTATTAACTAGTTTAAAAGCAAAAAAAAATTATGTAGGTGGAACACTACTTTTTGTGTGTTAAAATAAGAAATATTTTTGTTGATTAAATTAATAATTCGAGTTTTACTAAAGTAATTAATTAATAATAAAAAAGATTATATGGATACTTTCAAAATAAAACTAAATAATGCAATACAAATAGGCATTGTTAAAAAAAATAAATCTTCATTCTTGAAGATTATAACAAGATGTAACCAAATCAAATTTTTTAAAATTTTAAGAGGATTAAAAATCAAATGAGACACAAATTTTTTATTTTTATCTTTTAATATAAAAAAAAAAGATTTTACTATAAAAGAATATTTTTTTATAATTTCAATTTGCGATTTTATTCAAACAAAATTAAAAATATTTAATAAAAAATTATTACTTGTAGGTCAAGGTTTTTTAATTAAAAAGGATTCAAAAGCAAACAACGTTATTTTTAAACTAGGCAATAGTCATTATCATAGAATAAATTTAAACAAGGAAAACCCAAAAATAGAGTTGAAGGTAAATTCAGGTACCAAAACAGAAATCGAAATTTCTGGACCTAATAACGTTGCTGTTGGTGATTTTGGACATAAATTAAAAAGCTTAAGAATTCCAGATCCTTACAAAGGTAAAGGTTTTTTATATAAAAACGACACTATTGTTTTAAAAGATATAAAAAAAAAATAAATAAATAACTTTATGAAATTACAAAAAATTCATCCTTTTATCAAGTCATTAATAAAAAGTAATTTTTTATTATTACCAAAGAAGAAAGGACGTAATATTAATATTTTAGACATAAAAGTAACGTTAAGAGGATTGAAACAACTTGTACGATTGTTTCAACATAGTTCGAAAATTGTGCTCGATCCTGCTGATAAACATTTTGAATCTTGTCTACGTTTTCTTTCAGATAAATATTTACTAAATATTTGTTCTATTACAAATTATTTATCGATTAAAAAGTCTGCGGAAAAAAAAGTTTATATTACGTTTGATAGAAAGAACTTTGAATTTTTAACAAGAGAAAATATTCACCTTTCTTGTTTTGTGACAACTTCCTCGTACCCTCAGAAACGACTGTCATATTCTCTATTCAATGAGATCCACAACATTGAAAAATTTTTATTTTTACTATGTTTAATTAAAAAAATTTCTGAATCAAAGAAAAAACTATAATTATGAGACGTACCAATAAATATCATAAATTTTTATTTTTTAGCAAAAAAAGAATTAATTATACGAAATTTTTCCGATTAGATGAGAAGTTTCTGTATTTTTATAAGTCAAAATGAGAGTTTTCGAAGAATTTTTTTTTAAAAAGAAAGTTTAGAAACTTAGCTGTTAATAATTTAAATTATAAAGTTAAATCTTTTCGTTTTGGTTGATTTTTTCTGAAAAATAATTTCCGTGAAAAGTTGTTATCAAAAATTAATTTAAATTTACATTTCGATAATAATTTTAAAAAATCGTATTGAAAGAAAAAACTTTGTCATGACAAAAGCTATTGAAAAAATAATCTATTTCTTTATTTTCTAGTTTTACCAGAATTTCGTCTTAGTATTTTTTTGTGAAGATTGCAAATATTTAAAAGTCCGTATGAATCGGCTCTTGCTATAAAAAATAAAAATGTAGTTGTTGGGGGAAAGCCTTTGTCAAGTAATTATCTTTTAAAAAAAGGGGATATTATTCAAATTTTAGATGTTTCTAGTGACGAGCTCAATCCTTTAAAAAAAATCACACCTTTTTACGAGTATGATTATTATACGAAGACTTTTATCATTTTATATAACTGATATGATCTTTCAATTAAAAATTTTTATTTCTCTTATAATCAACGTTTTGATTTAAAATCTTGTCAATCTTTCTTTAAACAATAACGTTTTGCGAATATAGATTAATGGTAGATTATCTGCCTTCCAAGCAGATGGTATGAGTTCGAGTCTCATTGTTCGCAGTTGGGGGGGGTATAACTCAATTGGTAGAGTGTTTGCTTTGCAAGCATAAAGTTATCGGTTCAAATCCGTTTGCTTCCAATTTTAAACGTAATAGCTCAATTGGTAGAGTACCGGAATCATAATCCGTCTGTTGTGGGTTCAAGTCCCACTTTCGTTATTTTATTTTTATAATATCTTTTTAAGAAAGGTTTTTATGTTTATTTTCTTACACAAATTCGTTTTATTTTTTTCTTGTTTAACAGCAATGTGAGTTGTCTTGTCTAGTAATCCTGTGTACTCCGTTATTTCTTTAATTTTAACATTTGTTAATGCTGCTATTTTACTCATTCTTTTCAAAGCAGAATTCCTATCTTTAATCTTTATTGTTGTCTATGTAGGAGCAATCGCTATTTTATTCTTATTCGTAGTTATGATGATAGATATTAAAGAAAAAAAAAGTTCTCTTGGATTAGGTTTTTTAATTACAGGTATTATCTTAATTTTTTTCACTCAAAATACAAGTTTTATTTTTGATATTTTTGGTTCATGAAATATATCTTTATTAAAAGAGCCAGAACTTTATTTTAATTTTGATTCTAATTTCAACGGTTTTCTGATATCTGAAGCTTTATTCAATATTTACTATATTCCTTTTTTATTGTCCGGAATTTTACTTCTTATTGCTTTACTTGGAGCGATTCTATTAACTTTGAGTTTTAATCGAGGAGGGTTAGTCCAGACTTCTTCAAGACAATTATCTAGGAGTGACAATTTTTTAAGTTTTGTTAAGTAAAAATCTTTAATAGATTGCGAAAAACTAAAGTTTTTTCGTAAGGCTTATATAACTTATGGGGTTATAGCGTACGCCTGATAAAAGCGTAAAGACAGTAGTTCGATTCTACTTAAGCCTATTTTTACTTATTTTCTCACTTGTTTGTCTTATACTTCGAATAACTTTATAATTTTTTTACTTTTACTTTATACTTGGTTGGGCAATAGTTCCCACTCCATTTTATCTTTTTCTCAATCTCCGACCGTTTTTAACACTTACAACTTTATGTCTAGATGGTTATTTTCTACTAATCATAAAGATATAGGTATTTTATATTTAATGTTTGGTGCATTTTCAGGGGTCTTAGGTACTACGATGTCTATATTAATTCGTATGGAATTATCTAGTCCCGGAAATCAAATTTTAATGGGTAATTATCAATTATATAACGTTCTTGTAACGGGACATGCTATTTTAATGATTTTTTTTATGGTTATGCCCGTTTTAATTGGAGGATTCGGAAATTTTTTTGTACCTTTAATGATAGGTGCTCCTGACATGGCATTTCCTAGAATGAATAACATCAGTTTTTGACTTTTACCCCCGTCGCTTTTTTTAATATTAGCTTCTACTTTAGTAGAATCAGGTGCAGGGACTGGATGAACCATTTATCCTCCTCTAAGTAGTGCACAAGCACATTCCGGGCCTTCTGTAGATCTTGCAATTTTCAGTTTACATCTTTCGGGTGCTGCTTCTATTTTAGGTGCTATTAATTTTATTACGACTATTTTTAATATGAGAGCTCCTGGTATGAGTATGCATAGATTACCTCTATATGTATGATCTGTCTTAGTTACTTCATTTTTATTGCTTTTATCTTTACCTGTTTTAGCTGGAGCTATTACTATGTTATTGACAGATAGAAACTTTAATACTACTTTTTTTGATCCTGCAGGTGGAGGAGATCCTATTTTATTTCAACACTTATTTTGATTTTTTGGTCATCCTGAGGTTTATATTTTAATTCTTCCAGGATTTGGTATGATTAGTCACATAGTTTCTTCTTACTCTAATAAAAAAGTTTTTGGTTACTTAGGAATGGTGTATGCTATGATTTCTATTGGTGTTTTAGGATTTATTGTTTGAGCTCATCACATGTATACAGTAGGTTTAGATGTTGACACTCGTGCTTATTTTACAGCAGCAACTATGATTATTGCAGTTCCAACAGGAATCAAGGTTTTTAGTTGAATTGCTACCATGTGAGGAGGTTCACTTCGTTTAGATACTCCTATGTTATTCGCTATTGGTTTTATTTTTTTATTTACTATAGGTGGATTAACAGGTGTAATGCTTTCAAATTCTTGTATTAATGCTGTTTTACATGATACTTACTATGTTGTTGCACATTTTCATTATGTGCTTTCTATGGGTGCTGTTTTTGCTATTTTTGCAGGGTGATACTATTGAATAGGAAAAATGACTGGATTTAAATATCCAGAAAAATTAGGTAAAATCCATTTTTGAATGTTTTTCGTTGGTGTAAATTTAACTTTTTTTCCTATGCACTTTTTAGGATTAGCAGGTATGCCTCGTAGAATTCCGGATTATCCGGATGCATTTGCTGGCTGAAATGCTATTGCTTCATTAGGTTCTTATTTATCAGCTCTTTCAGCAATTCTTTTTTTTTATATTGTTTACGAAACTTTAACTAAGGGACAAAAAAGCGTTAAACTTACTCATGAAGAACATTAATATTACGGGAATACTGAACTATTAGAGAGTATCCGGTAGTTTGGGAATGATTTAAACCTTTGTGACGATCGTATATTAAGCCATATGATTATAATCTTAAAAAAAAAAAGTTCCCTTGTGAACTTAAACAATTTAATATCCTTCATAATAAGGTTCATCTTATCCATGCATGTCTGTATAGTGGTTCGGGCAAACCTGATCCGAAGGATCCTAGTTCGGGCAAACCTAAGCAAAAGTCTCATAGTTTGGGACCGCCTAAGCTGATGTTTCCTTTGGGTGGAAAACTGAAACATCCTAGGTATCATCCTAATCATCCTGATTGAGATGAACTGGATCCTAGGTGAGAGTTCTATATGCAGGATCTCTTTACGTCTCAACGAAGAGATTATATTAATGAAGAGATCAAAAGACGTGAGCTTTTTAAGTTGGTAGAATCAGACTTAAAAAATTCTTTAACAAATACTAATTTTGAACTTTTTGATAGTCTTTTAAAAAATTTAGATATTTCTGATCGTCAGAAGCATTTTATTGCTTCAAGTCTTTCCAACAAACTTAAAGTCGAGACGAATACAGATAAGATGTTACAAAAAATCATAACTGAACAGAGTTTGATACATCCAGATAGTGGTAAAGAAGAAGTTTTTATACGATCTGTCGTACTCTTAGAACAGGAAAATGTTTCGCGTAACAAATCTCTCGTTATTAGTGAGTTTCCTGAAATGGATATAAATAAAGATTTTGATCCAAATTGACCTTATTGAGGTAACAGAGTTAAAGCTCATGGTAAGTCTAGATCTTTATCGTATTTTTTAGACTATTTTAAAGATTTTTGAGATTACTTTGTAATGTTTCTGTATGATCACAGAATGCATTTTCTCAACTATGGTTTTTATTATTGTTGTCCAACAATATTGTTGGTTTTTTTTCTGATACAATATTTCAATATTTATCTTTAGACCCTTTAAATACTACTTTGTTTTTGTAAAGTATTGTTTTTATTATAAGTGTCTTTCGGGATTCGTGGCTGAGAGGTTTAAAGCGTCAGTTTTGAAAATTGAAATATAAACTTTATATCGTGGGTTCGAATCCCACCGATTCCTTTTATTCTTATTTAAAGTTTTTATATTTAATATTTCTACTTTTTTCCTATTTTTTATTGTATGTTCTATTACTTACTATGGTTAATAATAAAATTTTTATGTGTTATTGTCCCCTTACTTATTTCTGTAGCTTATTTTACTTTAGCGGAAAGAAAAGTTTTAGGTGCTATTCAACGTAGAAGAGGGCCCAATGTTGTTGGTGTTTACGGGTTGTTACAACCTCTAGCTGATGGTTTAAAACTTTTTGTAAAAGAGGCTATTGTTCCTAGTAATTCTAATAAAGCCCTTTTTCAAGCTTCTCCCGTAATTACTTTTTTGGTAAGCTTAGTTGGTTATACTATTATACCTTTTGATAAGTTTTCCGTTTTTGCCGATATTAACTTAGGAGTTATTTATTTATTTGCGGTTTCTTCGTTGGGTATTTACGGTATTATCATGTCTGGTTGATCTAGTAATTCTAAGTATGCCTTTTTGGGAGCTCTACGTTCTACAGCTCAAATGGTCTCTTACGAAGTTTCGATAGGTTTCATTATTGTAATCATTGCAATCTTTGTAGGTTCTTTTAATCTCTCTAATATTATAGAATCTCAGGCTAACCTTTGACATGTTTTCACGTTTTTACCTTTATGATTAATGTTTTTTGTTACGGCTTTAGCAGAAACAAATCGTCATCCTTTCGACTTACCAGAAGCAGAAGCAGAGTTGGTATCTGGATATAACGTAGAATATTCCGCGATGGGATTTGCTATGTTCTCTTTAGGAGAATATGCTAATATGCTTATGATGAGTTCATTTAATACTATACTTTTTTTTGGGGGATGATTGACACCTTTATCATTAACATCTCTATTTAATATTCCCTTATCTATTTGATTTGGTGCAAAAATATGTTTTTTTGTTCTTTTATTTATTTTCATGAGAGCAGCTTTACCTAGATATAGATATGATCAACTCATGTATTTAGGATGAAAATGCTTTTTACCTCTTTCTCTAGCTTATTTAATTTTAGTTTCAGGTGTTTTAGCTTCATTTAATTATTTTCCTATTTAGAATTTTTTAGTTAAATAATTGAAACTTTGTTCTTTTTCAATTTTTCGGGGCTTATAGTTTAATAGGTTAAAACATGCCGCTCATAACGGCAGAAATGAAGGTTCAAGTCCTTCTATGCTCAAAGTTAATTCTTCCCATATTTTATCTTATGAAAATGAAAAAATTTAAGGCAACTTCTCCTGGATTGAGACATAAATTTATAATAACGAAAAGTTATTTATGTAATGAAGGACGCCCTATTAAGGGATTGTGCAGGTTTATTGGAAATTCTTTTGGTAGAAGTTCTACAACAGGCCGTATTACTTCTTGACACAGAGGAGGAGGTGTCAAACGTAAGTTCCGTTTTTTAAATAATTCTAAAAGTCGTGGTTTTTTTATTTCTTTAGGAATTTTTTTTGACCCGAATAGAAGTTCCTTTATTTCTTTAACATTTGATATTCTAAAAAAAAAATTTGATTTTTCTATAACGCCTTTTTTCTCGTCTAAGGGACTTTGTGTTATTAATTCTTTAAAACTAGAAGAAATTTGATTGGGCTGTCGTACTAGACTTGATAATATTCCTCAAGGTTCTATTGTTTACAATGTAGGTAAAGATTTTCATTACATTGGTTCTTTCGGCCGTGCTGCGGGAACTTATTGTCAAATTCTTGCGAAAAACGATGAACACAACTACGCTGTGCTCCGTTTACCTTCTGGAAAGTTTTTTCAAGTTTCTTTAGATTTTTATGGTAATATTGGAAGTGTTTCTAACATTGACCAGAATCGTACTATTTTAGGTAATGCAGGATCGAAGAGATTAAAAGGAAGACGCCCTATTGTACGCGGGATTGCGATGAATCCTGTGGATCATCCTCATGGAGGTAGAACTAATGGTGGTCGAGTTTCCGTAAGTCCTTGAGGCAGACCTTCAAAAAATTTAAAAAAAAAAAAAATAAAATTTGTTTATGTTTAAAATAAAAGTAATTTTAAAAAGTACGATGAAAGAAACAATGTTTTTGTATCTAATTTATTTGAAAAAATGTTTTTCTTTTTTTAATTTAAAATATTGTATATTTAATTTACCAAAAAAAAAAAAACTTTTTACTTTAAATAAATCTCCAAATGTTAATAAAACTTCCAGGGAACAGTTTGAGTTAATTAGTTACAAAACTGTAATTTTTATTCAAGTATTAAAAAGCATGTCTATGCCTTTAAAGTATATTTTCTCTAATTTACCCAAGACGGTATCTTTAAAGATACAAAAAATATAGTGTAATAAATTTATGTCACGGTCAAAATGAAAAGGTCCTTTTAGCCAAATATTAAAAAAAAAAAAAATCTTATACGTTTGATCAAGAGATTCTATAATCCCGGCTTTTCTCATAGGATGTTTTGTTTATATACATTTTGGTATTGGTTTTAAAAAAGTTTTAATTACTAGAGAGAAGGTTGGTCTTAAGTTTGGATTATTTGCTAAAACACGTAAAAAAACAAAGACAAAAAGTAAAAATAAAAAATAAAAAATATTCTTATGGGACAAAAATCTAATACTATTACATTAAGAAAATCAAAGCTTCGATATCTTTTTTTAGGTGAATCAACGAAAAATGTAATGTTTTTTATCAAATATTACAAATTAATGAAAAATCTTTTTCGTTTAAGAGGTTTAAATGTAACAAATTTTTCTTTAAATAGAGTTAATAAAAAGATATTTGTTACATTTTCTCTTTTTTATAATTTATCAAAAATTATTTCTTATCAAAGAATCTTCTCTAAAAAAAATAAAAAATTTAAGAAAAAAGCGCTAGATAGCTTTAAAAATTTATTTAATAATTCTTTAATTAATTCAGATTTAATTCTTTTAAATATTATAATTCTAAACAAACGTATTAACCAAAGATTATTAAATAATTTATATTCTAAGTTTCGTTACTCTAAAAAAAGTATTTTTTCTCGTAGATATACTCTATTCATGGATTTTTTAGCAATATCTTCACTTTATTGTCAAGGTGTTATAAAAATATCAATGTTTTTAGAAATGCTTGGTAGAATTTTTAAAGTTCTTCCTAAGAATAAGCATCGTTTATTTATGCTTTTATTACGAAAACTCTTTATTTTTTTAATCACTCAAAAACTTTATTTATCTGATTTATCTTTGGCTAAGTCTAAAATAAGAGGAGTTAAGTTTGTACTTTCGGGACGTTTTTTAGGTAAATTAAGATCTAGTTCGAATTTTATCCATTTGGGTAAAATTCCTCTACAAACTTTAGATAATAACATAGAATATTCACAAGTCAATGTATATACATTATTGGGAGCTTTTGGCTTCAAATTATGAGTCTTACGTAATTAAAATTATGCAATATACACCTAAAAATTTAAAATTTACAAAAAGTCAAAAGTTAAAAACGTCAAATAAAATTCATAATAGTAATTTTATCGGATTAACTAAGGGTTCTATAGGGTTAAAAGCTTTAAAAAGGGGGTCTTTATCTTCTGTTCAATTAACTTCTTTCAAACAAATGTTAGAAAAGAGCACTAAAAAATTAGGATTTATTTTTTTTAATGTTTTTCCTTCCATTCCCGTGAGTGCTAAAGCACTAAAAACTCGTATGGGTCGTGGTAAAGGAGGAGTTGATAAATATATTATAAAAATTAAACCGGGTACGGTTTTGTTCGAGATTGAAACTTTATCTGTAAATGTGGCAAAAAAAGCCTTTCTTTTATTGCAAAAAAAAATACCATTTGAAACAAAGATAATATTGGAAAAGAAAAATTATGGCATATAAACTGAAAAACATTTTTAATACTAAGAGTTCTCTAGACTCAAATATTTTTATTTCTAAAAATTTAGTCCAATATAAATATCCTAAAAATTTTATTTTAAAAAAATCGTTTGAAGACTCTAGGTTTATTTACATATTAGATTTTTACAATTATTTTTTTAATTTAAAACATAGTAGATCTAAAAAATTGGGTGCTACTTTTCTTTTTAATATTGGGTATTATAAAAATGAGCAAAATTTTAAGATAAAATATAGATTAAAAAATTTATCTTCTGTTTTTAGTAATTATCATATAAAGAAAAAATATATTCTTTCGAAACTGAAAAAGAAACATAAATTTCAATAGTTTTGATTGAATAACATAATTTGGTTAATGTGATAGATTGCAAATCTTTAAATAAGGGTTCAAATCCCTTTTCAATCTTAATATTTAACATTTTTTTATGAAATTAAAAAATTTAATAAATCAAAAAATTTTTAATTTAAAGACAAAAGGCTCGGATAGATTTTATATTTTATCTAATTTTAAAAAACAGAAAGGTCTCGAAGCTTTTACTTCTATACTATTAAATCGTTCATTATTAAAGACAAATTTTAATGCGTTTAATAAGAAATCGATTAAAAATAATGTTCGGTATGACTATAAAAATACAGGTCTTTTTGATTTAAAGAGATCTTTTATTTATGCTCGATACGAAAATTATCATTTTTTAAAAAGAAATATGTCATTAAAATTTTGCTTGCAACAAGCTCTGTTGATTAATCGATTAATGGTTGTTTTAAGACTTTTTTTCTTTTTTCGTTTTTTTAGGAATTAATTTTTGGAAAGATAGTGTTAATGGTTAACATAGTGGTCTTCAAAACCGAAGATAGGGGTTCGAATCCCCTTCTTTCTGTTTTCGCCTTCTTCGTCTAAACGGTTAGGACATTACCTTTTCACGGTAAAAAAAAGGGTTCAATTCCCTTAGAGGGTATATATATTTTTTAATAAATTTCTAATATATCCTTTTTTTATAAAAAGTTATTTTATATTTTATATGTTGCAATTACTCGGATTTTTACCTGAAATTTTTTTATCAATAGTTATTTTTTTGCAACTTATCGTAAATCTTTGAGATTTAACTAAAAACAATCAAAGGTATAAAGCTATTATTGATTCTGAGGTTCCTATCCAAGTTCTTCTTATTATTATTCTTAGTTTAGTTTTATTAAGTTCTTTACGAATAAGTTACGTTGAAGCTTCTAGTATTTATGGTATTTCTTTCGGTAGAATTTCTCTAAAAATTTTTGTGTGTATGGCTTATTTTCTAGTAATTTTTCCGATTTACCGAGCTTTTATTACAGAAAAAATAAATTTTTACGAATTTTTTATTATCACAAACCTTTATATTTTAGCTACGTTTTTTTTATTTAGTTCTTACGATTTACTCTTAGTTTTTATAGCATTTGAACTACAATCGTTTTGTTTATATACCTTATCTGGTATATCTAGAACTTCTGCGTTTAGTGCTGAAGCGGCTTTGAAGTATTTTTTAATAGGAGCGGCTGGTACTTTATTTTTTTTAATAGGTTGTTGTTGTATTCTAATTTCTATCGGATCTTTAAACTTTTTTGTTATCGATTCTTTTAATATTGTTACGCATGTTTCGGATCAGTTTAGTTCGGATCTAAAATTACTAAAGATAGGTATTTGATTGATTTATTTTTCTCTTTTAGTCAAATTAGCTTGTTTTCCTTTTCAAGCATGAGCAGCTGATGT
>MDTE01025776.1_pt1 | contig 14959 bp, 10 predicted proteins | sample 811231 | NCBI WGS metagenome assembly MDTE01 (sample SAMN05326651, study PRJNA326480) | marine metagenome | isolation source: seawater | place: Indian Ocean: Red Sea | collected 2010 | reverse complement strand
GAAACCGAACCGGATCGCGTGACGTTCAGTTTATCCTACGAATGAGCCAACGCGATCGTTGCTCAGAATCATTCGCGACAAAAAAACGGGGTTTCGAGGAGTTGGTTGCCGGTCCCCGGGATGCTGTCCGAAACGTTTCAAAGGCTGGCAAACGGATGCGGTAGATCCTGGTATCACCGAGGGTGTGGGCCTTCTCGATCTTCCAACGCGAGGACGTTGACTGGTAGCGATTCAGTATGGCTCCGATTTGCTGTTGCTTGAGGCTTTGCGAGACAGCCGTGTTGAGTTGTGCACCATCGGGTTCTTCATCGATCCAGTATCTCAGGTCGGGAACCGGGTCGGATCGATCCATGCGGCGGTCGGACCGCTCGTAGTAGTAGACATATTCGTACGCCGGATGCCCACCCCGGAATGGTCCGGCCAGTTCGATGGACTGCCCGTCACAGTCTCCCAGGATCCATCGGGCGACATCACGACGTTGTCGGAAGGTCAGGCCGTACTCACCCCGTGGAGTGGCGAGGTCGTTGTCGAGAAAGCTGTTCCAGGACACCAGGAACAGCACATGTGCGACGGCAATGGTGCCCAGGGCTCCAGCGGCGAGGATCCGGGGTGCTCGTCGCCGGGCGTCCAGGCAACGGCCGACCGTAGCGGAGGCGAGTACCAGGAGCACCGGCAGGCTGATCAGCAGGTGTTCGGGGCTCACTTTCGAGCGGTACACCATACCGCCTGCCAGGGGCAGAACGACCCACAGCCACAACAACCCCGTGGTTGGTTGTGCGTTCGACGAACTGTCGGACCGGTTCAACGCGCGTCCTTCCTTGCCCACCAGGAGGCAGGCCGCGGCCACGGCGACAACCATCATCAGCCCACTGGCGGCCAGGAGGGCCTGGTGCCAACCGGGAAAAAAGTCCGGCAAGTCCGCCGGTGCCGATCCGAACCAGAAATCGAAACGGCCGCTGTGGAGCATCGACTGCAGGTAGTTGATTTCGTCGAGAATGGCCCGGCCGGGATTGGCTTTGCCACCGAGGATCGACAACGAGTTCTTGAACTCGGTCCAGCCCCCGATATGGTGAAACACCACCCAGGGGGTCCAGGTCGACAGGCCGAAACACACGCCGGTGATCGCCGTCGTCCAACTGACCCGCCGCCGTCCGATCCAGATCACGACAGCCAGCCAGGCTGTCGCCGACAGTCCCGAGAAATGCACCTGTGGCAGTACCAGGCCCAGGATCAGCATCCAGGCCAGGCGGCCGCTGCCGCCCCGGGACAACCACGTCAACGACATCCCGATCAGCCAGAGGCTGAATATTGCCAGGCAACTGCCGGACCACAGTTGCCGCGAGTAGACAACCGTCCAGGGCGAACACGCCATCAGCAATCCCGTGGCAACCGCCGCACGGTTGCCAAACAACCGGCCGGCCAGGCCATAGGCCAGGTACACCGCCCAGACGTTCAGCATCCCCACCAGCACGACACCTGTCAGGGGGTGCCAGAAAATCTGGTTGGGCAGCGACACCAGGTAGATGAACAACGAAGAGCCCCGGACTCCTTCCACCAGTGAACCGGCCAGTGGCCACCCCGTTCCCGGGGTGGAAGCGACAAGCAGGTTTGCCGTCAGGCCGTTGCCGGCCATCTCGTTGGTCATCGGGACCAGTTCCAGTTGCGACAATCGCAACACCGCCGCCAGTACCAGGATGGCGAGCAATCCCCACGGGACGCGGCGGGCGTCTTTTTTGGCGTCACTCATGTTTCTTGGAACCGTTGACCAGCAACAGCCACCTCGTCACCGGTTCCCATCGCTGTTCGGGGAGCGTTGGCCGGGTGATCAGTTGCCAGGACCGTCCTGCTGGGGTGTTTGTTTCGGCTGGGGTTTCAGCGTCACCGTCAGGCGTCGTTCGACCTCATCGACATCGCCAACCGAACCGAAGTCAACCGCATCGACGACTTCCTGCAGGAACCGGTCGGTGGGAATTATGATTCTTGTCTCTCCGTCGCCGTCGATCACTTTTGGTTTTCCGCCGGGTCTCTTCAGCTTGGCCAGCCGGTCCATTATCAGTTGCCGCGTTGCCCTGGTCATCTCGCCCTGGATCACCACCGTCACGGTCCTGCCACGTGGTGTTGAAGTGTCCTCCGACTCTGCCGAGTCGTCGCTGGATATTCCGGCCGAGACCAATTGGTTGATTCGGGCCTGTGCCAGGACCAACGCCTGCGTGAATTCCCGACTGGTTTTTGCCAGCTCGATTCGATCAAGATCCTCTTCAACGGTCGCCAGCAGCTTGATCAGCGGGCCCCGGTTTTTCTGGATCGCATCATCAGGGATCCCGGCGACCATCTCGCGACCGTCCTGGTACATCTTGAGTAGCCCGAAGTCCAGGTCGGCGACAATCCACACGCCGTCGACCTGGCGAACCTTCATCTGTGTCTCTTTTGGCTTTTCGTCGATGGCCTGTTGGGTCATGACAAAGTTGCCGGTCATGACCAATCCGATTGTCGCCTTGGTCCCATCGATGTCGACCAGCCGCACCTTGGCATCGAATCCCTTGCGAAACGGGTCATTGGGATCCTTGGCCGACAGGGCCACAAGCTGTTTCAGGAACCGGGTGCCGGTTTCGGGAAAAAATGTTTTCCCGTCAAACTTGCGGAGTGTTTCCAGGTCGGCCAGTTCACTGTCGACCAGCAGTTGCAGAAGCGCGATGACTTCGGTCCAGTTCTCGGTGAACAGTCGCTTGTTGACCGACGGGAGCTTCAGGTCGGGGTTTCCAAGGATCAGGTCCCGCTTGTCGTGGAGCAACTTGACGATTCGACGGGCCACGATGAAGAGGCGTTCCCAGACAACCGGGTCCAGCTTTGAGGCAAATTCTCGAACGAACGCATTGATCTCCTCGTGGTGCCGTGGTGGCAGCGAGTCCCAGATCACGCCCGCTTCACCGGTCTGAAACGCTTTCAACAGTGTCCTGACGGCGGTGTCAGGTTGGGAGAACGGATCGGCATTGGGGTCAGACGGTGTGGGGACAGGCGCGGTTGTCGAGTTGTTTTCCGGTGGGGGCGATCGGTCGCATCCGGCCATCACGCCAGCCAGCACGATGACCACTGGCAGGCAAATACTGCACCAGGAGTGACGGCTGTGTGACTTGTCCCGCATGGCATCCCCGAAACCGCAAGCAAACACAAAACGACCTGTCGCCTCCGCATTTCATCAGCGATCAACGCAAACTCCATGCTAACCGGTAGCGACTACCACCGAACAGGGCCTAGTCGGAAAGAGGCAATCCCGAGCCCATCTGGCCGGTGCCCCGGCTGGGTGTTATCGTGTTTGGGAGGTCTGTGATCCCGGGTTGATTCACCGTGACCCCGGGGCGTGACGTTGTGGATCTCCTTTTGGTCCCGGTCGTGGCCCAGGCTCTCAAATGATCGTCAATGCCTACGCCGTCCTGACCGCTTTTGTCAGCCTGTTGCAACTGGTGATCGGCCTGCTGGTGATCGTCTCGTCGCGAGGCCGCCGTCCGGTGCGGCCGATCGATGATGTCGAGAATCGTCCCTACCTGTTGTTGATGCTGGGTTGCCTGCTGTTGGGTGTGAACCTGGCCTCCTGGCCATTGCTGTACGCGTTGATGCAGAGCTACGTGCCCTCGTGGCCGGGTGTCATGTGCATATACGGTGTGACACGGATCGGTGAGGGCAGCGTGGGCAGTGCCGGTTACCTTCCCTGGTTGCTGGCAACAGCACAGTGCACCAAGCCGCTGCTGGTCTTCCTGGGTGGTGGCTGGTTCGTGTTGTACCTGGCCAATCGCGCCGCGCGCACGGCCCCCCTGATGTCCCGGTTGCTGTCGGGCCTGCTGCCACTGGGTGTGGCCAGTGTCGTTGATGCGGTCTGCGTGGGAGCCTACCTGGCCATTCCGAAACAGGAACAGTCCCTGAGCGTGGGTTGCTGTACCTCGGAAATCTCGAATCGATCCCGGTTGCTGTCGGAATCTCTGTTGGGGTCCGGCAGTCACACCTGGTTGACGGTGGCCCTGTTGATCGTCGTTGGCGGCATGTGCCTGGGCTTGCTGGGTGCAATCCGCAAGAGCCGGTTGGACCGCCTGTACCTGGGAGGATTGCTCGCCGGGGCGATTGTCGCGATTCCGCTCGGTGGCCTGTTCCTGGTCGAAATTGCCTCACCGGTGTTGCTGCAACGTCCACACCACTGCCCCTATGACCTTGTCGTGGAAGTTCCCGAAAGCGTGCTGGCCGTGGTTTTGTTCGCGGTGGGTTCTTTTTCTGTTGGTTGGGCGGCAGTCGCGGCGTGGTTGGGTCACGTCCAGGAGACTCGCGATGTTTTGCCGTCGCTGATCGGACGCTTTCTCTTTCTTGGGTTCTTCGGATATCTTGGCTCAATGATCATGTTCATCCTGGAGTGCACCCTGTCATGAATCCGCCGGTGTCCTGGTGGTGGGCGGCAGTGGCGGGGCTCGTGACCGTGAGTGCCCTGCCGTTTGTCGGACAGTCGATGCGCGCGGACGCCCGGCCCCGCTGTCGTTGGGATGGACGTGTCATCGACACGTTGTTCCGGGTGAGAGTCCACGACACCACCGGCGGCGACTCGGGGTTCTGCGATGTTGGCTGTGCCCGATCGTGGGTCAGCCGTCACCCGTCGTCTGAACGGACAATCCACGTGACCGACGAGGACAGTGGAGAGATGCTGGACGCCGAGCACGCCTTTTTTGTTCGCAGTTCGATAGTCACGAATCCTATTACCGGGAATCGCTGGCACGTGTTTCGTGACCGGGACCGTGCCGATCAGCACGCCCGCGAGTCTCGCGGACGGCTGATGCTTGGCGCCGATCACCCATTTCCTTCCCTGGTCGAATTGCCCTGATGATGCCGGATTCCTCGACCCGCCTGTTTGCCGTTGTCGTGATCCTGGTGATCGCTGCCGGGATCTCGGTGGGCCTGTCCCGGAAACCGGTTTTGACCGGGGTGTCGGATGCCGCACGGTTTCAGCAACTTGTCGGTGGTCTGGGTTTCGGGTCGAGTGTCGAGATGTCCACGTGCGCGGTCCAGTTCGATCCGCGACTGGAAGCGGCCTGCAATGCGCACACCGGACCTGTTCCTGTAGGCGGACTGTTGTGTCCTGGTTGTGGCCGGTTCCTGTTTTCTTTTTCCCCGCGGTTGTCCGAGAAACCAAACGGCCTGGCGGCCGCACCTCATGTCCTCATTCCTTAGCATTGCGCGTACTGGATCCGCTGCGATCCTGTTGTCACCCCTGCGAAGCGTGGTGACCGTCCTGGCTGTCGTTGCAGTGCTGGTTCCTTACCTGGTCGGCACCGGCCTGGTCGAGGGGCTGCGACAGGAGGCCCGGATCGCGATTGGTGCCGACGTCACCACGGGGCAGGAACAACTGCCAGATCTCTATGTAGCGGCCAATCAGTTCGGACGCCGGGTGCCGATTCCGGTGTCGCTGGCCAAGACGATCGGAGAATTCGACGGCGTGATCCGGGTGGTCCCCCGGATCGTTGGCAGGATCACGCTGGGGAAGGACGCTGTCGAAGCGGTCCTGGTGGGGATGCCGCGAGAGGAACTCCATCGACAGGGGTCGACCGTCCAACAATTGACTCGCCTGATCGATGGAGAATTGCCTGGATCGGGACACGATGAGAGTCCCGACCTGGTGATTGGTTCCGGGTTGGCCCAGCAACTGGATTTGCGGGTCGACACCGTACTTCCACCGATATTTCGCAGCGGTGGCGGCGAAAAAACTCCACGGATCACGGGAATCTTCCAGTCCGACATTACTCCCTGGCAGTCGCGAATGATCCTGACCACCTTCGAGTCGGCCTCGGACATCTTCGGTCAGCAGGGGTTGGCGACCGACCTGCTCGTTTTCTGCCGCCCTGGCCAGCCTGAAGCCATTCGATCCCGGATCCTGCAGTCGATTCCAGGGCCCCCGGATGGTGCCGCAGGAAAAATCCAGTCGTCGGTCACCTCGCGGACGGACCTGGAGTCCTTGCTTCCGGCCGGACTGGGGCACCGGGACGGTGTTTTCAACCTGCTGTTCGTGGTTGCGTTCGCCGTCGGCATTCTCGTGATACTGGTCACGTCGGGGCTGGGACGTTCCGAGCGTCGTCGCGAGATCGGTATTCTCAAGGCCACCGGCTGGCAGACCGACGAGATCATGATCCGCAGCCTTGTCGAGAGCGTGTTGCTGGGGCTGGCGAGTGCCGCCATCGCGATTTTGCTGGCCCTGGTGTGGCTCAAGTGGTTCAACGGATTCTGGATCGCCGGGGTCTTCCTGGCGGGAGTGGAGATCCAGCCGTCATTCACGGTGCCCTGCCTCCTGGAGGTTCAATCGGTCGGCCTGGCGGTATTGGTTGCCTGCCTGGTGGTCACCACCGGTTCGGCTTACTCGACGTGGCGAAGTGCCGTGACTCCACCCGCGGAGGCCATGAGATGACCGACGCGATTCTTGAAGCCCAATCGGTGAGCCGGATCTATCATCCGGGCACGTCCAGCGAAGTGCAGGCCCTGAGGGATGTCTCGCTGGCGATCCCGGCGGGTGGCTACGTTGCGCTGGCCGGCCCATCGGGTTCGGGAAAGACCACGTTGCTGTCTTTGCTGGGGGGGCTGGATCGTCCGTCAACCGGTCACGTGAGATTCTCGGAACGGAACCTCGAGGAGTGTTCCGACGTGGAACTGGCTCGGCAGCGTCGACGAATGGGTTTTGTGTTCCAGAACTTCTCGTTGATCCCGAGATTGGCGGTCTGGGAGAACATCACCTACCCACAGATTCCGATGGGGTTGTCGGCGGCAAACAGGCGTCAGGCTGCCGACGAGATCCTGGCTCGGTTGGGACTCGAAACGAAAGCGGACGCACCGCCTGAAGAGTTGAGTGGTGGGGAACAGCAGCGTGTCGCGGTGGCGCGGGCCCTGGTTGGAGGCCCCGAGGTGATCTTTGCCGACGAGCCAACATCCAATCTCGATCGGCGATCGGCCGACGAGCTCGCCGCGATGTTCCAGGACATCAACGGGTCCGGAACCACGCTTGTTGTGTCGACCCACGACACCGCATTGATCGAGGCAGCCTCGCTGGTGTTCACGCTTTCTGAGGGTCGCCTGGTTGAAGGCGGCGCCTGAATCCATGGCCGCGGGTGGCAACACGGGCTGGCCGTCGAGGAACCGAGGGCGAGAGTAGAAGAGACCCGCCGGGTGGGGGTCACACGAGGATGTCCTGGATGACTTTTCCGTGCACATCGGTCAATCGTCGTTGAAGACCGTTGTGGTAGAAGGTCAGTTGTTCATGATCCAGGCCCAGCAGGTGCAGGATCGTCGCGTGGAAATCGTGGACGGTGAGCACATTCTCGGCGGCCGCGAAGCTGAAGTCGTCGGTTGCCCCGTAACTGAAGGGGGCCTTGACTCCGGCACCGGCCAGCCAGCAGGTGAATCCTCGCGGGTTGTGGTCTCGTCCCAGCGTTCCTCGCTGGAACATCGGCAGCCGTCCGAACTCGGTGCAAAAGACCAGCAGGGTGTCCTGGAGCATGCCCCGGCGTGCCAGGTCAATCAGCAGTCCAGCGACCGGCTGGTCGAGGATCTCGGAATGGTGGTCGTACTGTGGTTTTAGCTTGTTGTGGCCATCCCAATTCAATCGGCCACCGGACGCGTAGGCACCGTTGAACAACTGGACAAATCGCACTCCCTGTTCGACCAGTCGCCGGGCCAGGATGCAGTTTCGGGCAAACTGGGCCTTGATCTTGTTCTGGGGATCATCGGCTCCGTACAAGGCCAGCGTTTCTTTGGTCTCGGATCGCAGGTCGGTCACGCGTGGTACCGACAACTGCATCCGTGCTGCCAGTTCGTAACTGGCCAACCGGGCAACCAGCTCGGTGTCCCCGGGAAAGCGTTCGGCGTAGCGTCGGTTCAGTTGTCCCAGCACACGTCGCGCGGCCAGGTCCTGTCCGGTCGTGGTGTTCCTGGGCCGTTGGAGGTACCGGACCGGCTTGGTCGTGCTGAAGGGCGTACCCTGGAACTGTGCCGGCAGGAATCCACATGTCCAGTTGTTGGGTCCTGCCTGAGGATTGCCCCGTGGATCCTCGATCGCGACGAAGGAGGGCAGGTCCTGGGTCTCGCTGCCCAGTGCGTAACTTGACCAGGCCCCGATACTGGGGAAGCCATCGGGGACAAAACCGGTCGACATCACGTTTTCGCCGGGACCGTGCGTGTTGGTCTTGGTCGTGAGCGAGTGCAGGTAACAGATGCTGTCGGACTGGTTGCCCATGTGGGGAACCATGTCCGAGACCATCTTGCCGCAGTGACCACGGGGCCGGAATGTCCAGAGCGGACGTTGCAGGTTGCCGTTCTCCCCCTGGAAGGTGACCAGCCGTTCATTGCCGGGCAGGGGTTGTCCGTCTCGCTTGATCAATTCGGGTTTGTGGTCGAATGAATCGACCTGGCTGAATGCTCCGGCACAGAACACCACGATCACATTTTTTGCTCGTGGAGCATGGTGACCGGTGCGAGGAGCCGCCGGGCGGGTGGGATCAATCACCGGGGCTGCGGCCAGTCGACCGTCTGCCTGTAGCAGCCCGGCCAGGGCCATCGCGCCCAATCCGCGCGTCGTGTCACCGAGAAAACGGCGGCGGTCAAGAAGGGCCAGAGCCTGTGGAGATGCGAGTGGTGAGGACACGCGAGCGGGTTACTCCAGGAACACGAACTCGTTGGAATTCAGAAGCACCCGCCCGACCTGCTGTGGTCCGAACTGCCGGGCGAGTTCAACCAGCACCGTTTGTTCCTCGGGCTCCAGTTCTCGGCCCAGAGTCCAGTTGACCATGGCCTGGACCTGGTTCCCCGTGTCGGCGCCCACCGCGTCGCGAGCCCGTTCGGCCAGGAATCGGGCCTGCCGGTTCATGAACCGGCTGTTGAACAGTCCCAGTGACTGAACGGGTGTCGTTGATCGCGTTCGCTTCGGCGCCATCTGTCCACCGTCAGGACAATCGAATGCACCGAAGATTCCCGGCCGCATCAGGCGGATCCGGGTTCCATAGATCATCCGTCGCCAGCCGGATCGGTCGAATTCCTCCTTGGGGACGTAATCACCAAAATTGCTCTGGGGCACGTCGTAGAAGTCAAAACCCGGGCCGCGCATTTGGTTGTTGAGTCGGCCGCTGGCCGCGAGGATCGAGTCGCGGAGAGCCTCGGCCTCGAGCCGTCTCGGTGGAAAACGCCACAGCAGCCTCGTGTCACCATCGATGGCGAGAGCCGCCGCCCGCGGTCGAGATGACTGACGGAACGTGGCCGAGAGCAGAATACGACGTTGCAGGTGTTTCAGTGACCAGCCATGTTGCACCAGATCCAGTGCCAGCCAGTCGAGCAGCTTGGGATGTGTTGGTCGGGAGCCGTTGCGACCGAGGTCCGAGGGTGTGTCGACCAGCCCGGTGCCGAAGTGATGTTGCCAGATCCGATTGACGATCACCCGTGGGGTCAGTGGATTGTGTGAACTGGTGATTGCACGAGCCAGGGCGATTCGTCGAGTCGTGTCGCTGGCACGGGCATCCAGGTCGAGCGACCCGATCAATCCGGGGACGTCGGGCACGACCTGTTCCAGTCGCTGCATCGGGTCGCCACGTTTCAGGCGGTATGTGGTCTCGGGGGCCTGGAAAGTGCCCAGGAACCCCTGTGGTCCCGCGGTGAGCCGATCGAGTTCAGCCTGGGCCGAGGCGAAGCGACCCGCGGTGTTCCGGAGCTGGAGGACATCGGCGGCCGCGACACCCTGCATCCGGATTGTCTTGGCCGCACGCTGGTCCTTGGGGTGGAGGGTTCGGTCGCGGGAGTGAGCGATCGTTCGCCAGGTGCCCGGTCCATCGGGAACCTCGAGGTCGTAGTCGACCGGTACCGAGGATCCCATCGGCTTCAGGATGACGCGATGGATGGTCTGTGGCCTGGCAAAGGTGATTGTCACCCAGGCGGGCCCCGGTTGTCGGGCCTGCCAGAAGAAGTTGAGCTTGCGGGCGCCGTCGATCAGGTTTTCTGCCAGGCGTGATTGATTGGCCATGGCGAAACTGGAAGAGTCGGCCACCGCACCGAGCGTGTCCAGCGCGACATTCCGGGATGGGCCACGGTCCCCCGCGGGTGTCCAGGCTTCCAGGTCGTCGAGTTTTGGCGATCCGCCGTCATTGGTGGCGTGGATTGTCAGCCGCAGTGCGGACGTGGTGACCGCGTCGAAGGATTCGGTTGTCTGCCGGAAGTCGACCGACTTGCGCAGCCGGAAGGTCTTTCTCAGTTTCTCGCGAAGAATACCGATTTTGTTGAGTCGATCCTGGACAGCTGGCACACGGGCCCGCCACCGATCGTCCTGGTCCCCGTGGATCCGGCGGTTGCCGTAACGAACACCGGCAAACAGGGCCTGCACGGCGTAGTAATCCCGTTGCGGGATCGGGTCGAACTTGTGGCTGTGGCATCGCGCGCAGCCGATCGTGAGTCCCAGGAACACCGATCCGGTGGCCGAGATCACCTCGTCCAATTCGTCCTGTCGTTGTTGGCGGGTCAGTCGTTCGTCGGGACTCTTGACCGTGTCACGGGGGCCGGCAACCAGGAACCCGGTGGCGGTGTCGTTTCGGGTTGTGTCTCCGGCGAGTTGTTCGAAGACAAAACGGTCGTAGGGTCTGTCATCGTTGAAGGCCTGTATGACGTAATCGCGGTAATACCAGGCGTTGCCGATTCGCGAATTGGTCTCGTAGCCGGTTGTCTCGGCAAAGCGGACAAGGTCCAGCCAGTGGCTGGCCCAGCGTTCCCCGTAGCGGGGGCTGGCCAGCAACCGGTCCACGGCTCGTTCCCAGGCCCCCGGATCGAGATCGGCCTGGAAGTGCCGGGCCTGTTCGGGAGACGGTGGCAAGCCCGTCAGGACCAGTGAGGCGCGACGCAACAATCGACGACGATCGGTTGGCGGTGACAATTCCAGTTTGTCGGCGGCCAGCCGCGAGACAACAAAAAGGTCGATGGGTGATCGGGCTCGGGCCGCATCTGCCCTGGAGAGTGTTGGCAGGCGAACCGGCTTCAGCGGCTGGAACGACCAGTGTGATGTCCCCGCGTCGGTGTCCCCGGTCATCACGGCACCTCGCCGGATCCACTCCGAAATCAGCCCGGTCTCCGTGGGAGTCAATCGTGATCCCTTGGGAGGCATCATCACTTCGGGGTCGCGGCTGGTGATTCGTCGAATCAATTCGCTGGCAGAAGGTTGTCCCGGCCGAATGGCCGGCTCGCCCGAGTCTCCACCGGCGAGTAAAGACCGTCTCTTGTCCAGCCTCAGTCCACCCTGCTGCTTGTCGGGTCCGTGGCAGGAGAAGCAGTGTTTGCTCAGCAGATCTCGTACCGCGTTATTGGGTTCAGTCGCCTCGGCGCACAGACCGGGTGTCGCCGTGGTGATCATCAACAAAAGCGGCAAGCCTCTCATGGGGTCGATTCTAACGCCGGTTGCAGAGAAAGATCGCCCCGCCATCACCGCGAGCGCGTCTAGACCAGGATCTCGTTGACCACCCGTCCGTAGACATCCGTCAGGCGGAAGTCGCGGCCGGCGTAGCGGTACGTCAACTGGGTGTGGTCGATGCCCAGCAGGTGCAGCATCGTGGCATGGACATCGTGGACGTGCATCGTGTCGGTGACGGCCTTGAAACCGAAGTCGTCGGTTTCACCGAAAGCCATTCCACCACGGACTCCTCCTCCGGCCATCCACATCGTGAAACCATGATGGTTGTGGTCTCGGCCATTGCCGTTTTCCGAGACCGGGGTCCGGCCAAATTCGCCGCCCCACACCACCAGCGTGTCCTCGAGCAGTCCTCGCTGTTTCAGATCATTCAACATCGAAGCGATCGGACGGTCGACGTTGCGTGTCAGGGTGACCATCCGTTCGTTGTGGTTGTTGTGGGTGTCCCAGGGCTGGCCACCGTCGTAGTACAGCTGGACATAACGCACACCCCGTTCGCACAACCGGCGAGCCAGCAAACAACCGTTTGCGAATTTTCCGGGCCCGTAGGCCTCACGGGTCTGCTTGGTTTCCTGACCCAGGTCAAAGGCGTCGGTCGCCTCGAACTGCATCCGGAAGGCGGTCTCCATCGATTCGATCCGAGACGCCAAACGATCGCCGCCACCGCGATTCTCCAGGTGTTTCTGGTTGAGTTGGCCGAGCAGGTCGAGTTGCCGGCGTTGCACCTTGCGGTCGTAGCGAGCGTTGCGGAGGAAGGGAATGATCTTCTCGGGCGCCAGGTTGCTGTGGTTGATATGAGTGCCCTGGTGATGGTTGGGCAGGAAGGCGCTGGTCCAGGTCAGCGGTGCCTCGACGGGGTAGCCGGTGGCCAGCACGACAAAGGCCGGCAGGTTGCGGTTCTCGGACCCCAGCCCGTAACTCACCCAACTGCCCACGCTGGGTACGGCCGAGGTCAGGGCGCCACAATTCATCAGGAACATGGCCGGATTGTGATTGGGGTTGTCCGAGTAGCACCCCTTGAGGACGCAGATGTCGTCGATCACGCGCGAGATTTCCGGGAGGAGATCGCTGACGACCACTCCACTATTTCCCCGCGGCGCAAACTTGCGAATCGAGGGCAACAGCCCGCCGGTGATCCGCTCGGTCCGCAGCGTCGCTCCCTCGGGTCGTTGTCCCTGGAACTTCTTCAGTGCCGGCTTGGGATCAAACAGATCCCCCTGGTAGGGTCCGCCGTTCATGAACAGCTGGATCACTCGCTTGGCTCGACCACCGTAGTGAGACAGCGATTGATCGGCCGCGAGTGCCGAGGCGACTCCCACGGCACCGAGACTGCCGCCAAGTCGGCCGATCATGGCCCGGCGCGAAAGTGGATTCAGGGGAAGGGGAGTGTTCATTGGTTGTGGGTGGTTGGGGGTCATCGGATCGGCCACCAGTGGCGTCGTTCAGTCGACAAAGAGAAACTCGTTGCTGGCCAGCAAGGCGTGGAGGTACTGGGACCAACGCGCATCGCTTTTCTTCACATCGGTCGATTGGCCGGTCTCGAGGAATGTTTCACCAATCGACAATTCGTCGTCTGTTGGTGAACGCTGGAAGAGCACCCGGTACGCGTTGTGGATCGTGGATCGTGTCGGCTGACCACGGTTGGTTCGGATCTGTCCGGCCAGCCGATCGGCCTGTTGGAACAGGAATGGACTGTTCATGGCGAACAATTGCTGCACGGGCGTGGTTGTCGGTTCCCGGCGGGGACTGTGCGTTCCGGGATCGGGGAAGTCGTGCATTTTCAGGATGACGTTGAGCGTCTTGCGGTCGATTTTCCCGTAGAGCGTTCGTCGCGAATTCTTGAGGTTGCCCAGATCGCCGGATGGTCCACCCAGGCGTTGATCAAGCGAACCGGTGACCTGCAGCATCGCGTCTCGCCACGGTTCGATCGCGAGTCGTCTTGGGCTGAAATGCCACAACAGGCGGTTGCCAGGGTCGTGTGCGACACCGTCGGGCCGGTTGCGACTGGATTGTTGAAATGTGGCCGAGCTGAGAATCTCACGGTGCAACCACTTCAGTGACCAGTCGTGTGCTACGAAACGGGCGGCGAGATCGTCGAGCAGTGCCGGGTGGGACGGCCGTTGTCCCTGTGTGCCGAAGTTGCTGGGCGTTCGCACCAGGCCGAAGCCGAAGTGTTGCTCCCAGATGCGATTGACGATGACCCGGGCGACAAGTGGGTGGCCGTCGTCAAAGAGTGCCCTGGCGAGTTCGAGTCGTCCGCTGCCGTGCTGAAACGGTTTGAGTTTTCCGGCGGTCAGCACCTCGAGAAATCGGCGAGGCACCACGGGGCCTTTTCTCATCGGGTTGCCGCGGATGTGAACATGCAGGTCGCGCGGTTGGCCTCGCCGGAATTCGATCCGGTTCCTTGCCGGGCCATCCGGAACGACGTGAATACTTGCTTCCTCGACCGCCCGGACCATGACCGTGTTCGATGCGAATGCCGCCGATTTTCTGGTCGAGGCAATCTGTGCCTCGATGTCCTTGAACCGCTTCTTGTTCGCCGCGGTTTTGGGCAACTGTTCCTTCATCTTGGCCAGGCTGACGGTGAGCGTGCGGACTCGTTCGCGGGCCGCGCGGATTGGCAACCAGACGTCATCACTTGCCAGTGGTCGGTCAACCGGACGACTGCTCATCAGCACGCCGCCGATCGCGTAGTAGTCGTGGTTGGAAATGGGGTCAAACTTGTGGTCATGGCATCTTGAGCAGGCCAGGGTCAGTCCCAGGAACGTGCGGCCGAAAACATCGACCCGCTCCTCGAGTTCCTTGGCCACGGTCTCTCGAACCAGGCTGATGTCGAGCTTGAGTTCTTTCCAGTAGGAGGGGCTGAGTCCGAAGAAGCCCAGTGCGGCCAGGTCGTCGGGCCCGGTGTCTGGCATCAGGTCGGTGGCCAATTGTCGCGAGACGAAATCGTCGAAACCCGTGTCGGCGTTCAAGGCATCGATGACCCAGTCTCGGTACCTCCACGGGCCAGCCGTGCTGCCTTCAAAACCGGGCAACGCATCGGCGTAGCGCGCCTTGTCCAACCAGAAACGGCCCCAGTGTTCTCCGTAGGCCGGCGAGGCCAGCAGGCGGGTGACCAGGCGATCGTAGGCCCCGGGGGCATTGTCGGCGACGAAGCGGTCGACCTGGTCGGGCGTCGGACCCAGGCCGGTGAGGTCGAAGCTGAGCCGGCGGATCAAAGATCGGCGATCGGCCCTGGGTGAAGGGGCCAGCCGAGCTTGCTGGAGCCGGGAGAGGACAAAGCGGTCGATACGATTGCGTGACCAGTCGTCGTTGGTTGGCTGGGGCACGGTGGTCGTGAATGGTCGGAATGCCCACCAGGCCCGTGCCTGGGGGCTGGAGGGTGACACGGCGGAAATGGACGGTCCCCCGATCCGGGGGTCAGGTGCCCCCAGGGCGACCCATCGTTCGAGTATTCGAATTTCACGGGGTTGCAGTTTTCGCTTGGGGGGCATCTCGATGCCATCG
>MDTE01159468.1_pt1 | contig 14961 bp, 15 predicted proteins | sample 811231 | NCBI WGS metagenome assembly MDTE01 (sample SAMN05326651, study PRJNA326480) | marine metagenome | isolation source: seawater | place: Indian Ocean: Red Sea | collected 2010 | reverse complement strand
TAGCCACGCTAACCCACAGTTGCGAGAAGCATTCCTTTGGGTGTTAGATCAATTGGAAGAGATTCCTGATGATCCATCCGGCGAGACAGCTTTGCAGATGCTCGCATCTGCCAATCCGGTGAGGATGGGTAGAGAAGACCTCAGCGAGGATGTGGGCTCGCGCCCACATATTCTGCACCTGCACGCTTTGCTTTCTATGCGCTGGAGAGTGCCTGGCTCTTGGTGGGATGGTAGTGTTGGCGATCCAGAAAGAGTCGTACTAATCGACTCTGTACCTCCTCCTTGGCGTATCACCGCGCTCGGTGCAGCAGTCTCAGCACTCCTCAAAAATCCTCGAAGTGTAGTCATGATTCCAAGTCCACTTGGGCCAATCCCATTCAGCATGGAAGATGTCTCTCCTTGGTGTCATCTTGAATGCTCAGATGAGACTTGGATACAGCCCTATGAAGATGAGCAGATATTGGAGGGACTTGAAGAACTCAATCTGCAAGACTTACCGTTGGTCAGAGTATTGGCTACGTCAATGCCTGAGGATGAGAGTCACTCCGAAGTCAGAGACTGGCTTGACCGATGCTCGATTGTGGACAAGTTGTCGGTTCTGTGCGCTGTTCCCCCTCTTGAGGCATGCAAATTGACAGGAGAAATGGAGGTCCGACGCTCTAATACAGATCGCATTGTCAATGTGTTCAACGATAATCAGCATATTCTCTCACCGAGATTGACTGATGGAGGAATCAGCCTTGCTCTAGAAGGGGCATCTAGACTCAACTCGAACCCGACCCCCCCTGTGTTATTTGAAGAGACCATTTCAGATCCTGTCAGCGATCACCCCGGAATCCCTCGAGTCAGACTGCTCAAGGACGCCATACCATTCGTTGGCAGGGGACGAAATGTGATGCACGGCTATATTCTCGGAGCCGACCCTCACCTAGTTCCGGGACAACCATGCCTAGTGGTGGACGATGAGGGATCTTTGATTGCACATGGTACAGCCGTCACAACACCTAGGGAGATGGCGCAACTTTCCAAAGGCGTGGCTGTTCTAGTCCGTGATGGTGCTCTCAGGGATGATTGAGGGCACTGTGACGGGGATTAGTTCAAGTGACGAATCGCTGACCAAGAATCGACTCCATAGGAGTCGAGGTGAGCCATGGACTCTGCGACCGGACCAGAACCAGTCATCACATCTCGCAATCTTCGCAAGATGTACGGCCCTCATCTTGCCCTAGATGACATCAATTTAGATATCCTCCCTGGAGCAATCGGAATCCTGGGTCCGAACGGGGCTGGCAAATCGACTCTGTTCAAGTGCCTCTTGGGCCTAATCACCACAACTTCAGGAGAGGGCACTGTACTAGGCTATGACATCAGGACCGAGGGTGATAAGATTCGCTCTAGGATTGGATATATGCCTGAATACGATGCATTAGACCCTGGACTTTCGGGAGTTGATCAAGTCAGATATTCCGGAGAACTACTGGGTATGAATCCGGCACACGCGACTAGGAGAGCTCATGAGGTCCTGCAGTATGTAGGTCTAAAGGATCAAAGATACAGAAAGATTGAGACATACAGCACCGGAATGAAGCAGGCTGCCAAACTGGCGTGTGCTTTGGTCCATGACCCCGACGTCCTGATTTGCGACGAGCCGACCAATGGACTCGACCAGAGGGCTAGAGAATTCATGCTACAGACTCTCAGAAAGACTGTCACAGAGGGCAACAGGACAGTTCTGATGAGCAGCCATGTCATGGACGATGTCCAAGATGTATGCGACAGGATTGTGATGATTCACAAGGGAAAAATTGTTGTTCAGCGCAGGATCGACGACCTTGCAAGCCAAGTCGAGAGAGAGATTGAGATTTCGGTCTGGGGTGGAGCCAGCAGGATGCAGGAAGAACTTGAGTCGAGAGGCCATGTAGTGCGTCGAATGGGAAGAGTCCTCAGAATAATTCGCGTGGATGAAACTACCACTTCTGAAATCATCAATGCCGCTGTCTCAGCACAGGTCCAAGTCCGTCAGATGCATGAGTACGACCCTGATTTGGAAGACATCTTCCTGCTCATCATGGATAAGCTTGGAGCAGAAGTCAAGAGAACCTCGGATCTGATGACAGAGGCTCACACAGGAGGTGACGAAACTGCCTGAGGAAGAACTTGATTTTGAAGGATCAAAGACTCGGATGGAGGTAGCCTATGGTGCAGGGGATGGTGACGAGGATGCAAAGGCAATAGTGGCTAAGTCAGAGGCCCACATTGGTACCCTGTTCGATCAGACTTACCGCCCATGGGACGGCGTTCTTGGACCTAGGTGGGTGAGGAACTACGCTATTTTCAGGCACCATGTCTACGGCCTGTTCAGAGGAACAGGTCATAGACACTATCACCCCATGGTCAGACTTTCCATATTCGTCATCCTGCTCTACTCGCTTCTTCCGGTACTGATGCTATTCCTAGCCTCTCTCTCAACTGATGGATGGATGAACGATACATTCTCTAGATTATGGGGAATTAATCGCTATAATCTGTGGGGCCAAGTTTTGGGTTACTTCCCTAGGAACCTGTGTTGTTGGCCTATGCTGACCGCACTAGTTGTCGGAGGAATGATTTCTGACGATAGGAAGTTCGGGACCAGTGCAATCTACTTCTCAAGGCCAGTTACTAGGACGGACTACACTGTGATGAAATACATCAGCGTAGCAGTAGTACTGGGCTTCGTCATTGTTCTCTCTTACTTCGTCTACTACACCTCGGCGATTGTATTCAATGGAGAGGGATGGGCATATCTTGTCGACACTCTACCTATGTTCCTCGGAGGCCTGATTGCAGGAATCCTAGTGGTAATCACATACACTTCAATCGGCTTGGCACTATCTAGTATCAGTCAGAGTAGATTCTTCGCAGCCATATCTTTCCTTGGAGTAATATATGGTACCAAACTACTAGCACTGCTGGTTGATTCACAGTTCGATACATCGATTCTGTATGTTCTCAGCCCGTATGACTCACTTGCCCATATAGGCCAATGGCTTCTTGGAATTGCACCCAATTACGACCACCCACTTGCCTTCTCGATAGTCTCAATGCTACTGTACAATGCTGCATCAGTAGCACTGCTTACTTTCAGAGTAGGATCTTTGGAGGTGACTAGGGAATGAGTGAGAAGACACCTGCAGTAGTAGTAGATCAGGCCTCAAAGTGGTACGACCAAGTCATTGGACTCAATGATGTCTCCCTAGCAATTGATGGAGGGGTGACGGGAGTTTTGGGCCCCAACGGGGCTGGGAAATCAACCCTGTTCAAACTACTGATGGGTAGACTAAAACCGAGCCATGGAAGCGTCAGACTTTTCGGAGAAGATCCTTGGGTCAATCCAGCACCATACCGAAGAATCGGTTATGTCAGTGAATCCGAGAGAATGTACGACTGGATGACCGCTCTCGATTTTGTCTCTACCCTTGCTCGTCTACATGGAATGACTAGAGAGGAGGCAATAGATAGAGCAGAGCATGTGCTAGACTTTGTAGGACTTTCAGATGTCCAAAACAAGGAGTTAGGAAAGTACAGCAAGGGCATGAGACAACGCGTCAAGATCGCTCATGCTTTGGTCCATGACCCAGATTTGATTATTCTAGATGAGCCCCTTCATGGTTGCGACCCAATAGCCCGAACTAGCATAATGAGCGTCATAAGAGAACTTGGTTCGCAGGGCAAGACAGTATTGGTATCGAGCCACATCCTCGAAGAGATAGAGAGAATCACGGAGCAGATTGTAATCCTGAACGAGGGAAGACTCCTCGCGCTTGGCAACCTGCATGCAATCAGAGGACTGCTAGATAAGCACCCACATCGTATCCTGCTGACTTGTGAAGACCCCCGAAAACTAGCTCGTAAATTCATCATCGAGGACCCTGTATATGGCGTCCGCTTCCCTAATGAGGGCCAGTTAGAGATTCAGACTAATGATCTGTCAGCAGCTCACAAGATTCTACCTCGTGTTATCTCCGATTCCGGAGTTTCAGTCGAGGCCATTGACAACCCTGATGACAATCTTGAGGCACTACTGGGGTATCTGATAGGGGGGTCTTCGTGATGGACGAGAAGGGCGAATCATTAGCTCAATCAGTTTGGACTAGAATGGACCGCAAAGCGGGAGCCATCACCGAACTTACAATCAGGCAACTAAGGCATCGCATGTCGACCTGGGTCGTCCTGTCAGTAGGTGCCCTTGTCATGGCACTGCTTCTAGCATTCTACATAGATGGAATTAGGGACGAATTTGAGCCCATAGACAATGATGGAGACTCTGAGGATTGGGACAATGACGGATATCCTAGGGGCCAAGAGGATAAGTACGGCACTAGTGACTATGACGGAGATGAATATCCTGGTTCGGGATACTATGTTCGCACTGGTGAGATTGACTGGAATGACAATGATAGAATCCACTACGGCAATCAAACATGGGAAGGCACTGGATTCCTAGAATCTGAGTGGATAGATACTGATTACACGGGCAATAGATGGTCAGGCACCGTAGACTGGAGCGATGTAGGGACTTGCCCTGAGGGAGATGCTACGGAGGACTGGTGGATCGATTTTGGTTCGGCATGCGTTTACGAAGACGGATCGTATTTTGTTAGTGGGAAATTTAAGGCATCGGGAACGGTCAATGTTCCAGTGAATTACTACATGGAATGGGGGATCTTCACCGTGGAGGAATATGTGGAGCCTGAACCAGCTTCGATGTACATCGACGAGGACGGAATTGACTGGGATGGAATCGATGTAAATGATATAGGAGTTGAAGTAGATGACGATGGAGATTGCATTGTAATTCAGAATGACGACAACGGAAATGGAATTCCGTGCGATGTTATCTGGGTACTAGATGCCGATGGTGATGAAATCATAGATATTAGGGCCGATTACAATGTCAATGAGGATCCAGCTGAAAGTGAGTTCGAAGGAGAAATGGTGCACAGGACTTTCATCATCGGCACAGGAAAAATGGCCTTCGTAATGATGCTGGGGATATTCATCCCACTCTTCCTAGCTTTGGGGCTCATAAGGGATGAGACTGAGAACGAGACCCTACATTACCTGCTCTCCAAGCCAATTCACAGGGCCGAGTTCATCCTATACCGACTACTTGGTTATCTCTTACTAGCCGGAACCTACATTCTCGTACTTGTGCTGATTATGGCATTCATCACTTCACTAATCGGCCCAGGGGACAATATAGTACGTCTATCTGACTACCCAGTTTGGCTAGGAGTTGGATTAGCCACCATATTGGTATTGGCTGCCTATGGGGCCTTGTACAATACCATTGGCCTTATTGCTCCCAAGTATGGCGTTTACTTCTGCATCATCCTCGGAATCTGGGAATTCATCATGGGTTTGTTCACTATTACTCTGCCTTCCTCAACAGTTCCTCAGTTATCTATCTCTCATTGGGCATTGCAATTGATTGATGCCGTTGTACTGATAGCTTGGCCAGACACTCTGCAGTATTCTCAGATTGCCCATGCGTTCAACCTCGATTCCGGACTAGAATTCTTCTGGAAACCGCCGGAACATACCCTTGGAACCCAAAGCCCGGCCGTTGCGTTGCTAGTCAGTTGTACAATACTCATCATGATCACCCTATTGATGATGGCCATCGGACAATCCAGTTTCAAGAATCGCGAAATCATGTGAGGTAACTTCATGGAGAAGATGGAGAAGTTCGTTGGAGATCTCTCTTTATTGTGGAGGCTCGATGTGATGCCTCCAATCCCAAGACTTTCTTGGTGGTGGTACTGGGTGATAATGTTCGTACCAGACCCTGATGATCCCAGACGCTCACGGCAACTGATGATTCTGTGGTCTACCAAGGAGACGCCAGCAATCAGAGTCAATGGCCATTGGTGGAAGCCTGGCTCCCGGATGTCAATCGATGAGGATGGAGGACATGTCATCCCCGGGATGGTCTGTGCCTGGTGGTATGACGGCAAGCGCATGTTTGAACCACTGGTAATAAGGGAGTGTAGGATGGCCTTAGTCAATGACAAACATCCTCTCTGGCCAGCCGACGGCTCCGGCGAGGGAACAGGTGCTATAGTCCCGATTCTAGACGAGGACTTCTCTCTCGGCATGAGGCCGGGAAACAAGGGCTTTTGGCTCTGCCTAACTAGTGACGAGGAAGCTCGATCTGAGGGGGCGCCCACCTCTTTCGAGGCCGAGTTGACACCTTGGTGGGGGCCTCCTAGCACTCTGACCTATAGGAATAATGTGTATGGGTTCGATATGGGCTATGACATCCTGAGGTTACAGGGGACAAAACTCAATCTGAAGGTGGATGGAGAGGAGTTTGAAGGTACTGCATACTTCCAGAAGGTCTCCGTACAAGCCCCCTCATTCCCGTGGTTTTGGGGCATGCTGCACTTCGATGACGGCTCTTACATCGACTGGTTCAGGCCACACATCACTCCTGGAATGACCTCGATGGACGATAAGCCATGGCGCCTCCGGGACTTCTTTCGCACACCTGCTATAGGTACAGGAATTTTCCACGATGCCAGACGTGGTAGGACTGAGAATTTCAAGCGCTGCGAAGTCGAAGTTTTGGAGCCCGATGAAGAAGAACCGATGCTAGATAATCACGGCAATCCTCTGCCCAAATTCAAAGTCAGGATATGGAACGGGAGAACACAGATTTCAATTCTAGTCAGAGCAGTAAGTAGGGCGCGTTGGACCTTCGACCAGCCCACACGCGCGGGCATGGTCAGCCATCTCACATACAATGAGTACCCTCTAGAGGTGCTCAAAATATCAATCCTAGATGAGAAGGGACTCAGGACGAGAGATGACTATGAGTGGATGGTCGGGAATGCTGAGCACACATGGGGCATTCTACATTAGCGCCGCCGCACCGTTCATAACCACAGGCCCACCAAGTTGTAACCGAGGCGATGGGATGAGCGACGAAGACATGGTAACAAGAGCAGCACAGCATATCACTCAAGGCGATTTCATGGGAGCCATGGGGCTCTTCGAGTCTCATGTCGAGGCCAACCCCGACGACCCGGCCGGTTACCATGGATGGGCCGAGTCGGCCCTGTTTGAGATTCAGCAGAATGGCAATATCGACGATAACGGAAACGATCGCATAAATGAGGGTCAAGTAGCAGCATACTTCCGCAAGGCATCGGCCCTAGATCCCGACAACGCTGAGTTCCTCGCTGCACATGCTAACGCTCTGCTCGAGTTCGACCGCATTCCTATGGCGGTTCGAGAGTTCCAGAAGTTGCGCGACCTCGGAGCCTCCAGCGACGAGGTAGACGTCTCATTCCATCTGCATGAGGCTGCGCGCGTTCTCATCGACGCCGTCGACTTGAAGACAGGTTTTGACAGGAGTCACCCATTTGCAAGACAGTATGTTCCAGTCGCCATCGAATTCGCGCTTCTAGGACTAGGTTTTCCTTCCGCCGAAGAGGCTACTGAGTATCTAGCCGAGGACTAGTGGGGGCAGTTGCTTGGATAGCGACCGTGTTATGGTCGCCCTAGGCTACCATGGAGATTCTTTCCACGGCTCCCAGACTCAGCCTGGTATCAGGACTGTGGAAGGGTCTCTAGTCAGGGCATTGGAGAGACTCGGCTGGTGGACGGACAACTGCCTAGAGATGGCTAGCCGCACAGATGCCGGAGTAAGCGTAAGGATGAATCTAGCCAGAATCAATCTGCCGAGCGAGGTAGCCGGACCAATCCAGAGAACAAATCTTCTGAGGGCACTGAATGACAACCTACCGATAGGGATGATTGCTTGGGGTGCCAAGGCTATTTCCGATGATACAAGGATTAGACACGCAACTTCGCGTCACTACCTGTATCGTACCGAGGTATCTCACGACTGGCCTAGAGATCTAGATGAGGCCGAATTCATTGAGGCGTGTTCGTCCTTGCAGGGCCAGCACGACTTCACGAACCTGTGTCGCCTTGATGAGGGAAAGGACCCGGTAAGAACCATTGATGAGTGCATACCTTGGATGTCCGAAGAGGGACACATAATCGGCATCTCAGTGAAGTCAAGGGCATTCCTGTGGAATCAAGTCCGTAGGATGGCGAGTGCGATTTCTGGCGTGGCTTCGGGAAGGAACAGCATCGAAGACATCCAATCGGCCCTTGAAAGTCCCGATGTTCCAGTAGACCTCGGGCGCTCTCCTTCCGAGGGCCTGATACTGTGGTCGATTGAGAACTCCTATACTTCCGACATAATTGACTCCACTCTACCGGACACGAGTTGGTTTACTTCTCCTCCAGAAGATGTAAGGCAGCACACGAGGTGGCTGTCACTCGCTCGCTTGGAGATGTCGACACTGCTGGAGAGAGAGTGGATGAGACTACTCAGACAAGCCTGATGAAGACCTCGTCTCCATCCTCACAGGGCAACGCTTCGCGCAGGAATGAGGAGGATATCACTTCAGCTATCTCGGTGTGGCGAGTCAAGTCCGGAATCAGTATTGCGCATTCGATCCACTCATCTCCACCGCGACTAATCACTGCCTTGAAGGCAGTCGCTCCTCCGAAGGATCTACCTGAACGCTCGAAGCCATGCACCCTGAGTGCCTTGGTTCTCTGGGCCTTTTCTCCTTCCTCGAGGCCAGCTAGAGCCCTGAGACTCTTGTATTCTGATAGATTGTCACCAAACAGTTCGATGTTCAGAGTGCCAGGCCAAGCACCTGTCCCCAATATTGACTTGAACTGATCCTGATAGTGAGGTTGGGCCATGAAGACATGGGCACGGCCGAGACCACTCGATACTACTCCTGTCAGATGCACGCCCCTCTCCTAGGGAGGCCGCTCATAATGTTCCTGATACGAAATCAAAGCGAAAAGTGCTGACCCTGTCGACTGACTCCCCACCCCATCCCGATCAACTCATCATACTCGCCTCCCTGTTTGAGAAGCGGATTCGAGTGATTCAGGTGGATGAAGTAGATTTCAGGATCTCCTTCACTCCTCTTGCCAAGTCTCATCAGACTCTCTGTGACGGTAGGGTGGGGAATCTGACTCATGTCTCTCCCCGGTAACTCACCTGAGTCCCAAAACGAGCCGTCAATCAGAGCAATATCGACTCCGAGCATGGAGAACCATTCGCGAATTGTCCCAGCACCATGCTCTGCCAGCGTGGCATCCCATTTGTCATGGTCCGGTAGGAACAATACCGACCTGTTCGAACCCCTTACCAAGATAGCATGAGTATCTGCGAACTCGTCTCGATGAGGGACTGGAACGAATACTAATTCGAAACCACAACCCTCAGACGGCTCAAACCCCTTCATTGCATCTACTCCAGAGGGCCTGAAGGGATGCATCGCCTCCCGCCTCTCCATCTCGGCTATGACCGAACTGCTTGCGTACAACGGGAGATCACTGACTCCCATGATTTCCTTCCCAAACTGTCCGAGCCCATCCACATGTCCGATGTGCACGTGGGTAAGGCTCATGCTGTCCGGTCTGGCAACCCCCTCTTCACCCAAAGACTCGGCCCACAATCTCATCTGGTCAGGCAGCGCCCTACTGGCTTCTATCAGGTGCATGCTGCCATCAGCCCCTAGCACTCCGCACGCTACTGGATGTCTGCGTAGTTGTGGGTCACGATGTGCATCCATGCAATGCGAGCACGCACAACCAGCATGCGGAACTCCTCCATCTTGAGCAATCCCTAGCACGGTGAGGGTGACATTCATAGTGTTCGGTGGAGGCTATAGCGCATGAAGCACACGCAAGACGGGCAGGACTGACCTCCGATGGAGCAATGAACCTGAACTGACTCTGCGAGGCATGGCAGCCGACCTATCATGGATGCGTGAGCGTTACGAGGAGTTACGCTCACAAGGACTTGACTGGGACCCTCCTGCCCTTCAGTCAGCAAGCAAACCGCGTTGCATTGTTGAGGGTCAAGAGATGATAATGCTCTCTGCTAATAATTACCTCAATCTAGCGACCCATCCGAAAGTTGTCGAAGCCTCCATTGAAGCCACACGCAAGTACGGAGCGGGTTCGGGCTCAGTCAGGGCTATTGCTGGCACTCTGGATTTGCATCTCGAGGCCGAGCGTCTTTGCGCTAAATTCAAGGAAGTTGAGGCCGCACTCATCTATTCGTCCGGATATACAGCCAATGTTGGCCTAATCCCAACGCTTGTGCGCGACTCCAAGGATGTGATTATCTCCGACGAGCTCAATCACGGTTCCATAATAGATGGGGTCAGACTCACCAAGGCATCTAGAGCTGTCTACCAGCACAATGACATGGGCGCGCTTGAGAATACACTCAAGCAACACAAGGACAGCGAGAGGAAACTGATTATCACCGATGGTGTATTCAGCATGGATGGTGACATCGCTCCTCTAGATCAGATTACTGAACTTGCAGAGGAGCATGATGCTATGGTGTTCGTTGATGACTGCCATGGAGAGGGAGTTCTCGGAGATGGTCGCGGAATAGTCGCTCACTTCGGCCTTCAGGGAAGAGTCACCTTCGAAATTGGCTCTTACTCGAAGGCTCTAGGAGTCCAAGGAGGAATTGTTGCCGGTTCTGAGGATGTACGCAGACACGCTCTCAATCACAGTCGTTCGTGGCTACTCTCTGGAAGTCAGCCACCTGGAGTAGCTGCAGCGCAGAAGGCATCAGTAGAAGTCCTGATGACCGAACCTCAGCATGTACAGAGGCTGTGGGAGAACACAGATTATTTCCGCAGTGAACTCGAATCACTTGGCTTCGACACCGGGATGAGCGAGACTCCGATTATTCCTGTGATGTGCGGTGAGAGTTCGCTGGCCCAAGACCTATCTTCGACATTGAGAGAGCAGGGCGTGATGGTGGGAGCAATTGTATTCCCTATGGTTGCGCGGGATAAAGCGAGAGTCAGGACCCAGATATCTGCTGGATTGTCCCGAGAGGATCTAGATGAGGTACTCCTCAAGTTCGATTCATGCGGGCGCGAATTAGGGCTGATTTGAGAGGTAGAAATGCAACAAGAGAGGCGTGAGAGAATATTGGAGTTCTGGCTATTGGCTTCGGCCTTTGGGATTATGTTCGCGGCCCTGTCATGGGCGCAGGAGGCATCCCTGCTACCGTCAGCGGACGAACTTGGAGCGTGGAAGGGTGCAATGGCAGTAGCAACAGGACTGATTCTGTATTGGTTGGTGGCCAGAGAGATTCCCGGGGGTCCTGGCGATGTCTGAGTTGGGACGTTGGCCAATCAAGTGCGAGATTCCTGTTCAGTGGGGAGACCTAGACGCCCTGAACCATGTCAATCACACGAAGTTCCTCACATGGATGGAGACTGCACGAATGCACTACTTCATCGCCTGCGGATTCGACGAATTGCATAAGTCAGAAGGAATTGGGCCTATTTTGGCAAGTCTACAAGCCGATTACCTACTACCTGTAGGATTCCCAGATACAGTAACCATTCACACTACGGTTAAGCGCATAGGAAACTCATCATTTGAGATGGGATATCGAATCACGAGCGAGGCCAATGGGGGAGAGTTGGTGGCCACAGGGAATGTATCCGGCGTGGTTTTCGATTACGGTGCAGGAAAGAGCACAGCGATGCCAGAGTCACTCAGAAATAGAATTCACGATCTTGAGGCATCAGTCTGATTCAGCTCTCGTCGACTACTTCTTCCAATTCATCATCATCGGAAACTATTACTTCTTCCGAATCAGGACTGTCAATTGTTCTTATCATCCCTTCAAATGGCTGTAGGTCACGGTCTAACCTATCGATAATTCTCCATCTCGGGGCATAAGAGAGGTGCACATAGAGCGGCCCAGGGAGGACGAAGCAAACCCAACCTGCAAACATAGCGTATTCTGGGATTTCATTCATCATCGAAACTGAGATGATTGCCAGTCCAATGAAAGGGAAAGGGAATAGAAACCTTCTGCGGTTCTCCAATCGAATTGGCGGGCGCTTTGATATCGATGCTATGATTGATGATGAGCCACCAAGAAAGGAGCATAGTGTGACTAGCATAAGGGTCTGTAACCCCCATTCTCTTAGTGACTCCATTATCGGAACGTCGTCGACACTGCCAAAGTACGCGTAAGGCAATAGAAGAGTCAGACCTACTAGGAAGCCATAGAAAGAGCCGATGAATATCGGGTGCGAGATGTACAGAGGGTAGCGTAGAAACAATTGGCTAAGAGTTCCCCCTTCCAGCATGTGACGGTGCTCCGAGTCCAACTCGTCTAGCCTATTTCGCCAATCGGTCACGAGCACTACTGCAAACAGCCATGTTTTCACCATTCCGGGAAGACATGAGCCCAAATAGGCACAAACTGAGCATGTATTCTAACGCGCCATGTGACTCAGGTTTCTCGAACCCACTGTCCGAAGAGTTATCATTGACTACTCCCTAGGTCTAATGCTGGGCGATAACATGGGTGTCGATGACGAACTTTTCACCATTACTGAGGCCAATCTAGACTCTGGCCTTCGAGGGATACCCGTAGGCACTTGCAGAACCTCCTTCGTCGACCCAGTAGAAGGCGTCCATTACGTCGGCTATCCTGTTGGCGATTTGGCCAATTTGGAAGAGGAGGATGTAATCTACCTCTTGTTAAACAAGAGACTCCCGACCGAAGATGAATCTGAGGCCTTCCGAGTAGAACTCGCCCACCGTGCAGAGGAGATGCCGACCGGGGCACTCAGGGTGCTGGAGTCACTAACTCCTGGCAGTGGTCACCCAATGGATTGGCTAGCAATAGGAATCATGGCTCTAGGGGCGGCAGACTCCACGGGAGATTCTAGGTCCGATTCAATGAATCTGATTGCCCGCATGCCTGAGTTGATGGCAAGACTATTCTTGCTGCGTGGCGGTAAGCCAGAGGATCTCAGGCCACGTAAGCCCGAGTTGGGCCTAGTAGAAAACTTCGTCCATATGCTTGGCGTTGAGGGGGAGGAGGCGGAGAGGATGGAGCGTGTCCTGAGGTTCTTCTTCATCCTGCATATGGATCACGGAGGAGGAAATCTCTCGACATTTTCAGGCAAAGCGGTCGCATCCGGTCGGGCCTCTGTCTATGCATCTATTGCAAGTGCGATGAACGCCCTGTCAGGGCCACTGCATGGTAGAGCCAATCAGGCCTGCCTTGAGTTCGTCCAGCGCATCGGAACTTCGGACCCTGCAGAGATTGAGGATTTCGTCCGCTCTGAGCTGGCCGCTAAGAGGCCAATCTACGGCTTTGGACACGGAGTCCTCAGGGCCGAAGATCCGAGAGCTCGACTGTTGATAGAACTCGGCTCAGAGATTTGCCCCGAAGATAAGAACTACAAGATTGTGACAGCCCTAAGGGAGGTTGTGCCTCCGATTCTAAAGGAAATTCCGAAAATCAGCAACCCATACCCCAATGTGGACATAGCAAGCGGAAGTCTTCTGCATTCTGTTGGGTTCCGCAAGCCGGACTACTACACTACTTTCTTCGGCTGGGCCCGAGTTGCTGGAATCTGCGCACAGATTCTAGATGAGAGAAGTGCTAGAGAGGGGAGAGGTACGCCAATCTACAGGCCGAAGTACATCCCTCGAGAGCAACCGCACCAGCGTCTAGAGTAGTCAACTGGTACCATAGGTCCTGCCAGCGCCTCTGTGTCCGATGATTCTGGAAACCTCCCAAGGCATGCTAGATTCATCCGATTCTGTCATCAGGGCGTCGACATCTCTCTCCCAAAGCCACTTCTTTCTCCATCCTTCTAAGAATTCTTTCTTCTCTGAATCCGACAACTCCGGCCAAGGTGATACTTCTCGCTGCAACTCGGCTATTACCGAACCATGGTGCTCGGCGGTGATGGAATCCAGTTTGTTTTGATGTTCCTGATTCAATGGCTGAGTAGCAGGCCTTAGCCATCTTGCTTCACCTGTCGGTAATGTAGTGACCTCGGGCGACAACTCATCAGAGATTGCGGTTAGGCCGGCATCTAGAAGGGCGCGCTCTAGGCGGAGTTTAGCGGGCCAGACAAAAACTGGGAAACCCTTCCTCTTTCGAGTAAGATTCGTCAACTGCCTTCCATGTAATCCGACAGTTGTCCCTATGGTTAGGTGACGCCTCTTACCGTCGAGATAGTGTAGGGCCGCCGGCACCATAGGAGCGCCGACTTTTCGCTGCAACCGCATCAGTCTAGGAAGTGATAGAGCGATGAAGTAGGGTGAAGCAAAAAGCCTCTTGACGAAACTGCTGCCCCATGGTCTGAGATAGGGGACTAACCTCGCAAACCGGAGATTGCTACCAGTCCTTCTCGCCGCCTTGAGCAAGTTAGGCTCAAATGAGTAGACAACTGTGCTGGATTTACCTATTTCCAAAGGTCCCAACGCCTCATCAACCAGTTCAATCATCTTACTCATATGCTTGGTTCTGGCTTCGCCCGACATAATCCACCCAGTCTTGCCGCTGCTTGGATGAGGGGCCTTGAGCTCGATGCAAGCGAATCTTGAACCCTCTAGCCAGGGCTCGGTGAAACCCGGTTCAGCAAGAATCTCTTCCAAGGTGCAGACGTAATCGGGCATTGAGGATGAATCCTCACATTCCGGATATCTGCCGTCTACTGTCTTAGTGTCATGGAATAAGACCAATTCGCCATCCGCAGATAGTCTGAGATCCAACTCGACCCCGTCGGAAACCTCCATCCCATGCACTAGAGCTTCGAGCGAATTCTCAGGAGGCTGCTTCCACGCCATCGGCATGACGAGATGAATCAAGTCCAATAATGCGCGGATGAATCTACTTCTCAGCAGCCCCAATGCTCAAACCCTTGTTCTCCCACCGCACAGTAGGTATAGCCATGTCAGAGACATTAGAATTGGACCGCGCAGCAGACCCTCAAGCAGTTAGGGGGTACGCCTTCTATGATTGGGGTAAATCAGCATTTGAGACGAGCACAACAGTAGCCATCCTTCCTGCTTGGTACGCAT
>MDTE01042095.1_pt1 | contig 14963 bp, 15 predicted proteins | sample 811231 | NCBI WGS metagenome assembly MDTE01 (sample SAMN05326651, study PRJNA326480) | marine metagenome | isolation source: seawater | place: Indian Ocean: Red Sea | collected 2010 | reverse complement strand
CATTCAAGGACTACAGAAAAAGCACCTGCAGATTCTAAAAGTTTTGCTTCTTTATAAATTTCCTTAGATCTCTTCAAATTTCTTCCTTGAACCTTGTACCCTCCAAATTCCTCTACTTTTTGTGGGGTAAGCCCAACATGCCCCATAACAGGAACTCCATGATTTGTAAGATGTTCCACTAAGGGAAATATCTCACTGCCCCCTTCTATTTTTACTGCATTCGCACCATCTCTAACAAGCTGGCATGCATGCTGTGAAGCAATTTGTAAACCTGACTGAGAAGATCCAAAAGGCAAATCTCCCACCAAAAGACTCTCGTCGACAAATTTGGAAACAGCTTTAATGTGATAACTTATCTCATCAAGACCTATAGATGTGGTGTTTTTATTTCCTAAAACAACATTCGAAAGAGAATCCCCGACAAGAACGATATCTACTTTTGCATTCTGTACAGAAAGAGCAGAGGGCCTGTCATAAGCAGTGATAGCAATAATTTTCTCATCTTTTGGAAAATTTTTAATTTTTGGAACTGTAATCATCACTCAGAATATTCTAATTTCTAATCAGTAATATGTTAAGGGTTTTAAGATATGCTTGTTGTGTTGTTACATGTAGAAAATTTAAATAAAAGTTTTTCTGGAAAAACGATATTGAAAAACTTAAACTTCAGCATTCCAGAAGGAGAGATTGTCGGATTTTTAGGGCCGAATGGGGCAGGAAAAACAACCACACTGAGAATCCTTTCTGGACTTCTTTCTCCAGATAGAGGAAAAGTTTTTTTTGAAAAAAAAGAATACACTAAATACGACCACTCTATTAAAAAAAACATTGGATACCTTCCTGAAAGACTTCCTCTCTATTCAAACATGACTCCACTTGAACAAATATCTTTGGCGATTAAATTACACAAGGTGAAAGATGTGGAATTAGAAATAAAAAGAATAATAGAGTTAACTCAAATAGAAAAAGTAAAAAACAGACTCAACAAATTTCTCTCCAGAGGATTTAGGCAAAGGGTTGGACTAGGGCTAGCTTTAGTTTCTAATCCAAAAATTGTTTTTTTAGACGAACCCACGACAGGTTTAGACCCTAAACAGATTGTTAATTTTGAAAAAACAATAAAGGAGATATCTAATTCAGGAACATCCTTTGTCATATCAAGCCACAGATTGGAAATCATTCAACAGCTTTGCTCGAAAGCATTAATCCTCTATGCGGGAGAAATAAAGTTTGATTCAAAAATTCAAAACAAAAACCTTAGGAAAGTTTATTTAGAGACTACAAGCTCGAAAAAATAAAATGGAAACAATTAAAAAAATAATTCAAAAAGAATTAAATGGATACAACAAAGGCATAAGCATATGGATTGGTGTTGCTGGATTACTTCTTGTACAAGGTTATTTTTTAACACTAAACCTATTAAGTTATTCAAGCCCATTCTCAACACCAGGAGACTGGAACGATGGACCAATGACTGTCCTTCTTTTAGACTGCTGTTTCTTAGGAGTTTTGTTTTCTCCATTTATCACAATATCAACAATATGCCTAGAGAAAAAAGAAAATACACTCGAGTTTCTTCTTTCACAGCCAATAAGTTCATCAAAAATAATCTCAGGAAAACTTATAGCATCCACCTTGCTTATTTTTTCAATGCTTTTCCTTCCAACAATTGGCATTGTTTGGTTAAGTAAGTTTGGTGTAGTTGATTATGGCCATTATCTAAGTGGCCTTATTGGTGTGCTCCTGCTTTCTTTTGCACTATCTGGACTTGGAATATTCATTTCTTCAATGACGGAAAATCTCACAACAGCTTTTGCTATATCCTTTCCTGCTTTTCTTTCTTTTTGGTTCATAAGTTCACTAAACCATACAAATATTTCAAATCCTTTGATTTTAGGAATTTCAGAACTTGGATTTCAAGAAAAACTAAGCAGATTCTCTCAAGGAATTTTAAATACTGAAGATGTTATTTACTTTATTCTTTTTGGAACTTTTTGGTTTCTGATGACAAAAAAGACAATGGAGGCAAAAGGTTGGAAATGAGAACAAGCCCAAAATGGAAAAGCAAAGTTCCTTCAATCCTTGTAACAGTCGGTTCCGTTTTTTCTTTTATAGATGTCCTCAAAGGTAAAACCTTTGCTGATTTTGGATTTTTTATTTCATTTTCCATCCTTATTCTTGGCCTAGTTTTAAAAAACAACATGACGAAAGAAAAAAAGAACATCGTTGACCATGTCCCTTCTTTAGTTTTGACTCTTTTTTTATTTGGAGGAATCTTCACGATATCAAAAATACATTCAGTTTCTATAGATCTAACCAAAAATAAAATCAGGTCAATATCGGAAGAAACAAAAAAAATGGCAAAAGAGATTCAAGAAGAAATTGAAATCATTGCATTTTTTGATGATTCTTACGAGGAAAGGCTAAGTCTTGAAAACTTATTTAAAAAAATCAAAAAAGAAAACAACCTGATTAATTACAAATTTGTAAACCCCGACAGAGAACCGTCTATCGCTTCAAAATTGAATGCAAGAAAAAACCAAATATATCTCATTCGAAAAGAAAAACAGATAATTTTAGACACAAATGATGAAGAAGGTTTAGTGAATGGTTTTTATAGTTTTTATAAAGATGTAAAAACAATATGTTTTATACAAGGGCATGGAGAAAAAAGCCTTTATGGAGAAGATGGAATTACAACAATAAAAAACTCCATACTGAATCGTGCTTACAAAATCAAAACAATTGAACTTTACCTTGATAATGAAGAAGGTTGTGAAATATTGGCAATAATAGGAGGAACAGGAAATTTCCTTGCTAAAGAGATAGAAAAAATTTCTAAGTTTAAAAATGTTTTGATTATGTTTGAAGACTTCGGAGAAAACTCACTTTCTGATTGGCTTAGATCTGAAAACATAGATTTTAGCGAGAACTACATTAATGATTCACTTGGAGAAGACTGGGATCCATTAATAATCTTAGCCTCCCCAAACAACCTAACCTCTCACCAAATAGTAGATTGGATTGATGAGTTCATGTTTTTTCCAACGGCAAAAGCAATAACAAATAAAAATTCTGACTGGATGAGTTCAGATTTGATATACAGCGGAATTCAAACATGGGTAGACTCAAATAGAAACAACAAAAAAGAAACCTCTGAAGAGTCTGGACCATTTTTAATGGCTTTAGCTCAAGAAAAAATAGAAACAAACCAAAAAAGAATTATTGTTTCTGATTTTGATATAACAAATGAGGGGACACAGCAATATATACCTGCAAGCAATCAACTTATTTTGAGCTTCTTGAATTGGCTTTCAGGAAGAGAAAAAACAACAACCATCACTCAAAAAGATAGGGGTTTGAATGCAATTTCGATAAATGACAAAGAGATTTTAAAAATAATAATGTTATATTTAGGATTAATTCTTGCAGTGCTATCTCAAGCGATAGTTACTCAGATTAAAAGAAAAAGAAAATGAAAAAGAAAATATTTTTAACTTTAATGACCTTTTTAACTTTAGGGATTCTTGCAAAAAACTTCTTAGAGCCTGAAACATCGAGTTTCAAATGGATCAACAATGTAAGCCCTGATGAATTGATAATCGAAAAAACATCAAGCGATGATGAAGTTCATTTTGTTAAATTTGGAGAAAAATGGGTTTTAAATTTTCCAAATGGATACAACATTGAAAAAATAAAACTCGACAAATTATTGAAATCATTAAAAACAATAAAACCTATTGATTCTTTCAAACCTCTAGAAGATGATCAAGATTATGGTTTTGGAGAAAAAGAAATCAAAATGACAACAAGAGGAGATTTTGAAGAATCGATAATATTCTTGGGGATTAGCAAAGATTTAAAAAAATCTTATTTGAAATTCAAAGGAGAAGAGGAAGTCCATTTGATACCTATGAACTTCTATGAATCTGTAAAAGGAGATAAAGAAGACTGGGTCGACAAGAGGCTAGCAAAAATAAACCCTGAAGAAATCAAAGGCATATCTGTTCATATAAACACGAAAGATTTCAAAATTCCAAATATTGATGTTTTTGGAAAAATTGTTCTCTGGGATCTCAGAAGAACTCAAGGAAGAGAGTGGCGTGAACTTGGAAAAGATTTACCTGTATCGTCTATGGCTGTAAAAAATTTGATTCACAGAATTAGAAACACAGAAGGATATGAACTAAATCATAGAGATTTTTTGGGAGATCCAGCGATAAAAATATCCATAGAAAAATATGAAGAAAAAATTCCTCTAGAAATAATGATCGATCCTCATGAAGGGTATTGGGCTTCATGGGGGGATTCTTTTGGAGGGTTCTATATGGATGAAAAGTGGGATCCGGAATTGATGATCCATTCTGGAAATTCCATCTACAGAGAAAAGTTTCTAGAAATTGAAGAATGGGAAGAATACGAAATTACAACACCAAATGGATCCAAATTATTAAAAAAAGAAAATGAAGACACAGAAAACCCATGGGCTAAAATCTTTAATCAACCTTGGCCGGAAGAAACGAAACCGGCAAACACAACAAAACTAACAGAAAAAAAATCCATCAAGATAAAATGGCCGAAAGAAAAAATTGAACTAGATATCTTTTTTTATCCTGTTGAAAAAATAATTCGATTTTCAGAATTTGGAATAATGTGGGAGTTTCCTGAATATTGGTGGGAGCAAAATAAAGAAGTCTTCAATGACTAAGAGGTTGCTAATAGGAGCTAATGACTTTGGTCTTTTTAATTCAATAGACAGAGGAATAATCAGATCATGCAAAGAAGGGATAATTAAAAATGTAGCAGTTGTAAGTTCTGGCAAGAGATTACCTTTACTCAGAAATTTAAAAAAAACAGATGTAGATCTTGGGATACAACTAAATCTAACAAAAGGAACCCCTGTGTCAAAAAATGGTGTGAAATCTCTTTTGGGAAAAGAAGGTGTATTTCTAAAAACTGGACGTGAAGTTTTCTTGAATTCAAAAATAAAAGAGATTGAGAAAGAATTTTATGCACAGGTAGAAAAAGCAAAAAAAACCTTTAGTCCAAAATGGATAACCTGTTCTGATTACCTACAAAATAATCCAAAAATCTTTGGTATTTGCTTAAAGATTGCACAGCAAGAGAACCTTGCGATGAGAATAACTTCAGATTGGCAAAAAAATGCTGCAAGAGAAAAAAACATAAAAACTCCAGATTACTTTCTTGAGGATTTCTACGAGGAGCCAGGAATAACTGTTCCAGGGTTCTTAAAAATTTTGAAAAATCTAAAAAAAGGAACAACCGACTTGTCTTGTCATCCCGGGTCAATTGAAAAAGGAATAATAGAAAACTTTCATTATTCATGGCAAAGAGAAATAGAGCTTTCAACCTTGATAAATAAAAAAATAAAAACATTTTTTGATGAAGAAAAGTCAATTCAATTATTAAAATTTAGCAATATCTAAAAAACAATGAAAAAAGCAAACATACAGATACTGAGCGAAAAAAGCCTAAAAGATTCGGTGAAAAGTTCAAGCATAACAGGAGAGGTTCTTAACAGTCTAAAAAATTTCATAAAACCAGGAATAAGGACCATAGAGATCGAAAATATGGTTCTTGCAGAAATCAAAGAAAGGAATTCAAAACCTGCTTTTCAGGGATATAACAATTACCCTTTTGCAACATGCATAAGTGTCAACGAAGAGTTTGTTCATGGATTTCCATCAGAAAGGGTTTTGATGGAAGGAGATATAGCCACAGTTGATTTTGGTGTAATTTTTAATGGTATGTATTCTGATTCTGCATACACATACCCTGTAGGAAAAATACCACAAAAGGACATGCTTTTCTTAGATTGCGTTTGGAAATCTCTTTACAAATCAATAGAGCAGGCAGTCCCCAAAAACACAACAGGAGATATTGGCTTTGCAACACAGGAAGTTCTTTTCGATGGAGGCTACTCTCCAAGCAAAGAACTTTTTGGCCATGGCATAGGAACAATCCTTCATGGAGATCCATTAATACCAAACTTCGGAACAAAAGGAAAAGGTGAAATGTTGATAAAAAATCAATGTATAGCAATTGAAATAATGGCATCGCAAGGAGGAACAGAAACATACACAAAACCAGATGGATGGACAGTGGTCACAAAAGATCATTCTTTAACTGCACATTATGAACATACAGTCGTTGTTGGAAATCCTCCTTTGATTTTAACAAACTGCGAACTCTGGGAAAAAAAGCCCTCTTTAATTTTTAAATGAAAAAAATTATTGTTTTAGGCGGAGGCTGGTCAAAAGAAAGAAAAGTTAGCCTGAATTCAATGGAACAAGTTTACAAAACTTTAAAAACAATCAACAAAACAACTGAAAAGAAAGACATAAAAAATGGAAATGACCTTGTTGATCTTCTAAAAAAAACTGAAAAAAATACAATTATTTTTCCATGCTTACATGGGAAAGGTGGAGGAGAAGATGGAGCAATACAATCATTTCTAGACCTACATGACATAACCTATATTGGATCAGGGCCAAAAGCAAGCTCTTTAGCTTTAGACAAAATAAAAACAAAAAAAATACTTAAAAAAAAAGGCATTCCAGTTCTTCCTCACATAATTTATTCAAATCAAAAAAAACCCTACTTTAAAAACTTCGGAAACAAAATCATCGTGAAACCAATAAATGAAGGATCAAGCATTGAGACATACCTGATTGAAAAAGAAGAAGAATGGAAAGGGCTTGTTTTAAAAGAAAAATGCTTTGTTGAACCTTACATACACGGAAGAGAACTCACAGTTGGAGTTGTTGAATATGGCAATAAAAAAAGAGCACTAGGGGTTGTTGAAGTTGCTCCAAAAAATTCAAAATTCTATAACTACAAATCAAAATACACCTCTGGAGAAACTGAGTATATAGAAAAGCCAAAAAACATACCCGTTTCAATATTTGAAAACCTAAAAAAATACGCATTAACCGCTCACAAATCACTTGGATGTAAATCTTTTTCAAGATCGGATTTCATTGTTCAGGATAAGAAAATTTGGTACCTTGAAACAAACACAATTCCAGGCATGACAAAATTAAGCCTCCTGCCATTAAGTGCAAAATCAGAGGGCATAAACTTCAAAAAATTTCTTATGATGGTTATTAGCAATTATGAATAATCACCCATGGGATGTTTTTTTAAAAAACATAGAGTCTGTTCTATCTGAACTAAAACCCGAAGAAGAACATCAACCATCATTGAGGAGAGATGACAAAAACCTCAGCTTCATTTGCACAAACTCTATTAGGTGGGGTGGGTCTAATGAATCTGATTTAAAAAAACTAAAAAAACATAACTTTATAGAAAGAATAAACAACAACAACAATTCACTTGAAATTGATCCAAACTATAACGAAATTGCTAAATCTCTTTTTGACTTCTACAAAAAAGAAAGAAGTGTTTTCTCGAAAGAATCATCCCCTTCAGAGAGATGGATAGTTGAATATTCCCAACCAAATACACACAAGGCTTTTCACATAGGACACTTCAGGAATGTTATAACTGGAGATTTCATAGTCAAGATATCTAGATTTTTTGGAATCGATGTAATTTCAGCCAACTATATAGGAGATATAGGAACCCATGTGTTGAAAGCTCTTCTCGGGTGGGAAACAAACAAAAAACCTACTGCTCCAGAAGAAGGAGATCTCTCGAGTTGGCTTGGTGGTTTTTATTCTGAATGGGCACAAAAAGAATCAGAATCAAAGAAAAATTTCGTAAATAGCATTTGGGAAAACAGAGAAGAAATCAATGAATCTGGAAAATTCGAGATAAAAGAAAATTTCAAAAAACTGAAAAAAAACAAGTTCTTAATAAATAAAATATTCGAACATTCTAGAAAAGGTGGTTTTTCCGAAGTCTCTTTTAAAGATATAAATTCCAGTGCTGAAAAATGGGGAAAAAATATTGATTTACAAAATGAAATTGCTCAAAGATGGAAAGATAAAAACGAAACATTAGTAAAAGACTGGAAACAAACAAAAAGATGGTGTCTAGATGCTTTTGATGAAATCTACGAACTTCTTAACATTAAATTTGAAAAAATATACTATGAGTCCGAATTAGAAGAAGAAGCTGTAAGGATTTCAAAAGAGCTAGTTCAAAAAGGATTAGCGAAAGAGGAAAAAGGTTCAGTTTTTGTTGACTTCAGAGAAGATCCATATAACGAACCGAGCTTAGATGTTCTTCCTTTGCTAAGGTCAGATGGACTGCCTTTATATTCGGCAAAAGACCTCGCATTAGCTCAGTTGAAAAAAAACCAATACAAAACCGATAAATCTTTTTATGTTGTTGGAGCTCCACAAGGATTTTATTTCAAGCAGGTGTTCAAAATTTTAGAAAAAAATGGAGACACTTCAAAATTGACACATATCGGATATGAAATGGTTGATTTGCCTGAGGGAAAAATGTCAAGCAGGTCAGGAAACATTGTAGCTTTTTCTGAATTGTGGAATGAAGCAAAAAACTTTGTAAAATCAAAATCTAGTGAAAAAATTTCTTCCGGTGATATGAAAAAAATAGTCATTGGTGCATTGAAACACCTGATGTTCTCAAGAGATTTTAATAAAAAAATATCATTTAAATGGGAAGAGGTCTTGTCCAACGAAGGAAAAACGGGGTCCTATCTCCAGTATGCTGCCGTAAGATGCAAGAGGGTTTTAGAAAAAAGCAACAAAAAACCGAATCTGGAATACAAAATGATGGAGATGAACAAGCAAGAAAAAGCTCTCCTCTTCCAACTTTTCACAATCCAAAATGAACTAAAAAGATCATTTGAAAAAATAAGTCCAACCCCTCTGCTTGAGTCCCTTCACAGACTTTCGAAGTGTTTTTCTAACTTTTATCATTCAAGTCCAATAATAAACAAAGACAAACAATTAGAAGATTTCAGATTAAATTTAACCTATTTCACACTAAAAACCCTTGAAGAATCGTTAGAGATTTTTGGAATATCCATACCGGAAAAAATGTGAGCATAATATTAGAAAATATTAGAAAAAATATTGAAGGAACTCAAGCCTGTGATGATGTTTCTCTAGAAATAAAAAAAGGGCAAATAATTGCTCTTTTAGGCCCTAATGGTGCTGGAAAAACCACAACAATAAGAACTTTGATAGGCTTGTTGAAACCTGACTCGGGAAAAATAATGCTTGACAATCAGGAAATCGACTCATTAAAACTAAGAGAATCTGTAGCTTATGTTCATGCAGATGCCGGAACATACAAAAGACTAACGCCAAAAGAACATCTTCTTTTTTCTTTAAGATCAGAAGGTTTAGCAGAGAAAGATGCCCTTGAGAAAACCGAAGAATACCTGAAAATGTTCAATGTTGAAAAATATTCAGAAAAAAGGATGGAAACATTGTCAACCGGAAACAGACAAAGAGTCCTTGTAGCAAGAGCCCTTGCAAGAAATACAGAATATTTAATACTTGACGAACCAACAGCAACCTTAGACCTTGTAGCAACAACAAAAATAATAGAGGATTTATATAGTGCGAAAAAAGAAAACAAAGGACTGCTGGTGTCAACTCATCAAGTTTGGATTGCTGAAAAGATAGCAGATTTAGTCGTGGTTTTATCAAATGGAAAAACAATTGCAAGTTGGAAAAGGAACGAATGGCCTGAAAAAACTCTTTCTGAATCCTTTTTAAAGGTTGCGGGAGTTTGACATGAGGTGGAACAGGGTGAAGGCAGTGTTCCTGAAAGATGGAACTGAATTGATAAGGGACATCAGAACAATAATTGCAATGGTTCTATTTCCTGTTATCTTCATTCCTTTATTTATGGTTGTTGCAGGAATACAAGAAACACAAACGGTAACAAAAAGATCAGAAGAAAAATATATTGCTCTTGCTGAAGAAAGTCTCATAAAAGAATTTTTCACAATTGAAAATGAAAATCTAACCATTCAGCCTTTCAGTCAAGATTTTCAAAAAATTTTACAAAATGAAGAAGCAGACATATACATTCAATTAGAAGGAGATGAGTTTTTAATACATTTTGACGGAGGTAGAAGTGATGGAAAGTCACAAAGAGCAGCCGAAATGTTTGTTCAATATTTAAATGAATTGAATATCGAAAAAATAAAAAAAACATTAAAAGAAAACCAAATTTCAGAGGAAATACTAAACCCTCCATTGATAAGGGCAATAAATATGGCCCCAAAAGAAAAAGTTTCTGGATTTGAATTGGCACGATTCTTACCAATCGTCGTATTACTGATGGTTATGAATCTTCTAGCACATCCCGCAATAGACTCTATGACAGGAGAAAAAGAAAGAGGAACAGCAGAAAGTCTACTGGCTCTTCCTCTAAGAGCAAAAGAAATTATTTTCGGAAAGTTTCTAGTAATAGGGCTGCTTGCACTTATTGCAATATCCTTAAATATTGCATTGCTCATGACATCTATTCACCTGATGGGAGGAGAAAGTGCAAACTTCTTTTCTCATTTTCTTATGACCATCTTCGGATCAATACCAATGATTGTTTTCTTTAGTGGAGCACTCATCTTTATAGCATCCTCTTCAAGATCTACAAAAGAAGCCAGCAGCTACCTTCATACATTTGTATTAGTTTTTATGATATTTGCTTTTGTGAGTTTATCTGGAGACAATGTGTCAAACTGGGTAAACTGGGTTCCTGGAATTGGAGCAGGGGTGTCCTTGAAATCATGGCTAACATCCTCTGGGAATACAGTTTCATGGATTTCTGCCTTCTGGACAACAGCAATAGGGATCGGTTTACTGAATGCATCGGCTTACCAATTCAAATCTGAAAATACAATACTTGGTATGGGAGGAATTAATTGGAAACAATGGTGGAAGAAAGAACGAGATGGAACTCGATATGCTTCAATCTCAGAAACAATGATGTCTTTTGTTTTCATATTCATAGTATTTTTATTATTAAGCTATTTTGGAGAAGCAAACTTTTTCAAAGAAATGCCTCAAGGACAAAGCTTGTTAATGGCAACATTCGTAGCACAAATTGGAGCAATGCTTGTACTTCCTCACTTCATCAACAAAACTCTTGGCCTGAAAAGAGATTACATCTTTCAAAAAGGGTTTAAATTTGGTTTTTATCTTTTACTCTTTGGGTTAGGAGCATGGCTTCTTGGTCTCCCTTTCGGCTATATCGGAGAATCAATTTGGCCTTCTCCTCCAGAATTTGAAGAAATATTTGCGAAGCTGATAGATCAAAATTCAATAACTTTCTTGATATTTGTTGTCGGAATAATGCCAGGAATAACAGAAGAAATTGTTTTCAGAGGGTTTATCCTTCACGGATTCAAAAAACTTGGAACAAAAAAAGCAATATTTTTTAGTTCTCTTCTTTTTGCATTAATGCATATGCATCCTGCAAGGTTTTTGTTTACTTTTGTTCTTGGGGTTCTCTTTGCAATGCTGACAATTAGGACAGGAACAATATGGTATGCTGTAATAATCCATTTCCTTGTAAACACAATATCGGTAATTATTGCAAAAAACAACCTTTTCGCAGACTCCCTAATATCTGAAACCTCTTACAACGATTCAAATGCTTTGACTTTCTTTATTTTTGGCCTAATAGGTTTTGCCATAATAAAAGCTTTATGGAAGAAGATACCCATTTTCAACAAAGAGGTTGAATCTTGAAAATAAACGAAGATGTCCTCTTGAGTATCCCAAATTTGCTGTTAGCGAAGCATATAAAAGTTTCTCTTGGAGCAACAGGGTATGAAGTTGAACATGTTGAACCAAAAGATGTAGCAAAAAGAATAGAAGAAAAAAAATGGGACCTCGTAATCGTTGATCTTGGTGTTCAGGAAATTGACAATTTTCCTCCTGTTTCGGAATTCATAAAAACAATAGGGCTTGTTACACACAGAGACCTGAGACATAAACCAAAATGGGAAAAAAAGGGTTTTGTTTGTGTGTATAAAGTTGATTTTTTTAGTGACCCAGGAAAATTCCTTTTTCCCGAAAGCTAATGAGTTGGAGCTACAAAGGGAAAGATTGGAAGGTCGGAAGAGAACTAAAGATACGTCATTTAAACTACGAAGAAGCAGAGAAGGTTACCTTAATGTGGCTTGACGACCTCTTCAATTCTGGAAAAGAATGGGGGGTTATAGTTCATGGAGCAAATTCAAAAGTTCTAAAACCTATGGTTATAAAAATTTTAAAAAAAGACAAAAGGGTCAAAAACGAATCTATCAAAAAACACATCGAGAAACATTCAGGGCTAATTAACCCTGGAGCTACCTGGTTTTCTTTTTTCTAAAATGGACAAGGTGTCAAAAGAAACAAGATCAAAAATCATGTCAAAAATAAAAGGCACAGATACGAAGCCTGAGATAAGCTTAAGAAAAACCTTATGGCATTCTGGCTATAAAGGTTATAGATTAAACTACAAAAAAGCACCTGGGAAACCAGATATATGCTATGTTGGGAAAAAAATATCAATCTTTGTAGATGGATGCTTTTGGCATGGATGTCCACTCTGCTATAAAAAACCTTCTTCGAATAAAAAATATTGGTCTAAAAAACTCAAAGAAAACAAGGAAAGGGATAAAAGGGTGGATGGCAAGCTAAAAAAACAAGGATGGGTTGTTTTGAGGTTTTGGGAATGTGAAATAAATAAAGAAATTGAAAAAGTTTCAAAAAGAATAAAAACTCAAATCAACTAAAAACCATCAGTGAAAAATTCAACTTCTGAGGAGAATTCCTTTTTTGCATCTTTGAAAAGCCTTTCTCTTAAAAAAGGAGGGAAAATTTTTCCATCTTTCGTTATCTCTTCTTCAGAAAACCATCCCGGCCAAAGATGCCTTTCTTCAGTTTTTGGAATTTTGCCAATTGATGATTCTTTTAATGTTGCATAAAAATACAAACAAACTTCCTGCATTTTTTGATTGAAGTTAAAATCTTCTGGATCCTCTTCAAGCCATATGTTTTCTGAAACATAAAGAAGATTTCCAACATCAATATTCCAGTCGAGCTCTTCTTTAAACTCTCTTGCGAGGCATTCTCTAGCAGACTCCCCAAACTCAAGGCCTCCTCCCATTAGGGAGTAGGCGCACTCCTTTCCAGGTATCTCCTGCCTATTGAAAAGTATCCTTCCTTCACTCTCAACTATAGCAGCAACCCTCAAACGAATGTTCTTATTCATCTTTACCCTTAAATAAATAAAAAACTATAAAAGAAATCAAGGTACCGGCAACAACCTCATGGATGATTTTGAGTTGAGCCCATTCCACGGTAACAAAAAATTTCCAAAGAAGAACTGAAAAAACCCCTGAGAACAAAGAAGCCCAAGCTGCATTCACAGGTTTTGTTTTTCTATAAAGAGAATGAATTAAAGAAGGAAGGAAAGCAGCTCCAAACACAGCTCCAGAAAGAGTGGTCAAAGCTATTATCTCTCCAGGGTTGTAAAGAACAAGCAATGCTGGAACGATGCTTAAAAAAATAACAATACACCTTGTTAAATGAAGCTCTTGCTGACTGGTTGTTCCAGTTTTCCCAACAAGACTTCTTTGAATGCTTCCAGAAACAGCAAGGAGTATTGAGTCAAGGCTACTCATTGCAGCCGCAAGAAAAGCAGCAAGAAACACAGCTCCTAAGAGAGGATGTACAACTTCAGGCATAGAAAGAAGGGTAGGGACAATTTTGTCAAGATCACCCGTATACCCTTGCAAAAAACCTCTAGAAAGGAATCCAACAGGGAGAATCAGAAGATAAGAGATGGAAAGAGTCCACAATGCTATGCTCTGACCTTTTTTTATTTCAGTTTTTTCTATAGCAAAAAAACGAGAGACCTGCCTTGGCTCAGACATCATCTTGAAACCTCCGGCAAGTCCTATCCCTAAAACGGCACCTAGCGGAGCCATGGTCCAAACATTCACTGTATTTACACCTGCATCTATAGATGAAACTTCCAGAAGATTTTGAAAACCGCCTCCGGCCTTAATCATAGAAAAAGGAAGACAGACAGATGCAATTACCATTATCACACCCTGAACAACATCGGTTTTTGCAACAGCATGAAAGCCTCCAGCAACAGTATAGACAACAACAACAAACCATGCCGTCAATAGAGAAAGTCCTGGAGAAAGCCCTGTAAGTTGTTGAATTACAAGGGAAACACCTTTAAAAACAGCCTGCATGAAAGGAATGCTTGCAAGAAGTATAACAACAGAAACAGCTTTCTCATAAGGCTTACTGTTAAAAGCATAACCGAGATAATCTGAAAGGGTTAGGGCGCCTAGTTCTTCAGTTCTCTCTCTTAGACGAGGGGCTATAAACCTCCAGGAAAGCCAAGCGAAGACGATAAAGAGAATTCCTGAGCCCCATATCGAAAAACCCCACGAGTGAGATCTGCCTGCCAAGCCCAGAAAAGAGTTGGTGCTCATAAAAGAAGCATAAAAAGATAGACCTATGACTAAACCTGGAAGACCTCTACCTGCAACATTGAAATCAACAGGATTTTTTATCCTTTTGTTCCCTGTCCATGCATGAAAAAACATCAAAGCAATATAAAGAGAAAAAACCACTAAACCTATATTCATATTGCTAATTTTAAAAAGAATTAACCAAAAAGGATATTTACGACTCAACTATCACATTGCTTAAAAGTTGTTAAAAAAAGAAAGGAAGAGCTCTGTTTATCGCTTTTTCAAAAATATTTTTTTAACTGAAAATTAACTGAAATCATTTTTTTCAGTTTGTTTTTTTAACTAAATTAAGTACTTTTTTATGTTGTTATATGTTGTTTAATAGTTATTTTATGTTAATATTGATTCGTATATGTTGTCACAAGAATCAAACAATGATTTTTTAACTGTGGAAGAAGTTTCAAAGCTTCTTTCAGTTAAACCCTTTACAGTAAGAAAGTATTTTAGGGAAGGGCAGATCTCTGGAATCAAACGCGGAAAAAGAATTTACTTTCATAAATCCAGCTTG
>MDTE01189230.1_pt1 | contig 14967 bp, 9 predicted proteins | sample 811231 | NCBI WGS metagenome assembly MDTE01 (sample SAMN05326651, study PRJNA326480) | marine metagenome | isolation source: seawater | place: Indian Ocean: Red Sea | collected 2010 | reverse complement strand
GGATGACAAGAAGAAAGTCCTGCACGGCAATGCGGAACGCCTGCTGAAAATGTAATTACCCGGCGCGGGTACAGACGACTGACGATAAACACAGACCAAGGAGACAGCGCGTGGCCGACGGCAGCGTGACTACGGACAAGTGGCAATTCTGGATCGACCGGGGTGGAACGTTCACCGATTTCGTCATCCGTGCGCCGGACGGCAGGCTGTCGACCCACAAGCTGCTTTCCGAAAATCCCGAACGCTACAAGGATGCCGCGCTGCAGGGTATCCGCGAAACGCTGGGAGTCGACGGTGATGCGCCGCTTCCCGAGGGCGTGGTCGAGGCGGTCAAGATGGGTACCACGGTCGCGACCAACGCGCTGCTCGAACGCAAGGGCGAACGGACGGTTCTGGCCGTGACGCGCGGCTTTGCCGATCAGTTGCGGATCGGATACCAGAACCGGCCCAACATCTTTGCCCGCAGGATCGAACTGCCTGAGCTGCTGTACGAATCCGTGGTCGAGATCGACGAGCGGCTGACCGCCGAGGGCGATGTGCTAACGCCGCTGGATGAGGACGGAGCGCGTGCCTCGCTGCAGACGGCCTATGACGACGGTATCCGGTCGATCGCGATCTGTTTCATGCACGGCTACCGGTATCACGATCACGAGGCCGACGTCGCGGCCATCGCGCGAGACATCGGGTTCACCCAGGTTTCGGTCTCGCACGAAGTCAGCCCGCTGATGAAATTTGTCGGTCGAGGCGACACAACCGTCGTCGACGCCTATGTATCACCCATCCTGCGGCGCTATGTCGATCTGATCGCCGCCCAGACGGGCGATGCCCGGCTGATGTTCATGCAATCCAACGGCGGGCTGGCGGATGCACGGTTTTTCCAGGGGAAGGATTCGATTCTTTCCGGGCCCGCGGGTGGTATCGTCGGCGCGGCGCAAACGGCGCACATGGCGGGCTACGACAAGATCATCGGTTTCGACATGGGCGGCACATCGACCGACGTGGCGCATTACGACGGCGAGTACGAACGCGCGTTCGAAACCCTGGTTGCGGGCGTGCGCATGCGCGCGCCGATGATGAACATCCATACCGTCGCCGCGGGTGGGGGGTCGATCCTGCACTTTGATGGCTCGCGTTATCGGGTAGGGCCGGATTCCGCGGGCGCCAATCCCGGGCCCGCGTGTTACCGGCGCGGCGGGCCGCTCTGCGTCACCGACGCGAACGTAATGCTCGGCAAGATTCAGGCAGAGTTCTTTCCCAGTGTCTTTGGTCCCAACGCGGACGAGCCGCTCGACGATGCCGTGGTGCGCGAAAAATTCGAGGCGCTGGCCGCTGAAATCGAAACCGCAACGGGTGACAGGCGCTCGCCGGTCGAAGTCGCCGACGGTTTTCTCAAAATTGCCGTCGACAACATGGCTAATGCCATTAAGCAGATTTCCGTCCAGCGCGGCTATGACGTTACCGACTATACGCTTAACTGCTTCGGCGGGGCGGGTGGACAGCATGCCTGCCTCGTAGCCGACGCACTCGGTATGACGCGAGTGTTCGTGCACCCTTTTGCCGGCGTGCTGTCGGCGTACGGCATGGGCCTCGCCGAGCAGCGTATCATCCGCGAACGCGCGGTCGAAAAGACGCTCGACGACGCGTTGGTCGACGAACTGAATGCGGCAGTCGACGATCTGTCCGCCGACGGCGCCCGGGAAATGGAATCCCAGGGGGTCGAGGCGGCGGAAATATCGGCGATTGCCAAGGCGCATCTCCGCTACGAGGGCACCGATACGGCGCTGGTCGTGGATTTCGGATCAAGCGCGGAGATGCTTGAGACTTTCGAAGACGCGCACATGCAGCAATTCGGCTTCATCGCGCCGGAAAAAGGCAACATCGTCGAGGCGATCACGGTTGAAGTGGTCGGCGGCGGGCAGGACGTGGCCGACGAGGAACTCGATCTCGACCCCGATGCCGAGCCGGCACAGCCGCTCGGACATGCCGATATGTATGCTGCCGGCGCTACCCGCTCGGCACCGGTCTACGACCGCGATACCCTGTCGCCGAGCGAAAAGGTGAATGGTCCTGCCGTGATAATCGATTCTAATGCCACAACGGTCATCGAGCCGGGCTGGCAGGCCGAAATCACGGTGCGCAATCACATGGTGATCAACCGCGTCGAGGAGCGCCAGTCCGAGCACGCCATCGGTACCGAAGCCGATCCGGTGATGCTGGAAGTGTTCAATAATCTGTTTATGTCGATCGCCGAACAGATGGGCGTCGTGCTGCAGAACACGTCGTATTCCGTGAATATCAAGGAACGGCTCGATTTCTCCTGCGCCATCTTCGACAACGACGGCCAACTGGTCGCGAACGCGCCGCATATCCCGGTGCATCTCGGCTCGATGAGCGAGAGCGTGCAGACCATCGTCCGAGAACGTGGCGAAGGCGTGAAACCGGGCGACGTGTTTGTCCTCAACGCCCCCTATAACGGCGGCACGCATCTGCCGGACGTCACCGTGATGACGCCGGTGTTCGACCGCGACGGTAACGACATCCTCTTCTATGTCGCGTCGCGCGGGCACCATGCGGAGATCGGCGGCAAGACGCCCGGTTCCATGCCGCCGGATTCCCGGCACATCGACGAGGAAGGCGTTCTGATCGACAACTTCCAGTTGGTCGATCAGGGGCGGCTCCGCGAGAAGGAACTGCAAGAACTATTCACGACCGCACCCTATCCGACGCGCAATTTTCACCACAATCTGGGCGACCTGAAAGCCCAGATCGCGGCCAACGAAAAGGGCGTGCAGGAACTAAGAAAGATGGTCGATCACTTCGGCCTCGACGTCGTGCTGGCCTATATGAAGCACGTCCAGGACAACGCCGAAGAAACGGTCCGCCGCGTTATCCAGAACCTGTCCGACGGCGAATACGAATACGAGATGGACTTCGGTGCCCGGGTGAAGGTGGCCATCACGGTCCACCCGGAAATGCGATCAGCCACCGTTGATTTTACCGGCACGTCGCCGCAGCAGGACAACAACTTCAATATCACCCACGCGGTCGCGGTCGCGGCGGTGTTGTATACATTCCGGTTGATGGTCGACGACGATATTCCGCTCAACGCGGGCTGTCTTAAGCCACTCAACATTGTGGTGCCCGAAGACTGCATGCTGCGGCCCAAGTATCCCGCCGCCGTGGTCGCGGGGAACGTGGAGACCTCGCAGGCGATTACGGATACCATACTGGGCGCGCTCAGGCTGATGGGGGCGTCGCAGGGCACGATGAATAACTTCACATTCGGCAACGCCAATTACCAGTACTACGAGACCATCTGCGGCGGCGCCGGAGCGGGGGCCGACTTCGACGGCACCGATGCGGTTCACACGCATATGACCAACACCCGGTTGACCGACCCGGAAATCCTTGAATGGCGCTTCCCTGTCATCCTGGATTCGTTCTCGATCCGGCGCGGGTCCGGCGGGACGGGCAAACACCGGGGGGGCGACGGCGTCATCCGCCGGTTGAAATTCCGCGAAAAGATGACGGCATCGATGCTGTCGGGACACCGCATCATCCCACCCTACGGCATGAACGGCGGCGGTGAAGGTAAGCTCGGACACAACTACATTGAACGCGTCGACGGATCCGTGACGGAACAGGGCGGCACAGATTCGACCGAAGTGTATGATGGCGATGTTTACGTGATCGAGACGCCCGGCGGAGGAGGATACGGTACGCGATGACGTTCTATGAAAAACCCACCGATCTGCGGGCCGCCTGCCGCACCGGCGACTATGACGGCCCGACATCCGGCCACGCACAGGGCTATGTGCAGGCCAATATGGTCATCCTGCCTGCCGCCGACGCCGCGGAATTCAGGCAGTTCTGCGAAAACAACCCGAAGCCGTGTCCGATACTGGAAATTCTCGATCCCGGCGACCCCGAGCCGAAAAACTGTGCGCCGGGTGCCGATATCCGCACCGATCTCTCGCTTTATCGTGTTTTTCGCGACGGCGAACCGGTAGGTGACGTAACCGATATTTCAGACGTTTGGGAGGACGATTTCGTGACCTTTCTGCTTGGCTGTTCCTTCACAGCCGAAGAGGCGCTGATCGCCGCCGGGCTGGAGCCGCGTCATATCAAGGAAACCGGCATCGTGCCGATGTTCCGCACCACAAAACCCACCGAAGGCGCTGGCAAATTCACAGGTCCCTTCGTTGTCAGCATGCGGCCCTATACACCGGAGGATGCGCAGCGCGCCGCCGACGTGACCGAAAAGTATCCGATGGCTCATGGCGGGCCGATCCAGATCGGGAATCCGGACGCGCTCGGCATCCGTGACATTCACGCGCCAGAATTCGGCAAGCCGGTGTCCATCGAGGACGGTGAGGTGCCGGTGTTCTGGGCCTGCGGCGTCACCCCGCAGGAAGCCATCCGCAAGGCCAAACCTCGGATCGCGGTCACCCATGCGCCGGGGTACATGTTTGTCTCCGATATCGAATCGGACAGCGGGAAGGTCTGAAGGTTGGACGGCGACGCGGGCCAGATCGGGACGGCGGTCGATATCCTGCGGCAGCGGTTTGGAGACCGGCTGACCAACAATGATACGATCCGGGACCGTCACGGGACCGACGAATCCTACCACGCGCCGAAAGCGCCCGATGCCGTGGTGTTCCCCCAAAACCGTGAAGAGGTACAGGAAATCGTCCGGATCTGTGCCGAACACCGCACTCCGATTATACCGTTCGGGGTCGGCACATCGCTTGAAGGCCACATTGCGGCGCTGCAGGGCGGTGTCAGTATCGATCTTGGCCAAATGAATTCGGTCCTTCGGGTCAACGCCGCTGATCTCGACGTCACTGTCGAAGCCGGCGTGACGCGCAAACAACTGAACGAGCACCTGCGCGATACGGGCCTGTTCTTTCCCATCGATCCGGGCGCGGACGCGACAATCGGCGGAATGTCGGCGACGCGGGCATCGGGCACCAACGCCGTGCGTTACGGCACGATGCGCGAAAACGTCCTGTCGCTGGGCGTGGTGTTGCCGGACGGGGAATACATCCGCACAGGCAAGCGGGCGCGGAAGTCGTCCGCCGGTTACGATCTTACTCGTATATTTGTCGGTTCCGAGGGCACGCTTGGTGTCATCACAGACATCACGCTCCGGCTCTACGGCATACCGGAGACGATTTCATCGGCCATCTGCACCTATCCAACCGTCGACGATGCGGTCAACACGGTCATTCTGACCATCCAGTCCGGTGTACCGATCGCCCGGATCGAGCTGATCGACGAGGTTCAGATGCAGGCGCTGAACAAGTTCGCAAGTTTGGGATATGCGGAACGGCCCACGCTGTTCTTCGAATTTCATGGGACCGAGGCCGGAGTTGCCGAACAGATCGAAAGTGTCAAAACCATCAGCGACGATTTTGGCGGGGCCGATTTCGCCTGGGCCAGCAAGGCGGAGGATCGCTCGAAGCTATGGCAGGCGCGGCACGACGCGCATTACGCCAATATGCAGCTACGCCCGGGTGCGAAGGCGTGGCCTACTGACGTCTGCGTACCTATATCCCGCCTCGCCGAATGCATTGCGGAGACGCGGAAGGACATCGAAGAATGCGGCCTCCTCGCACCTATTGTCGGTCATGTCGGCGACGGGAATTTTCATGTCGACATGGTGCTGGACCCCGATGACGGGGACGAAGTGGCCCGTGCCGTGGTGCTAAACGAACGGCTGGTCAGCCGGGCGCTGTCGATGGACGGCACCTGTACCGGCGAACATGGCGTCGGTTACGGTAAGATCGACAAGCTGGTCGAGGAACACGGCGAGACGGCGATAAACGTAATGCGTGGTCTGAAAAAGTCGATCGATCCCCTGAACCTAATGAACCCGGGAAAGATCGTGCGACTGTAACCCGCTCCGGAAACTGCAATCAACAATCCGGGAGTGTTTCCCGCTTCTTGCCATCCAGTTTGCGAATACGATCGGTCTCCGTTTTCTGCGCCGTTTCCTTTTCAGACTTGGTACGGCCGAACCTGGCGCGATTCTCCGCTGCGCACTCTTCCTTTTCGTGGCGCCGGCGTTTTTTGCGGAACTGGTTCAAATTTAGGACATCCGCCATTCAAATGCGTCCTTCAAACCGCGATATTCAATCACTATCTTTACACAATACCCAAATATCCTGCGTGCGAAAACCAAGCACGGCGCACGCTCGTCACGGAGGATCGGATGAAAAAGGCTGCCTACGGCCTTGGAGGGCTTGTCGTATTACTTGTTGCCGCCGCGTCGATTGTTCCCAGTCTGATCGACTGGAATTCCTACAAGGCCGAGATTGCCGCGGAGGCCCAGAAGGCAACGGGCAGGACGCTGGAAATCGCCGGCGATCTGGAATTCGGCATTCTGCCGACACCGCATGTGCGTGTTTCGGATGTCCGGTTTGCCAATGTGTCCGGCAGTACGGCTCCGCACATGGCGACGTTCAAGGAGTTCCGGGCAAGCATGAAACTGCTGCCATTGCTGACCGGCAGCGTCGAAGTTGCCAGTGTCGAACTGATCGAACCCGTGATCGAACTGGAAAAAAGGGCCGATGGTTCCGGTAATTGGGAGCTCTCACCGCCGGTCATAGCCGGTGCGGGGTCCGGGACCAAAGAAGCCGGGGCTGGTGAAAGCGGAAAATCCAACCCGCAGGCGTTCAGCCTCGATCGGTTGCGGATTGAGCAGGGCACTGTCGTCTATCGCGATGCCGCCGCCGGAACGGTTCAGCGACTGGAAAATCTGGAGGCCGATCTGTCAGCTGGTTCTCTGAAGGGCCCGTTCACCGTCAAAGGCGGGGGTCGGATGATGGGTGTGTCTCTGACGATCGAAGGTCGTGTCGGGAGGTTCGCGGAAAAAAGCGCGGTACCCTTCGATATCGCTTTCGGGACACCTCAAACCCTGAGCCGGATCGATCTGAGAGGAAACGTTACAGATATCGAAACGGAGCCGGTTCTTAACGCGACGCTGGACGGCAGGGGTGACAATCTCGGAGCGCTTGTCGGGGCGTTGTCAGCCCAACAAGCACCCGCGATCTTGGGCCAAAGGTTTTCGATCACCGCGGCGATCAAAGGCAGCGTCGATCAGGTGAACGTCAACGACATCGGGATTGCTCTTGGGCAATCCACGATAGAAGGCGACGCAAAAGTTCGTCTTGATGGGACGGTGCAGGTTGATGCATCTTTGCGATCCAAAACCGTCAATGTGGATGAGTGGCTGGCCACGGCGGCAAAACCGTCTGCACCTGCGGCGCCGGCTTCCGTTTCCGGACCCGGCGCCACCACACCGGCTGATAGTTTGAAGGCAGTTGCAGACGAGAAAACGCTGTCTGGTGGTCTGCCGAACGATGTTCAGGTCAATTTCGCGCTCGATATATCCCAAGCGATTTTACGGAAGGGCAGCGTTCGTGATATCCGGGTGCAGGCAGAACTGGCCGATGGTGCGCTGATCCTCAACACATTCACGGCGACATTGCCTGGGTCGGGCCGGGTGGATGCGTCCGGCCGTATAACAGCACCACAGGGCGTCATGATGTTCAAAGGCAAAACTTCGTTCCAGACTGCTGGCCTCCGGTCCGTGTTGCGATGGCTCGAGGCGGATATTGCCGGTGTTCCCGCGGACAGGCTCCGCCGTTTCGCCTTTTCGTCGGACGTGGTTAGCACTGCTCGGCAGGTTCAGATTACGAATATTGAGGGGCAGCTTGATGCCTCGCGGATTAGCGGCGGGGTGACTGTCGCGTTACGAGAACGTCCGGCGTTTGGCGCAAGCGTTAGCATCGACCAACTGAATATCGATGATTATCAGAGTAAGCCCGCCAACGCACAGAAACCTGGGGCGGGAGGCGCAGCGCAGCCATATGAGGGTGGAGCAGCCGCGCCCGTGACGGCAGTACCGTCGTCGCCGGGCCCGTTAGCGGCGCTAAACGAATTCGACGCAAATCTGCAGTTACGGATCGGAAACGTAAACTATCAGAAGACGGAGATCCGCGATGTCCGCGTCGATGGCAGCCTCGTGAATGGCAAGCTGACCTTAAGTGACGCCAGTATACGTAATCTCGCCGGCACCAGCGTACGGTTGGCCGGAACGGTATCCAGAATGGAAGGAACCCCGCGGTTTAACGGTACGGTATCGGCTGCGTCGAACAACCTGACGGGTTTGTTCCGCGTCGCCGGGATCGAAAGCCCGGTATCGCCCCGCAAACTTGGAAAGATGCGCCTGACCGCGAAGACGAACGTTACCGGCGAGCGGGTTACGCTCGACGCCGATCTTCAGCTTGCTGAGGCCCGGACCCGACTGACAGGCAGGATCGACGACCTGCCCGGAACACCGGTATTCAATATCTCGCTCGATAGTCGTCATCCTGAAATGGCGCGCTTCGCGGCCCTGTTTTCCGACGGCCGCCCCGGCCCGAAGGTAGGTCCCCTGACCGCGAAGGCGAATGTGAAGGGCAATATGACCGCTGTAGACGTGACGGCAACGACCGGGATGAACGGAGGGTCGCTGAAAATAGCAGGCAAGGTCGATGCATTGGCGACAACGCCACGGCTGGATCTCGGCGTCGATCTGAACCAGCCGGATTTCGTCAAGTTCGTCCGCATGTTCGACCCGGGATATAGGCCGTCGAAGCGACGCCTTGGATCGCTCAAACTGACCGCCAAATTGCAAGGAACCGATCGTGATCTGTCGATCCGCAATCTGACCGGCAATGTCGGGCCGACCAAGATTTCCGGTAGTGGTACCTATGTCGACAAATCGCCCAGGCCGGCTTTGAGGCTAGCCTTGAAATCCTCGGCACTACCCCTGAGCGATTATCTCGAAGCGTCGTCCCAGTCGTCCGCGCCGAGCAAATCGGCAACAGGTCAATCGGCTGCAGGCCGGCAGCCGGCTGCCCAACCCGAAAGGCAGTGGTCACGCGAAACGATCGAGACGGGCGCCTTCGGTCTGGTCGACGCGGATATAGATCTTGGCGCGGATGCCCTGCTGTACAAAAGCTACCGAGTAAACCAGCCGAAAATTCTTGCCACCCTCAAGAACAGAATTCTCGATATACGACAGATTTCCGGCAAGATGTTTGAAGGAATTTTCGAGATGAAGGCCCGTATGGATATGCGTAAAACTCCGGATGTACAGGCGACGATCAAGGTTGTGGATGCCCGCGTCGATAACGCATTTTTTGCCAGTGAATCCTTCGACGTCGAAGCCGGTAACCTCTCACACGATCTTGCAATCAGATCCAGGGGTCAAAGCCAGTACGGCATGATTCGCCGTTTGAACGGGAATGGTCAGCTCACGGTGACCGACGGTGTCGTGCGGGGGTTTGATCTGCGTGCGCTGACCCGGGCATTGAGAGGCGCGGACCTGGCGAATCTGCTGAGTCTTATGCCTGCCGCGATTGCTTCGATCGGGAAGACGAGAACGACCAAGTTTTCATCCCTTAGGGGAACAATCCAGATTGCCAACGGCGTGGTGTCGACCCGAGATGCCCTGCTCGTGTCCGACGGTGGCGATATTTCCGCAGCGGGTACCGTCAATTTGCCGGGGTGGGACATGAATATGATCGCAGATATTCGGCCACGAAAAGTGCGGGAAGTACCCAATTTGAGAGTCACTCTGACCGGCCCGCCTGATCAACCTAACCCCCGTTTCAATTTCGATGAACTGACCAAAGACGCGATCACGCAGGGGATCGGCGGCTTGCTGAAAAAGGTCCTGCCGGGTCACAATTCAAGATCCAACTCCAGCTCAGGGTCGCGTTCCCAAAGTCAGCAGCAAAACAGGAACCTGGATCCTGCACAGGAATTGATCAAGAACATTTTCAGGGGGTTGGGGCGATAACCTTTATCTGCCCGCGGCGGCTTTGAGGGTGGCCAGAACAAACAATCTGATCGCAGACGACAGGTTGGTCTCACGATCTCCGTCGATCGCTGCGATCATTGCATTAAGTGAAGTGCGGTTTTGTTTCGCGATATGGACTAATTCCGCCCAAAACTCGTCTTCAAGCGAGATGCTGGTCCTGTGACCTGAAATCGTAACGGATCTTTTTCGAAGCATATTTCTACTTTTCGCCCTCTGTGGAAGTGAGGCCAGCTATCTTTTTCCGACGGACCCAATCATCGAATACGGCCTGAGAACACGTTGGATCTCGGCGTACCAAAACCTGTCGGCGGGCAGGCGGATACGGCCGATACTGTCAGCCTCAACGCGGTGTTTCTACTTGCCCATTCGACTATCACTTATGCTTTTTCGCGCGCTTATCCGCTTCATGGGCGGTTTCGGCCCACGCGATCCGCCCATCATTACCATCTAAAAGCCACTGTAACTATTTGCCGTTACGAAATTTCGATCAGCTTGGATTTCTCTTCAAACGTCAAAGTGCCGGAACCTGCCGCTTCGGAGTCGTCGCAATCTCCATCGTCAACTTTGAAGAAGAGGTCGTCCTCCGCGATTGGGCAGAATATCCCCCTTTAGAGGAGGCTACCGTATCCGCCGAACATGCGGCGCCCCGTTACCGGGCCATCAGCGTGAGGCGGGCGGTGAGGGCGACTCGGGCGGCTCTGTCGATCAACATAGGGCCTTACTGTATGATATCGCGCAAATTTTACGATAATCCCCGTAGGAGGTAATTATGGCTGGAGTCGTTGAGCACAAGCTGGAAGGCATGGGCCTGACGCTGCCTGAAACCGCGAGCCCCAAGGTTGCCAAGATTCTTAATTGGAAGCGAAGCGGCAATCTGTTGTTCGTATCCGGCCAGGTGCCTAGGGTGAACGGCGAGATTTCTTGGATTGGTAAAGTCGGCCGGGAGTATTCGCTGGAGCAGGGACAGGCAGCCGCGCGGGACAGCGCGCTGATGATGCTGGCCTGCATCAAGGAAGCTGTCGGGGATCTCGACAATGTGAGGGAGATCGTACGTATCAAAGGCTACATGAATGTCGATCCGGATTTCACAGATGTGTCCGCCTGCCTGAACGGCGCTTCCGAGCTATTTATAGAACTCTTTGGCGATTCTGGTCACCATTCCCGAACGGCGATTGGCGCAGCCTCGATGCCGTTCGGCGTCGCGATCGAGGTCGAGGGGATTTTCGAGGTCGAATAGAACTTGAAGGGGTGGCGCCTATCTTCAGCGTTAAGGCGCTGTTTACTTCTTTCTATCCGATGCCTTTGGCCTTCCAATGCCGCAGGCCCAGTTTGAATGCATCCCTCAGTTCGGCCGATCGCCAAATCATTCGGTGGGGAGACGGCGGAAACAAAGGATCTGAGCGAATATCCGTCGCTTTTTTACTCCAGTTGCCTGCCCATTGAAGAATTCGAAAATCCGGCGACTCGAGATGGCATCGAACCGGTTGCGGTACAGCAGGGCGGAATTCCCCTTGTGGTTGCCATTTTCCACATAAGACAGAAACTACGGCCGCTTGTCCGCCAGGATAGCAGCATGCAATCGCATCTACGAAGGCGCCGCTTCGGCTCGAAAATACTGAAAACATGTTTCATCCCCCGATTTCTATGATCGATATAAACTTTCGGAACATCAAAACCGCGTTTGGTTAACCCCTCTATAAAGACAGAAAGAGAACGGGAGCGGCGTTTTTAACTCGCAAGTGGGTCAACACCGATTTCGGGATACAGACCTGCTTCACGTGCGCGCTGGCGCATCAGGGCATATACTAGGTCGATCATCGGAGTCTCGACACCGAGTATGCGTCCCAGTTCGACGACAGCACCGGTTATACCGTCGACTTCCATAGGTCGGCCCGCCTCCAGGTCCTGAAGGATGGATGTCTTGTGGCCGGCAACCCGGCGGGTTCCTTCCAGACGTTCGGCGATGGTGGCAGTGAATTCAACACCCAGCGCTTCACCGACATCCTGTGCCTCTTCCATGATAGCAATGCCAAGCGACTGCAGGTCCTCGCCCTTCAACAACGGGCCCAGTTTTGACATGGTCAAAACTGCCATTGGACTGAAAGAAACGTTACCCCACATCTTGATCCAGACTTCGCTGCGGATGTCGCCGCCGGTTGGCGCGGAAAGGCTCGCCGTTTCAAGCAGAGCCGCAATTTCGGAAAGACGGCCCGACTGCGTCCCGTCCGGTTCGCCCAGCGCAAAAACCCGATTTCCAATATTTCGAACTACACCTGGCGCTTCGACAATATTGCTGGAGGTGATCACGCATCCGATGACGCGCTGATTGCCGATGGCCCTCGCTATTCGGGCACCTGGGTCGACCGTTTGCAATGTGTATCCTTCTAGGTCGCCGCCATGGGCATAAAAGTACCAGAAGGGTATCCCGTTCTGCGCCGAGACGACTACGGTGTCGGGGCCGATCAACGGTTGCATAGCTTCCGCGGCGACGGTCAGGGAATGGGCTTTGGCGGACAGAAAAATGACGTCCTGGATACCCAGATCGCCGGGAGTGTCGGTTGCGGGGACGTCGACGACGAATTCGTCATCCTGAGTGATGACCTTCAGCCCATTGGCTTGAAGTGACGACAGATGCTCGCCGCGGGCAACTAGGGATACGTCGGCGTGTCCTCGCGCGACCATGCCGCCGACAAATCCGCCGACAGCGCCGGCACCGAATACGCAGAATTTCATGTGACTTCCCGAAGTTCACGATGTCTATCGGCCAGTGTATGCCACGGTTCGGCCGACCACCACTGTCGCGCCGCTCCGGAGGGGGATGGAAGGACGAATATTCTTGTGCCTCCGAGACGAACAGGCTGTTCGCCGTAATCCGTTATGCTCATGCCGAGTATTTTCAGCAGGAACAGACCTGCAGGGCGTTTACCGGTAAAAGCCAGGATCGCAGGAGCAGCGACTTCCACTTTGGCATGCAAGGCATCTGCATCGTATGCCGCCGATGACAGCGCGACGTCCATGCCGGCTTCATGTTTAGCAAGATCGGTCAGGCCGATCCCTAACGACAACAATTCCCGAAATTCCGTGGGCGCAAAGAGATGGGGGGTGAGGCCGGATTCATTCAAGATCGGCCAGAAACGGTTGCCCGGACCGGCATAATACGCACCCACGCGCGCAGATGCGGAACTCGCTGCTGACCCGCAGAACAGCGTCGTCAGTCCGGGTTCGATAAGGTCCGGCAGCACCGCCATCGGCGGAGATCAGATATTCGCGAAGAAGTCGTTACCTTTGTCGTCGACGACGATGAAGGCGGGGAAGTCTTCCACCTCGATCCGCCAAATCGCTTCCATCCCGAGTTCCGGATATTCAACGCATTCGACTTTCTTAATGCAGTCCTGCGCTAGGCGAGCGGCTGGGCCGCCAATGGAACCGAGATAGAACCCGCCATGCTCTTTGCAGGCATCAGTAACCTGTTTCGAACGATTACCTTTCGCCAACATCACGTGGGAACCGCCCTTCGCCTGGAATTCCGCAACGTAGGAATCCATGCGCCCGGCGGTTGTCGGGCCGAAAGAACCGGAAGCGTATCCGTCCGGCGTCTTAGCGGGACCGGCATAGTAGATCGCGTGATTTCGGAAATGGTCCGGCATGGGCTCGCCCGTGTCCAGGCGTTCCTTGATCTTTGCGTGCGCCGCGTCGCGGGCGACGATCATCGGACCCGTCAGAGAAAGGCGTGTTTTAACCGAACAGCCGCTTAGAATTTTGCGGATATCGTCCATGGGTTTAGTCAGGTCTATCTCGACGACCTCCTCCGCAAGGTCGCCGGTTTCGATTTCCGGCATGTACTTGGCCGGGTTCATTTCCAGTTGTTCGATGAAAATGCCGTCTTTAGTAATCTTACCCAGCGCCTGACGGTCGGCGGAGCACGACACGCCAAGCCCGATCGGTACGCTGGCACCGTGGCGCGGAAGCCGCACGACGCGTACGTCGTGACAAAAGTATTTGCCACCGAACTGCGCGCCAATTCCCATTTTGCGCGTTAACTCGAGAATTTTTCCTTCCATCTCAAGGTCGCGGAACGCCTGACCAAATTCGTTGCCGTGGGTTGGCAGGTTGTCAAGGTATCGCGTACTAGCGAGTTTGACCGTTTTTAGGTTCAACTCGGCGGAAGTGCCGCCAATGACTACCGCCAGGTGATACGGAGGGCAGGCAGCTGTCCCCAGGGTCCGGATTTTTTCGTCCAGAAAAGCGACCATTTTCTCTTCATTCAGAACCGCGGGCGTTTGCTGATAGAGGAACGTCTTGTTAGCCGATCCTCCGCCCTTGGCGATGAACAGGAACTTGTAGGCATCGCCGGCCGTCGAATAGACGTCCACCTGTGCGGGCAGGTTGTTGCCAGTATTCACTTCTTGGAACATCGACAGTGGTGACACGTTTGAGTAGCGCAGATTTCGCTCCTGATAGGTCTCTAGCACGCCATCGGAAATCGCGGCTTCATCGTTGCCTTTCACCCAGACGTTTTGGCCTTTCTTGCCCATCACGATGGCAGTGCCGGTGTCTTGGCACATCGGCAGGATACCGCCGGATGCGATATTGGCGTTCTTAAGCAAATCCAGGGCGACGAATCGGTCATTGTCGGACGCTTCGTCGTCTTCGAGGATATTCGAAAGCTGCTGCAGGTGGCCGGGCCGCAAATAATGGGCAATGTCGCCAAACGCCTCGGCAGTCAGCAATTTGATACCTTCGGGATCGACGACAAGCACTTCTTCACCATCGAACTCAGCGGTCGATACGAACTCAGATGTCAGCTTGCGATACTCGGTGGTGTCTTCGCCGAGCGGAAACATCTCGTGAAAAGTTTTGTCAGCCATTGGTCAGGTTCCGCGTTGGGTCTGTTGCTAAGGTATCAAATTTTCTTTTTACGGAACGCGTCGAGCGCGACGACTTCGCCGGTGTTTTGATCACCACTATCCTGATCGTCGTCTTCTGCCGGCAGGCCGCTGTCGTCATCCGATATGTGATCTGTGATGTCTTCCGCTGGGTCCAAATACTGAGGGTCCATGGGAACAGTCAGCTCGTCACCCATCGCAGGTTTG
>MDTE01045433.1_pt1 | contig 14968 bp, 10 predicted proteins | sample 811231 | NCBI WGS metagenome assembly MDTE01 (sample SAMN05326651, study PRJNA326480) | marine metagenome | isolation source: seawater | place: Indian Ocean: Red Sea | collected 2010 | reverse complement strand
GGCATGACGGTTTTCGATGGCGCGCAGGGTGTGTTGATGAGCGCCTTGAGGGGCGCCGGAGATATTTGGATTCCGGTCCTGTTTCATTGCATCGCCTTCTGGGGCTTCATGGTGCCGGCGGCCGCATTGTTTGCCTTCACCTGGGGGTTCGGAACGCCGGGTCTGATGCTCGGAGCATGGGTCGGTGTGCTCATCGCCTCAATTCTCCTCGCCTTGAGGTTCCATCTGATTTCAAATCGCCAGGTCAGACGATTGTGACCGGCGGTGACCGCATGCAGACCCGGCGCGGAGGCTGACCCTCCGCAGGAAATTCCCGGATATGATAGGATCGCCTGATAGCGGAGTTTGACGGAACTTTTGGGTACACATGATTGGCGATACTTCGGTGACGATTGCGCTTGTCGATGATGATCGGAACATTCTCACGTCCGTTTCGATGGCCCTCGAATCAGAGGGTTTTCGCGTGCGGGCGTTTCACGATGGTGCGGAAGCACTGACAGCGCTGACCCATCAACCGGCAGATCTGGTCGTGCTCGACATCAAGATGCCGCGACTTGATGGTATGGAACTGCTCAATCGGCTGAGGCGCAGCAGCGATGTGCCCGCCATATTCCTGACGTCAAAAGACGACGAAGTCGATGAGATGCTGGGCCTGAAAATGGGTGCGGACGACTACATTCGCAAGCCGTTTTCGCAACGCCTCCTCATCGAACGCATTCGGGCAGTCCTGCGACGTGCGGACGGTGGACGAGAAGCAGTACCGGCGGGCGAGGATAAGCCGATTGTGCGCGGCGAACTTGTACTCGACCCCGCGCGGCATTCATGCACGTGGCGCGGGAATGACGTGCGATTGACGGTCACGGAATTCCTGATCTTGAAGGCATTGGCGTCGCGGCCGGGACACGTCAAAAGCCGGGACCAGCTGATGGATGCGGCTTACGAAGACAATATCTATGTAGATGACCGCACGATCGACAGCCATATCAAGAGATTACGGCGGAAATTTCGCGAAGCGGACTCGGATTTTTCGAGCATTAAGACCCTTTACGGTGTCGGCTATCGATATAGCGAGACCTGATCAGATCGGACACCCGGGCATGGGGTCGGACGGGAATAGCTAGTGACGTCCCAGGCGGAAGGGGCAAAACAGCGCTGGCGCCGTCAGGCGGCGCATGCGCGCCGCCGCCTGCTGTCGCCGCTGACCCTGCGGGTTCTGGCTATCAACATACTTGCCCTGGCGATCCTGGTCGGCGGTCTCCTGTATCTTGGCCAGTACCGCGAAAGTCTCTTCGAGGCCAAGGTCGCCGCCTTGTCCACCAACGGCGCGATTATTGCGGGTGCGCTTGGCGAAGGTGCCGTGGGGGGGCCGCCCGAAAGCATCGCGCTCCATGTTGAGATCGCCACCGACTTCGTGCGTCGCCTATCCCAGCTGACGGGCACGCGCGTTCGCCTTGTGGATGAGGGCGGGGCACTGGTGGCGGACAGTCGCGTTCTCTTGAGTAGAGATCGCGAAGTCCGGGCGCGGATGCTGGTGCCTCCCGTCGAAGAGGGGCGCATCTCAAAATTTCTGGGTTGGGCGGCCGACTTCTTCGCGGACCTGCTTCCGCTGGGACGTCCGTTGCCGCTCTATCGTGAACCCGTACAGGCGATTGCGAGCGAATTCCCGGAAGTGTTGCAGGCGCTGGAGGGTGAACCTGCGAGTGCCCAACGGCGCACGGCGGATGGACGGGTGATAGTGACGGTTGCGCTTCCGGTCCAGAGATTCAAGAAGGTTCTGGGAGCCTTGCTGCTGTCGGCGAGTGGCGAAGATATCGAGGCGGGTGTCCGGGAGGTACGTCTGGCAATTCTGCAGGTTTTCGTGCTGGCGTTTGCTATAACCGTCATGCTGTCGATTTATCTGGCGGCGACCATTGCCCGGCCAATTCGACGACTCGCTGAAGTCGCTGACATCGTTCGGCGTGGGCCCACTCGACGCGTTCAGATTCCCGATTTCACGTCTCGACGTGACGAGATCGGCGAGCTGTCGGGGGCCCTGGGCGACATGACTGCCGCCCTCTACGACAGGATTGAGGCGATCGAGGCGTTTGCCGCGGATGTCGCGCACGAGGTGAGAAATCCCATTACCAGCATCCGAAGTGCCGTCGAACTTCTGGCGCAAGGCGGGGATGCGGATCGACAGCAAAAACTCACAACGATCATTCAGGACGATGTTGCGCGACTCGATCGGTTGATCGGGGACATCGCGGATGCATCACGTGTCGACGCAGAATTGGCCCGCGCGGAAACGGTGGACGTAGACCTGATGCAGCTGGTCCGGACCCTGGTCGACATCCAGCGTGAAACCGGGGGGAGTGACGCGCCCCGCATTGATGTCGACGCCGGAAGTGAAAGCCCCCTTGTGATCGAAGGCATCGAGGGACGTCTCGGACAGGTCATGCGCAACCTGCTCGACAATGCGATTACTTTCAGCCCCACCAATGGCCGTATCCAGATTCGCGTATCACGGGATGAAGGCTTGGCGCGCATCTCCATGGAGGACGAAGGCCCCGGTATTCCAGAGGATATGAGTGAAGCGATATTTGATCGCTTCTACTCGGAGCGACCGGAAAGCGAGGCATTCGGTTCCCACTCTGGACTCGGGCTCAGCATCTCGAGGCAGATCGTGGCTGCCCACGGCGGAAACATCCGCGCGGAAAACCGAAGGGACGAAAGTGGTGACATTATCGGTGCGCGCTTCATTGTCACCCTGCCCCTTCCGGTATGACGCCGGCGCGTTGACTTCGATGACGTGGGCGCACACTTTAGGGACCTTGTTAGTCCGGCAACCGTGGGCGCCGAGAGATCAGGAATCAGTTCATTTACGGGCGATGATGATCCAGCAGAGGTTCAGTTCCCGATGAACTCGACGGCAGCAAGCGAAATTGATGACGGTCTGGCTGCGCCCGTTCCCGTCGTGCTGGTCACGGGCATGTCCGGGGCGGGCAAGTCGACGGCGTTGAAAGTCCTCGAGGATCTCGGTTACGAAGCGATCGACAATCTGCCGCTGTATCTTTTGAGCCGGCTCCTGGCGCCCAAGGATGATGGACTATCCGCAGGCAGGTTGGATGCGGTTGCAGTTGACGTGGATATCCGCACACGCGACTTCGGCGCCACAGCATTTCTTTCCGAGATCCAGCCATTGGCGGCGCGGGACGACCTGGCGCTCAAAGTCCTGTTTCTCGATTGTGATGACAACGTCCTTCGCAGGCGGTACACGGAAACCCGCCGTCGTCATCCGCTGGCAAGCGATCGTCCCGTTACGGACGGCATCGCGCACGAGCGCCAATTGATGTCGAAACTTCGAGACAATGCCGATCTTGTCATTGACTCGTCGCATCTTGCGATTCCGGAGTTTCGGCAATTGATGACCCAGCACTTTGCGCTTGATTCCGGCCCGGAGATGGCGGTGACGGTAACGTCGTTCTCTTATCGCCGCGGACTACCACGCGAAGCCGATCTCGTTTTTGACGTGCGTTTCCTGGCCAATCCGCATTATGTCGAGGACTTACGTGCTCACAGCGGTATGGATGACGACGTCGCGGCGTACATTGAAAAGGACCCGGCGTTTGGGCCGTTCTTCGAGTCTCTGTCGTCGATGCTCGTGATCTTGCTTCCCCACTACGCTCGAGAAGGTAAGAGCTATTTGACCGTGGCAATCGGTTGCACGGGAGGCAGGCACAGATCTGTCTACGTGGCGGAGCGATTGACCGGAGAGCTTGGCGACCACGGCCACGCGGTGTCGGTACACCATCGCGATCTCACGTCCGAAAACAAATGACGGAACCCTTCCCGCCGCGCGCATGCACCGGATCCTCGGTCAAGCGTACGCTCGTTGTTTACGTTGCGACACGCATAGTGATATAGACCCTCCACGCGAAATTCAGGGCCGAGCCGCACCAGCGGTGCCGGCCCCTTCTTTCATGCTCAAGGAATGCCCAATGTCCGATTACAAGGTCGCCGATATTTCACTGGCAGAATGGGGGCGGCGAGAGATCACAATCGCCGAAACCGAGATGCCTGGACTGATGGCGCTGCGAGAGGAGTATGCCGGGCAGAAGCCGCTGGAGGGTGCCAGGATAGCCGGGTGCCTGCACATGACCTTGGAAACGGCCGTGCTGATCGAAACGCTTACGGCGCTTGGGGCAGAAGTACGTTGGAGTTCATGCAACATCTTTTCGACGCAGGATCAAGCGGCGGCAGCGGTCGCCGAGGCCGGCGTTCCCGTCTTTGCATGGAAGGGTGAGTCGCTCGAAGAGTATGACTGGTGCATCGACCAGACAATCGAGGGTCCGAACGGCTGGCGCCCCAACATGCTGCTCGATGATGGGGGCGACCTGACCCAGATTATGCATGACAAGTACCCGAAACTGCTCGAGGACGTGCGCGGTCTGTCTGAAGAGACCAGTACGGGAGTCCACCGTCTTTATCAGATGGAGAAGGCAGGGGAGCTGATGGTCCCCGCCTTCAACGTGAACGATTCGGTGACCAAGTCGAAGTTCGACAACCTTTACGGATCGCGTGAAAGCCTGATTGACGGAATCAAGCAGGCCACCGGTGTCATGCTGGCGGGCAAGCTTGCCGTGGTATGCGGTTACGGCGAGGTCGGCAAAGGCTCGGCGGCGAGCCTGAAGGGCCAGGGAGCCCGTGTCGTGGTAACCGAAATCGATCCGATCTGTGCCCTTCAGGCGTCGATGGAGGGCTACGAGGTCGCGACCATGGAAGACGTGGCGTCTCGAGGCGACATATTCGTGACCGCCACGGGCAACAAGGACGTGATCACGCTCGAGCATATGCGGGAGATGCGGGATCGCGCCATCGTCTGCAATATCGGCCACTTTGACTCGGAGATTCAGATCGCTTCGTTGCAGAACTATCAGTGGCACGAGGTGAAGCCTCAGGTCGATGAGGTCGAATTCCCTGACGGCAAGCGAATCATCGTTCTTGCCCAAGGCCGGCTGGTCAATCTGGGCTGTGCGACGGGTCACCCGAGTTTCGTGATGAGCGCCTCTTTCACCAATCAAGTCATGGCGCAGCTGGAGCTCTGGAACAACGCCGACAATTACGGAAACAAGGTCTACGTCTTGCCCAAGCATCTCGATGAGAAAGTTGCGCGTCTCCATCTGGGCAAGCTTGGCGTGAAGCTTGCCCAGCTTAGCGAGGATCAGTCCGAGTACCTGGGCATTCCCATAGAAGGTCCCTACAAGCCGGATCACTACCGCTATTAGGCCCAGAGGCCACCATTCCTTTGGCCGGTCACCGCAAGATTAAGTAACATACGGTCGTGACAGGGCCGTGCTTCGAATCCATCGAAGCACGATCAGTTCCCGCACACGTTACCGAGTGGAGTTCGTGTACCTACCGACCAGACTCGCGCGATATGGAAGCCGCGCTATCGAGGGAATTCTGCTGGCTGTTTCGGTGATCGGCCCTGCACATGCGGCTTACGCATCAGCAACCACATCGGCGGCTCTCGGTGTAATCGTGGTCGCCATCGCGACCATCGTTATTGCTGTAGCGAGTGTCGCATTCGTCATTTACTAGATGTCGCGCCACAAGTCCGCGGGGCGTCCGAACTCCCAGCCCGTTCGAAACCGGGATGACGGCATAACGTCGGGCCCGCTGCGTTCGGCGTCGGAGACTGAGACTGTCGCGCTGGCCTCATTGGCCGCGCAATGCCGTGATCTCATGGCGGATCGAGACCGCCTCAGCCAGATTCTGGATAACCTGCCCATGCCGGTCTGGTTGCGTGCAAAGGACCTCTCACTGACCTGGGTCAATCAGGCGCATCGTGTTGCCGTCGAAGTGGATGTCGGGGTGACACCGTCCGAACAGAATCTCGAGTTGGTGCCGGGACTGGATGCGGACGAGGCGCAGGTACTGGCTAGGCGCGCGATCGAGAAAGGTCAGTCCCAGGCCGAGCGGCGGGGATTCGTGGTCGGCGGCAACCGCCGCTCCTTCGAGCTCGTGGAGATTCCTGTAGGGACAGGGGAAGTGGTGGGGTTTGCCCACGACATCACCGAGCGAGATGACGCTGTCGGCGAACTCGAGCACTATTCCGATGCAAGCGCCGAGATATTCAGCCGGTTACAAAGCGCCGTCGCCATATTCAACGTGGAGCGTCATCTTACCTTTCACAATGACGCCTTTGTGCGTCTCTGGAAATTTGACGAGTCCTGGCTTGAACTCCATCCGGGACACGACGAGATCCTAGAGAATTTGCGCCAGCGCCGATTGTTGCCGGAACAGATCGACTTTCTTGCCTATAAGAACGCAATTCTCGATCAGTACACATCCCTCTTGGAGCCTCATGAAAAGATGGAGGTGCTTCCCGACGAGACGATTGTTCGGAGCGTGCTCTCACCTCATCCAATGGGCGGCCTGATGATTGTTTTTGACGATGTCACGGACCGTTTGGAAATGGAGCGCGCGCGCAACACAACCGACGCCGTGCAACGTACTATCCTGGACCATTTAAGGGAGGGCGTGGTCGTTTATGGCAGCGACGGCCGGCTCAAGCTATACAACGCGGGATTTCGTGAATACTGGGGACTGGCGGACGAGTTCCTCGGGTCTGAACCCCATGTCAGTGAAGTCATAGAGGCCTGCCGCACGTTAATTTTCGATGCGTCCGCTTCTGCTTCCGAATGGCTTTCGCCGAAGGAGCGAAACATTGAGAACGCCCTGGAGCGCGAACCTCGCACCAGCCGCCTGCATCTCACAGACGGCAGAACGATACATTGCTCGGGTAAACCCCTTCCAGATGGGCCATGTTGTACACGTACACCGACGAGGGAGACATGTCTCGAGATGAGCAAGGCGTTATGGCACCCTATACGGGCGAAACCTTATTGCAATCTGGTCGCACACAGGCATAGGCACAGCGTGCAGCGCCACGGACCAAACAATCCCCAAATGCTTTGAATATGACGATGCCTGCCGGGGTAACCCGATCAGATACCGAAGTGCTCTTGAAAGGCGTGTCCGACACGGAAAGGCTCGCCTCTCAGATTTCGGATGCGGCTCGAGTCGGCGACCTTCTCTGCCTGTCCGGCGATCTGGGTGCGGGGAAGACAACGTTTGCTCGTGCATTCATTTGGGCTCGGGGCCAGCGTGCGGGGGTCGAGGTAGGTGAAGTACCGAGCCCCACGTTCACACTCGCCCAGGTTTATGAACTGCCCGATGCCAGCATTTGGCATTTCGATCTCTTCAGGCTTGAGAGCGCGGAAGAGACGATGGAACTCGGGATCTGGGACGCACTGCAGGACGGAATTTGCCTCGTCGAATGGCCCGACCGTCTGCCTCAGATTGAAATCGCCGCCCGCCTTGACCTGAGCTTTGAGTTCGGTGATTTACAGGATGAAAGAAGGGTCCGGATGGCCTGGGGTGAGGATTGGCAGGAACGACGAGTGGGGCTCGAATACTCGTGAGCGCACGCACCGAGAGTATCGAGCTTTTCCTGGAGCGTGCGGGATGGTCCCACGCACGGCGAGTGCCGCTCGCCGGCGACGCCTCTTTCCGCCGGTATGAACGCGTGAGCCAGGGCGCGCAGCATGCCGTCCTGATGGACGCGCCACCGCCTCACGAGGACGTCCGGCTATTTATCAAGATTGCCAGCCACCTGCGAGTCCTGGGATATTCCGCGCCGGACATCTACGCCGAGGACGCGGAACTCGGCGCCCTTTTGCTGGAAGACCTGGGGGATGACCTGTTTACAAGAGTGCTGGATGCCGGTGGAGACGAATATTTGCTCTATCGTCACGCGGTAGACCTGTTGGTCGATCTGGCGCAACGAGAGTTGCCGGATGAGGTTCCGACGTACGATATCCTAGCACTGCTTGAAGAGGCTTCACTCTTCATTGATTGGTATCTTCCGGCGCTGAGCGGCCACCCGGTGCCCAGCACCGAGCGCGAGGCGTTTCTGGACGCCTGGCGCCGCGCTCTTCCGCTGGCGGACGAAGGTTCGCCGGTGCTGGTCCTGAGGGACTTTCATGTGGACAACCTGGTTTGGCTGGATCGGCCTGATCCGATCTCCCGGGTCGGTTTGCTCGATTTCCAGGATGCGGTGATCGGTCCGCGAATGTACGATCTGGTTTCATTGCTCGAGGACGCTCGCCGTGACATCTCACCCGTACTCGTGGCGGAGATGTTCGAACGATACGTGATGGCGACGCGGATGGACGGGGCATCCGCCGCCGCTGCCTATGCGGTGCTGGGTGCCCAACGCAACACCAAGATCATCGGTATCTTTACGCGGCTTTGCCAAAGAGATGGAAAATCTGACTACCTAAAGTACATTCCCCGCGTTTGGAAACTGCTCGAGAACGATCTCGAACACCCTGCGTTGGGTCCGGTGCGTGACTGGTTCGCGCAATGCGTGCCGGACAGCATGCGGGACTCTGCCATTACGAATGCTGTGGCCGCCCTATGACCCCTCCCAAGACTCAATTCTCCGATACGGCCATGGTGCTGGCGGCAGGCCTTGGCACCAGAATGCGTCATCTCACGCAGGACCGGCCCAAAGCTCTGATCGAAGTCTGCGAGACTCCGCTCATCGATGGAGTGTTGGATCGATTGGCAGCTGCCGGCGTGTCGAAGGCTGTAGTCAATGTCCACCATCACGCGGCGCCGTTGCGTGAACATCTCGAAGCCCGACAACAACCGCAAATCTCGATATCTGACGAGACGGATCAGCTGCTCGACACGGGTGGTGGTGTTGCCCGCGCCCTCGATCAGCTCGGGGAAAAACCCTTCGTTGTCGTCAATGGCGATGTCCTGTGGCTCGATGGGCGGGAAGGCACATTGACGCGACTGGCAGAACGCTGGATCGACGATGATATGGACGCGTTGCTGTTGATGTGCTTCACCGTAAATGCGATCGGCTATGAGGGAATGGGCGATTTCATGATGTCAGACGACGGACGCCTGGTGAGGCGGGAGGAACAGTGTGTCTCGCCTTTCGTCTTTACGGGCATTCAAGTTCTGCATCAACGCCTGTTCGAGAACGCGCCGAACGGAGTATTTTCCCTCAATCGACTGTACGACCAGGCGGAAGCGAACGGCAAATTGTTCGGTTTGATCCATGAGGGGGCTTGGATGCATGTCGGTACGCCCGAAGGCGTGACCGCGGCTGAAGACGTCCTGAACGGTCTCTGAGGGTTCATGGCTGAGCGCCGGCGACCGCGCGTATGCACGATCCCCTCGGGGACACCATTCACTGACGCCCTCGCGACCGGCATTCTCAAGGCGCACGGCGACGATCCATTCGATCTCGGCCGAATGCTGGTCCTGCTGCCAACAAGGCGGGCTTGCCGAAGCCTGCGTGAATCGTTCCTGCGCGTCCGTCAGGGAGCGCCGCTTCTGCTGCCGCAAATTCAACCCATTGCCGATGTCGATGAGGAGGAACTGTCCCTTCACTGGATCCGGACGCAACCGGGATCCGAAGAACGGTTGGTCGATATCCCGCCCGCAATTCCGGCGATGCGTCGCCAACTGCTTCTCTCTCGCCTGATCCTCCGCCTCGATGCCCAGCGCCAAGACCATGGAATCAAGGGTATGGATCCTGCCCAGGCGGTCGCGTTGGCGACGGAGCTGGCGAGCTTGCTGGACCAGATGCAGACGGAGCGGCTGGCGTTTTCAGCGCTAGAGCAGGTGGTTCCCGATCAACTGGCCGCGCACTGGCAGCAAACGCTGGATTTCCTGAAAATTCTAACTGAGCACTGGCCGTCGGTGCTCGAGTCCGAAGGCTGTATCGATCCGGCAGATCGCCGCAATCGCCTGCTCGAACTTCAGGCGCACGTTTGGGAGCGCTCCCCGCCGGATTATCCAGTGATTGCTGCCGGTTCAACCGGAACGATTCCGGCCACTGCGGATCTGTTGAAGGTGGTTGCCACGCTTCCCCAGGGTCTGGTCGTACTCCCCGGATTGGATCAGTGGCTCGACGAGGAAAGTTGGCGGCGTGTTGACGAAACGCACTATCAATTTGGATTGCGGCGGCTGGTCCTCCATCTCGGTGTACCGAGGTTCGACATCCCGAACTGGATGGACTCCGAAGCCCAGGGAGAGAGCCTCCATCGTCCCAGGTTCTTGTCCGAGGTCTTACGTCCCGCCGAAACAACCCATGAGTGGCACAGACAGGAGAGCCCCGCGAAATCCGCATTGTCTGGTGTGAGCCGGATCGACTGTCCCGGACCGGAGGAAGAGGCCCGGGTCGTTGCGTTGATGATGCGGGAGGTGCTTGAAACGCCGGGGCGTACCGCAGCTCTGGTGACGCCCGATCGCTCATTAGCTCGCCGTGTTGCGGCGGAGCTGTGCCGTTGGGATGTCGGAGTAGACGATTCGGCAGGACAGCAACTCGGCGAGACATCGTGCGGGATCTTTATCCGGCTCGTGGCAACTCTGGCGGCGGAGCGCCTGTCCCCGGTCCCTCTGCTCGCCGCGCTCAAGCACCCGCTCGCGGCTGCGGGCAGATCGCGCGAGGAATTCCGAAGCAAGGTACGCGCGCTCGAACTGGCGGTGCTTCGGGGCGCGCGTCCTGGACGCGATATTGATGGGCTTGTCACCGCCGTGAAACTATCCGGACAGGCCGATGAACTGCTCCCGTTCGTGGATGATCTGAGCTCTCGTCTGTCTGGCTTGTTGGCAGCTTCCCGTCAGGATGGGGTTCCAATTGCGGACTTGCTACGCCATCACGTGTCGGCCTGCGAGGCTCTGGCGGCTGATGAAAACGGCGATGGTGCGGCACGCATTTGGGCCGGTGACGCGGGCGTGGAACTCGCGAGCTTTATCGACGAACTCCATCAGGCCTCTGCGGGCATGGTGCCCATCTCGACTGCCGATTATGCCTCCCTTCTGACGAGATTACTGGCCGGTCGGGTGGTCCGTCCGCGCTGGGGGCTCCACCCCCGTCTCCATATCTGGGGGTTGCTGGAAGCCAGACTTCAATCGGCGGACGTGATAATTCTTGGGGGCCTCAACGAGGGGTCATGGCCGCCCGAGACCAACGTTGACCCTTGGTTGAGCCGGCCCATGCGGGCCTCGGTCGGTTTGCCGACTCCGGAAAGGCGCATTGGTCTGACGGCACACGATTTCGTGCAGGCATTGAGTGCACCACAGGTATTCTTGACCCGATCGGAGAAGGTGGAAGGCACACCGACTGTCCCGTCCCGATGGCTGCTCCGTATCGACACCTTTCTCGAAAAATCGGGCGAAAGGCTGAGCCAGGAGCGACCGTGGTTGTCGTGGCAGGACAAGCTGGATCAGCTCGAAGCGCCGATCAAACCCGCACCTCCCCCGGAACCTCGTCCTCCGCTCGCAGCACGCCCACGACGTCTCTCCGTCACTGACATTGAAACCTGGGTTCGGGATCCGTACGCGCTGTTTGCCAGGCGAATATTGAGATTGAGTCCCCTGGAGCCGATCGATGCCGACCCGGGAACCCTGGAACGTGGGGTGTTCATACATCGCGCGTTGGAAGAGTTTGTCACTGTCCACGGCGGCGACCTGCCCGCCGATTCGGTGCAGCATCTCATTTCCCTTGGCGAGGAAATATTCGGTGCGACCCTGGCGCAGCCCGCGGTGTGGTCGTTTTGGTGGCCCCGATACCTGCGGATCGTGGACTGGTTCGTAAATGAGATGCGCGGAATGACCGGCGAACGGGAGACCGTGCCCACGGCCGTTGAGGTTCGCGGGGAAACACAACTGGAGACAACCGGCGAGCCTTTCACCCTGGTCTCCAAGGCAGACCGAATAGACCTAAAGGCCGATGGCTCGTTGGTCATCGTCGACTACAAGACCGGTGGGGTTCCCTCACAGAAAGACATTGAACTCGGGTTGTCGCCACAACTCCCGCTGGAGGCCTGGATCGCCCAGTCCGGAGGATTCGCCGGCATCGATGCGGCCAAGGTTTCCGAACTCTGCTACTGGCGGCTGACAGGCGGTGCGAAACCGGGGCAAATCGTCTCGGTGGGCAAGGACGTGGAAGATCTCATCCAACTCGCGTCCGAAGGTCTGCGTCGATTGGTGGCAGCGTTCGAAGACCCTTCGACGCCTTATAGAGCACGACCACGGCCCCGCCATGCAGCGCGGTTTGGAGATTTCGATCATTTGGCACGGATTGCTGAATGGTCCCTCGACGGAGGTGGCACAGGATGACTCCGCACAGCGCCACCGAACGGCAGATTGCAGCCTCCGATCCCAGCGCATCTGTATGGGTGTCAGCGTCGGCCGGAACGGGAAAGACCCGCGTTCTGACGGACCGCGTTCTGCGGCTCCTGTTGTCGGGATCGGCGCCCGATCAGATTCTCTGCCTCACGTTCACACGGGCCGCTGCGGCAGAAATGGCGAATCGTCTGCACGGAGACCTTTCGAACTGGGTCGTTCTCGACGATTCCGGTCTTCGACAGGCACTCCTGGGGCTCACCGGGCGCGTTCCGACTGAAGAAGAAATGGAGCAAGCTCGCAGGTTATTTGCGAGCGTGCTGGACTCGCCGGGTGGCCTCAAGATCCAGACTATTCATGCGTTCTGCGAGTCATTGTTGTCGAGATTTCCCCTGGAGTCGGACATCCCACCCCACTTTTCTGTCATCGACGAGGGCACGTCGACAGAGTTGCTGAGGGAAGCGCGGGACCAGGTATTGACGCGGGCGCGTGAAGATATAGCGCTCGCTACGTCTCTCCAGCACCTGACGGCGCAGGTCTCCGAAGACCGGTTCAGCGCCGTTGCGCAGGAACTCACGACCGAGCGCGCGCGTCTAGAACGACTGTTCGGCCGTTTCGATGGTTCATGGTCCGCGCTTTCGACTGTCATCGCGGAAATCCTGGGACTCGAAGCCGATGAAGATGAGACGACAATCATCGAGGCGGCGTGCGACCTAAATGAGACCGAAGCCGCAGCGTTACGCCAAGTCGCCGATGCGATGATGCATGGTGGCAAGACCGACCAGCGGCACGGCGAGATTATCGCCAGCTGGATCGACACCAATGAATCGCGACCGGAGTTGCTCTCTGCATATATGTCGGCTTTCTTCACGGCAGAAGGTTCCACGCGCGCTCGCCTTATTCATAAGGATGCTCTTGAACGTGCCAACGATGACGCCGGACAGGTGCTGGCTGAGGAAGCGTCCCGGCTCGAGATAATCGGTTCCAAGATGAAGGCGGCCCAGACCGCCGCGGACACCATGGCGCTGTTGCGTCTGGGGTATGCCCTCGTGAACACCTATGGCGGTGTCAAACACGGACGGGCGCTTCTCGATTACGACGACCTCATAACCTTCGCGCGACAGCTTTTGTCGCGACCCGGGATCGCACCTTGGATTCTCTACAAGTTGGACGGCGGCCTGGATCATGTCCTCGTGGACGAGGCACAGGATACGAACGAGGAGCAATGGCGGGTAATTGCCACCCTGACCGACGAGTTCTTCTCAGGCCAGGGCGCGCGGGAACGACGGCGAACCGTGTTCGCAGTCGGAGATGCCAAGCAATCCATTTACAGCTTTCAGCGTGCGGATCCGCAGCTATTTGCTGAATGGCGGTCGCATTTTGCCACGAGGGCCGGAGACGCCGGTGAAGATTGGCGCCCTCTGGAGCTGGTCCATTCCTACAGGTCCACGCCACCCGTGCTGTCACTTGTGGACGAGGTCTTCAGGTCTTCGGAGGCAAAAACCGGTTTGGTATTCGATGGGGTCGAAGTCGACCACATTCCCCATCGAGTGGGTCAGTCCGGCTTGGTGCAACTGTGGCCCGTCGACGTACCTGACGACGCGGAGGATCCCGGCGTCTGGGAACCGCCTCTCGCCCAGCACCATGACGTAACGCCGAGTGTCCGGCTGGCGCAACGCATTGCCAGCACCATCGGTGATTGGTTACGGCGAGGGGAAGTTCTGGAGAGCCGGGCCCGGAAGATCCAGCCGGGCGACATCATGATTCTCGTGCAACGCCGTGCAGGTTTCATCGATGAGATGGTCCGGGCGCTCAAGCAACTGGACATTCCCGTGGCCGGAACGGACCGGATGATTCTTACCGAGCAGTTGCCGGTCATGGATCTCATTTCACTGGGTCGTTTCGCGAATTTACCGGATGATGACTTGGCACTGGCGGAGGTCTTGAAGAGCCCACTGTTCGGATTTGACGACGATGACCTCTTCAACATTGCCTGGAATCGGAAGGCCCAAAGTCTCTGGGCCGCGTTGCTGGAGCGTCGCCACACAGCGCCGGCGTATGATGTTGCGGCGCGAACGCTCCAGGAATTGCGGGAAGCTGCAGAGCGAAGTGCGCCTTACGAATTCTTCGCCAGTGTGCTGGCACCGGCGGGAGGCCGGCGAAAGCTGGCGGCTCGGTTGGGCGCCGAAGCCAACGATCCGATCGATGAATTCCTGGCTCTTTGTCTGCAGTACGAGCGACTGCATGCACCATCCCTCGAGGGTTTCCTGCACTGGGTTGAAACAGCAGAGACAGAGATCAAGCGGGACCTCGAACTGGGTCGAAATGAGGTCCGGGTATTGACCGTCCACGGCGCCAAGGGGTTGCAGGCACCGATCGTTTTTCTGCCGGATACCTGTCGTACTGCTCGCGACTCGAACGGAATTCGCTGGATCCAGCATGGGAGTGACGAACAATCGATCCCACTTTGGCCGGCCCGTCGCGATCGAGAGGGTGAGAAGGCACGTGAAGTGCGAAACGCCGACAGAATTGCCCAGGATCAGGAGTCCAGGCGATTACTCTACGTGGCTCTGACCCGGGCTGAGGACCACCTTTACATCGGGGGTTTTGAAGGGGGCCGCGGCCGCGCGGCCGGATGCTGGTACGATCTGATTGCAGGGGCCATGCAGGAGATCGGGCGTCCCGCCGACGGGGATGATGGTTCGGGTGTCCTGGAGTTGCGCGGAGAGCAGATTAAGCCGCCTGACCGGCGGGCATCTTCCGATGCTCATGC
>MDTE01201419.1_pt1 | contig 14970 bp, 17 predicted proteins | sample 811231 | NCBI WGS metagenome assembly MDTE01 (sample SAMN05326651, study PRJNA326480) | marine metagenome | isolation source: seawater | place: Indian Ocean: Red Sea | collected 2010 | reverse complement strand
CATTATACCGGGATATTTCTTAAATTGTCTTCGTACTTCAATCACAACAGCACCACCTGCTCTGCCAACTGCTTGCATTCCCATTGATCCAAATAAATAAGGCAACATACCGCCAATCAACAATCCTGCAACAACAAAAGGATTTGATAAATCAAAAGTAACGTTCACTCCTGCTAAAGCAGAGTCTTTTACGTTAGAAAAATATTTTATATCTTCAGTATATGCAGCAAAAAGTACTAACGCTCCGAGTCCAGCAGATCCAATAGCATAACCTTTTGTAACAGCTTTAGTAGTATTACCCACAGCATCAAGAGCATCAGTCGTTTTTCTTACATTTTTAGGAAGTTTAGACATTTCAGCTATACCACCAGCATTATCTGTCACTGGACCGTAAGCATCAAGAGCTACAACCATTCCTGTTAAAGCAAGCATCGCGGTAACAGCAATAGCTATTCCATATAATCCAGCTAAACTGTTAGTATATAAAATACCAGCAACTATTATCAAAGCTGGAATTGCGGTTGCTTCCATTGAGATAGCTAAACCTTGAATCACATTAGTCCCATGCCCTGTAGTTGATGATTTTGCAACGGTTTTTACTGGTCTGTAATCTGTACCAGTATAATACTCTGTGACCCAAATTAGTAAACCTGTAATTATAAAACCAACTACTCCACAAATATATAGATCAAATCCTGTAAAACTCGCTCCAGCATTATTCGTATAATCGGTTGATAAACCTATTAATTTATTAGTAACTGGATACATTATTATTAAAGATGTAACTGCTGTCACTATAAAACCTTTGTATAGAGCACCCATAATGTTTTTACTTTTTCCAAGTTTTACAAACCAGGTTCCAATAATCGATGTAATTATACAAGCTCCTCCAATCGCCAACGGATAAATCATAAGATTGTAATCTTGAGGTGAAAATATTGATGCTAAAACCATTGTTGCTACAATTGTTACTGCGTAAGTCTCAAATAAATCAGCAGCCATACCTGCGCAGTCACCTACATTATCTCCAACATTATCTGCAATTACAGCCGGGTTTCTTGGGTCGTCTTCTGGGATTCCAGCCTCTACTTTACCAACTAAATCTGCTCCAACATCAGCACCTTTTGTAAAAATACCGCCGCCAAGCCTTGCAAATATAGAAATTAGAGACGCACCGAAACCTAGTGCTACTAATGCGTTTATTATCTCTCTATTCTCAACATTTAAATTTATTAAAATTATATAATAAATTGTAATTGCTAATAATGCTAAACCCGCAACTAGCAGTCCAGTAATTGCACCAGATTTAAATGCAATAGTTAATCCAGATTGTAAACTTTTTCTTGATGCTTCAGCGGTTCTAACATTAGCCTTTACAGAAATTAACATGCCAACGTATCCTGCTACGCCAGATAGAAAAGCTCCAATAAAATATCCTAATCCAACTAAATAATTAAAAAAATATGTTACTATAGCTAGAACTAAAATCCCAACTATAGAAATGGTTTTGTATTGTCTATTTAGATAAGCTTTTGCTCCTATTTGAATAGCTTCTGCTATTTCTTGCATTCTTGAATTCCCCGGACTTGCTGAAATAATTTGTCCAGATAAAAGGTAGCTATAAGCTACAGCAAGTATACCTGTAAAAGAAATTAAATAAAGGAGTTCTAAATAATTAGTCATTTAATCGGATAAATGCCAAATATGGATTAAAAACGCAAGCTAATTAATTCATTTTTTAACGTTTTTACTCGTCTTTTCTTATCGCATTCGATAATTTATCTAAAATAGCGTTTAAATAACCAATTTGAACTTTTTCCAAAAAAAATTCAGATGCTAATAAGTACTCGCTTATAATAACTTTTTTGGGATTTTGGTGTTTAAATAAGAGTTCAAATACCGCTGCAAATAGTATTATTTTTAACAATTTATCTGTTTTTTTTAAATCGATATCATTTAATAAATGAATATTGATTGTCTCCTCTATTAGATCAGATCTTTCTAAGGTACCTGAAACAACATCTTTTATAAATTTTTTATATTGATTTTTTGGATATTCTATTATCGAGTCTGGGTTCATCAAAGAGTTGTAAATTTTCTGAACTATTTTTATTCTTGGAGAGGGATTTTTAAATTTTTTTTGTTCCATTTTTAAATATCGACAAAATTGCTTTTGCGGCCTCTAAACCTTTATTTGGCTTATTAGACCTTTTTATTCCACATCTCTCATAAGCTTGTTTTTTATTTAAAGCAGTTATAATTCCATTTCCAATAGGTTTATTAAAACTAATTGCAAGATTCATAATTGCATCGAAAGAACTTCTGCAAATTAAATCAAAATGAGGCGTAGCACCCTTGATAACACAACCAATGGCTATAAAGCCGTCATATTTTTTAATATTTTTCCGAATAGCAATAGGAATTTCAAAAACTCCAGGAACTGTGATTATATGTATCTTAATTTTACTCTTAATCAAAATGTTTTTAGCTCTAATCACAAGTTTGGATGTGATTTGATCATAGTAATTTGCGTTTACAATTAGAATTTTTTTCATTTCATTTAATTATAATTTGTTTTTTAATTTTTAATCCAAATCCTTCGAGGCCTATAATTTTTTTTTTAGTTCTTGAAACTAATATCATATTTTTTACATTTTGATCCTTTATTATTTGAGCACCAATTCCATAATATCTTAAAGTAATATCAGTATCATTTTGTTTCTCTTTATTAATTTGATTGTTAATTACTACTAATACAAAATTTCTAAATTTGGATAATATTTTAAGATTCCTATTGATCTCTTTATCCTTCAGTAAATCACTTCTCTTAATCTTTTTTGATAAAACTCTTACTGGAACAGATTTTTGACCTTTGAAAAATCCATTTGAAAACACAAAACTTTCGTGATGATTAAGCTTATTTTTGTAAATACTTAAAACGTATTTTAAATTATTTCCAAGTGAAATATTTCTAGAGAATAATTTATAGATAAGTTTCTCATTTTTTAATCTATATGAAATTAAATCAGCTATAGAAGCAATTTTGATTTTATGTTTTTTTGAAAATTTAACTAAATCATCAAGACGGGCCATTCTGCCATCCTCGTTCATTACTTCACAAATTACTGAACTCGGATTAAGTTTTGAGAGTTTAGAAATATCTATTGAGGCCTCTGTGTGACCAGCTCTTTCTAAGACGCCACCATTCCTGGAAACCAAAGGAAAAACATGACCAGGAGAAACGATATCCTTTTTTTTTGAATTAGGATTAATTGCGACTTTTATAGTTTTAGCTCTATCAAAAGCAGAGATACCAGTTGTAATACCTTTTTTTGCTTCAATAGAAACAGTAAACGCTGTTTGCATTCTTGATTTATTAATTTGAGACATTAAAGGAAGTTTTAAATTATCAACTTGTCTTTTTGTAAGAGCTAAACAAATTAAACCACGCCCATGTTTAGCCATGAAATTTATTATATTAGAATTACATTTTGAACCGGGAACAACAAGGTCTCCCTCGTTTTCTCTATTTTCATCATCAACTAGAACAAACATTTTTCCCTTCCTTGCATCCTTTAGTATAGCTGGGATATTAGAAAATATTTTTTTTGACATTTTAATTAGAATATTTATATAGATATTTTCCAAATATATCTAATTCCACATTTACTAAATCATTAACTCTCAAATTTTTAAAATTTGTAAGTTTTAAGGTATGAGGAATTATATTTATAATAAATTCTTTTTTCAAAACTTTTGAAATTGTCAGAGACACGCCGTTTATTGCAATAGATGCCTTTTCCTCTATATATTTATTAAATTTATTATCTGAAATTTTTAGTTTTAATATCCACGAATTATCTATAATTTTTATTGATTTGATTTTGGCAGTAGCATCAACATGTCCTTGAGTAAAATGACCAGAGATTTTTTGTCCATAAACCAATGATTTTTCTAAATTAATTATTTGGCCTTTTTTAATATTTTTAAAATTAGATCTTTTTATCGTTTCCGAAGAAACATAAAAATAAATTAATTTTTTTTCAACTTTATTCAAGGTTAAGCACACACCATTACAACATACTGAAGAGCCAACATCTTTCTTATTAAATTTTAAATTTGATTTAATTCCAATTAATTTACTGTTAGCGTTATTCTTAATTAATGTAACTACACCTTTGTTGTAAATTATTCCATTAAACATTATTTTAACCTAATTTTATAAAGATTATCATTTTTAAGATTTACTTTTATTCTATTTTTAAGAACAAGATTTTTTAAAAATTTTGTATTCACATTATTGTATCCGTTTTTTTTTAAAAGTGTATTTGATTTAAAAACATATAAATCATTAATTAGTCTGAATTTAAATAATTTAACTATAAAAACTAAACCTGACTCGATCAAAATTCTGCAACTTCCACTTATAAATAATTTTTCAAATAATAATTTAAAATCACTTTTATTTTCAAGTTTTCTTAGCTTTATAATCTTGATATTTTTTTTTTTTAAAAAAGAAATCTTATTTCGATTATTACTGGTAGTAACAATAGTCGTTTTTCTTTTTTTCGTTAGTTGAAATAATTTGAGATTTTTTTTTATCTTTAAGTAACGATCGATTATTATGAGTTTTGGCATCATGTGATTCATTCCATTAATTCTACAATTAAGTAAGGAATTATCTTTATTGATGGAATTTGAAGTAGAAATAATACAATCATACTTTGACCTAATTAAGTGAGATACTCTTCTTGACCTTAAGTTAGTAATCCATTTTGAACTTTTATTAATAGTAAAAAAATCTTTTGATATAGCTATTTTTGCATCAATAAGAGGAAGTTTATTAATTTTATTTAGATAATAGCTTTTGTAAAAATTTTTATTTTCAATGTCTATTTTTTTTAATTTTACTGAATTTTTAAGAAATTTTTTAACTTTTTTATATGTTCTTTCGTCGGGGTCATAAAATTAATAAAATATATTCTTAATTTTTTTTTTTTTAATTATATAAGTGCATGGGGGAGTTTTGCCATAATGAGTACATGGTTCTAAAGTCACATACATATTTGATTTATTAAAACTAATTTTTTTCTTTAAAGCATTAAATTCTGCATGAGGTCTTCCATTTATAGATGTAACTCCGGAGCTGATCACAGAATCATTTTTTACTATAATGCAACCAACTGATGGATTTTTTTTTGTTTTTCCTAAGTTTATTTCAGCCAATCTAAAAGCAAGATTTGAATAGATATTATGATTTGTTTTCATCTATATTGCCCACAAATTCTTCAAAGTCTTTTGCCTCTTTAAAATTCTTATAAACAGATGCAAAACGGACATAGGCAACTTTATCTAATGATGAAAGACCCTCCATAATGAACTTACCAATTGTTGGAGTTGGAATTTCGCTTTCACCAAGACCCTCTAAATTTCTCACTATTTTTGAGATAAATTTTTCAATAGTTTCAGAGTCAATTGGTCTTTTTCTTGTTGCAATTCTAATTGATTTTGAAATCTTATCTCTATCAAATGGTTCTCTTTTGCCATTTCCTTTTATTACAGTTAATTCTTGAAACTGAACTCTTTCAAAGGTAGTGAATCTTTCTTTTCTGTCACAACCACATAATCTTCTTCGTCTGATGGCTGTTCCGTCTTCTGTTGGTCTGGAGTCAACTACTGAGGTGTCTTTTTCTCTACAAAATGGGCAAAGCATAAATATTTTAACTACTATATATAGGAAAAGAGGAACAAAGTTCAATTATTTCTTTTTGAACCTCTTTTTCTGCTTTTGAGTTATCATCTTTATTTTTGCTAAGACCCTCCACAACTTTATAAATTAAATCACCTACAAGTTTGAATTCATTCGCACCAAAGCCTCTTGTTGTACAGGCTGGAGTGCCCAATCTTATTCCCGAAGTTATCATTGGACTTTCAGTATCAAATGGAATTCCATTTTTATTGCAAGTAATATTTGCTCTACCTAAAGATGCTTGAGCATCTTTTCCTGTAACTCCAAATGATCTTAAGTCAATCAACATTAGATGAGTGTCTGTACCACCAGAAAAAATTTTAAAACCTTTTTCAGTTAATCTTTCAGAAAGCACTTTAGCATTGTTTATTACATTTTTTGTATATTCTTTGAAATCATCTGATAAAGCTTCTTTAAAACAAACTGCTTTCGCAGCGATAACATGCATTAACGGTCCACCCTGAAGACCAGGAAATATAGCGCTGTTAAATTTTTTTATTAAATCTTCTTTGTTTGTTAAAATAATTCCACCTCGAGGACCTCTCAAAACTTTATGAGTAGTGGAAGTGACAACATCAGCATATTCAGTTGGATTTGGATAGGCATTTCCAGCAACAAGTCCAGAAAAATGTGCCATATCTACTAAAAAATAGGCACCAACTTTGTCACAAATTTCTCTAAATTTTTTAAAATCTATAATTCTTGAATATGCACTTCCTCCAGCAATAATAAGTTTTGGTTTATTCTCAATAGCAAGTTTTTCAACTCCATCATAATCAATTAAACCCGTTTCTTTGTCTACCTCATAGTGGAGTGCGTTAAACCATTTTCCTGACTGGGCAGGTTTAGCGCCATGAGTTAAATGACCTCCCGAGTTAAGACTCATTGCAAGAGTTGTATCCCCTGGTTTTAACAAAGCAAGATATACTGCTCCGTTAGCTTGCGCACCTGAATGAGGCTGAACATTTGCAAATTTACAATTAAATAATTTCTTGGCTCTCTCTATTGCTAAATTTTCAGATATGTCAACATGCTCACATCCTCCATAATATCTTTTCCCTGGATAACCTTCTGCATATTTATTCGTTAAAACAGAACCTTGGGCTTCTAATACTGCATTTGAAACTATATTTTCAGAGGCTATTAGTTCAATATGATTTTGTTGTCTTAGGAATTCCTGTTCGATGGATTTATATAATTCTATATCAGCTTCTTTTAAATCTAATTTGAAGAAACTGTTTAGATATTTGTTTAACTTTAATGCTATTGACATGTTAAATTTTTTTTACCCTTCTTAAATGTCTACCACCTTCAAATTTAGTTTTTAAAAAAGTTTCAACTAATCTTAAAGATAGTTTTTTTTTTATTAATCTTGCGCCTAATGCTATTATATTAGCATTATTATGCTGTCTAGACAATCTTGTAGACTTTAAATTATAGCAAACAGCTGCTCTAATAGTTTTGATTTTATTAGCACTTATTGCCATACCAGTCCCTGATCCGCAAACTAATATACCAACCTCACTTTTTTTGGATTTAATTCGAAGAGCAAGTTTTTTAGCAAAATCTGGATAGTCGACAGATTCGCTGTTAAAAGGACCAATATCGAAAATTGAAATTCTTTTATCAATTAAATGATTTTTAATTTCCTCCTTTAATTTAAAGCCTGCATGGTCTGAGGCAATACATACAGTTTTAAATAGTTGTTTTAGTTTTATATTGCTCATTATTAGTAATTAAATTACACTATTTAAAATTATAATAATATATTTGTCGCATCAAATTAGAAATTTACGGAACTTTACATGAAAATCATTGGATCTTACCCTAATTTAAGGCTTAGAAGATTAAGAAAATCAACTTGGATAAGAGATCTCGTATCTGAAAGTAACATTTCTCACAAAGATTTGATTTTACCTATTTTTATAAGAGAGGGAAAAAACAAAGTTGAATCTATAAAATTAATGCCTGGAGTTAAAAGATACACGGTAGATAAATTATCAAATATATTAAAAGAAGTTGAGAGGTATAAGATCCCAATGGTGGCGTTATTTCCATTCACCCCTAGTTACAAAAAAGATGAATTTGGAACTGAAGCTTTAAATCCAAATAATTTAATTTGTAAAGCTATTGAGTTTATTAAAAAAAAATTTCCTAAAATTGGTGTCATGTGTGATGTAGCACTTGATCCTTACACTACGCACGGTCACGATGGTGTGATTATAGAAAAAAAAATTGATAATGACGAAACTATAAAAGTTTTGGTAAAGCAAGCTTTATTATATGCAAAAAAAGGATGTGATATTATTGCTCCATCAGACATGATGGATGGTAGAATTGGAGTAATAAGAAAGACTCTTGACGAGGAAAATTTTAAAGATGTAAATATTTTATCATATGCCGTAAAATATGCTTCTAATTTTTATGGCCCTTTTAGAGACGCAGTAGGAAGTAAATCTAAACTAAAATCAGATAAAAAAACTTATCAAATGGATTTTAGAAATTCTTCAGAGGCTTTAAGAGAAGTTGGATTAGATATCAAAGAAGGTGCAGATATGGTTATGGTTAAGCCGGGAATAATATATTTAGATATTATTAATAAAATTAAAAGAAATTATAATGTGCCTGTTTTAGCTTATCAAGTATCTGGTGAATACAGTATGATTAAAAATGCAATTGAAAAAAAAATTTTAAATAACGATGCAATTTTAGAAAGTGTAAATTCATTTAAAAGAGCTGGAGCTTGCGCAATAGTTACCTACTTTGCAATAGACATTGCAAAAATTATAAAAAATCAATTAAAATAGTTTTCCAATAAAACTCTCGATTTAGGAAAAGGTAAATTGTTAGGTATGAAAAATTTATTTTGTATTATATTTCTTGTAAAATATAAAGATTTTTTTATCAAATGATTTGGTAATTTTTTTGGTATTTCCTTTAAGATTAAAAAATCTGGAACATCATAAGTAAACTCATCAATTTTTATTTTAGACGTATTTGATGAATTCATATTTTTTTTCTTAAATTTTTCTAAATCTGGGTCATACCCTAAATTTTTGATAAGACTTAATTCAAAGAAAATATAAACTATTATCCAATTTTCTAAACTCAATGAATTAACAAATTCTTCTAAGGATTTATAAATATCTTTGTTTGGTTGAGACTCTGGAAGTAGAATTTTTAAAATTGAACAAATGGAAATTAATGTAGTAGTTCTCTCTTTATCATTAAAGTATAATGGAGATATTGCTTTTACCAACTCAGTTTTAAAATATCCCAATTTGTTTTCACTTTTAGAATTGTGAACTATGAATAATTTGTTTGATATTTGTAAATAATTTCTTATTTTTCTAGAATTTCCACCATGAACTACTCCAGATACTTTGCCCTTTGAATGTGAAAATACATCAATTATGTTTGCGTTCTCTCTAAATTTTCTTTTTGACAATAGATAGCACTCATCTTCCCAATTCATATTTTTAAAATTTTTATCAATTTGGCCGCTGCATTTTGTTGAGCATTTTTTTTAGAAGATCCTATACCTATAATTTTTTTTGATTGCGGTATTTCAACTTCAGTTTTAAATAGAGGTTTATGTTGAGGGCCAATTTTTTTAAAAAAAGTGTACATAGGTAATTTTTTAAATTTTTTAAGACTGTATTCTTGTAATTTTGTTTTGGAGTCAACAAGAGTTATTTTTGATTTATCTATATATGATCTCCAAAACTTAAATATAAATTTTTCTGAAGATTTTAGTCCCCCATCCAAAAAAATTGAACCAACGAGTGCCTCTAGACAGTCACTTAATATTTTATCCGCTGATCGCTCTAAATTCTTATGTGATGATCCTAAATAAATAAATTTTTTGATATTTATTTTTTTTGCTATATCGGCACAGGTTTTTTTGTTTACAAGATTTGCATATTTTTTGTCAATTATACCCTCTTTTTCTTCAGGATATTTTGCGATTAATTCTTTAGAAATTATCAGACCAAGAACTCTATCACCTAAAAATTCTAATTTTTCATTGTTTGTATTACTGCTAAAACTCTTATGAGTCAAAGCCCTATGTAAAAGATTTTTGTCTTTAAAATTATAATCTAATATTCTTTCAAGTTCGTTTATTGATTTTATCATTTTAAGGTTTTAAATGTTCTATTTAAACGAAATGATTTATGTAAATTCCAAAATTTAAGTAAGCTTCCATTATTTGTATCATTCGAAAAGAAAATAATCTTTGCTTTTCCTACAAGATTTAATTTTTTTACGTAACCAACATCTTCTAGAAATCTACTATCTTTTGAACAATCTCGATTGTCACCCATTAAAAAGAAGTGATCTTTCGGAACTTTATATTTTTTTGAGTTTTGTAAAGTTCCATCTTTATTATAAGAAGCTAAATACTTTACTCCATTAGGAAGTGTTTCTATAAAAGTTGTTGAATTAAATATGAAACTTCCGCATCTTATCGGATCAGAATTTTTAATTTTATTTCTTTTAACTTGTTTTCCATTGATTATTAAATTTCCATCGATAAATTGAATTTCATCTCCAGGTAAACCAATTAATCTTTTTATATAATCAGTTCTGTTATCAGAAGGTGTTTTAAATACTACAAGATCTCCTTGTTTTGGATCCTTAAAAAAAAATCTTTTTTTTGAAAAATTTGGACTAAATGGAAAGGAATGAATACTGTAACCATAAGAATACTTCGAAACAAATATTCTATCTCCAACTAGTAGTGTAGGTTCCATTGAAGATGATGGTATATAAAATGGTTGTACAATTAACGATCTAATTAAGACTGCCAATATAATAGCTCCAATTAAAGTTTTAATATTCTCAAATACTGATTTTAAAAGTTTATTTTTTTTCATAATGAAATAGTTACAAATGCTACAGCGTATTTTTCTTCATCTGTTAAAGATAAAGAGATTTTGAATTTTTTTTTTTTAAATTTTTTTTCTACATTTTTTTTAGTTTTATTAAGTAACTTAATGAATGGTTTTCCGTTTTTTTCATTTAAAACTACTATTTCATTAAAATTAATACCTTTTGAAATTCCAGTGCCTAAAGCTTTTGAAAAAGCTTCTTTTGCAGCAAATCTTTTAGCAAAACAATTAGAGGGGTTTTTTGTTTTTTTACATTTTAAAACCTCCTGTTTATTAAATAACCTTGTTATAAAAGTTTTCTTTTTAACAAACTTTTTTATTCTACTAACTTTTACTATATCTGTTCCAATACCAAATATTTTCATCAATTTATAATCTTTTTAAATTTTTTGATAGTATTTGCTAGTCCTTGAAATATTGACTCTCCAATTAAAAAATGTCCTATGTTAAATTCTTTAATACCTGAAATTTTTGATAATATTTTTGCTGATTCGTATGTTAAACCGTGACCTGCATGGACCTCTAGACCTAGGCTATTTCCTAATAAAACTGAACTACGAATTTTATTAAGTTCTTTTTTATAATTTTTGTTTTCATTCACTAAATTACAAAATTTCCCAGTATGTATTTCCACACAATCAGCGTTTAAAAATTTAGATCGTTTTATATCTTTTAAACTAGGCTCAATAAATAAACTTACTCTTGATTTATTTTTTTTTAATTTATAGATAATTTCTCTCAAAAATTTTTTATTATAATTTAAATTTAGGCCGCCCTCTGTGGTTATTTCTTTTCTTTTTTCAGGGACTATACAAATAAAAGATGGTTTATTTTTTAAAGCAATCCTAAGCATTTCTTTTGTTGCAGCTATTTCCAAGTTAAGAGGTATTTTAAGTTTTGATTTTATCAATTTTAAATCATTATCGTTAATATGGCGTCTATCTTCTCTTAAATGGATAGTAATAGAGTCTGCTTTGCTCTTTTGGGCTTCTAAAGCTGCTCTTAAAGGGCTTGGATAAGTTTCTCCTCTTGCATTTCTAACTGTTGCTACATGGTCAATGTTCACACCAAGTCTTACTTTGCTCATTAGAGATTTCTGCTTCCAGGTTTAATAGGTTTTATCAATGTCAAGTGTTTTGGTAAATTATTCTCTTTGTATGTAGGTATATTAAGCTTTACTTGAGAAACTATTTTTTCTTTTATTAACGATCTTCCGTTAGATCTATCAATTATACAAGCGAAACCAACAATCGATGCTTTATTTTTTGCTACCAGTTGTGAACATTCTAAACTAGATTTTCCTGTAGTAATAACGTCCTCAATAATTAAGATTTTTTGACTTTTTTTTATTGAAAAGTCCCTTCTTAAAGTAAATTTTCCATTTACCCTTTCTGCAAAAATAGTTTCTTTTTTTAAGATCCTACCTAATTCATATCCTACAACTATACCACCCATGGCTGGAGATAAAATAATATCAAAATCATCAAGGTCCTTCTGAATTTTTTTTGATAAAGAAATACAAATTTGACTTGCTTTATCTGGCTTGCTCATTAGCTGAGCGCATTGGATATATTTTGGACTATGTAGCCCTGATGATAAAACAAAATGTCCCTCTAAAAGTGCGTTAGTTTCTTTTAAAATTTTCAAAGATTCTTCTAATGAAAGCATTTTTTTTTTGTTTATGTCGAACAATTTTAAATTTTAAGTTACTTTGCTTTATTTGACTTATCAAGTTTGTAAAATTTTTCAAATCTTTTATTTGAAGATCAAATGAAAAAGTGAGATGGTCTGTGGTTCTTTTCAACATTTCAATATTAATAATATTACCTTTATTAAGGCCTATAAGAGAGCTGATGTGACCCAAAGCTCCTGGTTTATGAGGCAAATCTACTTCGATTGTACATGAGTAGCTTTTTTTAGTTTCACTAGTCTCTTCTGTCGATTTATCTTGCCAATATCTCCTGATTGCTGATCTCGCTTTGCCTGTTGCAGATGAAGACAACCAGTGTAACGATGGTGAGGCATTTTTTGAAGTTTCAATAAAAATTAAGTCGCCATTCTTTAAAACTGTTTGAAGAGTAGCTTGTCTGCCATTAATTGTACATCCGGTTGCACTATTACCTACTTTCGTATGTACTGCGTATGCAAAATCTATTGGTGTTGCTTTTTGAGGTAATTTTATAACAGCGCCTTTTGGTGTAAAACAGAAGACGTTTTCTTGAAACATTTGTAATTTAGTGAATTCATAATAATGCTCTGGACTTGTTCCTGCCTCTATTATTTCAACAAGGTCTCTTAACCAATCATATTCTTTCCATGACAATTCAGAAAATTTTTCAGAAGATTTGTATTTCCAGTGTGAAGCGATGCCTCTTTGAGCAAATTCATGCATGTCATGTGTTCTTATTTGTATTTCAATTCTATTTTTTTTTGGACCAATTACAGCTGTGTGTATGGATTTGTAGTTATTTATTTTTGGTGTCGAGATATAATCTTTGAACTTACCAGGTATCGTTGAAAATTTACTGTGAAATATTCCTAATGTCTTGTAACAGTCTTCAATATTTTTAACTATTACTCTAAAACCTATGATATCAGTCAGTTGCTCCAAGGAAATTTTTTTATTTTGAATTTTTCTCCAAATAGAAAATGGAGTTTTCTCTCTTCCTGTTATTGTAGCTGTTATGCCTTTGCTTTTAAGTAGTTCAATTAATTCAACCGAAATCGATTTAAAAGTATCTTCTTTGTTATTTTTTATAAAATTTAAACGTTTTACAATTAAATCTCTTGCAGGTTTATTCAAAACAGAAAATGATAAATCCTCAAGTTCATCTCTTATTCTATTCATTCCCATTCGGTCAGCCAAAGGCGCATAAATTTCCATAGTCTCTTTTGCTTTCCTAATTATTTTTTCTTTATTTTTTACAAATTGAATAGTTCTCATATTATGAAGTCTATCTGCAAGCTTAACTAATAAAACCCTGATATCTTTTGACGTTGCTAGAATCAATTTTCTAAAATTCTCTGCTTTTGAATCAATCGATGCTTTGTCTTCTAATGCAGAAATTTTGGTAACACCTTCAACTAAATTAGCTACTTCTTCTCCAAACTCTTTTTTGACTGTCTCATAAGTTACATTAGTATCTTCTATAGTGTCATGTAGTAAACCAGTAGTAATTGTTGCGCTATCAAGTTTTAATTCTGTTAATATTTTCGCTACGGCAACAGGATGAATTATATAGGGAACGCCCTCCTCTCTTTTTTGATTTTGGTGAGCCTCTAGTGCAAAACTATAAGCTTTATTAAGAGACTCAGAGTTAAGAAATCTATTATATGATTTTATTTGATCAATTAGTTCATTATTATTAATCATATTTGAATATTAACATTTTTCTGTAATCTTGTAATCTCTATCCTGGATTTTTGACTTAACTTATTTATTAAAAATTGTGCATTTTTGTTCAAAATTGGATGTGACCATTTAGGATCAATTTCTAATATAGGGTATAAAACAAAATTTCTTAAATGCGATCTTGGATGAGGAAAGACTAGATCGTTTGTTTTTTTTACTAAACCATTAAAATCTATAATATCTATATCTATAGTTCTTGGATCATTTTTTTTTGTTTTTATTCTACCTAATCTTTTTTCTATTAGTTTTATGATTCTTAAAAGTTTTTGATAATTACCTTCATAAATAGATAATACTCCAACATTTATATACTTTGAAAAATTGTTATTTGGATAAGATGGTGTTTCGTAAAAATTAGAAATTTTGATTAATTTAACTTTTGAACTAATCAATAAATTTATACAAATAGAAATATTATCAAACCTAGAGCCAAAATTTGAATTAAGATTAGAACCAATATTTAGGTGTATCATTTATTATTTTTATTCAGTAATCTAGCTTTTTCTCTATTCCAGTCTCTCGTTTTTTTTACCTGCCTTTTATCATAAAGTTTTTTACCTTTAGCAACAGCAATTTCGACTTTAACTTTTCCTTTTAAAAAATACATTTTTGTAGGAACAATCGTTAATCCTTCTTGATTAATTCTTCCTATCAATTTATTTATTTCTTTTTTTCTTAAAAGAAGTTTCCTTTCACTTTTTGGGTTGTGATTATTGTAAGATGATTGTCTATATAAAGGTATATGGGAATTAATTAAAAATAATTCACCATTGTTATCAATGGCGTATGAGTCAACTATACTGCCTTTTCCATCTCGTAATGATTTCACCTCAGAACCTTTTAAAGAAATACCTGCCTCTAAAGTTTCTAAGAAAAAATAATTAAAACTTGCTTTCCTATTTAAACAAATTATTTTT
>MDTE01110874.1_pt1 | contig 14970 bp, 8 predicted proteins | sample 811231 | NCBI WGS metagenome assembly MDTE01 (sample SAMN05326651, study PRJNA326480) | marine metagenome | isolation source: seawater | place: Indian Ocean: Red Sea | collected 2010 | reverse complement strand
TTGATTACGAAACCCCTCCCCCTTTTTGCCCAAAACCCCTTTTTGCCCTTCTCAAACGTTTGGTAAGAGGCAACGCTGTATTTTCACGACGAAATACGGCATAATCCGGTCGTGCGTTTCACCGCCATGAAGTTCAATCCCCATGTCTGTGTGGCGCGTCACGGTCTAAGTGTCCGCGTCGCGCGTCGGCGGCGTGTGGCGCGCTTCGCACACGCCTCATAGACAGCGAACCGCAGCGTGGGTACACGTCCGCTCGCGCATCATGATGGGTACGGAAGCAATGCTACCGGCGAACTTGAACTCAGTCTCACTGGCCGCCTGAGGCTGCGGCAGAGCCGCCGAGCCTGAGATCCCCAGAAACGGGCCCCCGCACCGATACTTCCGGCGTGTACGCGGCGCGCGGCATTCATGCTATTACTGACGCGCCCGGGGGCGGGGGGAGGGGGATCCTAAAGTGTTTTGGGCTCCCTTAGGCTAAACCCCCCCCCCCCCGTGGACTGAATTGAGGCGGATCGACATTGAACATGCGTGTGATTGGCATGGTGCTCCTGACGGGAATATCGAGGATAAGGGGTTGGCGAGTTGGTACACGCTCTCCAACTATGAGCACCGGGGGAAATACGATAAAGGAACTAGCCGCTTTCGAAAGAGATGGGAGCCCGCGCATGCGGTTTGCGCCATCACCAACCGGTTCACTACACGTCGGTGGTGCGCGGACCGCGCTGCGCGTTTCCAGTGTCGTCTTTAGCCCTGTGAGTGGCACTTGCTGCGGCAGGTACAATTGGCTTGTTGCACGACAGGAGCAAAACGGGAAATTCCTCTTACGCATTGAAGATACAGACCTAGCGCGTTCAACAAGGGAGAGCGAGGAGAGCATGCTAGCAGACCTTGAGTGGCTTGGGCTTGACTGGGACGAAGGGCCTGGGGTTGGTGGACCATGTGGTTCATACCGGCAAAGTGAACGCTCACACATCTACAAGGAGGCGACCGACTTTCTCGTACGCGCCGGTCATGCGTACCCGTGCTTTTGTACGGAAGAGGAACTAGAGACGAAGCGTATAGCAGCCAAGATGGCGGGGTCACAGGTTGCATACGATGGGACCTGGCGGGGGGCTGATGCCGACGAGGTCCAGCGTCTTCTTGAATCGAATACGCCACATACGTATCGATTTCGTACACCAAAGGGCAAGATTGTGCGTGTCGATGACCGGGTGCGAGGGCATGTTGAGTGGGACGTGCAGGCTACGATTGGTGATTTCATTCTACTCCGGTCAAATGGCGTGCCTGTATACAATTTCTGCGTCGCTGTGGATGATGCGCTCATGGGTGTCACAACAGTTGTACGTGCAGAGGAACACTTGACAAACACGGTCCGGCAGCTACTTGTGCTTGAAGCTCTTGGCTTTAAAGAACCATCCTATGCACACGCGTCACTCATCCTTGGTAGTGATAAATCAAAATTGAGTAAACGACACGGGGCCACATCCTGTGGCCAGTTCCGCGAACGTGGTTACCTTCCCGACGCTATGATAAATTATCTTGCTCTCCTAGGCTGGAATGACGGCACCGACAAGGAGGTTTATTCACGCGAAGAACTCATCAAATCCTTCGATTTGTCGCGTGTGACCGCTTCGCCTGCAATGTTTGATGATGCCAAGCTCCGGTGGCTCAATGGCCAACATCTGCGCTCAATGTCGTTGAAGAGGCTGCTTCCGCTTGCAAGGGAACACTTCAAGGCTGGTGGTCTTCTGGACGATGCAGAAACAAATTCTGCAGCGGTCAATGATTTCATTAAAATCGCAGCAACTTCAACCCAACCTAAGGCTGAGCTTGTTACTGACATGGTTGACCTGACTCGATCCACTCTCGCTTATCCACTGTTGGAGACAGTCAAAATTCAGGATTGCAATGAGGAGGCTTCGGTGCTTGCAAAGACAGTCACCAAGGTACTTGATGATGACTTCATATCATTCTCTAAAGCACTTATTGATTCATACGATGCACGCGAGGCACCTCCATTCTGCTACGACGCAGCGTTGGCAGCTGATGCTAATCCATCCTCTGTCCTGGAGTGGCTTGAAGCGCTTGGTGGTAGGCTTGGTCGCTCTAAAAAAAATCTCCTAATGCCAGCTCGCATTGCGCTTACTGGCAAGACTACTGGTATGGATATTCCCTCACAGCTAAAAATCATCCAATGCGCTATACACGCCAATTGTGCCCGCAGTATCTGTGTCTCAATTGACCAGCGCATGGAGATACTTCGGGCCTATGGGGGCAGCGCCCCCTGCTCCTTCGACGGTAACACTACGCCCGAGGGAGAACTCGAGCCAAAAAGGAACATGAATCTTGCGACATTCTCTAAGCTGAGGCGGGTCTATGAGTCAAATCGCCGCACTGCCTCAGATGACATAACCATGTTCGAGATTCTCAGAAACGCCTATGAAGGACTATAACCCAAATTAGGGTCCCTAGACTGACTCCACATAGGATTGACAAATTACCCCACTGGCGGATCTTTCACTGCGTGCACAGCTTCCACCCTACAAAAAAATAACTTGTTGTGTTGGTACTACCGTCAAGCATTGTCCATCGACGTGCTGAAGCTGTTCACGGACGCCGTCCTAAGAGTTGACAGGGGTAATTAAGGAAGTATACTATAGGTGTGTGCAGCTCTGAGCGGAACCAGAAGCCGTCCAATTATTGAGCCGCTGGTTCAAGTTGAAGAATTTTGCTCAGGCTCTTCCGAGTCTAAGCATATTTCGCATATCCCTCAGGCTCATGTCGTTGGACACGCCCCCAATTGTTGAGCGGCTTATTGAAAGAGGCTGCGCGACTAAACATACGTTGGATATTAGTTACCTCCTTGTACCTCCTTGGACACCGCCGTTCCATTTATCGATAGCCTGAGGCTGGTTGGAGGATCATGGGATCATTATCTTGCTAGGTCTTACTTGCTAGGTTGAGGTGAGGAACGCTTGGTGAGGATTCGGTTCGAGTTCTAGGTTCGAGTAAGGGTTGGGATTGGGTAGGGTTAGGGCTGGGCGACGGGTTAGAGCGGGTCCTAGTGTCGGTGGCAGTTTCGCGGCAGCATCGTCTCCGATGGTCTTGAAAAGGTGCTCATCGGAACGCGGGGGCCGAAAGAATCGTTTTTAGGCGGGTGGAAAGGGCGAGCGGCGAAGAACAGCGTTTCGGCGAGCGGCGCAAACACACTGGGGCCTGTGAGCCCCGTACAGTTAACGGTATGAGCCTGAGGCATCATCATGATGTACAAAAGGTATCTTAGTGCGCTACGAATAGAGCCCATTGTCATCTGAAACACGCACTACCCTAGCACATAAAATCTACATCAGACTCGGAGTTTCAAGTTCCAGTGCCGTCGCGTCGTCGCGAAGTGATGGGTACACCCCGTTTTCACCCATCACTCCTTCATGTTGAGCCCTTTTTGAAAGCACGTCTTCATGGCCCTTAAGGGTGTTTAGGAGTTTTCCGATGAGGTTCCGAGCCGTGTCACGGTTGCACGCTCCTTTGCAGCTATTCCAGCGCTGATAGTCCGCCAGTCGTGCGGTGCTGCCGCGAACGACCCAAACGGGGCCAAAGCGGCCACCAGGAGCCCATCCGGCCCCAAAATCGCTTCAAATTGCCATTCGACCTCGTTTCGGTATTAGCCTGAGTATGTTTTTAGATCATCACAGCCCGAGATCCCGGCGCCTCCCGGTAAAGTATCTCTGTATATGCCTCATAAACCCCACCGGTGCAACAGATGCTAGAACCCGATTGGGTCTCAGGACAAATAGTGCAAACCTGTAGATAGGAGGTCCGAGGGGCCCAGCGCCGGGTACTAGTGGGGAGCGATGCTACGAGCCGACAGATTCGCCGAGATCACCGACACACGGCCCGGGCACGGCGAAACTCCTGCCGCGCATACGTCGCGGCGCGCGGCGCGTCGGACCCAAGTCATCTCTGGCGGTCGCTCACAGTGGAGAAATCGTCCACACGGGGCGTATAGAGGGCTTGTAAACCGCAGGTGGTGGTTGCGTACGCGGACTCATTTTTTAACTCGTACCTACTGGCGAACTAGCAGAGCTCGGTGCGCGACGCGAGCGGCGCCTCTGCGGAATCGCGGCGACTAGCCGAGTTTGGCACCCAAAGGTCGGGCCGAAACAAAATCGGAGCCATCGGTTTTGCGGCACGGAAGGGTGGACGTGGAGCCCGCACCCTGACATGAATTACTATCACTCTGTAGGGTATTATTGGTGGAAGACGTGCGCGATCCGTAAGACTTTTCATCATCAGAAGGATGTTGCTCAAGGTAGTGATCTTGGGTGACTCGGGCGTAGGCAAGGTAATTCTCCACCAGTAGCAAACCAAAACGCAAGAAATGTCTTTTAGACTGCTTTATTGAATCAGTTTGTCAATAATCGATTCTCGACGTCCTACAAGGCAACAATCGGAGCTGATTTTCTGACTAAAGAGGCATTTTGCGGTGCAAATGCAAGATCAGTAGCTGTAAAGCATTCTTCAGGTCGCGATCGATGAAACCTTGGTAACCTTGCAGATATGGGATACCGCAGGTATCACAAAGCATAAAACAACGTACACGTGATGAATGACTATTATATAGGTCAGGAACGCTTCCAGTCTTTAGGGGTAGGGTTCTACCGTGGTGCAGATGTCTGCATTCTGGTGTATGACATCACGCAACCCAAGTCTTTTGAAAATCTTGATACGTGGCGCATTGAATTCCTAACTCAAGCATCGCCCTCTGATACCCAAAACTTCCCGTTCGTAGTCATTGCCAACAAGCTTGATCGAGAGAATGATCGTCGTGTCTCAACACAAAGAGCACAAACTTGGTGCGCTAAAAATTCAACATCAATATTGCCATTTTTTGAGACTTCGGCGAAAGCAGCTACGGAGGTCGAAGCTGCCTTTCGAAAGGCAGCTCAGCTAGCTTTATCTCAAGGAACTATGCAGGCTGATTTCATTCCAGAGACCATCAGCTTCAGAGGTTCTCCTGCAAATGGGGATTCCAAGAGCAGCTGCTGCTAGACCCAGCAAAGCTTGTGTTGCCCGAAATGGACAAGGGAAGTGTCCGTGTAGGGTTGGTATCTTGCATATTGCACCCAGAATCGATTTCTTACTATACTTTATATTGAGCGTTGTGGTGGCGAGTTCACTGTCCGAACGAGAATCACTAATTCGCGTGGTCTCCCAGGATGTCATCAAGGGACTCGTTCATGTGGGTCAACATCAAGATGCATCTGATGGTGCTTCCAAATTGCGTCTATCAAGGACGACGCCATGGTCTGCAAGTTGAGTCTCACTCTCCATTGCGCCATTGCTTTGTATTTTCTTTGTCCCATTGTGTTTTAATCAAAGTCGCAGACCATGACGTGCCAGTGTTAGAACAGATACAAAAAGGAGCAAACACGAGGGGGGGGGGGCAACCGGACGCCTTTTAGCCCTTGATGTTTACAGATCCTGTCCGGGCGAAGAAGGAGTGGTTTTGTCACTTCAACTGGTCATCCGACCTGCCTCGTAACCAAAAAAGCCCCCCCCCCCGAAATTACCGAAAATGCGCAAAATCATTTATACTTAGGGGCGGACACTAAAACCCGATTTCGCTAGGAGCGCCCCCAGACCTCTGAGCGGGGTCACCATCCTTTAGGCGTACTCAGGGCCGTGCCTTTTTCTTGAAGAGAATAGCGAAATGGCGGCCATAGTCACCAGGTTAGTTACCGCCCCAGGGCGAACCGACGTCCCCGTGCGAGCCCCTGACCTCATCCGGCTCTTACAAGGTTCGCACGAGCCCCGGGTCGAATCAGGCTGCTTGGGCGCTGGTCCCGGGCTTCGCGCAGCCTATCTGCCCGATCAAAAGTCCAGATGATAAGTTCGAGTCCCTACATGCCCACAATACGACGCTAAACCGCCTCGGACATGGGCCCCGGGCTAGAGCCCCGGGCCAAAAATGTAGCAGTGCCCGACCCCCAAGTCCGATAAGCCAGCTAGGGGCCGCTGCTCAAATAACGCATGATGCCCTTTGCAATTATGATGGCAAAGTGGCACTGTCGTTGGAGCTCAGCGCTGGATGAGAGAGAGAGGGAAACTACTGCCTAGTACTCCAGCCTGAAAGCATTAGGATTTACTCTCCTTTGATCGCTTGGCACTTGCTTCTACTTGCCTTTACATGTTTGGCTTTAGATCTTACCTTGAAGCAGGTAGAAGCGGGTCAAGGGGCAGCTTGCGCTGTGTATTGTTCCCATTACCTCCTGCAGCTTGATGTGCCCATGTCCTCAGTACATTGGGAGTGTTAGCGTGCGTCTCTACTTCGCGCAGCCTATCACAAGTATGATACGCACGTGCTAATTGACCCTAATACGCACGTTGATAGGAGGAATTCACGATGGTGTTTTGATGAAGAATTTAAAAAAAAGTCCCTCTGCATTCTTTGATTGCCTTTCTCATCTCTGACACTTTTTGTTGCAAAAACTTTATTCAGGTTTGGCTGATTACTATATGGGTTTAGGGTATGTGCATTTGAACTTTTATCAAAACCTCCTGGGGGGTGTTGCTGGATCGAACGGAATGAGGTGGCAAGATGGGCAAGAGGATGTCCTTTCTGCAAGTGCGCGCTACTAACATCGTTGAAAAAAGATTTTTCTGTGCACATGAATTTTTTTTTTTTGCTTATGTGAACAATTGCTAAACCCACCTCGTTGGTGAATAATTGCACCGACCGATAGTCCATCACTATAGTTTTTACTATCAAAAGATGGCGAGCCCGTATTTGCTCCTGGAACACTGTATATTGGAGCCGGTATCGATGGCATCAGAGGCTTAGCTGTTTGTCTGTTGAGGGTTTTATTACCATTGTTGGCGGCTAAGTTTTTCTGAAGGGCCTCGTCTGTGTTTGTCTTTGTCTTCGCATTTGCTTTTGTAGTATAGTCGAGCTCACTGTATTTTCGTGAGCTCGCTGCAGTTACAAATTCTGCGTAGACAAGGTAACAATTTTCGCACACAGCTGCACTTTTGTACATAAAAAGTGGGTCTCGCCGGTATCGTTTGTAAATTTCAGGTGATAATTTTGGATGAATCTGTTTTATTATAGGAGGAATTACAATCCCTGCACCCCTGAGTGGAATCCCTGCGCAGTCTTTTGCCTTGCCAAACCCCACGCCCCCAGACGCTTCCATGATCAAGGGTTCGGGATAGTACTTCGATGTTTGACTTTTATCCACAATTGCAGCAAGAGCTCTTTCAAAATGGGAAATTATAGTTTGATATCGCACCTGATGAAACTTGTCTGAAGTTGCTGATTTCCCACAACTAATACATTGCAAGCAGTTGAGGGGTTTAAATTCACCTTGAGAATGATTTGGCTTGTCTATGAGCGTAACATCGGCGGGTAGTTGAATAGTTCGGTTGATATCAATCGGTGTACATATTCGTGGCAGATCCTGAGACTTTCCACAACTCCTCTCGAGTCTAATAGAATCACTCCAAAGAAACCATATTCGCCCTCTTGAGTCCACCTTGAAGTTAGCAACCATACGTGCAACACGGCACTTTTGAAAGGAAACTTCAGTGACGTGTGCGACAAGGTTCTCACAAAGTCGCTGGATTTGACTTGGCAAAGCAGTCCCACGCAGTGGCGAGGCTATACTAAAGTGTTCTGGTCCCTCATATGTCACCGCACGCTCATACAAACCATATCTTTGGTCGTAGAGCTGCTTAGAATTAACCCGTCTTTCCAAGAGGCAAACTTTTGGTGACCATATCGCTCTAATGATTGCGTTGTGGACACCCTTTGGCTCAACAAAATGCTGGAGGATACCATTATTCTCTTTCCATCTGTTGTAGAGAAACTCGTGCAAACCTCTGCGATCAAAGTATTCAATTGCTGTAACTTTCTCCCGGCGACCTTGCACAGCCATCTCACTCATGTAGTACGCAACAAGTTCACTGTTCCTTTTATTAAAAACTTCTTCAATGCGTACATTGGCTAGATTCTGTTTATTCTTTTTTTTAAGCTTACCACTTACACTCGTAAAGTACCAGTGGACAGGCTGACCGAATTTATAGACTATTGTGTCTGGCATTCTCAAAGAAGGCCCATAACCTAGTTCGTCTTTTGTGTGGAGCCAGCTTAGTAGGACATCCGATATCCCGTCCCCTTCAAGCCCCACGACGCTCATCCCGTCCAAAACCCGTCGATCTACCGCGCTTTACACACAGATATACACACAGATATATATCTAGAAACGGTTGCCAGTCTGGCACTAGTAGTATGTATGTTGCCCGGCGTTTCTAGAAGTGGTTGCCCGGCATTTCTAGCCAAGGTAAGAACGTCGTCACACAACATGCTCTAAAATGATCTCTAAAGTCTGCGAACTTGAACATGCCAGTGACCGCACCGCCGTTACTCGGACATAGCGTGACGGTGACCTTTCACGCCGGCGGTGCTGGACCATGATGCGCCAAGGCGGCCGTTATTCTAGATGGAGTGCCAGCCTAAGCCTGGGCCCGAGACTCGGAAGCGCGGCTTCAAGTTGAACGCGGCGGCACGACGTTCGAGGGCCCGGCCAACGTGACCGGGCTCAGGCTGCAAAATCGATGGATCCAAATCGTTTGATGGTGTTAAGCCACTGGACCCGTTTCTTGGTCGTCACCAAAATAGCGACGCCAACTTTATCATGATATTGTTACCCAGTATACTCTTCAAGTTCTAAAGTGAACTTACTTAGGTTCACCCCGGTGTTTTTACGGCGGCTACTTAACGCCGGGCTTGATCCACTTGGATAAGCAAGAAGATACGGGATATAGGGAAATACCGGCTCCGGGCACGTGCCGGCTGGCATAGCGTGCTGAGAGGCGAGAGTAACGTAGCCATAGTTCAGGCAATAGGGGGCTATGGCGTTGAAGATATATATCTAGGGGAGTTTTCACCTCAGCCTGAGTTCAGAAAGCCGCCAGCCTCAGGCTGCCAGGCTGGTCCGTGCCAAGAGTTTCGCTGCTTGCGACGCTGCAACCCAAAGCCGTCTTAGATGATGGTGTCAAGCCGGTTTTTGGTCGCTACCAGCAAAGCGACGCCAACTAGGGTTATCTTCAAGTTTATCCGGCCGTGTTGTCTCCCCCTTTGTCAAAAGGGTGGGGATGGACGTAAGGCCCAAGGGTCGATTATGATAATAGCCTGGGTTATCATGCCTACGTATGTACGAATTGTGTCATGCCCCCCCCACCCCCCCAGCATGTCCCTCCCCGCCAGGTGGGGTGTCGAATCTGGTTTCCCTCCTTTCTTGACAAGGATCGTGGCCCGAGTCAAAGCCGATAGCGCATTAACGACAACAGCGCCAATAGGAGCCAAAACGGTGTCTACTAGTACTTGTAAATCAGGACCGCGTACGTATACCGTTTCAACCACAGTGTGACCATTATGTAGGACTAACACCCTCGCAGACCATCTAGCATTCTCTGATGCACCTTTATTGTACAGTAATTGGCTGTGCTATTTACGTACATAGTTGCCTAGTACAATTAATGGAGCTCAAAGACTCAATTCTGACAGCGAGGTCCAGTATGAGGTAGAGCTCATCGCAGCCTTATCTGCCAGTGATAAGTTGCTATGGTAGTTCTACAAGAAGCCCTACCATTCTTATTCGGGCACACACTGGCAACGTCCCCGGTTTCTCGGGTTTTGCTTGCGGACAATCTGGAGAGGTCTTTTGCTATACAATCGCTGTCCGTACACGACAGTACTAGTCTGTAGACTACATCGCTGATTCTGGCATCCACACTCATCATAGCTTGGCTACAGACCCGGCCCTCGGTTAAATAATATTTCCAAGTTCACAGCGAGTCTAGTACTGTGAGGACCATGAATGCGGATGGAGTCTCTTCAATTAGGATTTGCCTTCGCCTCTCTGGCACACTGCCAAGTATTGAGCTGTCCAAACTGGTATTGTCATGCTCAAAAGAAATTAGCGAGTCATATTCCTTTTCTTGTCTCTTCCATTTCTGCTGGCGTGCTAGCTCTCTTCATCCAAAAAACTATTGACGACAAGAATATTGTGGGGCTTCATCATACATGGACTTGTAGGCGTGTTGAATGACGATATCTGAAACCGGAAATCCTAGTGCTAAGATGACCTCATTCAACTCAGCTTCGGTTGCCATTTTCGTTTTGCGCGGGTACGGAACGTTTTTGGGGTTGGAGTTTCGCAAAAGACCGTGGCTGCGCTGAGCTGTGTTAGTAAAGAAGTGCGGATATTCGCGATCTGAGATACGCGAAACCTGCGAAAACTTTGATGTACCAAGTACATTTACAGCGGCAACACGAAACTCCATAGCAGTAAAGACCGGGCTTCGGCCAGCGTCGGAGTTTTGGGATTTGCCAAGGCCCAAAGTCTGGCGTGCCAAAATGACAGATTCTGGGCACAGTGCTGGTGCGCGAATCAGACACTCTGGAAGCATACTTGCATGCACCACACGCCACGGCGTCCATTTTTGCAACAGCCCCGAGTTCAGTGGGAGAGCATGGTGAGTGCGTCCTGTTTTGAGTGCGAGTGCGTTTTTGTTTGGCGCATTATAAGCACATGGTTGATTGAGGACTAAATCTCGTTGCTGTAGAATATATCTCTGGATAGGGTATCCATTATTTGAAGGCTGTGACCAGGAAATGCGCAAACGACAATCGCTAGCTTTTAATGTTGGTCTTTCATCCATTGTGTAGTTCATGAGGCTACATAGACTCCGCGCAGTCGCAGGTAGAGCAACTAAGGGGTCATAATTGGGCATCTGTTTCTTGCCATTGGCACAAGTCTGCTCTTGGATAATCCTTGGCTTAGGTGTAGGCATGTCAGGAATTCCACATCTGGTGGAAACTAGCACGGGAGGACCGAATGCAGCGAATTTTCCACAACAGGACACACGTAAGCGCATGTAGTACCATGTTGCGGGCCGTAAGTCTATCACTCGAACGCCACCCACGCCGTCAACAGCCTTAAGAGGAAAGAATGCCGTCGTCGTGTTATTCCCGCTTGTCCTCCGTGCGTCGAATATCCGTTGTTGATACCTTTCAGAACTTGTCAGTCTTAGCTTTTGCTGTTGCACTCGAGCTGGCTGCCAAGCTGGTCCCTCCCTTACTTCGACCTGGAAAGCCGCACCAACATAGAGCTCCCTTCGACAGCCTTCGATTTTTGGCCATCCAAGCACTACCTCCCGCGCGGCGGTGCTCAAAACATTGGGTTCACCAGGGTCACTTAGCCACATAATATCACGCGGGCCAACAACATTCCCTGCAGGGCTCTGTTGCGCATGCGAAGAACTGATTATGCTACAGTACTCAACTCGGTATATCTGACTACAGAGTGGTGCTGGCGACAAGGAGGCGATCCAAGTAAGGTCTAGTTGTTTCGACGGTCCTCTGTAAATAGTTACCCACTCTTCTTTCGACGATAACGCCAAGATAGTGATCCATTGATCGCGTCGCAAGTCTCCAAGCAGCTCTCCAATGAGTTTTGTACGTGCTGATTTTAGACAGCGAATATCGTTTCCAATAATCTCCGGGTCCATATGCAGCGCAGTTGTTTTTTTAGGATACAAAATCTTATGCTTGTATATGCAGTGGGAGGGAGGTAGGTCACAGGGTAGGGGGGGTACCCGCCAAAGCCAGCCGGCCTAGCGCCAGATATTTGGTACTCTCAATCCGGATACGAGGCGTGTGACCTGAAGGGTCCTTGAGGCGTCGGCATGTGTAGAGCGATTGTGCTATCATGATGATCCCGTGCCAGTCACGGCCCGGGTCACGGTGAGTGCCAGTAGAAGTTCACGGTGAACTTACTTTAGATTCACCCCGGTGTTTTTACGGCGCCTACTTAGCGCCGGGCTTGATCCACTTGGATACTAGTAAGTAAGAAGATACGGGATATAGGGAAATATCAGCTCCGGGCACCGTGACATGCCGGCTGATATAGCGTGCTGATGATGATCATGATAGGCCCGGGCGAGAGTAATGTAGTCATAGATCCGGCGATAGGGGGCTATGGCGTTGAAGATATATATCTAGGGGAGTTTTCACCTCACTCCCCCCTTCCTGGAACTCAAGCCGGGTCTTCAGCTAATTTACCGTTGAAATCATCATCACCGCGTACTAGCCTGAGTATCCATCAGTAACCAATTCTTTAACGATTTTCACTGAGCGAGGGGTGCATCCAGTTACCACATGCTGGGCATGCCTTGCCGACAATCATTTACGAGATGACGATGCCATTCCACTGGAGCAGGCTTCCTTCCTCGATGTGCGCCAGGTAACTTATTTATGACCTACGGTACCGTAGGTACCTACGGTACCTTACCGTATGCAAATAGGCTGCCTGGCCACTGGGGGCAATGATGATGAAAAAAATACGGAATCTCTGCGGTACCATATTTCTTGGTTTCTGCCTGTGGTGGTTGCCAAATGGAAATCGGATGAAGGACGGTGCAAGCCAACAGCTGGCCCGTGTGACATGTGCTGCCTTTTTGCTCCTTCTCTGTATGTCAGATTTCTCACTCCGAAATAGAGGCAACCAGACAACCCTCTTCTTTGAACGTTACGTTGGTCCTGCATCTGCACGTTCGCTTGCAGCTATGCGCATATCATGCTCGGTCCTGTTATTGACTTTCACATCGGATCACATGACATCTCCACTCGCGGCAACTGCACAGGTCCCCCGATGGATGTGTCGACCTACGGGCATAATTCGACTGCTCAACGAGTGTGGTGTACTCGGCGGGCTCTTCGAGGATGCACGTTCACTCTGGCGGCTTGAGCAGCTCACACGGGCAGCACTAGGCTGCGTCGCGATGGGTCTAGGGACGCCTGTTGTTGCTCCATGCGCTTCCATACTTTGGCTTTTCTATGGCGGTGTGTTGCGAGCGTACAACACATGGCGTGGACACTCCTTTATCGCTGCATGGTGGACTCTGGTTGTTTTGGCATGGCGCGGTGGCGCTGCCGACGCAGCTTCACTTGACTCTTGCCTGTGTGCCTTGTACGAAGACGCAAAGCTTGCAAATGTTGCACGAGGCCGATGGTGGACCGCCGGGAGGTCTTCCCATTGGAACAGGCGATTCAGCAGGCCTTTACCGCACACACATGCAACTGAGTTGGCACGTGCCGCTGACCGTGGCTGGACGCGATTTCTGGTCACGCTGATTTTTGCAAACAATTATCTTATGGCAGGTTTGTCCAAGCTCTGTGCTTCGGGAGTTGCATGGGCCTCCGGAGATAATCTAAAAGCAAAACTACTGCAAACAACGCTCACGCAGACGTCCTTTGGATGCTACCTTACACTTTTCTGTAGGCGCTTTCCCGATACCTTTTTTGGTGCTCTCGGTGCATGTGGCCTTTACGGGGAGATAGCCATGGGCCTTGTGCCGTTTTTCTCATTTGCCAAGCTACTCCTCCCTATAGCTATGTGGGGGATGCACGTGAGCATCGCTGCATTGCAACACATCATTTTTGTTGACCTGCTCTTCTTCATCCCAGCCTGGTATATTTGGCACGTGATAGATCGTAATCCAGGCAAGTTGAGGCCTCTTGCGCACGCGCAACATCCTTGGGATTGGACCCAGTGGGTCGACGATATTCATGCCTGTTGGCTTAAAGCGCGTGCTTTCAGCCAGGGACCCCGTTTATTCCAGGCCACCCCCCGCGAGTCCGCGGCCATATTAGATAACAACCACCTTAAAGATAAAAAACTGCCTGACTTGCCCGAGGACCTGCCAACTCCCAAAGCAGTAGTGCTTGATGCCAATCCATCTCTTCCCCATGAGGATATAATCCACGCGGGTGCGAGACAAACGCTGCTCTTTATGCTTGTGTTCCTTGGCGTGTGGACGCGGGGGGCTGAATGGTTTCCATATAATGCGTTTCGCATGTTTGCTGGCTGGACATCCAGGCCCATCCTTTATGAGCGCTACATTGCACTCGGTGGTGACGGCTCTCGAATACGTAATTTTCACTACCATGAGATCCACCCGGCACTCAACCGAAAACGCCTCGTTGAGGCCTTTAATCGCTGCGCTGATGAGCCCGAGTCGGCTGATTGCTGTGTATAAGTCAACCAATGACGTGGATGCCCGAAACCCTCAAAATTCTCCATCTCGGCCAGGACGATGTCGTTTGGCTGGTCATGGTTGATATGACAAAGTCAGAGATTACCTCCGAAACGACTCGAACTGCAGGGACCATAAAATTTGATTTCCGCACAGGCTGACTGCGCTACATTCCTCGACTTTGCGATACCACGTGGTGCGGAAATGCGCGACCATCCGGCTGCTCTCGTCATTCAGACGCGATCTTGGGATTTTGTCGAAGATATCGACCAGACATACTATTGTGACACCATGAACATCGTTGCTCTTGATATTGGAGCGCGCGTGGTCGACAAGCGGACCAACCTGCCGTGCGATGCGCTCGACCTTCGTGCCTGTTGTGCCTCCACCCTTGGTACCATCTAAAGTATTCAAATGACGGGGCCCGTAATCTTCAGCGATATAAGCTTTGGTGGGTGTGTGAAATGCCAAAAAAGGTATGAACATCTTCACCGTCACCAATTCCGTCACCTGCCCGGAGGGCCCGGGCAGGTAACGGTGGGGGAGTTCAGCACCTGTTGTGGTGGTGGTCGTGGGAAGGGGGGGGGCTGCTCCGCAAAGGTAAAAATCCGAGTCGAAAAATCGGACGTGGGGAGCGTCCATACGTAGAGTCCATACGGGTTTAAGACTTTCTTGAAATTTATCATACGATAAAGTTACGGGTTTCGTGAACATTCCAGGGTCTTCGTGGCGGAAAGTGCGGAGCATTCGGCTAACGAACGGAACGTTGATTTTCTCGCGGTGAAACTTGCTGACGGAACGTCAGTACGCTTTGCACCAAGCGACTCGTGGCGAGGGCTTCCTATTCCTTTGAATCTATTTCAAAGAAATCGA
>MDTE01199528.1_pt1 | contig 14974 bp, 26 predicted proteins | sample 811231 | NCBI WGS metagenome assembly MDTE01 (sample SAMN05326651, study PRJNA326480) | marine metagenome | isolation source: seawater | place: Indian Ocean: Red Sea | collected 2010 | reverse complement strand
CTGAGCATATCTTCATACGCAACAGTAAGTTGCACCACTTCTTCATTAAGGAGTTGGAGATTTTCAAGGTTTTCCTTGATAGCGTTCTCCATCTCCTCCATGTCTTTTCGAAGTCGTTTGGCTTCTAGGTTAGTTGGGAAGTCTAGTATATCTGCCATATCAGTTCCACACTAACTTCACGCCCCTACGGGTAAGTTCGTTTTTACACTTCTGCTTAATCTTAGGTTTGCCATTAGGGTTGTTGATATAGTCGATTAACTCCTGCTTTGGTGTATTCTTAATGTAATACTTATGCACAGTCGTTTTATTACTTGCTCTATCCCATTGCTTATAATCTTTCTTAAATTTACTCGGCATCTTCCGCACCTCCTAATTTCTCTTGTATCGCCACTGCTAGATGAAAATGCAGTTTATCCGCAGTGTGCATATTTATCTCAACAAGTTCAGACGCTAAATCTGCAAAAGCATCTTCCTTGTTTCCTAAAAGTAGTAGTTTATCTACTACTTGCTCGACAGAACCACCTGTCATTAAAATCTCGTTTCTTTTCTTTTCCATTAAAAACTCCATCGCTTTCCTACTCTGTCGTACAAGCCATAAGTTATGACTGGCAGTTCCGAGCATTGCAAAAGAAGTCAGTCTCCAATCTGTTATTCGCTTTAGTAGACTTTGTTCATTTGCCATGTTAAAATTCTGTCCTATTTTTATTTTGATATGTATATTATAAGGGATTTTGAGTGTTTTGTCAAGAATTATTTTAGGCTTGGCATCAAAATTTTGATGTGATGATATTAAGAATAAAAAAGACCCCACGCTGTGGTGGGGTTCAAAAAACTAGAATGTTTTGTTGATTAGAGTCGTGTAGTTGGTCGTTTTCGTACTGGATTCGGGACGCTATCCTTCTATCACAGATTCGGTTCATGTTACGCGCAACCTTGCATGACGAACCAACCTTTCCACTAAACCGCTCATTTATCTCGCACTGGTGAACTCAAACATGGTTTCCATTATGCTCGAAAGCGTCAGCGATTAGACACTATCTGATATTAACGCTGTATCTGATGCCTATCACGCTATACTCCTCACTTTTATACTGCGACTCTCGTATAGTAAGAGCATACAGTCAGTCTACTATTTCGAACTTTCGACTGCCCCTACTTTATGCTTTGGCTCGGGTATCTGTCCAACCACCAATGCCTCGGTGGATTTCGTATCGAATTCAAACTTGCTGGTATGCGCAGGATACACTGGATTGACCATTCGTTTGCACTTTGCTACCATCAAATTGGTTTGTTTTTATGTGCCAAGTTGTTTACTTCGATACTTACAGCGAGTCGTTCTAATGGTAGCCCTCGCTTTAAATCTCCATTATTAGTTAAAAAGTGAGCGGGTTGACCTACTTTACTAAAGTGTTTCCCTGTCCACGCTCGAGAGGAGTCCTCACATTACTACTACGGCTTACTGACTGAAGTATATATCGTCATGCGTAATTAACCTCTCCACCACTTAGTGAGGCGCCCTACTGACCGCTACTTCAACTTCACGCGTGGGTCTTACCCTCTTTGATGGGAATAGTGGACTTATGTACTTGCGTGACTGCCACTCTTCGCCTTATTGAAAAATTTGTTCTTTCTCAATTTTCTATATGTATATTATACATAGTTTTTAACCTGCTGTCAAGAACTTTTTTATGCTTTGCTATTGAAAGTTCAGCGGGTTTCGTACTCGGTGGGGTACGCCCCCACCTTTCTGATTTGTCAACTACTGAGCGACTACGTCAAGCCCAAGAGCTGAAGCAAGTTTTTGTAGGTCTTGCTTGCCAGATTTCACAAGAGTTGGCATCTCGATGTCGAAGTGTGCATTGATAGCGTCGACATATTGTTGTTTGCTTACTACAGGCTCGCCAGTCTTAGTAGTTCTAGGTTGTGCCTTGTAAACGCCTTCTCTTGAAAGTTTAGCAATAATACTTCTAGTAGTCTTGCCAAACTGCTTAGCCAATCCATCAACTGTTTCTCTTGTTGGGTTAGCTTCGTATTGCTCAGTCATTTGAGCAACCATTTCGTCTGTGTAATTTTTAGCTGTTGCCATATTTATACTCCCATATAAAAATTCGTTAATCTTATTTTTTACCTTTGTCCATTTCATAATATATATTATACTACAAAACGGTTTGGCTTGTCAAGGAATATCTGAGGCTCGGCTTCAAATTGTTTCGCTTCTACTGCTATTCCTGTTAGAGCCATGGCAAAGAAAGCGAAAAGCAAGATAAGAACATTATACTGTTTCCAGATGTAGCGTATCTTGTCTACGCACTTTCTTTTCCATTTCATACATATATTATAGTTCGTTTTTTGAGCGAAGTCAATCATTTTCTTACGCTCCGCTCAAAATATCTACAACTTTAGTGATTAAAGCGAGTCGCCCAGCGGCTTTGTTGTTGTAGTTGATAGTGTGCCATTCTCCTAGAGTTGTGTGTACGCGCTCTTTGAGAAGTGTCATCTGGTCGAACTTTGACAAGGCTACCGCATCATTTGGCGAGAACTTCCACTTAGTGAGGGGCGAGCTTTTTCTGTGAGTGATTCTAAAGTCTTGCTCACTTTCTGAAATAGAGAGCCAGAGCTTGATGAATGTGACAGACTGCTGGCGTTCCCACTCAAGTACGTTTGCCATGAAGTCGTGGTATTGCTCGTCAGTGCACCAGCCGTTTAACCTCTGAACCATTGCGCGGCTGTACCAACTTCTATCGAAGAACACTATCTGATTGTCGCTAGGCAACTTCTTTTCCCATGACTCTAGCCAGTTCTCCATATCCCATTCGTTCGGTTTAGAACTCATGCTTACTGAGTATTTGCTAGTCGGAAGATAGTGAGTAAGCTCGCGTATTGTGCCAGTCTTACCTGCTGTATCTCTGCCCTCCAGAATTACAGCCACTCGTCCAAAGTCTTTCTCGACTATTTCGTTGAGTTTGATTTGTTGTAATTCAAGGCGGGTCATGTCGTTCTCCTATAATTTTTTGTTATTTCCAATTTATGTATATATTATACATGGCACTTATGGTTCGGTCAAGAACTATTTTAAGCGAAACTAAATAAATAACGGCGAGGAATTTCGGGGGGCGGGACGCGACCTTTGGCGGGTTTTGTCGTAAATTGCTCCAAAAACGCTAAAAATCTTCGCAAAACTACTTAAAACTGTCGCTAACCCCGCAAAAGCGCGCATAACTTTTTTCTTGACTCGGCACTATTGGCCGTGTTACAATAATAGGGAGAGGTGGGTGGGATACCCGCGAAAAAGTCGTTTATTTACTACTCGCGCGCGTCGGCGCGGGTATCACTTTCGTACTCATCACTTTTGCACTCTGGCGCAGAGCGCGCTACCCCCGCAATAAGTCCTTTGTTTATCGGTGTTTGGGGAGACTGCCGAATCAAAAGTGTTTGCAACAAAGTTTAAAAAAGTTCTTGACACGCTAGAGGTGCTGTGTTATAATCGGCGCGGCGACCGCTACGGGTGCCTAAAAAAGTTAAAAAAATTTCAATAAAGTTGTTGACAATTCCATTCTGACCCCCTATAATATATTCATGTTTTGGGAAATGGTTCCCGACTGTAAAAAACGGAGTGTGCATTATGCAAGAAGTGAAAAAAGTAGAAAAAGCAAAAAGACCATCTAAGAAAGTTCTGATTGCTCAAATCGAGAAAATGGGAGTTGACAAGAATATCACAAATTCTCTAGCCAGAGCAAACATTGAAACAATCCAATGGGTAAAATCTTTAATCGACTGAGCGAGTAGATAACTCAACGCTAGACATCTGTCCCTATTGGCACGGGACATATGTTGCCAAAATACCCGCAAAAGCGGGTATTTTTTTATGCCAACCTCTTGACACGCTTCCAAAATTGTGGTATACTACTAGGGTGGGGGGAGGGATACCCGCGGAGACTCGCCGCCGAAAAAACTTTGAAAAAACTTAAGAAAACCCTTGACAAAACCCCGCAGATGTGATATAATGGGCGCGGCCGCGTTTTTACAAGTAAAATTTTAAAACATCGTTTATTTACTACTTTGGCGCTCGCGCACGCTCGCTCGTAACTTAAAAAAATATCGTTTATTTACTACTTCGGCGCGCAAGCGCGCTTTCTAAATGAGAATCATTCTCATTTGGGTCTAAATGCAAATGAGAATCATTCTCATCTGGCAGGCATAAAAAAAGCCCGCCCCCGTGAAGGGGCGGGCAAGCCCGAACGGAACGCGATGTTCGGGTGGAGTGATCTACGCTAGCAGATCGGGGGGAGTGAGTTGGGGCTGTGATCTCCCGTTGAAAGTCGCGGGATCAAATCCGCGAATATTCGCGCGGGGGATTTCGCCTAATGCTTTTCTGTTCGCTTCCTTGTCATCAAAAAAGATCATCTCTTGATTTCGGATAGTTGGCAGATTTAACAATGGTCGAATCCGAGCAACCTTAAAAATTGGATCAGGTCGGTTATCTCCCGCCTTTCGAGAGAGAATAACCTTAGCCCTTATCCCTAAATTTTCAAGTAGCCGATAATCAGCAAGCCCCATTTCACGAGCGGTTAATATCCAAACGGGCTTTCCCTTGCTGATTAACATTCGCATGAAGCGAAGCAAAGGCAAAGGTTTATCCCGCAAAATATTTTTCGCCGTGTTGTGCTTTTTCCAATGCTCCAAAAATTCGCGCTCGTTATCTGTCGCGATTTTTCGGTGGCTAGAATCTAGCACAGTCTCATCAAGGTCAAAAATGTAAATCATCAAGCACCCCCAAAAAATGGGGCTACCATGCGACCACACCAATAACCTATCCCAAAACCTAGAACAAAAAGCCCTAGATATTTATAAAAGCGGTTCTCCGCTTCAAGTTTTTTCTGTTTTCTATATGACATAATTTTTCTCCCATGATAAATAGAAATAGTCGCTAGTTTTTAAGACGGGGCGACAAGTCCCGCCTAACTCATGGGAGAGTTAAGCCCTTTCGACCATTTTAGCAGAAGCCGTCCATTTATCTTTCATTTTACGCCATGAAAAAGTTTTTGGATTACCTAAAAAAGTATTCTCAAAATCTTTTTTGTATTTTCGCGCAAAATATCTATGCAATAAAAATTCGTCTTTTGCGTCTTTCTCCGCCGTGTGCGGGTGCGTGTATTGTTCCGAGTACAACCAACGCACCATAGCTTCGGCGGAGTAGACGTAATTTTTTCCGCTCTTGCTCATAAAAGCTTCTTTATCCGCTTTTGGCAAATCATCAACCATTGTAAAGTAGTTGCGATTTATAACGCGGTTAGCGAAGCAGTCCATAATACAAGTAGCGGGGATCGAATCGATTTCCTTATAATCTTCTTGCCAATATTCAAGCACAGTCTTTTTTAGTGCCTGTCTATCAAAGTTCCAATTATAAGACGCGACCGAATCCGCGAAGCCAATATATTTATTAAGAAATTTAATAACATATTTTAGCGGTTTGATTTTTGAGCGATTAGCGAACGCGTCCTCTAAGACGTGTTGGTATCGCCTATCATATTTCCAAAATTTGCGCTCCCCTGTTTCCTTGTCCTTGTAAGTGTGACAAAAATTTTCGGGATTGCTGATAATTTCGGCAATATAAAAATCAAAGGTAATCGGCTTAGAGTCGGGGGAGTATATATCCCCCAACGCCCCGCCAATGTTATACGCTAAAAATGGCTTCTCATTTTTCATGGTGGTTTCAGTATCAAGCACCAAGCAATTGTGTTTAGTTCTCATTACCTACGCCCCCCATTCCACAAAGGAAAATCAAAGTTAGTATCTATCAAATTTTGATAAACCAATTTTGCTTTTTCTTTTGAGTAAATTGGCTGTCCGTCCGCTCGCCTTTCTCGTGAGTTTTCGGCAAACCATGTTTCAAAGTCGGGGATACGATAGCCCCCAAATTTTAGTTCAAGTTGTTTCATAAAAATTCTCCCATGAAATAAAAAACGGGGGTGCAAGCACCCCCGCCAAAATCACTTAGCTAAAAGATTTTTAACCGCTAACAAGTTAGCAATATTTGTTCGGGCTAGTGAAGTTGTATCGAACAATTTGTCCGTGTCCAATTTCTCTATATCCCTAACAAGTTCTTTTTTGCTAGGCAATTTTTGTTTCTTTTCTTGTTCTGACATTTTTTATCTCCCATGAAAAGAGGGTATGTTCGAAAGGCACATACCCAAAAGCCCAAGTAATCCCTAGCTCATAAGAGCTAGGGCTAAGAGAGTGCCGTTAGAGATAATCCCTATCGTCTCCCCGATTGCATAACCCCAAAGTGTTTTGAAGTTTCGCAAAGCGCGGATTAAATAAAAGATTAACCCCAAGCAGACACCCCCCGTTAATGTGGCGGGTGGCGGAGTTCCACCAAAGACAACCACATCAACCAAGCTGGGAAAGGTCGCCACAGTCACAAAGAACAAGCCGACAATAACTAAAGCATTGTCAATTCGTTGTTTGCGTGTTTCGATTTTCTCAACCTGTCGGAGATGGGGGAGAATATCTCTCCCAACCATTCCGAAGTTTTGATGTTTAGATTTCATAAACATTCTCCCATGATTAAAGGTTAGTATTTTAGTTTTTATTTTAGTTCGTTGTCCCGAACAGTTTAGGGCTTCTGTCTCTCCCTAGTCTCGGCTTGCTTCTGTTTGGTTAGCAGTTTCTCCCCGAGTCCTGATTTCTTGTTTGAGAGTTAATCAGTAATCAATCTCTATGTATCTATAATATTAAATTGCAAGCATTATTTCAACAAAATTACGCGCAAAAAAGTTAATTTATTTTAGGCGTTTTTCTTGACATTTCTAAAAACCTATGAATGAAAAAATGAAAATAAATTTGCATTTATGTTGCACATATGATAGGGGGCGGTTATTAGACCTGTCCTGCGCTCGCGCTCAGGACCCCTCCGCACGTACAACTTTTTGAAAAATCGCGACTGCAAAAAAGACGCAGCCAGCGCATCGTGACGATGCATTCAAAAATTTTTCTTGACACAAATGTTAAAATGAAGTATAATACAACTATGAAAAATGAAATTGCAGTAAAAATGAGTCCAGAGGGATTAGAAGTCGCAAATACTTATTTGGAGCTTGGTAGTGTAAGCGAGGTTTGTACTAGACTTGCTCTCGATGAGAATACTGTTAGCGAATATCTTAATAAACGAGAAATCAAACAGTATATCGACCAAGTCTATCTTGACACCGGGTACAGAAACCGTTTTAAAATTGCTAGCGCACTCGATAACATAATTGAGGAGAAACTTGCGGAAGCTGAAGAAAGTCAAATGTACACTAATAAGGACATTGCAGACTTACTTCAAATGGCACATAAAATGCGTATGGACGAAATCAAAGCCATGGCAGAGTTAGAGAAAGCTAAGACAGCTCCGATCAAGCAACAAGCAAATATCCAGATTAACGAAATGCCATTTGGACAAGGTAATTATGGCAAGCTCATGCAAAAACTAATAGGAGACAAAGATTGATTTATTCACAATTTTGGGAAAACGGCAGAAAAGCTGAAGTAATTAAAGAAGACGGAATTTGGGGTGCTATCTTTTATGAAGAAGGAGCAAAAGTAGAACAACGAATGTTTGAAGGGCATAGTGAAGCATATGCAGAATCTGCCGCAGAAAACTGGGTTTTACGAGTTATTCAATAATGGCATATTCTAGAAAGGTAGTCGAAAGATTCGAAGCAGTAACAAACAATCCAGCAGCTCATGGAGTTGGGCGATTTGACCCTAACGATCCCAATGTAGCAACTGGACTTACGGGAGCACCCGCCTGTGGCGATGTCATGAAACTTGACTTAAAAATCGACCCAGGTAATGATAGAATAGTAGATGTAAAATTTAAAACATATGGCTGTGGGTCTGCAATAGCAAGCAGTAGTATGTTTGTCGAAATGCTAAAAGGCAGAACGATTGCAGAAGCTAAAGAAATCAAAGACAAAGAAATAGCAGAAGCCTTAGAGCTTCCACCAATTAAGATACACTGCAGCGTACTTGCAGAAGATAGTATCAAAAGAGCCGTACAAGACTGGGAAGAAAAAAGAGCTGGTCGTAATAGTACTTGGCTTGAGAAAATGACAAAAGATGATCGAGGTCACGGATAAAGCATTACAGCAATTAGCTTCAAGAGAAGTAGGTGAAGGAATCACCGTTGCACTTATGCCTGGCGGTTGTGCTGGGTTTGAGTATAAAATGGATTATATCGGTGAACGAATACTGGACAGCAATTGGACAGTATTAAACTACCCAACATTTAAAATAGCAGTTGACAAAATGTCAATACCCTACTTAGAAGGGTCAACACTAGATTGGGAACAGAATGGAATCAATGAAGAATTTGTCTTCAGGAACCCCAACGAACAGTCAAGATGTGGATGTGGTGTTAGTGCGATATTTTAATGGAATCGGTATTTCAGTTAATAAGCGAGGTAGGAATTCCTATAGCTACTGCGCTAGTCATGATGTGGTTTTTATTCATGGTTATGCAGCAGATCATTGGAAACACCGTTTCACAAATTAAATTACTAGAGTCTTTTGCAAAATCACTCACAACTAGAGTAAGAACACTAAATAATGATCTAATTAAATTAGATACGTCAGTAAGCGCAGCCCTAGGCTTAAAGCCTGACATTGATAGAATCGCTCGCGCTGAGAATTTTATAGAAGATGGACAAATCGATACGAGGAGAGACTAATTGGAATCTGTAGCCAACTTAGTCGCAGAGTATGGATTTCCTGTAGTTATGGTAGTAGCATTGGGCTACTTCGTATACTACATATGGAGAACAATACAGTTTGTTGTTAATCCTGCAGTTAGGGATCAACATACTGCATTGGTAAAACTCATTGATCAGGTACGGATGCTTGACAATGATCTCATTCGTCTACAAGAGAAGGTAGACACGGTACTACAGATGAAAGAAAATGAAATACTTAATAGGAACAGTACTACTACTTCTAAGCGGAGTAGTGATAGCGGACGAGATAGTTCATAGCTTTAAAAATCCATCTTTTAGCGGAGTAGGAACTTCCGCACATTATCTTACAATCGAAAATCAAGAGAAATCTCGAAAAGATAAGATTAAAGATGATATAGAAGCAGCACTAAGAGCCGCTGAACGTGAAGCAGAAAACACTACACTTGCTAAGTTTATCAGAAACTTAGAAAGTAGAATCTACGCCCAAATTTCTAAACAGTTAGTAGATAATATGTTTGGAAACGAAGAGGCTGCATACTTTGGAACTTTCACCCTAGAAGGGAACACAATTACTTATGAAAGAATTGAAAGTTGCGGTGAAGATGGTGCGTGCGTAGAAATAATCAGATTAACAATTGTCGATGCGGAGGGAAGTACAACTACCATAGATATTCCTATCGGTACAGGAGGTTTCTAATGTATAGAGCAATTGCACTTGCATTAGTACTTACTGGTTGTGCAGGCATACCGTCTTACTACTCTACTGGGTGTTCAAGCATCTTAGAGTGTAGGGACGAAGCAGAAGAAGTTAAGTTACCTACTCATATGGAATTACTTAACTTTCCACCTGCTGAAGTTAAGCCCATAGTAGCTGTATATAATTTTTCAGACTACACAGGGCAAAGAAAAAGAATGGATGGAGTCGCTTCTTTTTCAACAGCAGTTACACAAGGTGGTACAGAACTTCTTATCGACGCTCTTAAAACTGCGGGAGGCGGAACATGGTTTCGTGTCGTAGAAAGAGCAGGAATTGATAATTTAGTTAGAGAAAGACAAATTATCAGAAGCACTCGAGAAGAGCATGATGAAGACAAAGGACTTCAACCTCTACTTTTCGCAGGTATCATAGTTGAAGGCGGAATCGTTGGATATGATACTAATGTTGAAAGTGGTGGTAGAGGTGCCAGAACTCTTGGAGTTGGACAGACTACTCAATATAGGAGAGACACAGTTACAGTAAGCTTACGAGCAATTAGTACGCTTACTGGAGAAGTGTTGATGAATGTCCAAACCAGAAAGACTATTCTATCAATGGGAGCAGGATTCGATGTATTTAGATTCGTTGACATGGATACCCAGCTAATAGAGTACGAGGACGGCGAAGCCAAAAATGAAAGTGGCACAGTAGCTGTCCGAGCCGCTATTGAGGCAGCGGTGGTCGCTATGATTAAGCAAGGCGACGAGAGGGGCTATTGGAAAATCCAATATCCCGAGGGAGAAGAAAGTGAAGAGGTTAATTAACAGTGCAATAGTAATTGCGTTTCTCTTTACTGGTGCATTAGCTGCCGCTGACGCTACAGACAACGAAATTTTTATCGAACAGTCTGGAGATACGCTAACGCTAACAATTGACCAAGAAGGTTATGGAAACAAGTTCGGTGGAACTATTTCTAGTGGTACAGTTGCCACTGATATGGTAATAACTGGTACTTCTATAACCATAAATCTTGATCAAATCGGTAATAGTAACCAGTTGTTTGGGCCTTTCATCGCTGACTCAGCCAATGTAGACATGGTATTTACAGGAGATAGTAATATCTTTGATTGGAATGTCGGGTATACAGGCTCAGCAGATGATTTAGACCTAGATTTGGACGTAACTGGAGATTCCAATACTTGGGACTTTGATCTAGGATATAATCAATCCGCAGAATCATTTGATTACGACTTAACACTTGTTGGGGGAACTAATGTATTTACTACTGTAGTAGACTCTGATAACTCAAAGTGGGAGTTAGATTTAACAGGTGATGGAAATGATTATAATACACAACAAAAGGACGCAGACCAAATCCTTATAGTTGAATATTCAGGCGACGATGGAAACATTGACGTAATTCAGCAAAGTGGTACATGTCCTACAGGAGTTACTTCTTGTAGTGGTGTTATCGATCTAGACATAACTTCAGATGATGCAACAATTACTATCAACCAAAAAGATACTGCTGACTAGTATCTTACTTCCTAGTATAGCTTTCAGTAATCCTATTGGAGATATTACTGAAAAAACAGGAGTTGGAGCATTAACACGAAACCAAGAATCGGTCGTTGCAGAGGTTGGGGGAGACATAATATTATATGATCTACTCGAAACTGGCAACGGCCGACTCGCTGTAGAGTTCCAGGACGATTCTGCACTTAGATTAACAGAACATTCTGAAGTACTGATAGACGAAGTAATTTTTGATCCAAACCCAGGCAAGGGTAAAATGGTTCTTAATTTTGCAATGGGTACGGCTCGTTTTACTACTGGTAAAATGGGTCTTGTTGATAAACAGAATATTGCTATCAACACTCCTACAGCACAAATTACTATAAGAGGAACAGACTTTACATCAACAGTTGATGAACTTGGAAGATCTCTTGTAATATTACTTCCACTCTCAAATGGAGACGCAAGTGGAGAGATTGTAGTAACTAACGATGCAGGTAGTGTTACACTTACAGAAGCATATCAAGCTACTATGGTTTCAACAATAAATAGTTTACCTACTGAGCCTGTGATAATTGAAGACATAAACGTACAGATGATTGATAATATGTTTATTGTTTCACCACCAACAGAAATAGAAGTAGTCGAAGAACAAACTAGTGATAGTCAATCTGACAATATTTTAGACGTTGACTTCCTAGAGTTCGAAGGACTAGAAGAAGACTATCTAAAAGAGGACGAGTTAGAATTTACAGAACTTGACATGGATCTACTTGATGTAGATTTTTTACAAGATTTGTTAGAAATACTTGAAGAAAAAGACTTACTTGAACGAGATAGAACAGGTGGAGACTTTGGACAAGTTTCTATAGAAGGAACTATTCCTGGATTTGATAAAGATACTCAATATAATACTATAATCGAAGACACAGGACAGATTTGGTTTTATAGAGAAGTAAATGGTATTATCAGTATTAAATTACCGATTACTGCAAATGCTCGAATAGCTACTATAACAGATCAAAGAGAAAGCGTTATTACCGTAGGAGACGGAGACGCTATCAACATAATTATAAGACAGGTGAACTAATGATTAAATTTTTAAAAGGACTAAAAAATGCAGTCAGCCCCGATTACTGGGCGAATCGTATTGGTGAACGAACAGGCTTGTATGACAAAGCCAGAGAGTATGGTAAAAAAGAAAAACCTTGGTATATTTATCTTATCTTGATGTTTGTCATTATAGTACTTATCTTTTTTGCAGGTGAGCTTCAAGCTGGAGATAACCATGTACACATTGATCAAGTCGGAACTGACGGAGATGATTTAGAACTTTCGATAAACCAAAAAGGCGAAGGAAACAAGATAGACTTCTCGATGGCTCATAACGGCAACGAGATTACTCTCGAGCAGTATGGATCAAACAATACTATATCTTGGGTTCCTTACTGGGGTTCTGGAAAAAGTTGGGGTGGAGATATAGACGGCTCAAATAATGTTTTAAAGATAGAACAATGGAATGGTGCAACCTATGGTGGTCATGTATGGGGTGATAATAATGATATTGACATCTATCAACACGGTACTCAAACACATTACCTAGATATACATATGGACGATGTTGATCACAACATTAGTCAGTCCGGCGCAGGTAGTAGTTATTCTCATGTATGGTATTACGGAACTGCAGATGGTTCTGTTGCAAACGTAACCCAAACAGGTGGAGGAAGTCATAGTGCAACTATTACTTTACAAGGTAGTCAACCTACTACTTTAAATCTAATTCAAAATAGTGCAACTAACCAAAGTTACTCAGTAACACAGAACTGTATAACAGTCGGTGGGTGTTCAATAACAGTAAATCAAGGTAACTAATGTACGTTATAGATGAGTATCTAGAACGCCTTGATGCAGCCAGAATCTCACGGTACTTTCCTAGAACTGTTGAAAATGCTTGGAAAGATGGGTACTGTACAAAAGTACCACCTTCTGAGTTAGAGAGTTGGCATATGAAGATGTTTTCACAAGACTATCCATATGCAAAAGGTAAGTTAAGTCAGATAAATTACAATATAGATAATGCTGGTAAAGGAATAATTAGAGACTGGCATTTTGATCAACCGAATAAATCTTTTCAAATAATTGTATACATTGGAGAATACTATGATGGTACAGTATTTGAATGGAAAGACAATGGTAAAGTCAATAAACTAGACTTTCAACATAACAGGGCAATTATGTTCGATCCTTTAGTGTGTGAACACAGATACTATCGAACGCCTTTTGACAGAAAAACTATAAATTTGGTATTTAAATGAATTATAAATTAGATGACTTATTTGTCTATGGAGATACGTGGGCATTTACTCATATACCAAAAAACGCAGGAGCAAACTTTAAGCTACGGTGGAGGCAACAAAACAATATTCGCGATGATAGAAATTATACTTTGGAACAGCGAATGTTATTTCACCAACCAGCAAAATGGGCTAGATTTAACTATCCAGAACTAACTGGTAAACAGTTTATAGCGATAACAAGAAATCCTTATTCGCGTATGGTAGACTGGTTTGTATTTATAGAACAAATACATGCATGGGGTTGGACTAAAGACCCTCTTGCAAAGTCTTTCGAAGAGTTTGTAAAGGAAGACTATTTAAGCAAACTTTCAGGATTTGAACAGTTTGCATGGAAACCGCAAGACCCACAAGTTAATTGGGTTGAGCAAAATATGAAAACTTTTAGAATGGAAGACCAACTAGAAGAACTAGAAGAGTATGTTCAGTGTAAATTCAAAGATACGAGATTTAACTCTATGAATTACGGAGACTGGCGTGAGTATTATACTGATGATTTACGTCATTTTGTTTGGAACAGATACTCAGAGGATTTTATTAAATTCGGATACGAAAAATGGACATGATGAAAAAGATCGAGGCAATTTTATCAACACTAGTAAAGAAAGTGGATATGTTAGAAAAAGACTCTCACCCATGTAAAGAGCTACATGAGTTTGATGCTTATCCACCTTTAATGGCAAAGATTGAAGCACTAAGTCAAAGAATCAAAGCGCTCGAAGAAAAACATTGAAAATTAAATTACTCACAGCACTAGGGCTTTTAGCTCTATTGGTGTGGAATCCCTATCCTCTCAAGATACTAGAACTTAAGTATCTTGACAGTCTAATTATGTCTAAGCCAGAGGTACAAGATGAAATGATACTACTGGTTGAGATTGATGAAGATGCTGTCGAACACTTTGGAGGATACCCTCTCAAAAGAAGTATATATTCTAATTTTATACAAGCAACACCAGGAGTACCAGGAATCACAGTAGCTTTTCCAGACCCAGATATACATGGAGAAGATGAAATACTACAAGAAACTTTAAATCAATATCCCGCTGTACTATCTTTTATAGCTAGTACCCAAGCAAGTCAGGGCGGGCCTCATGTTGGTACTGCCCAAATCGGTAAAGGAGACCCAACAGAATGGCTATATCAATACCCAGGAATTTTACGATCACACATCAACAGCGTAGGCGTCGGCTTAACAAGCAGCGCACCAGAGCTAGACGGCGTCGTCAGACAGCTTCCGCTAGCCGTAGGCGTAGATAACGCTATTTATCCCAGTTTTGCACTAGAAATGCTTAGACTTGCGGCAGGAGACCCAAGCTATCAAATTCGTACTGAAGAAACTGGAGTAGAATGGGTAAGAGTTCCACAGTTTGGTAAGATTACTACTAGTCAAAATGGTACTGTATGGGCTTCTTGGAACACAAAGTTCCATAAACAAACAGCACTCGAGTACTTAACAGATCCGATCCCAGCGCCTTTTGTAATTTTTGGTGTTACTGCGGAAGGAATAGCTCCTCTTGTAGCAACTCCCAACGGGCCAAAGTACCCACATGAAGTACAAGCGACAGTTCTGCATACAATCGTAGAAGGAAATGCGCTTTCAACTCCAGTTTGGGGCGCTCTTGCAGAGATTAGTATAACAATTGTCGGAATGTTACTAATAATTCTTGCATCTTATAGTATTTATAT
>MDTE01107468.1_pt1 | contig 14975 bp, 12 predicted proteins | sample 811231 | NCBI WGS metagenome assembly MDTE01 (sample SAMN05326651, study PRJNA326480) | marine metagenome | isolation source: seawater | place: Indian Ocean: Red Sea | collected 2010 | reverse complement strand
TCCCCAACCTAACGCGATAGATACAGAGTAACAGAGGACGCGTCAGCGCGAATAAAAATGTCTCTTCAACGCGAAAGCATTCCACATAAAAGAGAGAAAAATAGAGCCGCAAACAACAACAACAACAACAACAACAACAAGTAAAATTGGATCCAAAAGTGGACTATTAAACAATATATTCATTACCTGCTCCAACTTCTCGTACGCCTCGACGCTCCTCGTCCTCGATTTGTGCGCAAACTCTCGATCCTTGTTCGTTTTCACCCATTCTTCTTTTCTCTTCCTGGCTATTTCCGCGACTCGTTTCATGTCTTCTTCGCTTTGTTTCGGGGGATGTTTTTTCCCAGAAATCGTCGTCGCTTTCGTCGTCATCTGTTGCTGTTTCTCCGGTGATTGCATTTTGGTACTCGTAATCGCCGGAGGGGCGTTCGAACGTGCAACCGAAGCTGTGGTGGTCGCGGTGCTTTCTGTTTTCGGGTGCACTCCTTCATCAGAAGGAGGAGCTGCGGCGTCACCCATTTTTTTGTGTGATGGGAGTGGAAGAATGACGAAGGAAACGTGTTCGATTTTTGGTTGAAAGCTACATGCAACTACGCTATAGGCTTAAAACTAAAACAAATCTCTAGTGCTAGTAAAACACCCCCTTCCTTCTGCTTATCTCCTTCCGTTCTTTAGCTATACTCTAACCTCTTGCCCCACTCGATTAATCCTTCTCGAAACGCGTCGCTTTCAAACGGCGCGTTCGCCTCAGCGCTCGAACGCTTCAGAACGCCGTCGATATACAGCGCTTCGTGGATTTTTATTCGCAAGTGTTCGTGTAAATCAGAACATCCAGGTTCGGTGGTTAAAAGTAACCGTAACCCACTTTTGGTTTCGTAAAAGTGAAACTTGTAGTTGTTCGTGCGGAAGGCGTGGAAGTGGTTGTCGCCGGCCGCTCCCCTGTTGTTCGCAAGAGAGAGAGAGAGAGAAAGGCTCGTGTGAGCAAAATGCAGACAAAAATAACGCGTCGTTAAAGCGTACTTCATGGGATCCATTTTCATCGCGAACTGTTTCATGGTGTAGAATAAGCCGAACAAGGTTTTCGTTTCTTCGTGGACGTTTACATTTCGCGGGTACGGTCGCGACCACTCGTGGTAGTAAACAATCTCACCCTATTTTGTTTTCAGGGGAAAGGAGAGAGATTTCACAGTTAATAAGACGTGGGTTGTCGCGTGCGCGTTTTCATGCCGTAGATTACGCGTACCTTTTTGTTGAACATGTGGAAAGTGTATAACTTTACCATCGCGCGTGAGCAACGTGCCTTCCAGCTCTCTTTGAACGTTTGGTGCACGTGTGACTTTGCTGCTCTTTTTCTTTCTACTTCTTGGAGAGCGGTTAAAAATGAGGAAAAGAGAGCCGAAAAGAAAAGGAAAAGACGAACAGGCCACGACACGGAATGTGTTTTACTATGTACATATTCTTATTCTAAACCACCTATACTGTGGGCACCACGTTTATACACTATTATAATCTCTCTTATAACAATATTATGTACCCGGGTACATACATGTACCTTCTCTCAAATATATAAAACTATCTCAAACAACTTTTGGAACGATTTTACTCGCCGATGCAAATCCATTCAAACCTTTGTTCGTTTCCTCTTTCGGTTTATCTCCGTTTTGGTACCTCGCACCGTTCTTTCCGACGCTTTTTTTCGTGTATTGCGGGTATTGGCTCCATCTTTCTTTGTCTTTTTTCTTCTGCTCTTGAGTTTTGGTGTGCGAAACGCCGACGAGGTAGTTTTCGAAATTCTCCACGTTGTAAGTCATAGAACCATCTGCATTGACAGTTGGTATGAGTTGAGGTTCTGGAGATCGATTCGGAGAATACACTCGAACGTTCATGTTTTGGTCACCAATTGACACTCGAGGTGCGTGCATGGTTTGACCATCATCGCCGCGGAAACGGTTGTGATGTTGGCTTCCGTTAATAGCATCTTGAGTGCTCAAATCGGAAAAGCCGTCCATACTGTCGCGTTTATTTGTGTTCGCGTTTTCAAAGTTCTTTCTGCCTTGGTCGTCGGAAAGTTTGTACCATTCGGAAAGCATGATGTTTTCGAGCTCCATCTTGTGCAGCATTTCGGCTGCCGAGGCGGCGTTCAAGGTAGAATGGATGCGCTTTAAGCCATCTTGGTCTTTCTCGATGATAGTAGGGACGCCTTGGAACGTTTGAGAGGATCCTTTTGCGAGAACGTTACCACTCTCGTCCTGAGCGGTTTTAGATGGGTTGTACTTTGGTTGTCGTCTCGTCAAGTTGCGCGTCTTTTCATCGTTTCGCTCACCGTACACGCCTCCGACACGGTCGGTTATGATACCACTCGCACCCCATTCAACCTGGCGACCAACTAACGATTCATCGTTTTGATCACCGTAAGAGGCTAGCAACAATCCTGAATCTTTCACTAACTCGGCAGATTGTGGGTTTTCAACCAGTCTGGCGACATCGGCGACAACACCGCACAAACCTCCTTTCAAAGCGACCTTCATTGCCGCTTCCACAGAGCATCGTCGAGGATCAGAATGGTTTTCTTCACCGTCCGTTAATATCATCACGGGATACGTACCTTGTAATGCGCGCATAAGTGTAGCAGCGTCTGGGTCGAAAGAGGAAAATACAATGCGCCTATTATTGTGTTCAGAACACGCCGCGAGAATGGACCGAAGTTCAGCAACAAGTCTCGGTGCCTCGCACGAGTTGTGCTCATCGTACTTCAGCTCAATGTTAAATCCAAGTTCTTCCGGAGTATTCGCGAGCACTTCTGATAATGTCGGTATCACGTCTTCGTCTTCCATAATCCACGGCATCGCTTTGGAAATATCATCGATGGGATGCGCGCGATCGAAGACTCTGTAAAAGATAACTGGATCTAAATCGTCGTTCTCGTCGTCCTCGTCGTCGTCCAATTCATCGTATAACTCGTCGTCCTCCAACTCTGCGCTTTTCTTCCTAGGTTTGGGCATCGGTAATTTCCCAGTGAGGCGCTCGGAGGTAATCCTTGCCGCCATGGAAAGTTCTTTCAGATCCGCCCATTCGATTTCGCGCACGGAGAAGGAATCAATTGGTCCGTCCCCACGTTTTATGAGCACAATATCGTCGTGCCAAACCACGGGGACACCATCAGATGTCACTTGTACGTCGAACTCGCACCATTCTGCGCCATCTTTGTACGCTTGCGTGAAACTACGAAGTGTATTTTCACGAATGCCTGGGCCAGAAGCGTCGTTCATGGCGACGCCGCGATGTCCAATCACGGCACAACCAATTGGATCGTACAGGCCCGGAATATTCTCGACAAACGGTTTTGGGGATTGCGTTCTTGAGCGTGATCTTGATTTATTGCTATTGTGATGCCCATGGCCTGGGGTCGTCGACCTCGAGCGCGCTCGCGGGTGCCGAGCGCCAAAATCTTCATCTGGTTCATCGCCGTTCTCCGAGAGTTGCTCCGAGTCTCGCATCATGTTTGTGATGAACTCAGCACGTCGAATGTTCAACATATCGCCTCCGTCCATTTTCCAATCTTTGCGAGAGGCAACGCCAAAATGTTCAAGAATAGTTGGCGAAATATCCGTGTCTTGTGGAGACGGTAAGATCTCCCCGGTCAACTTGCACTCAATGCCGGATTCTATTAAAACCCATCCACTAGCGTGTTGAGAGATTTCATGCATTCCAGAGACGCCATTTGCACGCAACTGTCTCCCACCACCTTGACTCCAATCACTTGCGTCGTGCATGGCTTGCATCGACGCAGGCATATCGTTCCGACACGTGCCGCCAGATGGTGACGTAATCATGACGAGCCAATCTTCGTTTTTCATCGTCTCTTGACGCTTGCGCAAAGCCTCGAGGACAGTCGAGACGCGTTTATCCGCGTTCTCAATTGCGTGAAGGTATTCCTCTACGTGTGGACCGAATCCGTGCACGTGACCAGCAGTTTGAACGTCTGCCATGTGTAAAAATAATGCATCTGGAGTCGTTTCGTCTTTACCCTCGTTGAGCGCATTTTCTGGCACAGCAAGTTGCTGAATAATCGCTCTAGTCGCTTCTTAATCCGTCGCGCCTTTCGAGACGAGCGGGGCAGCCTCCTTCGCAATAATTTTGTGCAAATCTTTCGCACCACCAACAGCAGAGGCACAGTTTGCCCACGGGCGCGCGAGATGTAATCGAGCAAACACGCCAGTTAACGTAGCATCATGGTCTTCCACGATATCTTTCAGTACCGAAACGGATTGACCAGTCAAAGCCGGTAACATCGCGGACGACGGCGACTTGGACGCGCGCATGGCAGAAACAGTCATATCAAGTGAAAAACATCCGTTTTTGTTTCCACGAATAAACGATTTAAACGTCGGAGTATTTGCAATCATCATCGAGTCGGAGCGACATCCTGCGATGGCTACCACAAGTACTTTACGTAAGAGCTTCTTTTTCTTTGGCATCGGTCCGTTATCGGAATCGTGATGACGATGGCGATGATGACTATTGTGGCTTTGTTTATACATGCGCGACGATTGTCGCCCGTTCCCATTAGATAGAGACGCTGACTTCGACTCACTTTCCAACTTGAAACGATCGGATTCCCACGAATCGACGCGACGAATAAGACCGGCTTTTCTGTTTGGACTCAAGCGCGCTACGAACGGTAGATGCTTTGGAGAAGTCGAACTTGTTGGTGGCGTGCCTACTTTCAAAACATCACCCCCTTCTTCGCTCATAGAATCTCGCTTCGGTTTGAGATCCAAGAATTCATCCGGGTTTCTCTCTTCATCGGGTGAAGGAGAATTGTTATTCGTTGTTGATGTTGTCTGTGTATTTTGTGTGTGTTCTTCCTCGTCTGGGAAATTTATCGCTATGAAATCATCCAAATATGAATCGACGTTGATTAAATTCGCCTTCTTCGCGTTTCTCGCCTTACACAATGGACATGCATCCGGGACAAAACAAACCCTCTGAGTCGCTTTATACGCGCTCGTTAACGCGCTCAACGTATTCGACGATTCTTTCGTCGTCAACCCGTGATTAAACGACTCCGGCTGCCTCGCATCTGACGAAATGACGCACTTAAAACAAAACCGATGCCTACATGCCAACCTCACCGGGTTCGTCATCACGTCCTCACACACCGGGCAAATCCTATCTTCGATCTGCCGCGCCTCTGCTGGTGCCACCCTCGCGGCTAACAACTCTGTCCTCGTCACCACCTTCGCCAGCGACGTATCCACAAACATCGGCACGTCGCGGATAATTTCTACCGCGTTCTCTCTTTGGTTACAATTTTTATTATACTTCTTCACCGCTTTCACCACAGCGGTGTAATTCAAAATAACAAACGATCGTAACTCGCTCAGTTCCGGCGCGAAGTGTTTTACGATTTGTTTCTTAGCCAACTTGAACCGTGCTACGTCGGTTTTTTCGTGCTTTATTTCCTCCTCGAGGACATCCAATTCTTCCCGGAGCCTCGTTTCGGTTTTGACGTAGAAGTCGTTCGCCTGTTCGCGCGAAGAAAAGGAAGTCGTGAGCAATCCGCGCCGTGGACGACCCGAGCGACGGCGCCGAGAGAGAGAGAGAGAAAGAAAGAGAAAGAGGGAGAGAGAGAGATGGCGTCGCGTCTTCCGAGAATCATCAAATGGAATAAAAATCCGAGTCACAGATTATTCCTTCGACTTCGCGCGACGCTTTGCGGAACCAAAAAAAAAACGCGCACCTTTGCAATCTCCGTCTCCAACGTTTTCAGGAACAGCCCGCTTTTCTCGCCGCCTTCGACGTCCTCTCGCTCCGCGTACAACGCGTTTTTCAACTCCTTATACCGAATGTAAAATTCGCGCCATTCCGGGTAGCGTTCTTCCACTAACCTCCGGCCGAACTTGACCATCTTGGGTTCAAATCAAAAGCGCACGCCTAAGCACAACAGACGACGACGACGACGACCGCGAACAAAAGGGATTCGGCGGAAAGAAAGAAAGAAAGAAAGAAACGATGCGTGTCGCTTTGGGGCACGAAAGCCGCGTGGTGGTGGTGGTCGCGCCGAAGCGACCGACTTTAAAGAGACGTCTTCACAAATGGGGACAAATCGCCCTTGTGAAACCGAAAAGGGTAACGGCTTTTATAACCCCAAAAAAGAAACACCAAAAAACGAATGGGAAAACGCAAAGCACGAAAGGCTCCGCCTCGATACGACTACTACGAGTACGAGTAATAAAAGTAATAATAATAATAATAATAATAATAATAATAATAATAAAACGGAGCGGTACGGCGGACGAGCGCGACTTCCTCACCGGATGAGAATCAAAACGCCGTGCAACGCGCGCGCGCCGCGCTCCTACGCTTCCTGCGCGCGCGCGAAAAAAAATAAAGAGACGCCTCTCGCTTCTTTTTTAGTGTCGAGCGAAATATTTTAGAAAGCGGCTTCGCCATCCTCCTTCTCCTCGTCATCGTACTCCGCCTCTTCTTCGGCCGTGGCATCTTGGTATTGCTGGTACTCGCTGACCAAGTCGTTCATGTTGGACTCGGCTTCGGTGAACTCCATCTCGTCCATGCCTTCGCCGGTGTACCAGTGTAAAAACGCTTTTCGGCGGAACATGGAGGTGAACTGTTCGGAGACGCGTTTGAACATTTCTTGAACCGCGGTGGAATTGCCAATAAACGTCGCGGACATTTTCAAACCTTTCGGAGGTATGTCGCAAACGGAGGATTTGACGTTGTTCGGGATCCATTCGACGAAATACGACGAGTTTTTGTTCTGGACGTTTAAGAGTTGTTCGTCGACTTCTTTCGTGGACATGCGACCGCGGAACAAAGCGGAGGCGGTGAGGTAACGACCGTGTCTTGGGTCTGCGGCACACATCATGTTTTTCGCGTCCCACATTTGTTGCGTGAGTTCTGGTACGGTCAAAGCACGGTATTGTTGCGACCCTCGAGAGGTGAGCGGCGTGAAACCAACCATAAAAAAGTGCAACCTCGGGAACGGCACCAAGTTCACCGCCAACTTTCTCAAATCCGCGTTCAATTGACCCGGGAATCTCAAGCAGCAGGTGATGCCACTCATGACCGCGGAAATCAAGTGATTTAAATCTCCAAACGTCGGCGTCGTCAACTTCAACGTTCTGAAGCAAATGTCGTACAACGCTTCGTTATCTAAAACCATGCACTCGTCTGCGTTTTCGACCAACTGGTGCACGGACAACGTCGCGTTGTACGGCTCGACGACGGTATCAGAAACCTTCGGCGACGGAACGACGGAAAACGTCATCATCATGCGATCCGGATATTCTTCGCGAATCTTGGAAATCATGAGCGTCCCCATGCCCGAACCGGTACCACCACCCAACGAATGACACACTTGGAAGCCTTGCAAGCAATCACACGACTCGGCTTCTTTACGCACGACGTCCAACACTGAGTCAATCAACTCCGCGCCTTCCGTGTAGTGCCCTTTTGCCCAGTTATTACCAGCCCCAGTTTGACCAAACGTAAAGTTATCCGGACGGAAGATTTGGCCGTATGGACCAGACCTGACGGAGTCCATCGTCCCGGGTTCCAAATCGACCAAGCACGCTCTCGGAACGTATCGACCGCCGGAGGCTTCGTTGAAGTACACGTTGACGCGCTCGAGTTGTAAATCGGAATCGCCGGAGTACGAACCGGTCGGATCGATACCGTGTTCATCGCAGATGACCTTTTATGGAAACGAAGAAGAGTGGTTGTCAGTGTGCGTTGGAAGCGAGCAACGCGGTATTGACTCCGCGCACTGTTGACCAGGACACGGAGAAGAAAAAATATATCTAAAAAAAGGAACAAACAGTTATCCCCGCGTCGAATCGCGTACCTCCCAAAACTTGGCGCCAATCTGGTTACCGCACTGGCCGGCTTGGATGTGGACAATTTCACTGCGTTGTGTGGTGCGCGCGTGAGAGAGAAGAAGAGCGCGCGATGCATACCGTCAGCGCGCGTTTTTGAAGTCCGCATGTGAAATGCGAGAGGTGGTTGACCAAAACGAAAACCGCACGCGATGCGCGCGCGCGCGCGCGCGAAGAGAGACAGAGATCGATACGCGCCCGGAAAATGAAACCGAAGAAGAAAAACGAGAAGAAGCACGACTCGTCGTCATCGCGCACCGCATGGCGTTTGTTGTTGTTCTTGTTGTTCTTGTTCTTGTGTGCGCTCGAAGCGTATCTCAAAGTCCAAAAGCCGGCGCTTTGGTGATGAAAGGAGAGAAAAAAGTGACGACCGGCGACCACAGTTGACGACCAAAAAGGAGGAGGAGTCTTTTTTTATCGACGTTTCGTGTTGGAAAAAAACAGAGAATTTTTGCGTTGTATTTTATCGTGGACTCTCCCCTCCTTTTTAAAAGAGGAGGAGGGACCTTTTTTGGGAATAATGAGTGCTATTTTTGGCAACACGCGCGAGAATACCCCAAGAAAATAAAAGCCCTTTGCTCCCTCCCTTTTGCTTTTGGGTAAAAATACCCTCCTCCTCCTCTCTCTCTCTCTCTCGAGAAAAGAAAAGCGAGAGAGACGTGCGTTTTCCAAAAACCGCATTGAATACCACCGTAATCATCCGAAAATCGAATGCGAGCAACGCCGCGGTGTCGATGCGACCACCGAGTGCACGACGCGACAGCGAGGCGCGCGAGGAGAGAGCGAACGGGGAAAGTCCCGCGCGGGCGAGCAGCAGCCTTCTCCGCGCGCGCGGCGGCAAATGCGGAGGACTTTGAAGAGCTGTCCAATCTCCCACGCATCGACGTGCAATTTGAAGGATTCAACTCTCCGGAGATTCCATCGACGCCAGGAATCTACGCCATCTATAACGATAAAAACGAACTCCAATACATCGGGTTGTCTCGTAAAATATCCGCGTCGATTAAGATGCACTGCTTTGAGTTACCGGCGGAGTGCGGTTTCGCGAAGGTTTTGTCCATGCCTGAGGCGACGAAGGCAGACTTGCAAGACGGGTGGAAGCGGTGGGTGATGCAACACGTTTCAGAGAGTGGAGGGAGTTTACCTCCGGGGAATACGCCTAAGAATGAATTGTGGGCTGATAGAAAGAAACGGGGACCTCAAAAACCGAGTTTACGATTGACGGATGGTATGAGTCCAGATATGTCGTTCGACGCAATGAAACCGAAGATTCAAGAGGCGATTGACACGCATAAGGTTGTGGCGTTCATTAAAGGAACGCGAGGAGAACCAGAGTGCGGATATTCGCACAGAGTAGTGAACGCGTTGAATTCATTATTGATAGATTTTGAGACTGTGAATGTGTTAGACGACAAGTATAATCCGAATTTATTATACGTGATGAAAGAGTTTAGCGATTGGCCGACGATTCCGCAGGTGTACGCCAATAAGGAGTTTTTGGGAGGGCACGACATCATCGTGAAGATGTTTGAGAAAGGAGAGTTGAAAGATGCGCTTAAATGAGAGACGCGCGAAGTAGATGGTATTTATATATCATATGTAGAGTTGTAGCAAGAATAATATACTAAAATATAGAGGCGTTTTTCATTAGTTACTTTTTACGCAACCTTTCCTCCCGTGCCGGGCACGTTGAAAAGCACGTAAGGAATGCTGTTTTCCACGCCAATCTTATCGATGATATAAAATCCTTTGTTCTTTAATTCCACGACTTGGCCTAACTGGTACGTGCGCAAGTTACAATCGCCATGGCACTTGGTCACTTTGTCCGAGTCGAGGTTCACGAGGTCTTTGAAATCGTCGCCGTCTTCCGGTTGTTTCTTCGTTATCAAGTATCCAAAGTCGTGCAATTCGAGTTCAACGAGCTCGTCGTATGCTGGAAGCCAGTTCACTTTAACTTTCGTGCTCTTCACGTCACCATCTGGGTTCAAACTGGCGTCGATCGTCTCGATACTTTTACCGTCTTTAGCCATGTGAATCTTCCTCGGGATGGCGTTCCCCCACATGGTAAACGTAGCTTCTTCGCCTTCTTTGAGTTTCAAAGCCTCTTCTTGTTCTACCCAAACTTCTTTCTTTCGTAAAACAACGTTAATACCAAGTTCTTTATTTTTTGGGTTCTTCGGTTTAGTGACCCACTTGTCGCCGTCACAGTTATCGAAAATCACTTTGACGCGTCCTTCGTCTTTGACCGCGACATGCATAGGGGTTTCTGCGGCGATGAGTTTCTTGTTCACCGCCCAAATTTTATCCCATTCCATCATGTTCGTGTTTTTAGAGGCTCCTTGCGACAAAATAAACTCTTTCAACGCTTCGATGCGCATGCCTCTTCGAACGACGCCTTGAACGGTGGGAAACCTCGGGTCCGTCCAATCCTCTGCGTGTTTGTTATCGACGAACCATTGCAACTTTCGCTTACTCAACGTCGTATACGTGAAGTTCATTCTCGAATAATCCCATAAGTTCACTTCGCGTTGCCCTTGCGCTTTTTGAATAAACTGATACTGCTCCTCTCGGTCTTTATATTCCGACGTTCTCAATGCGTGCGTGACGCCTTCAATCGCGTCCACGAACGGACACGCGAAATCGTACGTCGGGTATACCTTGTACTTCTCCCCCGTTCTATGATGCGGCGTCTCGACGTTGCATCTAAAACACACTGGATCTCTCATGCACCCGTTGTCCGATTGCATGTCAATCTTAATGCGCACGCAACACTCTAAGCCAACGTCCGAACCTTTCTTCATCTCCTCCCAAAGTTTCATATTTTCCTCCACCGATTGCGAGCGACACGCAGACTCCGTCTTACTCATGCGCTCTTCGCGCATTTTCTCTACCGACGCCGTATCCACGTACAACTTACCCTCTTTCATCATCTTATCCCCCAACTTCAAAATTTGCGGAAATGAATCTGAAGTGTACGTCAACTTATCGTAATCCAACCCCAACGTCGCGCAATCCTTCAAAATGTTATCGACAAAATCTTGTTTTTCTTTAGACGGATTAGTATCGTCAAATCGCAAAATGAGCGTCCCTTTATATCTTCTCGCGAAGTAGTGGTTCAGCAAAGCCGCTTTGGCGTGACCTATGTGCAAATATCCCGACGGTTCTGGTGGAAATCTCGTGCACACTTTGCCGTCCTCGGCGTCTTTCAAGTTAATTTCAAACGAACCAGACGTTGCTTTCTTATCGCCGCCGTTCTTATTCGCCGCTTTCGCCGCTTTCTTCGCCGCTTTCGCCGCCTCCTTCTTCGCTTGGCCCTTGGAAATTTTCCCCGCTTCGCCTCCCTCGGAGACGGTCATTTTTTCCACCTGCTTCCCCAAAGCCTTGACCGCATCCGAAGAATCCGCCGCCAAAACGCTCGCCTCGTTCGTTTGTGCCATCAATTCCACGAATCGCTTAATTTCCGCGAATTTAGCAACAACCCCTCCTTTCACTCCGTTCAACGCTTTGCACAGCGCGACATCTGCCTCGGTTTGCTGCGAATCCGTCACGAAATACGTCCGCGTTTGCAGGTACGCGTCGATCGTTTTCAACTGCTTCTCGATCGTTTTCGCGTCCTCGTTTCTCGCCGCGCTCGCGATCGCGTTCGCTTCCTCGAGAAACCGTTTCGCCGACGTTTCTTCGTCTTTTGTCAGCGACCTCGTCGTCTTTTTTGCCGGCGTCGTCAAAGGCTTTGACGACGATGATGATGTCGTGGTAGTACTTTTGGAAGACGATTTTTCCGCGTCGTCGGGTTGCTGCTGCGGCGCCGAAGCGGCGCTCGTCGAAGCGCCCATCGCGTAAAGGACGACGGCGACGTGTGTTTCCTTCTCGCGTCTGCGTTCTCCCGACTTTGACGACGCAAAAGAGAGAGAGAGAGAGAGAAAGAAACTGAGAGCCAAAAATGAAGAGACCCGATGAGAAAAAATGTGCAAAAAATGGGGCCTTCTTCTCTACACACAAAAAAAAGGGCTTCTTCATAAAATGAGTCCCTAAACATAGGGTTGAGGAGAGAGAAAGAAAAATTTTTGTGATGGGAAATTGAGCACCAAAACATGAAAAGAAATGCACGCACGCACGCGATGCGCGCTTTGAGATGCGCCTTCGTCGTCGGGAGAACACAGACGCAAAATCCGCACGAAGTAGTAGTAGTAGTAGTAGTCGCGGACGTACTAAGTCGATGATGTTTGTGTCGTCTGGAAGCAGCGCGCTGTGGCAAACGCTTGGCGAAGGCAAGGCGCATCGGGTGTACGGGAAGAGACACATTGGGTCGACGAAGCCAGACGAGGAAGGGACGTCTTTGAAAGCGAGGGACGAGGAGGAAGATGGAGACGACGACGACGAAGGAGAGGAGGACGAGATGGTTCTGAGACGACGGAAAAGAAAGAGGGGCGACGGTTTGGATCGATTCGTGTGGTCGAACGGAAGAGAATGTCGCGATGTCCCCGATGGTACGCGCGACGTGCTCCAAAGAGACATCCAATTTGCCTTGGGAGAACTCGCCGGAGACGAGTCTGGACGAAGAGGGAACATTTTGTTCAGTGATGCGCAAAAATCTCGAGTGAAGTCGTGCACGAAGCTGGTGAGAGTAGAGAGTGGTTTCTTTGAGAAGATAGATGAGAAAGATGGAGAGATAAAGCGATATTCGAGAGAAGAAGATGGAGACGCCGACGCGCTAAAATTCGCCATTCGCGAGCGCAATTACGATTGGATACCGTTCTATTCAACGAGTAATGACGTAGAGACGAAGAGGAAGCGGTCGAGTGCTCGACCGAAAGCTTTAGCGGTTGAAATAAAACCAAAATGCGGATTTACGACGCGTCAAGACGGGAAATTGAGGTACGACGTGAAGACAAACAGAGACAATGGAAAAACGTCTGAATATGACCCGCGAAAATTGTTCGAGCACTGCGAAATATGGTCCTTTGCCGACGGCGTGGATCACGAGAAGTTGAAGAAGCAGCTAGTCCAAGAGTTGGAACACATGATTGAAACGCCGAGGAATACATTTCGAGTGAGAGAGGCGAAAAGTGGGGAAGTTTTGTGGGATGCGACCAAAGGTGGTTCGAACGCAAAACAGAGATTCTCAAACGTCGTTTCCGAAGCGTTCGCGGGTAGAGTGTCTCTGAAAGAATTCCTTGAACTTCTCGTTTCCGCATTACAGCAGGATGGTGTGCTCAAACGACTTATTCGTGCGCAAAAATACGGTCGCATGGCCAACGCATACGATTATTTCGGTCCAGACGAGGAAGACATCGCCATGCGACGGTTAGCGCCGGCGAGCATTCGTCAGGCGTACAATACTGTCGTCGAAAGCTATAACACCGCCACCAACAACAAAGGCATCGCCATCGCCTCAAAACAAAAAGAACTCAAAGATGCCATAAAAATATGTCAAGACGCCATTCTCTCAGCCATTGCCAAAGATGCTTCCATTATAATCGCCGTCCGTCTGATTCCGGGAGGCGTCGGTTGTCGACAACCTCCCCCGCCTCTTCGAAAGCAGCCGCTCCAAAAATACGACGCCTACGACCGCTCTATGGACGTCCCGAGAGGTTCGGGACAGATGAAAGACAGCGCGCCGATTTTCGCAGTTTCCGTTAATCTGTGCGATGTAGGGTTGAAATCGGTGCGTAAAATTCCCGTTTGGGCCGAGTTAGACTCGTAGACGATAGCGTTCTTTCAGTAACAGCAACACGTTCGCGCGCGCTTTATTACATACTACCTAAGTACAAAAAAAGACGAAACGTCTTCAAGCCGCCACCTTCATGCCCTCATTTTATTAATCTCTCAAACAAGAGTGAACGAGAGAGGTAAAGAAGAAGACGAATACCCATGGGCAAATCCGCGCGTGCTAATTGTCGCCGATCCGTCCGTTCCGAGAGACGCGAAGTCGTTATCAACTCGGAAAAAGAAACCAAAGCGTTCGACGCCAAACAATTAGCGCTGGAAAAAGCGCTCAACGCCGGGAAAGCACCCATAGTCGATTCGCGCAGAAAACAGCTCGAACGAGACATGATTAACGACGATTCATCGAACGCGCTGCAAGAATTCGACGACCAAACGTACGACAAAATGAAATTGCACGAAAAAATGTACGACGAAGCGAATGCGTGGGGAGTTTCCCTGGGGATAAACAAGAAGATACTGAAAGTGAAAGGAGGCGGCGTCGGAAAAGAGAAAAAAGGAGTGATTTCGGCGAAGCAGTTGGCGTACGCGCAATTTTTTACCGATCCGAAACTGAAAAAGAAACAAAAAAGAGCGATGAAGAACGTGGAGAGAGGTGTAAGGGTGAGTCGAATGACGGAATAGAGGTAGCATACGATTTAATACGATATAGAATATAGGCGCGTTTGCGAATGAAAATGTCGCGCATCATCCGTCTTACCCCGAGAGCCAGTTGTAGCCGATGGTTCCATCTTCGTCGTTGTTGTTTGCGGCGATGTTGGTGCCGTCGTCATCGGCGTCCAAGGGTTCTCCGTTTTCATAGAAGTGTTGCATGTCATCTCTCGTTGGCACCAACTCGTCTGCTCTTGACTGTTCTTTTGCTTCGACATCGTCTTCATCCTCTTTGGCAGGAACTTCGGGCTTAATTTGGACAGGAAATGTGTTCGCTTCGACATAAGCATCCAAACCTCGCGCGTGTTCAGGCTCGTCCTTTCCTCCTCTCGAAAAGCACGCCGGTTTTATCGCATCAGAGAGAATGCCAAACTCCTGAACTTCTCCTTCTTTGACCTCCGCCGGCGCTTCTTTTTTCTCTTCTACTTTTTCGGAAGCGGCGTTGACTTTTTCTTCATCCTTCTCTTCCTCCATGACTGCGTCCACATCTTCTTCTTCTTTTACACTGTTCTCCTTATTCTCTTCTCTCTTGGTTTGCTTCTCATGCACTCCACACGCTTCATCTTTAGAACGCGCTCGAGGTGATCCTCTCTCGTCCTCGCTTCTTGACGTTGACTGTTTGCGTTCCTTCTTTTCCTCTTCCGGTTTCGTAGCTCCTTCGCCGCTCCCTAACGGAGCCACAGCTTCTTCTTCTTCTTCTAT
>MDTE01044435.1_pt1 | contig 14975 bp, 12 predicted proteins | sample 811231 | NCBI WGS metagenome assembly MDTE01 (sample SAMN05326651, study PRJNA326480) | marine metagenome | isolation source: seawater | place: Indian Ocean: Red Sea | collected 2010 | reverse complement strand
GCATACCATTTTTGGTAGTGCTTGAACACGTTTTCATACGGAACTTTGTTATGCATATCTTCTGGTATACCAGGCAGTTCGCACTTCAGACATTCTTCATTGATTAGGTCGAGCACCACAGTATATTCTTTCATTTTACCCGGACCAATTTTTTTCTTAGACAGTTCTACAAATTCATCAAACTGCTTGTTTTCTTTGAATACGTATTTTACGCAAAAGAATCTTTTCTTTTTATGTTTTTCGCTTTTATGTCCCATTCGATAATCTCGCCAATTTGATCATCACACTTGCTAAATTTATTTCAGGATCAGCAACAAATGAATGATCAACTAGTCCTTGTTTAATAATTAGCACGGCTTTGTCCTGTGCATCTTCATTTTTGGATATAATTTCCAAGTTATCATACAACCATCTGTATATCTCTTCACACTCTTCGGGTCTTGCTTGTGAACATACAAGTTTTCTTGCCTCGTTTATTTTTCCTTTCTTAAATAGATCTACCATTTCTAATCTATAGTCTTGTTGTCCGCTGTCACCTTTTGCTGGAGGCATCAGTTTTCCATCTCTGCAATTTTGTTGTATCATGTTGATGCATTTTCTAAGATCAGGATATGACGCTTTTACGTAAGTGTCTAGTGTTTCTATGTCTGGTTGCACTTGTTCAGCAATCAATATTTCAGCAACTCTGGCTGTAAATTCTGTTTTATCTATTGTTTCCATATGGAAGCCTTGACATCTTGAATGGAGTGCTGGAATAACTCTGTTGGGATAATTGCAAGTCAAAATAAACCTTGCCGATGTATGATACATTTCCATTACACCACGCAACGCCGCTTGTCCGTTTGGACTCATATAATCTGCCTCGTCAAGCAACACATATTTGTATGCACCAAATGGCATAATTTGTACAAATGAATTTATTTTTTCTCTGACAGTATCAACTGAATTTTCTCGAGAAGCATTTATTTCTAGTATGTCATAACTGCTTACATCAAGTTCACCAAACAAAACTTTTGCAAGTGTTGTCTTACCCACACCAGGAGCACCACTTAAAAGCAAATGTGGAATCGCTTTGTCGTCTATCCACGTTTGTATTTGTTTTCTTTGTGCATCATCTCTTACAACATATTCTTTTAATGTTTTTGGTCTATATTTTTCTACCCAAAGATCTTTCACTATAATACTCCTGCGTGTTTGGCCGTCAATACCATTCCGAATGTTACCATCAAGATCACAAATATAGTTGGCAAGTTATCTAAAATTATCCATTTTAATCTTTTCATATAAGTGATTATACAGATTTTTCTGTGTGTTGTCTATATAATTGTTCGGCGGCCAAGTTTTTACCTTTTGCCTCTGTTTGTATATCAAAAAATTCTCCAAAACTCAATGCCCAATCATTTACTTTCTTGTTTGGTAGCAAGTCTGAATGTGCTCTAAGTTTTTGTTTTTTGCAACCACGTTCCAAAAGCATTTTGATATCATGCATTTCCGAATGTGGATTTTCTAAATTTGCAGGTGCAAGTGCCTCATCTCTCGAATATGAATAGTGCATTGTAGGACGTTGTCCACGCCAACTGTCTATGACTCTTTTAACTCTGTCGTCGTTTGGTTCTATGTATTCTTCTGCACGTATCCAATGATGATGTATGTCCATCACAAGTGCCAGGTCTTTTTCCAATTCAAGACTTGCATCAAGTCCCCAACCCATCTCGTCATTTTCGATAGTGATCAAATTACGTGCTTCTTGCGATAACCTTGGAAGTGCTTTTCTAATCCCGTCCGGACCTTGCCTGCCAGAGATGTGTACATTAATCTTGCAACCGTCTTGAAATGACTTGCCAAATCCCATCCAACGTGCCATGTCCGCATGGTACTCAAATTCTTCTATGCTACGTTCGACTATGTCTGGTGTTACACTAGACAACACACAAAATTGTCCAGGATGAAATGAAATTTTAACGTCATGTTTTCTTGATGCTTCGCCCACCGGAGCAAATATTTTTGCACAATGGTCTTGTATTTCTGCCCTTTGCCACCATGTTTTCCAATCCTTTTCGGTGTAACCTTGTAGCATTTCGCTACCTAGCCTGACCATTCTACGTTCAGGAGGTAGTGTGCCAACACGTTCTATCATTCTTACCGCGGCCGCGGCATTGTGATTCATGATATCCCATTGTCTTTGTTCCGCATCATTAGGATGTTCTCTCAACCAACGCATTGTGGTTGACCTGCCATTGAGATTTCTGTCTTTGGCGTTCACTTTCATTCCACCAAATTCACTTGGGTCATTGAGCCATTTGCAACAGAAACCTATACGCATAATAAAATTATAACAGATTTACAGAAAAAGTCAATTATTGACCGGGAACTTTTGCTTGGGTCATACCGCCAGTGTTTACATAACCGGCTTTTTTTCTATTGTGTGCTGGTTCATCATCAGATACAAGTAAAATATCATTCTCGTCAATCATTCTGACCTCCAACTCCACACCTTCTTTTGCTACTTTGAATGCTCTCGACCAACGACCATGTGCTACCATTACCCATTGTCCTACCTGTACATCATCTTGATCTTTACCAACAGCATAAACTTTCGCCCATCGTGGGTGTACTCCTGATGCCGTGCCGTCATCATCAGGAATAATAAGTCCGCCTGCTGTTTTGGTTTCACCGAAGTGCATATTAGAAACAAGAACACGTTTCTTCAGTGGAGTGATATCGTGATCTATTACTGTCTGTGTACCACCATGAGATCCAAAACCTTTTGCTTGTAAATCTTCTAGTTGTCCCATGCTCTTATTGTATTACAAATATTGAATGTTGTCAACAATGAATTAATCGTCAATACCGTCAAGTGCCGCATCTATGCCTGATTTTTCTTCAGTTTTCTTCTGCTCTACTTTTGGTTTGAAAGTATTAATTTTTTTGACATTTTTAATACCTTGTACAGGTTGTGATGAACTTGTTGCTTTAGTTGGGTTCATAACTTTTGTTTCAACAACTTCGGCCTGTGGAATTGGTTTTGGCTGTGCTATCTTTTTAACAGGAGCATCAGATACAACTCCTTTTGGTTGTTCATAATACTGTTTCATTACTGCTTCTTTGCTTTGTATTAATTGTTCACCTTGTACAACATCACCACGAGCATTAACGTTCATATTACCAACTGCTTTCACTTCTTCGTTGGCCGCTCTTAACTTATCAATATCAACCATTTTACCTTGCATGGTTCTATATAGTTTTCTTTGTGTCGTTTTTGCCATAATGTCTCCTTACTACTACTTATACCTTTAAAAATTACCTTAAAAATTCTTTATAATCAATACCATATTGTATTGGATTTATCTTGTGTATGCCTATTAAAAATAGACAAAAACTAGCCACACTACTGCCTCTTCCAACACCCCATACTAAATTGTGTTTCCTTAGAGTGTTTACAAAGTAAACCAAGAACTGCAATACCTTTACAAAGTCTTTTCTTTCAAACAATTCGTATTCTTTTTCTACCCTGTCTGTTTCTTCTTGGTTTGTGCATTTATCCAACAAAAACTTTTTCATATCTAGTTCATAATACTCTTTGGGCATATGCCAATTGGCTATGTTGTTTTTGTCGAAATCGGCAATCTTGATATCACGTATTGGTATGTCTTGCAGTTTAGGAACGTTTATTCCTAACTTTTCAAATGCTGTTTTGTATTGTTGTTGGTCTTCGAAAAATATTTTTGATATGTCTACTTGTGGATCTTCATAAATTAGTTCTATTGCATCATCTTCGTTATAGATACAATCACCATAATCATTTGTCTTTATCTTTACCGCCATCTAGAACCTTCGGGTTAAACTCGAATATTTTAGCATGATCACCCGCGTCCTTGTCAACTGGAATAGTTTGATTGTTCCAACTGAAATGTCCTGTGTATAATCCTTTAGGTAACTCTTTGTCATATGTTGCTGTATCCGATCTTAACCACCATGGATCAAATTTACTAAATTTTTTAGAAAACCATCCATCTACATCTAATAGTGTAAGTTCTTTTGAGTTTTTGTCAACCGAATATGTTATTCCGTCACCTTGGTAACTTCCAAGTTTCAATTTATTAACCGTAATTTTACCATCTAGTACTGCATTTGCTTTACAAAAACATACTGCCGACATTATTTGATCATAGGGCGGTTTAGGTAATTCAATAAATCGATTATTTGATTTGGTTAATAAATTTTGGAAAAGTGTATCTTCTCTCCACCCCGTCACTGTGTTTGAAAGAACTAGTTCGAAAAGATTTTTAAGCCTTTCAAAATAACTGCTTTGTTCTTTCAAATCAGCAACGTTTGGAGTTATGGTTATTTCAACATCGTATTTGTTTTGAAATAACTCATTATCAACAATGATAATACTTTTGAATTCAGTTTTCCAATCGAAAGTGTTTGACATCAATATTAGTTATTATTCAATATTGATCAGTTCGCCTAAATCTGGCTCTCCTCTAGACTTTTTGAATTTGTCTTGTAGGTCTTTTATTCTTCTTGTTCTTAAAACTTCTGTGTATGTATTGAGTGCTATTTGTAATTGATTAAGTAGATCGGGATTACGTGAAAATCTTCTTGCACTATTTCTTTTTTTAGTCAGTTCTCTGATTCGGTTACCAATTTCCTCATCATTGAGTTTTTCTATTTCTTCTTGTAAAGGGTGAAACAATGGCATCACCTACCTTTCAGGTTAGGTATACATCTTTCCTATTTGATGCATAAGGATTGTTGTACCAGCATCCGGCGACATAAATTCGTATAGGTATCTGCCTGTGTTTGGTGCTGTAATAGTATTTGACGATCCGTCACCACCAGATACATTGTCAGCAACTTTAACTGCTGTCGGTATTGTAATGGTGTGTGATGTATTTGCAAAAGTGATATCTAAAATAATTCTTCCTAAATTACCTGTAGTTGGAAAGTTTGTAAATGCCAATGTAACCGCGGCATTAGTTGTAAGTGTTTGATAATGACCGTTTTCATGATTAATTGTAAGTGAACCACCAGTTGTACCGTGTGCAAAAACAGTTTCAGCATTGTCTTTTAATGTTGCTCTTGACACAACATTGTCATTGAAGTTTGTTGCTGTATTTGTTTGTACGGCATTTGTTTGCAAAGTTTCTATTTCAGATTTTGCATTTGTAAAGTTATTTTTGATTGCAGTAAAGTTATCTCTAAAACCTTGAGATGAATTGTCCTTTCCTGCTACCGGAAAAGTGCCGTCTATATTACCTGGTACTATGTTACTTGCCATTTATTAAATTCCTTTTCTTCTAAACACAAGATATTTATCACCTTTGTAGTCCACTGAAATCTTACTTTTATTTTGAGGTGCCTTGCTGAATGTGATTGTAGTCTTTTTGTTTACCAAATCATGCGTCAACACATATGGATTTTGTAAGTCTGCGGACCTAATTGTTGTATCTGCAGATAGGTATGTAGGCAGTTCGCTGTTGTCTGCTGTTATTTCAAATGCCCTCTTTAATATACCTGTTGCTGGCACAATATCAACCCCAAATGTGCTATTACCAGCGAACAATGATAAACTGTCTACCGTTGCTTGGGCCACCACAGCATTATCAATTGATATGTTGACATCTTCGCTGTTAATAATTTGATTCATTGTAAACTCTTTTGTTGTTCCATCACCAACAAACGATGCCGGAGACGTTATACCAGCATTACCAATTACATATCTGTCTATTGTGAAATTGATTTTTTTGAAATCTAATTGCTTTTGTTCGATTCTTGCTTTTACTAGTTCAGATCTTCCTGGTTTGCAATAGGCAATTACCATTGCAGTTTGGTATCCTAGTGGAGCACCACTGCCCGGTTGAGATGATCTCATCCATAATGGTAGATGCACATATTCTTTTTCGCCTAGATCTTTTATTCTAGATCTCATATTAGCAACTGCGTTTGGAAAAAGTTTAGATATTGCTCCAAGGTCAGCAGATAGTTCATTTGCGTACCTCACTTTAGATCCTGATATGCTAAAACTTAAACCATCACTTGTTGTAACATTGTATTGATCGGCGTCTGCTGTGATATAATCATCGTCACCTGCAGGTCCAAGTAATGGTTTTTTGATAACAGATCTCAAATTCACTTCTTTTGCAACTGCCTGTCCTGAATTGTTTGTCATCGGATCTTTCATTTCAATGTAAACTACTTCATAAACTACTTCATTGTCTATTTTTGCGACAGCAGTTTTTAGATTTCCAAAATATAAAGTTTTTGGTCCATGGTTTAATTCTATTTGTTCTTGAATTGTTTTTAATGTGGAAGGTTTCAACCCCGACACTAACAACATTTCTGGTCTTTCTTTTACGCCAAAGTTTTTGTCCTCCGATCTAAAAATGTTATCGTCATTGTTAATGTTCGGATCTTGTGCAACGGAATAAAATAAATTTTTATCAGGAGTAGATGTTCCATGTCCCTGCAAACTTGAATAGTCAAAGCCATATGGCAATCCTATTCTTAATGTAAATGTACGTGTTGTTGATAATGCTTTGTATTGATCACTCGCTTCTACTGTGAATGTGTATTCTCTGTCAAAGGATGTAACGTTTGTATCAAAAGTTATTCCGTTATTGTCCAAGACTGTGTATTGATTTATTCTAGGTATACCAATTATGTTTCCTTGTGGCGACAATCTCAATCCAGGTGGTAGTTGTCCTCCAGTAAGAGTAAACCTTACAACTCTATTTGCACCTGCCACCGTCGCTTCTAAGTTTTTCAATGAAGGAATACCAGCATCAACAGTTCCTAAATCGGAAGCAGTTGTAAATGCAACACCAACGTCAATTTCTCCATATACACTTAATTTAAATTCTTTGTCAGTGAAAACAAATGTTGTTGAAGTTACTGTCCTTTTTGCTCTTATTGTAAAAGAGTGTTCTTTTGTCACTGCCGCTTGTACCGGAAGTTTACCATAAATCTCACCACTGGTCAAATCGATAGACAATCCTGTTGGCAGTGATCCTGATACGATAGAATATTCTAAATCTGCTTGTAATGGATCAAAATCTTCTACATCTATTCTAATAACAATTTGGTTATCATGTCTGTATGCTCCAAGGTTAGAAGGAGTTGTAAACACAGGGCGTCTCAACGCGGATAGATCTATTGTTAAAGGACTGCCTTTGTAAATTGTTTGGTCAATTGTAATTGCTGTGTTATCAATCCTCCACCAATCAGCAGTGACCACAAATATATTGTTGTATTGGGTAGTAACACTAGAACCATCTGTTACTCTCACTTTAAATTCATAATTCATTGATTTAGATTTTGTAAAGACTGTTCTATCCCAAACTTGTCCATCATAATCTTCATCGCCTGCGTAACCACCACGTGGTCCGTACTTTTCGTCTTGTGCTAGTCTTACAACACCAGAAATTAAACCTGTTGGACTCATCGTAAGTCCTGTTGGCAAACTACCTTCAACAATGTCGTAAACTAAAGTTTGTCCTGTTGCTGTGTCTGTGTCCGTTGCAAGTATTTGGTAGTTTACTTCTGTTCCGTCTATGACCCATTTTGTAGGCGTTATTGTACTGGTGCTGTCTGATAAATCTAATTGTCCTGCGCCTGTGGCAAATATAGGTGCATCTGCACCTTCTACTTCTATTGTGAATGTTCTTTCTGCAATATCAATCGTTGGAAGTGCACCAACATCTTGCACCCTTACAACAAATTCGTAAACTTTTCTTGTAGCCACTTCAAAAGGCACACCTTGTATAATACCTTTTGGAGATAGTTCTAAACCTGGTGGAAGTTCGCCAGCAACTTTTGTGAATTTTAATCCTGCGCCTGGTTGTAGGTTGGGCATATTCAATTGCCCAGATAATGTCGCTTCTAATTTCTTAGAAAATGCTTCTCTTTCATTTATAGAACCTAACGATCCTTTTGCTGTTGTCCAAACCGGTTGTGTCATATTATTGATATTTATTTGTTAGAAAGAAGTATATTAAGAGCCAGAAATTTCAAAAACTTTGCTTCCGTTAAGCGGAAAATAAGCAACTTTAGGTTCTCCGCCAAACAATGAATTTGCATCTGACCAGTCTGTTTGTCCTGCTGAATACATTTTATCTGTAGTATTAGTTTTAAACCAATTCGTCCATTGTGTCGGAGACCAGTCCGGATGTGCCTGCATTAGTAAAGCAACCATTCCAGTTACCTGTGGAGCCGCCATGGATGTACCTGAATAATTTATAGTGGTACTTCCTGGATGAGCACTTGTGATACTATCGCCTGCCGCATATAAATGAACTCCCTTTCCAGAAGAACTAGCACCTGTTTTTCTATCTTGGCTAGAATTTTTTGGAGTAATGTCGAGACTACCAACAATCAATCCAGGTAACTCTAGTCCTGCCCCACCTGACAAGTTTGGTGTACCTTTTCTATTATAATAAATTTTACCATCTTCGATGCCATAAAGTGCCCAGTTGGTTCCTTCGATGTAGTTGTTGTAGTCCTCATCTGTTGGTTTGGCAAGTTTGTCCGAATTGTTTCCACCAGCAAGTACTACCATGATGCCTGCGTCTGTAAGTGTTTTCATTTCAGCATCTATCGTGCTTAATTGGTATGGCCAAGAAAATAAACCAGTTTGTTCCACTCCATTATTCCATCCTCTCAGACCGTATTTTTCTCTCCAGTTTGTTGCATTAGTTTCCGAATTAGTTGTGCCTCTGTACTGACCACCAGTTGCCGGAGTATTATCAAATATTTGTAAATTAGTTGAGTCATATAGGTGTGCAACATTGCCACCAGGCTTTGGTGCCAGATATTCCCATGCGGCCCAACTAGCATTTATTACTGTAGGTCTTGAACCTCCCTTTGCATTATGCCACGCAAGGAGCAAATCTATAAAATCCAGTATTGGTAAATTTTTATTGTCGTCGGCGTTAAGGATATTCATTGTAAAGATGTTGGCATTTTTTGCCCAACCATAAGTCTTTCCACAGGCTATACCTGCCACGTGGGTACCATGTCCACTGCTGTCATCTGTGTAATGGTTTGATGGCATTACCCCTGATACAGCACCACCTGATTCCGCATACCAGTCTATCTGTTGTACTCGACTGTTTCCGTTTGCGTCTTGGAATTCTGGATGATCTGCTTGTATGCCCGAATCAATAATGACCACATCTACTCCTGTTCCATCAAGGACATAGTTGTAATTTTGTCCAGGATCGCTTGTTGAAGTACCGTAGATATTTGTGGTCGCTGTGTGTCTTAGAAGACCCCAGTTATGAGTTGTTTTGGAAAATGTATCTTCTTGTATTGCAATTTTTTTAAATTTTATATCAGATACTTTATTTAATGCCAGTATTCTTGAATCATTTCTTAAAGCATTTGCTTGTTCGTCAGTTAGATCATAGACAGCACTAATAGGATTTACTTTTCTTTCTTTTACTAGTTGTCCTGCGTATTCTGTTTTTATTGCTGACTTGTCTGCACTATCTTTGACTGTTACGTTGTAATCTGCCATGGCTCATTACACATTTTGATCTGTACCAACATACTTCCAATTTGATCCATCATAGTATGCAGGTTTGTATTGTTGATTGCTAACAGAAACTATACTGCCTGCACTTGCAACAAAAGTTTGTAATTGTGTTGAAGTTTTGTGAACAAGTTTCATTGGTGCATCATTAATGATTTCTGAGGTTGGATCTAGTGTGATAGTAGTTGGTGATGAAATAGTGTATGTACCACCTAATGAACTTGGTGCACTTATGCTGTTTACCTCAAGTGCGGCATTAACAACAACTTTTCCAGTTCCTGAAGGATCCAAAGTGATGTCTGCATTCGAAGGTGAACTAATTGTTGAACCTGTAAATGTTATGTCACCGTTGCCGTTGTTGGTTATGTAACCTGCATCATTTGTGAACATTGAAACATTACCTGATTTGTTTGTTAATGTGTCTGAACTTGATGCTGTGATGAAACTTGATAAGTTAGGACCAGTAATAGTTAATGTATCACCTGAAACTGCTGTTGTTACGTTTGTTGCACCTGCAATTTTAATTGTTTCGCCAGTGTTGAATACTGTTCCAGAAGAATCATCCCCAACCACTGTGATAGGCGAGTTTGTTATATAACCTGAATTGTTTGTCCATTGACTGATGTTTCCAGACTTGTTTGTAAATGTCAAACTGTCTGATGCTATTGCGGCATCCTGAGCGTCTACGTATGCTTTCACTGATTGTTGACTTGGAACATGAGTATTGCTGTCCGATGCCATGTTGTCTTCGTCTTTCAATGCGTTAGTGATACGAGCATCTGCTCTTGCATTTGTAAAGTATAGGTTAGTTGACCCTTCTGTTATTTCGTCTGAATTATCTTTTGTGGCTACCTGAGCATCAACATAAGTTTTTATTGCTTTTGCTGAAGCCAATGTGTCATCGCTACCAGACACAGAACTAATATCTGTATCCAACACACCTGCTTTCAAGTTTGCTACATCAACGTTTGATAGACTGTTTCCTGTACCTTCTGCGTCAAACGTTTTGTTTGTCAGTGTGTCTGTACTTGATGCTGTGATGCCCGATGATGTTATAGTCAAGGTATCACCTGATACTGCTGTTGAAATTCCTGTGCCACCTGCAATAGTTAAAGTGTCTGTTGTTGTGTTTGCTGTTGTAGAACCTGAATCACTGGCAATCGTTTTGAATAAATCCTGTGATCCTGCTCCTCCTGATGCTGTAATTGTTAAAGTGTCACCTGATACTGCTGTTGAAATTCCTGTTCCACCGGCAATAGTTAATGTGTCATTAGTTGCATTCGCAGTGGTTGTGCCTGAGTCACCTGCCACAGTTTGAAAGACATTTTGATCAACATTTGGAGATGAATTAGTAATTGTTAATGTATCACCTGAAATAGCAGTTGAAATACCTGTACCACCTGATACTGTAAGAGTGTCTGTCGTTGAATTTGCAGTTGTGTTTCCAGAGTCACTGTTGACTGTGGCAAATAAATTTTGAGAACCTGCACCACCACTTGCTGTGATTGTAATTGTGTTAGTTCCTGAAACAGATGTGGTGATACCAGTACCTCCTGATATCTGAACGCCGTTTCCTAATGGAATACTTAAAGCGGAAGAATCATCACCAGTGACAGTTATGGCACTATTTGTTAAAGATGAATTTGCTATATTTGATAAAGTGTTGTTAGAAGCATTTATAGTTTTGTTTGTTAAAGTGTCTGTAGTTGCTCTGCCAACTAATGTATCTGTTGCGGCAGGCATCGTTAATAAATTTGTTCCACTTGCTTGTCTTAATGAAGCAATAACAGGTTCAGTTAAAGTTTTATTTGTAAGTGTTTGTGAACCAGTTAAAGTTGTAACAGTAGAGTCAATGTTAAGAGTCACGGCACCTGATGCTCCTCCTCCTGACAAACCTGTGCCGGCTGTTACTCCAGTAATATCTCCTCCACCACCGGCAACCGAATCAGCATAGGCTTTTACAGCGGCCGAAGTTGGTAATGTTGTATCATTGTCATTTGAACCAATACCTTCTGATTCAGTAACTATTACAGCCGCAGTCATGTTTCCTATGTCAATGTTTGAAATATTATTGCCAGTACCATTTGCATCTATTGTTTTGTTTGTAAATGTTAAAGTGTCAGAGGCAATGGCGGCATCTTGTGCATCTACATAAGTTTTAATTGCTTTAGCAGAAGCAAGTGTATCGTCGCTTCCTGAAACAGCGGTGATGTCTGTATCTAGTACGCCTGATTTTAAATTTGCAACATCTATGTTTGAAATACTATTTCCTGTCGCTTCAACATCAAAAGTTTTATTTGTTAAAGTTAATGTATCACTTGCAACGTTGGCCGTTTCTGCATCAACGTATGCTTTGATTGATTGTTGTGTTGCAAGTTTAGTCGCACTATTGGTACTCATGTTGTCTTCGTCGAGAATACCAGTCACCGTGGCACCATCACCTGCGACACTTAAATTTTCAAGAACTACTGTTCCTGTACCACTAGCATTAATTTTTAAATCTGCATTTGTATTATTTGTTGAAATCGTGTTGTCATGAACTGTTATAGCATCCAAAACTATGTTTCCAGTACCACCTGGATCTAATGTAAGATCTGCGTTACTAGGTGAAGCAATAGTTGAACCTGATATCGATAGATCGCCAGTTGAACCACCACCTCCTCCTGCATTGTTGACCCAACTTAATTGTCCTGCACCATTTGTTTGAAGTACCTGTCCGTTTGCTCCATCAGTGTTAGGATAATTTAATCCAGCGATGTTAACTGAACCTGTGCCAGTTGCCGCAAGTGTCAAACTAGTGTTTGCTGTGCTAGGAATTATTGTTGCATTTAACAATGCAAGTGATTCTATCGTAACATTTGAACCACTGCCTTTTACTATTGATTTTCCATTTACATCAAGATTACCGCCAAGTTGCGGTGAAGTGTCTTCAATGATGTCATGTGCTTCGTTTGTTGTACCATAAAGTTCTGCAAAATTGTCATTTACTTTACTAAATGCAACTCGTATGGCGTCACCTGTGCCATCATTTCCTGCTGTACCTAAATTTATCTTTTGTAGTGCCATAAAATTCTACTTTACTTTATGGTATTTATTAATGATATTATGATTATGATTCGTCGTAAAACGGAATTACTCTCATAGTTCCGCCGATTTTGATCTTAATATAACCTGTTGGTTGTCCTGGTAGAGCCGAAGCACCACCCGCCGAACCTACAGTGGCTTGAGTTGCTGTTCTTATGTCTAAAACACCTGTACCATTAGCATCTAATTGTAAATCATCATTAGTGTTAATAGAAGTAACTTTATTTCCTGTAAATCCAACATCATTACATTGAACTAGACCAGTACCGATTGTTGTAATTTTTAAATCTTCGTTGGAATTAATTTTTTGTATGTGTCCTTCTTGTCCCATCTCAATATTTCTGTTGACAAAAAGGTCCGTTCCAACTGTTGCGTTACCTTCTATGCTTGTTGTAGGAGCACCTATTGAAACTGTTCCTGTTCCGTTTGCGTTGATGTTTAATCCGCCATTTGAATTTGTTGCCGCAATACCGTTTGAGTTTATTGCAACATTGTCTACATCTAGTCTACCTGTAATTGCAACCGTTCCTGTAACAGTCTGTCCAAGAGTGGTCATTGCATTTTGTACGTCAATTGTTCCTGTACCATTTGCCCCTATTTCTAAAACAGAGTTTGATGCGTTTGTAGTAATTTTGTTATCTTTAATTGTAACACCTTCTGCGGCCAACGTACCTGTGATTGTATGTGTGCCAGTTGTAGTAATATCTGCTGTTGTTAAAGTTCCTGAAACTGATGCTGAGCCAGTTACTGCTAGTGTGCTTCCATCAAACGTTAAGTTTGCCTCACCTTGTATTGCGTTTGCACCTGTGACAGTTGTTATTGTGTTATTTGTTGAACCTGTTAATACTGATTTTGTATCTGCATATGCTTTAATAGATTGTTGAGTGGCAAGTGCTGTGGCACTATTAGTTGCCATGTTATCTTCATCTAAAATAGTAGTTACACTTGCACCAGATCCAACTTTCAATGCACCTGTTATATCAACTGCTTCTGCGATTGTGACCTTTGTTGAATCATCTGAACTTAATGTAGTGCCGTGAACTCTAACTGCACCAACTAAAACATCTCCTGATCCACTTGCTTTTAATTCTAGATTTGCATTTGAACTTGAAGTTGTTATTGTGTTATCGTTGATTGTAATGTCTGCAACATTTACTCCACCCGTTCCGTTTCCTTGGATAGTAACTGCACCGTTAGTGACTGTGCTTGTTAATGTTGTGCCATCTATTTGTAGTTGGTCTGCTTCAAACACACCTGTAACTTTAGTTTGATCACCTGATGCATTACCAAGGTTAATATTTCCATTTGCGAAAATATTTCCTGTCGCTGTTATGTCACCAGTCGCTGTTATACTTCCTGTTACATTTGTATTTGATAATAATTCTATTGTTCCTGTACCTGCCGCGTCTAATCTTATTGATTCGTTTGATCTTGCACTAATAATTTTGTGACCATTTACATCAAGGTCACCACCCAGTTGCGGAGATGTGTCTTCTTTTAAATCATTTGCTTCAGCAGTTGAACCATATAGTTCTGAGAAGTTTGCATTTATCTTATTAAATGCGGTTCTTAACGGATCACCTGTACCGTCATTTGCTGAAGTTCCAATATTAATAGTTTGTTGTGCCATATTTTAAATCTCGTTGCAATTATTTATCGTAATATTTTATAAACCGAATGTAAAAAATTAGATGTTTATTAGGTTTTTGTACACTCTATAAACCATGGAACTACTATTGCTGTTTTGTGCCAACAGTCTGAAGTTGCCTGAATTTATGTCAGTTGTGAATGTAGCCAAATCCGGTGCTGTGTGTGATTTAACAGAAGTCTGTGTGTGGTATGCATTTGATCCATCATGCGTTACCAATATTTCGTGTGTTTCATATCTTGAATTTGTCGCATCAGTAATCTGCACAAGGAATTTTCCACCTCTGAATGTTGCTATTGCAAACGAGGCAATCGCTGTCGCCGTGCTGTTACTGATTGTTGCATTGCCATCTGACGCCGCGGAGTTAGTTAAAGTCGCACCCGATATTGTTACGAAACTTAAATTTCCTGATCCATCTGTTTTTATAACTTGTCCTGCCGAACCGTCTGCAGATGGATATTTCAATCCACTTATCGTGATTTTTCCTGTACCGCCTGGTTCAAGTCTAATGTCCGCATTTGATGTGGATGAGATAATGTTGTCGTTGAATGTTAAATTATCTATTGTGACAGTGCCTGCCATTGTGGTTGCACCTGTCACAGTCACACTGCCAAGAGTGGATAGTCCGTCTACCGTAAGTGTTCCTGTGGTGCTTAAATTTTCGTCTCCAAAACTGATGGCGCCACCACTGTCTGTGATTGATCCGTT